>Ga0256914_1002022_pt1 | contig 17339 bp, 12 predicted proteins | sample HulkmetaG_FD_191571 | JGI IMG/M metagenome (GOLD analysis project Ga0256914, IMG submission 191571) | Hydrothermal chimney microbial communities from Main Endeavour vent field at the Juan de Fuca Ridge, Pacific Ocean - Hulk | ecosystem: Environmental > Aquatic > Marine > Hydrothermal vents ... | reverse complement strand
ACTTCATCAACACATTGCTTGGCAATGCGAAAAGGTTCTTCTCCCACCCGACGCACCGCTACCCCGTCAGCAAAGATCCCGACATGTTCCAGGCTAACCCGCTTCCCTGCCGCAAGTGCATGGTGCATCGAGGGAGCATCGTCTGGTTCAACACCGATCACCTTGATTTCAGGACGCAGGCTTTTCACATAAGCCGCCATACCAGCAATCAGCCCACCACCACCAACTGGAACGAACAGGGCGTGAATATCACCGGCATATTGGCGCAAAACCTCCATCGCCACCGTTCCTTGTCCGGCAATCACATCACGATCGTCATAGGGATGAATAAAACTCATTCCCTCCTCGGCAGCCAGCTTGATGGCGTGGTCATACGCATCGTCATAACTGCTACCATGCAGCACAACTTCACCACCCAAATTGCGCACCGCGTTCACCTTGATATCTGGAGTGGTCTTGGGCATCACTATCCGGGCACGAATTCCCAGTTCACGGGCCGCCAGCGCCACTCCCTGGGCATGATTGCCTGCAGACGCAGCAATGACTCCCCTTTTCCGTTCATCTTCAGGCAATGAGGCGATTTTGTTGTAGGCACCTCGCAGTTTGAAAGAGAATACTGGCTGTAGATCCTCCCGCTTGAGCAGCAACCGGTTCCCCAGGCGGCCCGAAAGCCCCGGCACCTCTTCCAACGGGCTTTCTCTGGCCACGTCATAGACACGAGAGGTCAGTATCTCTTTGATATATTTATCCATAATATCTCACAGCCGCCAGCGCATTGGTCCTCGCGGAACAACGCAGCAACGCCTTCAATCCGGCCAAGACAGGAACGATGTCCGGCGCAAACCACGCCGGCTATCGGGATACGTTAACAGTTAACGCTGGAAATGTCAGGACTCGTCTGGTGCTCTCTGAAGAACCGGCTTATACTTCGCAAATATCACTGAATCAGCGGGAGCACCCATGAACCAGGAAGAGATGAAAAAAGCTGTCGCAGTAGCAGCACTGGACTATGTCGAAACCGGAACCGTCATTGGCATCGGGACCGGCACTACAGCCAACTATTTTATTGACGCCCTGGCCGGTATCAAGCATAAAATCGAGGGCACCGTTGCCAGCTCCGAGGCCTCGGCCGAACGGTTACGAAGCCACGGCATCGAGGTCCTGGATCTCAACATGGTCAATGAGGTTTCCGTCTATATCGACGGAGCGGACGAGGCCACCAAGCACCTTCACCTGATCAAGGGAGGGGGTGGGGCGCTGACCCGCGAAAAGATCGTTGCCGCTGCCAGCCGTAAGTTTGTATGCATCGCAGACCAAAGCAAACTGGTAGATATCCTGGGAAATTTTCCATTGCCTATCGAAGTCATTCCCATGGCCCGCAGTTATGTCGCCCGCGAGATAGTCAAACTGGGAGGCGAGCCGGTACTGCGGGAGGGCTTTGTCACCGACAACAGCAATGTCATCCTTGATGTCCATGGACTGCAGATCATGGAGCCTACCAAGCTGGAAGCCCAGCTCAATAACATTGCCGGTGTAGTCACCAATGGAATATTCGCCATTCGTCCAGCAGATGTGCTGCTGCTTGGCACAGAAAGCGGGGTAAAAACCCTGACCTGATCTGCACCGTATGTAGACAATATTATTTATGCAATTGGCCTACGGACTAAAAATCCGATTAAGCAGGTGATCACCCAATTCGGCGGTTTTCCGCCGGTTCTTTTCTTGGCCGATGGGAAAAAATGGTAATCAAAACCGGCCCTTGCCCGGGCGAGAGCAGAAGATGCCGAGCTACTCCACCCTTCCCAGGGGGAAACAGCTGTTTATCAGATAACATCATGTTTTTATTAAAAATTACTGCTGCTCTCCTTGCTCAAAAGCTACACGCCTTTCGGTTGATCCCGCCTGCTATCTGGGCCATGATAGAAACTGTTTAATCACATATTCCGGGGGAATCCATGGCTTTCACCAGGCGCCATTTTCTGGCCAGTATCGCTGCCTTGCCGCTGCTGTCACTGCCAGCCTACGCCAACCATGGCAAAGATCTTCATTTTTTGAACTGCCGCAACAGTGTCGATAAAGAGGCCTTGGAGGCCTTCCATAAGGAAACGGAACTCAAGGTATTGATGGATATCTATCTCGATGAAACCCAGTTTACCGCAGAGTTCCTCAGCGGGAATCCCCGATATGACATTGTCCTCGCATCGGATGACAACATTTCTCACCTGAGACGAACCAACCTTTTGAGCCCTCTGAGCCGCACCTTGCTACCCAATATCCGACAGCTCGAACCCCACCTGACCGCCTTGGATCCAGAGCCCAAACAGCTGTTCTTCAGTCTACCCTACCTCTGGGGAACGGTAGGGATCGCTTATCGCAAATCTGCAATCTCCCCCTCTCCAGAAAGCTGGAAGGTATTACTGGATTCAGACAAATATGCCGGTCGCATTGCACTACTGGCGGACAAATTGACCCTTTTCCAGATTACTCAAAAATACTTGGGATACTCTGTCAACTCCCACGATGCGGAGGTCATCGAGGAAGCACAAAAAGCACTAATAAAACAAAAACCGAATATCAAGATCTTCAGCAACAGAACAGCCAACCTCTTGCGTTCCGGAAAGGTCGATCTGGCAATGGTCTGGAGCCAGGATTTTTTGAAGATCCTTCAGCAAACTGGTGATTTCGGCTACAGCGTACCCAAGGAAGGGAGTTTAATATGGCAGAAATCGTTGTGTATTCCCAAGCATGCTGGAGATCCCGTCGCAGCACACAGATTCATCGACTTTCTTCTGGAGAAGAAAACCGCGGCCAGATTAGCCAAAAAATTCCACTATGCCACGCCAAACAAGGAGGCTTGGAAACTCTTGGGCCAGTCCTACACTGCCAACATTGCTCTGGTCCCCCCCGAAGATGTGTTCAAGTCTTCGGAAATTCGCCATTTTCCTCAGCCGGAACAAAATCGTCTCTACAAAGTCGCCTGGAATCGTATCATTGGGGGCTGAATGCAAATGCCGAATACGGATATCCATTCACCAAGGGAAGAACCTCTCAATACCCGAAAATGCGTGTAACGATTCCATAAACCTGGCACTTTATTTATTAAAGGAAGGAAATACAACCCGTATAAATAACCAAGATCAATAAGGATGGAGCCCGATGGAAGAATATATGCCGATAATCCTGTTCATCTGCCTGGTAGGCATACTGTGGCTGGTAGGGACATACAACAACTTCATAAAACGGCGCAATATGATCGAGGAGCAGTGGAGCGGTATCGACGTTGCCTTGAAGAGGCGCCATAATCTTATCCCAAGCCTTATCAAGGCAGTAAAGGGTTATGGAAAACATGAGTCGGAGCTGTTACAGAAAACTACGGAGCAGCGGACCGAAGGAAATACCGTAACACAACGTGCGGTCAGCGAAAGCGAAATCTCCCGGACACTGAACAATCTGTTGGCGGTTGCCGAACAATACCCTGATCTCAAGGCAAGCCATAACTTCCTGGCGCTCCAGCACAGTCTCAACGAGATCGAGAAGGAGGTGCAGCAAGCCCGGCAGCGCTATAATGCTGCAGTACGAAAATACAATACCTTAGTTGAATCGTTTCCCAGCAACATCATGGCAAGAATATTCAGCTTCAAACCATACAACTATTTCACCCTTGAGCTCGCAACCCAGCGTGAGCTTCCCGATGTTGATTTTTGACACCCTGTATCAATGAAGGAGCTTGTAAATGGCAAATCCTGACAAATTTCCCACATCCTTGGTTGCCGGTATCGCCGTTACCCTGGCAGTGACCGCCTATCTTGTGCTGCCGACCCTGGGTGGAGGCCCGGAAGTGGACATGAGTGACCAAGCGGTACTGGAGCGAATCAAACCAATTGGCAACGTCACGACGACAGAGGCCAAGCCAGCACCAGCAGCGGAAGCAAAGAAAGAGGAGAGTCCCGCACCGGCAGAAAAATCCGGGCAAACGGAGTCCGCTGACTCAGAAACCAAAGCCGCATCTGCAGCTCGCTCTGGCGAGCAGATATTCAACACAGCCTGTACCGCCTGTCATTCTACTGGAGCTGCAGGCGCTCCCAAGCTGGGTGACAAGGAGGCATGGGCCCCACGGATCGCCGCAGGTATGGACGCTCTGATGAATTCAGCAATCAACGGCAAAAAATCCATGCCACCCCGCGGGACCTGCGCAGACTGCTCTGATGAAGAGTTGAAGCACGCCGTGGAATATATGGTCTCAAAAAGCCAATAAGGAAAAGTGCTGGACCAGCGCCCCGCCGGCTCTCAGTGAGGGCGCTGGATCACTGTGATTACCGTTCTGTGCTTTGAAGGTAAAGAGATGGGGTGGACGATGGGACTCGAACCCACGACGACCGGATCCACAATCCGGGGCTCTACCAGCTGAGCTACGCCCACCATGACGGTGAAAATGAAATGTCGCCCCATGGGCGACTGATATGGCACGCCCGGCAGGACTCGAACCTGCTACCCTCGGCTTAGAAGGCCGATGCTCTATCCAGATGAGCTACGGGCGCATGAAACCCCGCACCAGGGATTCTATCACAAGCCTTGCCTTGACGTACTTTGCAGATCTCTAAGGACCCGCTCGCAAAACCGAAGCCGCTTTCGCTCTTGCGCTCCGGGATTTTGGTCGGGGCAGAGAGATTCGAACTCCCGACATCCTGCTCCCAAAGCAGGCGCGCTACCAGACTGCGCTATGCCCCGAATTATCTCGATACTATTTGTGCAAGCCGCAAAATAATACGCGTCCCCGGGGTATGCGTCAACCGTTCGGCTCGTACCCCAAGTTCGGCGCCAACCAGCGTTCTGCTTCTGCCAGTGACACCCCTTTGCGCCGGGCATAGTCCTCCACTTGATCTCGATTGATCTTTCCCACTGCGAAATATTTTGCCTGTGGATGAGAAAAGCAGAACCCGCTCACCGCCGCCGCTGGCCACATTGCATAGTGTTCCGTAAGCCGGATACCCGTCCGCTGCTCTATCTGCAACAGTTTCCACAGCGTCTCTTTCTCGGTATGCTCTGGACAAGCGGGATAGCCGGGCGCAGGCCGGATCCCTCGGTATTTTTCTTCTATCAATGCATCGTTGTTCAACTGCTCATCTGGGGCGTAACCCCAAATTTCCTTGCGGATCTTTTCGTGCAGCAATTCGGCAAAGGCTTCAGCCAATCGATCAGCAAGCGACTTTAGTAAGATAGCGCGATAGTCATCGTGAGCCGCCTCAAACTCCGCCACCTTTTCATCCAGACCATGACCAGCGGTAACGGCGAACAACCCCAGCCAATCCTTTTTGCCGGATTCCAGCGGCGCCACAAAATCGGCCAGACAAAGATTGGGACGACCCGGAGGTCGTTGCTGTTGCTGCCGCAAGAAATGGAAAGTAGCCAGCCGCTTGGTGCGTGTCTCATCTGCAAACACAGCCACGTCATCGTCATCTACACTGTTGGCCGGCAGCACGGCAGCAATGGCATTGGCGCGCAGCCATCCCTCCTCCAGGATTTTCTCGAGCATGACCCCGGCATCAGTGAACAACTTACGCGCCTCTTCTCCCTTCTTCTCATCTTCCAGGATATGAGGATAGACCCCTTTCATCTCCCAAGCATAGAAGAAAGGGGTCCAATCGATGTAACGACTGATCTCCCGCAGATCATAATCTTCCCACACCTGCACCCCCTTTTGCCTCGGTTCTGGAGGCTGATACCCCTTCCAGTCGAGGGAGAGCCTGTTGGCTCTGGCCTGCTTCAAAGTGAGCCAGCGGGTCTGCGCTCGACGCCCGGCATGTTGCTCACGAACCCGCTCATATTCCCGCTTCAGTTCATGGACAAACGAGACCCTTAGTTCATCAGAGATGAGGCTCTGTACCACCCCTACGGCGCGGGAAGCGTCCTTGACCCAGACCACGGGGCCATCATAACCGGGATCGATCTTGACCGCCGTATGTGCCTTGGAGGTGGTGGCTCCGCCAATGATCAACGGAATCTCGAACCCCTCCCGCTGCATCTCCTTGGCAATGTGAGCCATCTCTTCCAGGGAAGGGGTGATGAGGCCGGAGAGGCCAATCACGTCCACTTGATGCTCTCGGGCCTTCTGTAAAATAGTCTCCGCCGGCACCATCACCCCGAGATCGATCACCTCAAAGTTATTGCACTGCAACACCACACCGACGATATTCTTGCCGATATCGTGCACATCCCCCTTTACTGTAGCCATCAGCACCCTGGCAGCCGCCTGGCTATCACCAGCCTTCTCTGCCTCGATATAAGGGATCAGCCATGCCACCGCCTTCTTCATCACCCGTGCACTTTTCACTACCTGGGGCAGAAACATCTTGCCCTCACCGAACAGGTCCCCCACGGTGTTCATTCCTTGCATCAACGGGCCTTCAATTACCTGGATGGGGCGCTCAAACTGCTGACGGGCCTCTTCCGTATCCTCCTCGATGTACTGCTCAATCCCCTTGATCAAGGCATGCTCAAGCCGTTTTTCCACCGGCCATTCCCGCCATGCAAGATCCTCTTTTCTTGCTGCACCACTACCATCCCCCTTGTATTTGTCGGCAATCTCCAGCAGCCGCTCGGTGGCATCGGGACGACGGTTGAGCACCACATCCTCCACCCGCTCCCGCAACTCTTCAGGAAGATCGTCGTAGACCGCCAGCTGCGCCGCATTGACAATTCCCATATCCATTCCAGCCCGAATGGCATGATAGAGAAACACCGAGTGAATCGCCTCACGCACCGGATTATTGCCACGGAAGGAAAAGGAGACATTGGAAACCCCACCAGAAACAAGGGCATGAGGCAAGGTCTGCTTGATCTCACGGGTAGCCTCGATGAAATCCACCGCGTAATTGTCATGTTCTGGAATGCCAGTGGCCACCGCAAAGATATTGGGATCGAAGATGATATCCTCCGGTGGAAATCCGACTTGCTCGGTAAGAATTCGATAGGAACGACGGCAAATCTCCACTTTCCGCTCTCGAGTGTCCGCCTGCCCCTCTTCATCGAACGCCATCACTACCACTGCTGCGCCGAGAGAGCGAATCTTACGGGCATGCTCAATGAACGGCTGCTCACCCTCTTTCAGCGAGATGGAGTTAACGATCCCCTTACCCTGAATACACTTGAGTCCCGCTTCGATGATCGGCCATTTGGAGGAGTCCACCATTACCGGTACTCTGGCAATGTCCGGCTCTGAAGCGATCAGATTGAGGAAGGTGACCATCGCCCTCTCTCCATCCAGCATCGCCTCATCCATGTTGATATCGATAATCTGGGCGCCATTCTCCACCTGTTCACGGCAAACATCCAGCGCCTCATCATAATTCTCCTCCAGGATCAGTCGCTTGAAGCGCGCTGATCCGGTGACATTGGCCCGCTCGCCCACATTGACAAACAGAGTGTCAGGCCCGATGTTAAGCGGCTCCAGCCCAGACAGGCGACACTCTTTTTCGATCGCGGGCAGCGACCGGGGAGCATGCGGGCTAATCGCCTCCACGATGGCACGGATGTGCTCTGGCGTGGTACCGCAACAACCTCCGATAATGTTCAGAAAGCCGCTTGCCGCCCACTCCCCGATCTCGGCCGCCATCTCCTCAGGAGATTCATCATATTCCCCGAACTCATTGGGGAGACCGGCGTTGGGATGAGCACTGACGAAGGTCTCACAAACCCGGGCAAGCTCTTCCACATATTGACGCAGCTCCTTTGCTCCCAGTGCACAATTGAGACCGATACTGAGTGGTTCCGCATGACGCAGGGAGTTATAGAACGCCTCGGTAGTCTGACCGGAGAGGGTACGGCCGCTGGCATCGGTGATGGTTCCCGAGATCATCACCGGAAGGCGCATCCCCTGCTCGTTGAAATAGCGCTCGATGGCAAACAGGGCTGCCTTGGCGTTGAGGGTATCGAATACCGTCTCCACCAGCAGCAGGTCCACGCCCCCTTCCACTAGCCCGTGAACCGCTTCACTGTATGCGGTGGCCAGTTCGTCGAAGGTGATATTACGAAAGCCCGGGTTGTTCACATCCGGAGAAATAGAGCAGGTCCGCCCCGTGGGACCCAGCACACCGGCAACGAACCGGGGGCGTGCCGGATCCCGCGCTGTCATGGCGTCCGCTGCCTCCCGAGCCAGCCGCGCTGCCGCGCGGTTGATCTCCTCCACCAAGGGTTCCAGCTGGTAATCCGCCATGGAGACGGAGGTGGCATTAAAGGTATTGGTTTCAATGATATCAGCACCGGCTTCCAGGTAGGCAGTGTGGATCTCGCGGATGATCTCCGGTCGGGTCAGCACCAACAGATCGTTATTACCCTTCACCTCCACCGGATGATCGGCGAAACGCTCACCACGGTAGTCAGCCTCTTCCAGCCCATAGCGCTGAATCATGGTGCCCATGGCACCGTCCAGGATGAGGATACGCTCTTTGAGCAATTCAGTAACAGTTTTCATGCGCAGATTCTATCACACAGGTAGAGCCCGCCCCGGCAAAGAGGATAAACTGGATAGATGGCAACGAACGCTCCTGTTCAATCCAACCAAGGAACCGCCCGTGCCCGAGTTGTCATGAGCATGTTGCGGCTGCTGGCGCTCCTGCCGCTGCGCTGGAATCATGCCGTCGGCGCCTTTATCGGAAAAATGGCCTGGTGGCTGCCGACCCGCGCCAAACGGATCACGCTGCTCAACCTCGAGCACTGTTATCCAGAGCTTTCTCCATCCCTACAGCGTCACCTGGCGCGGCGCAGCCTAGTGGAAACAGGAAAAACAGCCACGGAAATCGGACCCCTCTGGTGCTGGCCAGAATGGCGCATTCGACGGCTGGTTCACCAGGTCAGTGGGCTCCATCACTTGCGGGAGGGGCTCAACAGGGGAAAAGGGGTGATTCTGGCCATTCCCCACCTGGGCGCCTGGGAAATGGTCGGGCTCTATTGTTCCCTGCATCACCCAGTTACCGCTCTTTACCGTCCTCCCCGCCAACAGGGGATGGAGCCGATTACCCGGACCGGCCGGGAACGGTTCGGCGCCCGTTTGGTTCCCACCGATGCCCGCGGAGTCCGAGCCTTATACAATGCCTTGAAAGAGGGGGAAGTGGTCTGCATCCTGCCCGACCAGGTCCCTTCCGCGGGTCAAGGGGTTTTCGCTCCCTTCTTCGGGATCCCAGCCAAGACCATGACCCTGCTGCCACGACTCGTCGGGAATCTGGGCAGCAGCGTAATCTTTTGCTACGCAGAACGGCTTCCTGCCGGCCTGGGTTATCACATCCATTTCCTGCCCGCCTCGGGGAAAATCGCTGACAGGAACCCAGAAGTTTCGGCGACCGCCCTGAACGCCGGAATCGAGCAATGTGTTCGCTCCCGGCCGGAACAATATCAGTGGAGCTACAAACGATTCCGCCGACAGCCGGCAGGAAAACCGAAGTTTTACCGGTAGGGAGAGGGTGCACCGTTTGGACGGGTCTTGAATAGCCGGAGGGACCACATGTACTGCTCTGGATGCTGGCGGATCATCGCCTCCAGCTCGCGATTCATGCGCTCGGTGTCGGCCACCGTATCCCCACTTGGGAAATCCCGCAAAGGAGGCGACAGGGAGAACAGGTAGCGCCCCTCTTCTGGCAGATACCAGGTCACACACGGAATCACCGCTGCGCCGGTGATCCGCGCCAGGCGCCCCAGGGCAGTGATAGTAGCGGTCGGCACTCCAAAAAAAGGCGCAAAGATCCACTCGCCGCTTTTCACATGGCTCAGATCCTCATCGGGGAGATAGTAAAATGCCATCCCTTTTTTCAATGCCCGGATTACCGGCCGCAAGCCATCACGGCGCAGAAACAGACGGCCCCGATAACGGGTCCGACCTTTACTCATCAACCACTCAACAACCGGATTCCTCACTGGTTTGATCATGCCCACAGTGGCGATTTGCCGGGTGACAGCGGTAGCACCAAAGTCGAGGGCGACGGTGTGGCAAGTCAACAGGATCACGGAGCATCCCTCTTCCTGACATCGATGCAGATGCTCCATCCCTTCTATCTTCACCATTTTCTCCAATCGGCTGGAACTTCCCCACCACAGTACTCCATAATCCAGGGAACTCTGAGCCAAGTGGTGAAAATAATCCCGCGCCATGCGTTCCCGTTCCACCTTACCGAGTCCGGGAAAACAGAGCTCAAGATTCACCATGACAATACCCCTGCGGCGACGGTTGAACCGATAGATGAGATCCCCAAGATGACGTCCGATACTCGCCCTGACCCTCCAGGGAAGCCAGCCGATAGACCACAACACGCCCAGCATCACCCAGGTAGCCCAGTAACGGGGGGACAGAAAAGCGCAGGAAAAACGCGGGGAATATGCGGAATTGTTCCGGTAACTCAATGCAATTCGCTCAACAAGCGTTCCATCATCTGTTCCGCCTGCCGAAGATACCCTCCTCCAAACAGATTCAGGTGATTGAGAATGTGATAGAGATTGTATAGCTGTCGACGCACGGAATACCCATCATCCAAGTGCCAAACCGCATTGTAAGCAGCATAGAAATCGGCCGGAAAACCGCCAAACAGTTCGGTCATGGCGATATCCGTCTCTCGATCGCCATAATAGACTGCGGGATCGAAGATAACCGGCTGTCCTGAAAGGGTTACCGCCTGATTGCCCGCCCAGAGATCTCCATGCAAAAGGGAAGGCGACGGAGCATAGGAAGAAAACAGGAGAGGAAAACACTCCATCAGCCGTTCCCCTCTTTCCTGCAATTTACCGGTATAGCCTTTTTTCGCAGCCAGCCGTAATTGATAACCCAGCCGGCGCTCCCGCCAGAATGCCACCCAATCTGCAGAGGGCGTATTATCCTGGGGGGAGGAGCCAATAGTATTGTTCCGCTTCCATCCATACTCGCTCCAGGTATGACGATGCATTTCGGCCAACTCTTCTCCCAGACGCGAGAAAGCAGAATCCCTTTTCAATGGCAGGTATTCCAGAACCAGATAGGCAAATCCCCCGGCAGTACCCCAGCAGACGGGAGCCGGCGCCTTGACTGTCGTAGTTGCAATGATTTCCTGCAGCCCTTCGGCTTCCGCCACAAACATCTCCTCCCTGGAGGAGTCGTTTGTTTTAACAAAATAACACCGACCATCCCGCCCTGAGATATGCCAGGCATCATTGATACAGCCACCCCCAACCGTAGAGTACTCATCAATACGGAACGGCTCTCCAGTAATATCAGCAATGCACCCTGCAACCCGATCCCAGTCCATACCTCATCACTTTTTCAACGGAACCGTTCCTAGCGTTGGGATTCCGAAAGTACCTTCAAGCTGGGCGGCATCCGCTTGACAGAAAGATTGTCACGAACAAAAGTACGATAAGGCAGGTCCCCAACGTAACGCACCATTGCCAGATAGGTCACGACGAAGGTAAACAGGGTGCTGGCGAAATATCCTCCACCATAGAATGGAAAACCCATATTAAGGCTGATAAAGGTGAATACTATATTGGTCAGCAGGAAAATCCCTTGCAGCACCATCACCAAACGACGGAAATCAAAGTAGGTGAGGATAATAAACTGCATCACCAGCAACACGTGGAAGAAGGCCCCGAGAACACCAAAACGGAACATGCCAATCTGACTGTAACTGAAACCGAGTATCTCGTACAGGCGGGGCGAGAGAAGCAGCAGTACAATAACAATCCCCCCTTGCAGCACAATCATGCTGCGCAGACCATCGGTAAGACTCGAAGTGATTCGTCCCAGGTTTTCCTGAATCCTCTCAAAGTTGACGTGCTTTTTGATATCCCGGTAAAAACGGAGATATTGCATAAAAAAATTGGTTTCGACGCTGATTACAAACATTGCCAACCCGGGAATAATGGAGAGATAAGCAAGGAACATGGCGGCGTCATAATCTGGATAAGAGGGCATGCCAGGAATGATCATCTCCCGCTCCGGCGCATAGAGCCACATGATCCACTTATCCACCCAGATAGCCAGGTTATAGAACAGTCCAGCCAGGGCCAGCTCCCAGTAGCGACGGAAATATCTGACAAATCCGAACGGCTCCCGGGCATCGGCGGTATATTCAGAGAATATGTAGGCGATCAACCCGAACATAATCACCGCCAGACCGATAGAGAACCCCATCAGCATCCCGGCCAGCGAATAGGTTCCGGCAAACAACCAAGCCAGCAGCAGTGACAGTATTAAACCAACCAGAAAGGTGGTAGAGATAACATGGTATGCCTTGAGTGCCGTGAGGTAGACAGCAATCACCCATAACCCGGCAACCAAAAAATAGTTGACAACCGCCGCGATACGGACCAACGGTTCAAGTTCAACATACCATAGATAAAAGATCCCAACTAACGGGAACTGGGTTACATACACCAACACCAACGATCCCAGCAACATCCCTGGCACCTTATCCAGTATCCGCTCTCGATCTCTGCCCTTCTCATCGGATTCATCCCCAGCAGCGAAAACCAAATCCGCCAGATAACGGGTCACCACCATAAAAACGGGGGCTGTAAAAGCCAATGAAAAGGCAAAATTATAGATAATGATGAGTCGAAACTCGGCGACGGTCTGATAGCCAGCAACATCGCTCATCCAGATGATCAGAAACAGTGAAACAATCGTCAGAATCCAGGGACCGGCCGTCACCCAGGTAGAATAGAAAAAACCCGCGAGGATGCCGACCAAATCATCCCGATGCACCAGTTTGCGCAGATTGAAACCAACTCCAGCCATCAGCTTGCCTCCTCAAGGGCTGCTTCGTCAAAGCGATTCCGATATTGCTCATACAGCTCTCGATAGGTTTGATCGAAATCGGCCTTGTTGTAGTAACGCTGTATCCGTTCACGGATACCGTCACTGCATCGCTGGTACCAGAAAGGATCAGTGAGCAATCGTTCCACGGCCTGTGCCGTTGCTGCCGGGTTGGACAGGGGAGTTATCGCACCCCCCGGCGGCGGAGGATTGGCATCGTGATGATCCGACAATAGAATCTCCTGACACGCTCCCACATTGGTGGCCACTACCGGAATCCCCGCTGCTCCGGCCTCAAGGATAACCAACGGCTGCCCTTCACTGATACTGGTGAGCACCAGCACATCGATACGCCCCAAGTATTCCTCCAGGCGCACTTGCCCAGTAAAGGTAATGATGTTTTCCAGTCCCAAATGTTCTACCATCTGGAAACACTCCTGGAAATACTGTTCCTCTTCGTCGGTCGAGCCCATGATCAATGCCCGCAGATCCGGTAAATTCTCCTGTAAAATGGCGCAAGAGCGGATAAAGGTCTTTACGTCCTTGATCTGAACCACCCGGCCTATGAGCGCAATGGTGGGCGGTCGGGGCCCCGGCTCCCGGCGTATCGCTGCATAATGTTCCACATCCACGCCGTTGGGAATCACGACCATCTTCTCCCGCTGGGCACCATCCATCAGCTGGAAGGTCTGGTTTCCTTCAAAAAGCGTGATGATCTTGTCAGCCGCACTGTAACAGCAGCGCGAATAAGCGGTGAAGGCACGAACCCACATCTCACTTAACTGGTGAGGCAGGCGATGGACGCTCAGGCTATCTTCCTCCATCTCATGGAACCAGTTGGCCATCGCGATCTCGATGCGCCGCTCGTTGGTATAGATACCGTGTTCGGTCAACAGCACTGGACAACCTGTCTCCAATCCAGCTCTGGCGGCAAACAGACCGGCATATCCAGTAGAGGGCGAATGATAGATGCGAGCGCGGGGCATCTCGGCGAGCAACACAGAATAAATACCGCCAAACAGCGCTCGCCATGACCAAAAGTAGTCCAAGAACGAGGTTTCGGGGTGCGTTTCATTATACATCCGCACCAGTAACTCCCATGCATAACGCGAATCAAGCAGGATGTTTGCTCCAATCCGTCCCATATGAGGGGAGAGGATTGCCCGCACCTCATCCAGATCTTCAAGTCCCCCGTCGGTGAGGAGTCGCAATAGCGGTTCTTCAAGGCGTGCCAACAGCTGTTTTTCTCCAGACAAACGCAGATCTCCCTTGGGAATTCGCTGTAATACGATCTGCGTTGTACCGATGACGTTCTCCGGCAGCTCATAACGATGGGTCAGATCGGCGTCTGGGGCAACAAGAAACACCAGGTGAAAGGTCAGATGAGACTGTGCCTTGATCAGCTCATGGGTCCAGGATGAGACCCCGCCGGAAACGAATGGGTAGCTCCCTTCCAGAATAATGCAGACATCCGCTTGCGTTCCGGTATTTTCCATCTATATCTCCTCAAGCCTGCCTGTCATCAGCCCACTTTCAATAACGCCGCAGGTTTCTCTATTACAATCCACTTTGAGAAATCTCTTTACCGGACCAAAGGTGTATAGCATCGGCGACCCTTGGTTGCTGCTGGATCGATCCCTCGGAAAAAACACTCTGATTCTCCCGCAACAATTTACGCAATTCCCCATAACGGCCCAGTTTGTAAAGACATTCGGCATACCAAAGTAGAAGCTGAGGCTCCCCTTCCCGATACTGCAACGCTTGCTGAAGCAGCTTCGCCGCCTCTTTGACCTCTCCGGTTCGTATCAATAAACGCCCCAATGCATAGGTTGCCGGGTAATTGTCGGGCTGGAGCTGGATAACCCGACGATAGATCTGCTTCGCCTTTTCTCGGTTGGCCTCCTCACGATCTTCTTCGAGCAAGCCAGTAAAGGCATGGTCATCATAAAGGCGCGCCTGCTGAAGAAGGACATCCACGTCGTCGGGTGATTCGGCCGCTGCCCTGTCCATATTGATAGCTGCCTCAAGAAAACGGTTTTCGATGCGTGTTATCGCTGAAGCGGCCATGACACGAATCGAATTGTCGGGATCCACCAACGCACTTCGCAGCGCTGGCGCAAAATCCGGCCGGAAATGTTTACTCATCAATACAATGGCATCCCGCTTCTGCTGCAACGTTCCGTTGGCAAGAATGTCACGAAAGGAGTCCGGAATCGCGGGCCCTTTGAGGCGACTATGCGCCTCAAGGAAGTCGGCCAGTTCGCTGATCTTGTCCGGCTTGTCTTTGGGAAACAGCCCCAGGTACCAGTCTTCAAAACTGGTAGTGGTTTTCCGATACCAGGCATGCAGCGCTATGGTCAGCAATGTACCCACAACACCGATGGGACCGAAGGCCGCCGTCGCAACCAGAAACAGATTGGCGGTACGGCGTTTCACCCCACCTGGACAACGAAATATCTTCTGCTGCCAGAAATAGAGCAAAGATACCAGCAGCACATGAAGCAAGACGGCTATCCAAACCGAAAGCGTCCCGACTGCTGTGACGAATAGAAGCAGCAACTCCAAAACGAGAGTGAACAGAAGAACCACCACAAATTGCAGCTGGCAAGAAGAAATCCGTCGTCCCGACTGCTGCTGCGGTAGCCTGCCGATATATTTGCTTTTTACTGTTGGTGCGACCATGGTTTACCATCTACCCCTGTCCGGCAGTGAGTCATTCGGGCGTATGCAAATCCTGAATCCTCACTGCCCAGGATGCTCCTTTCAACTTCCCGCCCAATTCATCCTGAAGGGCAGCCAGCAGACGCTCTTCCACGATTCGCGCATTTCGCGTCGGCGTGGCTGGCAAGATGATAGTGAATTCCCTGCCATTGTTACGCCGATCAAATGCCAGATCCGTGGATCTGAGTACCTGCTTAACGGCATTGCTCAAGGCCAGCGGAGCCTGGGAACGCAGATCTTTTGGCAACTCATCATAATTTTGTAACGAAATATCGATCTGTGCCAAAGCAAAGTTGTGTCGCCGCGCCAGGGAGGTAAGGAATGCAGTCTGCCGTGCATAATAATTGGAAGAGAGGAATAGACCACTATCATCAACGACACTGTTCTCCTTGGCAAAGTGGAAACGTTTGGCATTTCCATACACAGTGCCGATCCATTCACATACCACTTCAAAATTCTTGATAGTAGTCCAGCCAAGCTCGATGAAATCCAGCTCCTCGATCTTGAGCATGCCGATCACTTCGCCGGTATCCGCATTGATCAGCGGTCCAGCCAGCACCCCCTGCTGATCCAGGATGGGCTCGTCATGTTCATTGGAAACGCTCAGGATTCGCTGACGGGTGACCACTTCTTGAAACAGAGGATGCTCAGCACCAATAACCCGTAGATACTCATCCTTGCCAGTCCAACCGGTGTGGACCGCCGCCTCCAGTACATCTTGGCTCAAAATGAAAACGGAGGATTTGCGCGGATTCATCACTGCCCGCACCATATCCATGATGCTAAACAGAACCTTCCCGGAATCCAGCTGTTCAAGCGATTTGACTGCCTGATGCATTGAAATCACGGTACGCATCTGACCAGCTACCCGCACCTCCAGGTCCTCCCGGATCTCTTGCTGGCGTCGGTAAGCATCGGCGATAACCCGCTCCTTCTCCCGTGCCTCTTTCAGCTGCTGACGCAGTTGATCCCGCTCCCTCACATGGCGCATCCGCAACTCCCCAAGCAACACCGCGGCAATGAACCACATCAGGGGGTGACGTACTATGCTGTACAGGTAGTCATAAAGGTCCTGATTCAACGTTTGCTCGGGAATCCCTCCAGCCAACAGCACAACAGTGGATGCCAACGCAGCAAGCACCCCTTCCGCAGTACCGTACTGCACCGTTACCAGCAGCACGATCAGCCAGAACGGATGAGGCGAAACCGACCAGAAGGAATCGGCGTCAAAAACAAATCTATCCAGAATGATAGCCACCAGGAAGAAAAGTCCAATTTCCAGAAGCGCCGAACGCCTCACTCCCAGAATCCGGACCGGCTTGTGTTCCCACTCCTTTTCCCCCCCTTCAAGGGAGCTCCCCGAGAGTGTGGAGCGCTGAAGCATTTCCGTTTTCATTGTTCGCCTTCCGTCATCATCTGTTCTGACAGTCTCTGCACCAAGCGCATCACCATGCGTTGCGCTGCCTCAGTAACGCTATCTCGCCCCAGATAGGCACTACCCGCCTCGGAAGCACTGGCTGCCCAGAGGACCGTCCCGTCTGTCCGAATCAAACGAAGATCGATGCCAACCACCGGCTGCTTGCGAAAACCGTAGCGGTAACCATATTCAGTAACGAACCCCAACAATACGGCATCGACACCCGCCGCTCGGGCCATTGCAACCGGCTCATCGGGAATCGGACCATCACTACCACTTTCCAACCGTGGAGATTCCCGGACATCAAACACTCCCTCCTTACGAAGCTCGGTAGCCATCAATCTCGCCAAGGCGAGGCCTGCATTAGGATGAACCGTAAGATTCCGGAACGGGATGACGAGCACGCTCATCTGTCGCTGAGGAGACGGA
>Ga0256914_1002021_pt1 | contig 17340 bp, 14 predicted proteins | sample HulkmetaG_FD_191571 | JGI IMG/M metagenome (GOLD analysis project Ga0256914, IMG submission 191571) | Hydrothermal chimney microbial communities from Main Endeavour vent field at the Juan de Fuca Ridge, Pacific Ocean - Hulk | ecosystem: Environmental > Aquatic > Marine > Hydrothermal vents ... | reverse complement strand
GGTGGAGCTGCTGAAGCCGATCGCGATGGAAGAGGGGTTGCGGTTTGCGATTCGAGAGGGTGGACGGACGGTAGGTGCTGGTGTTGTGACGAAGATCCTTGAATAGCTTCGGTTCTGGTTGCCAGGTTGGATAGGGTTCGATGCGAGAGATCATTACATTAGAGTGCACGGAGTGCAAGCGCCGGAATTACACGACCACGAAGAATAAGCGCAAGCACCCGTCGCGTGTTGAGTTTCGTAAGTATTGCAGATGGTGCGGTAAGCACACCATTCACCGCGAGACGCGCTGAAAGCTGCGTCTCGCGGCTTTCGCCTATTTGAAGGTAGAGACGACATCTGCGCGAGATTTTGCTGACAGGCCCGTAGCTCAATTGGCTAGAGCACCGGACTCCAAATCCGGCGGCTGGGGGTTCGAGTCCCTCCGGGCCTGCTATTTGTGTTTGCCGGAAGTGACGGGTTTGCGTGAGGATCCTGACCAATGATCAATAAAGCGCTGAAGTTCCTGCGCGAAGTCAGGCAGGAGATGGATCGGGTTAGCTGGCCCAGCAAAGAAGAAGTGAAGGAATCGACAGCGGTCGTCCTGCTGTTTTCGCTTTTTCTCACCGTTTTCATCTTTGTGACGGATCAGATCCTCACACAGATTGTCCGGCTGATCTACTGATTGCAGTTGGATTGTTCGCCACCCGCCTTCATCGCGCCTGGCGCGAGGCGGGCTCTTTTTGCCCATTTGTGGATTAAGACCGAGGAAGGCCGCAGTTGGTGAAGAAAGAAGCGGGAAAAAAGGCGCCGGAAGAAGAGGCACTGGCCGCTGAGGCGACAGAAGCCAGGGAGCCCGAAAAACGGTGGTACGCCGTGCACGTTCTTTCCGGGCACGAGCAGAAAGTGAAGGCGTACCTGGAAAACGAGATCCGCACCCACGGCCTGGAAGATCGGTTTGGTGAAATCCTGGTTCCCTCTGAGCAGATTACGGAGATGCGCGAGGGCAAAAAGCGCACGCGCACCCGAATCTTCTTCCCGGGCTACATCCTCATCAACATGGTGCTGGACAAGGAAACGCAGCACCTGGTACTGAACACGCCGGGGGTGACGAATTTCGTTGGTGCCAGGACCAAGCCGGTACCCCTACAGGAGCACGAGGTGCAGCGCATTCTGGGGCGTGTGGATCGTACCCGCGAACGCACGACGATGGCCGTGCCTTTTCGGGTTGGCGATCCCGTCCGCGTTGTGGATGGCCCGTTCACCGATTTCACGGGGTACGTGGAAGAAGTGAACGAGGAGAAGAACAAAGTCAAGGTGATGGTTAGTATTTTCGGCCGGGCCACTCCGGTGGAGCTGGATTTTCTTCAGGTGGAACTGGAAAAGTAAGGGTCAACTTCGATGGCCAAGAAGGTACTCGCTACAATCAAGCTGCAGATTCCCGCCGGGCAGGCCACGCCAGCGCCCCCAGTTGGGCCAGCGTTGGGTCAGCACGGCGTGAACATCATGGAGTTTTGTAAGGCGTTCAATGCCAAGACGCAGGACAAAGCGGGCCTGATCATTCCTGTCGTCATCACGGTGTACGCCGATCGCTCGTTCACGTTCATTACCAAGACGCCGCCAGCAGCTGTGCTGCTGAAGAAAGCGGCCGGCGTCGAAAAAGGTTCGGGCGAGCCCAATCGCATCAAGGTGGGCAAGGTAACGCGCGATCAGGTTCGTGAGATTGCCGAGACGAAGATGCAGGACCTGAATGCCAACGACATCGAGGCGGCGATGCGCATGATCGAGGGTACAGCTCGGAGCATGGGCATCGAAGTCGTGGAGTAGTGCCTCCACAAACGCTTGGAGACGTGGATTCTTCAACAGGTGACAACGAATGAAGCGAAGCAAACGGTACCTCGAGGTTAAGGAGAAGGTTCAACGGGACCGTGAGTACCCGCTGGAGGAGGCGCTTCGGCTTGTAAAGGAAACGGCCACGGCGGGGTTCGACGAGACCGTTGAAATGCACGTCAGGCTGGGTGTCGATCCCCGGCACGCGGATCAGCAGGTGCGTGGTACGGTAAGCCTTCCGCACGGTACGGGTAAGCAGGTGCGCGTGCTTGTGATCACCAAAAATCCGGACAAAGAGAAAGAAGCTAAGGAAGCTGGTGCCGACTACGTGGGTTTTGAGGATGTAATCAAACGGATTCAGGAAGGCTGGCTGGATTTCGACGTTGTGATCGCCACGCCGGATGTGATGCCTCAGGTTGGTAAGCTGGGACGCATCCTGGGGCCGCGTGGCCTCATGCCGAACCCCAAAAGTGGCACGGTGACCATGAATGTGGCTGAGGCCGTGCGCGATGTAAAGGCGGGCCGGATTGACTTTCGGGTGGATCGCTACGGTATTCTGCACGTGCCCATCGGCAAGGTGTCGTTCGACACGGAAAAGCTGGTGGAGAACGCCAAGGCCTTCATGGAAGCGGTTTTGCGCCTGCGTCCACCTGCAGCCAAAGGTCAGTACGTGCGCAGCGTGACGGTGTCCAGCACGATGGGCCCAGGAATCCGGGTTGACCGCAACCAGCTACTGACCGAGCTTCGCTAACGAGTCTGGGAACAAGGACCACCAGGTGTCGATGAGGACTTGACGTCATGCCTACCCCGAAGAAAATACAAGAAGTCGAGCTGTTGACCGAGAAAATTCAGGAAGCCAAGGGCATCTTCCTGACGGATTTCACAGGTCTGACCGTCGAGGAGATTACCGATTTACGGGCTCGGCTACGCAAAGAAAATGTGATGTACAGGGTGACGAAGAACACCCTGATGAAGCTCGCCCTCGACAAGGCGGGCCACAGCGGCAAGCTGGACGCCTTCTTGGAAGGGCCGACCGGGTTGGCCTTCGGTTTCGAAGATCCGGTGAGTCCGGCCAGGATCCTGAAGAATTTTGCCAAGGAAAAACAGAAGCTGAAGTTGAAGGCCAGCCTGATCGAAGGCCAGGTTTTTGGCGCCGAGGAGACGGAAAAGCTGGCCGATTTGCCGAGCAAGCAGGAACTGCAAGCTCAGCTTCTGGCTCTGCTGAATGCGCCAGCGACACAGCTTGTGCGTACGCTGACTGGCGGCATGAGCAAGCTGCTGTACGCGTTGCAGGCTGTGAAAGAGAAGAAGGAAAAAGAAGCGGCGTAGTTGGTAGCCCGTTTGTGTTAAGGAGGAATTCTCGATGGCTGAAGAGAAGGTCGCTGAAGAGGTAAAGGCAGAAAAGAAGGAAACAAAGAAAAAAGAGGCAGCGGGAAAAATGGAAAACAAGGGTAACGGGAACCTCGAGTCCCTGGTTGAAGCGATCGGGAACCTGACGTTGCTCGAGACGGCCGAGCTCGTGAAGATGCTGGAAGAGAAGCTGGGTGTGAGTGCCCAGGCCCCGGTTGTGGCTGCTGCCGTTGCACCTGGTGCTGCTGCACCGGCAGGCGCGCCTGCTGAAGAAGAGAAGACGGAGTTCACAGTGGTGCTCAGCAACGTCGGTTCCAACAAGATTCCGGTGATCAAGGTGATCCGCCAGATCACGAATCTGGGTCTGAAAGAGGCCAAAGAACTCGTGGACAGCGCTCCGAGCACCGTGAAAGAAGGCGTCTCCAAGGATGAGGCTGAGCAGATCAAGAAGCAGCTCGAAGAAGTGGGTGCGACCGTGGAGCTGAAGTAGTTGCTGCGTAGCCCCAATTTGACGAAGTGTGACGTTTCACTTAGACTTTTCGGGAGTTGATCTCCGCATGACGATGACTGTGCCGCGCAAATCTTTCTCCCGGCTGAAGTCCGTGCTGGAGCTGCCCGACCTCCTCGAGGTGCAGCTCAAGTCGTTCGATGAATTTCTGCAGGCGCACACGCCGCCGCACAAGCGTAAGGCGCAGGGTCTGCAGGAAGTCTTCTTGAACACATTCCCGATCACGGACAGTCGGGAGAATTTCATCCTCGAATTCGTGGAGTACTACGTCGAGGAACCCAAGTATGACGTAGAAGAGTGCCGCGAACGCGGGATGACTTATGCGGCCACTTTGAAGGCCAAATTGCGGCTGACGATCAAGGACGAGTACGGCTCGCACGCCGACACGGTGGAGCAGGTCGTGTACCTCGGCAACCTGCCGTACATGACCCCGTACGGCACTTTCATCATTAATGGTGCCGAGCGGATTGTCGTCAGCCAGTTGCACCGGTCTCCCGGTGTGTTTTTCGACGAACTGACGCACCCGAGCGGCCTCAAGGTTTACTCGGGACGCATCATCCCGTTGCGGGGCAGCTGGGTCGAGTTTGTCACGGACATCAACGACGTGATGTACGTGTACATCGACCGGCGGCGCAAATTCCCCGTGACGACCCTGTTGCGCGCCATCGGCTACTCTCAGGACGAAGACCTGCTCGAACTGTTTGGACTGCTGGAGAAGGCTTCGCTCGAAGACGGCAAGGTGCAGGAAATCCTGGGGCGCCGGGTCGCTGGTGAGGTGATTGACCTCGAGACCGGCGAATTGCTGATGGAACGCGAAGAAACGCTGACGGAAGAGGCCATCGAGCGCCTGCGCGAGGCCGGGATCGATGAGGTCAAGCTGATTCGCGAGTTCCAGCCGGGCGAGCCGGACATCATCACCAACACGCTGCGGAAGGATCAGGCGCGCTCCGAGGAAGACGCGCTCGAGGCGATTTACCGGCAGCTTCGCTCCGGCGAGGCGCCCGACTTGGACACGGCTCGGCAGCTGCTCGATCGGCTGTTCTTCAACCCGAAACGCTACGACCTGGGTCTCGTCGGTCGTTACCGCATCAACCGTAAGCTGGGGTTGAACATCCCCGAAAACAAGACCGTGCTCACACCCGAGGACATCGTGGGCGTGGTCAAGTACATGATCGAGATGCGGAACGGTCTGCGTGGTGCCGACGACGTGGACCATCTCGGCAACCGTCGCGTGCGCACCGTGGGCGAGCAGCTGTCGGCGCAAATGAGTCTTGCGCTGACCCGCATGGCTCGCACCATTAAGGAACGCATGAACCTGCGCGACAGCGAGAGCCTGACGCCGAGCGAGCTGGTGAACGCACGCACCGTGGTGTCGGTGATCAACACGTTCTTCGGCACGAGTCAGCTTTCGCAATTCATGGATCAAACGAATCCGCTGGCCGAGCTGACGCACAAACGGCGTATTTCGGCTCTTGGGCCGGGTGGTTTGACACGCGAGCGTGCCGGATTCGAGGTGCGCGACGTTCACTACACGCACTACGGCCGATTGTGCCCGATCGAAACGCCGGAAGGTCCCAACATCGGCCTGATTTCGTCGCTGACGACCTACGCACGCATCAACGACTTCGGTTTCATCGAGACCCCGTACCGGAAGGTCGAAAACGGCAGGGTAACCGACGAGATCGTTTACCTTTCGGCAGACGAGGAAGAGAACGCCATCATCGCCCAGGCCAACGCGCCGGTCGACGAGGATGGCTACTTCAAGACCGACCGGATCAAGGCGCGGACGCGCGGCGAGTTCCCCGTCGTGAAGCCGGAAGAGGTGGACTACGTGGACGTGTCGCCGAACCAGATGGTGTCGGCGGCTGCGGCGCTCATTCCTTTTTTGGAGCACGACGACGCCAACCGTGCGTTGATGGGTTCAAACATGCAGCGCCAGGCTGTGCCGCTGTTGCGCCCGGAGGCACCTCTTGTGGGTACTGGCCTGGAGGCCAAGGTGGCTCGCGATGCCCGCGCTGTGGTGATCTCGGACGTGGACGGCGTGGTGGAAGAAGTCGACTCCGAGCACATCACCATCCGGCGTGAGGTGGACGAAAGCGATGAGAGTCAGCGTATTCAGAACCTGCTGGACTTCGATGGTCGCGACAAGGTTACCTACAAGCTGGTGAAGTGGCGCCGCACCAACCAGGACACCTGCATCAACCAGCGACCGGTGGTGCGGGAAGGCGACCGCGTGAAGAAGGGGCAGGTCATCGCGGACGGATTTTCGACGGACCACGGCGAGCTGGCTCTCGGGCGGAATGTGCTGGTGGCGTTCATGCCCTGGCGCGGGTACAACTTTGAGGACGCCATCGTCATTTCAGAGCGTCTGGTTAAGGAAGACATCTACACCAGCGTGCACATCGAGGCATTTGAGTGCCAGGTGCGCGACACCAAACGTGGCGAGGAGGAGCTGACGCGCGAGATCCCGAACGTCAGCGAAGAAGCCACCAAGGACCTGGACGAGAACGGCGTGATTCGCGTTGGCGCTGAGGTGCGCGCTGGCGACATTCTTGTCGGCAAGGTGACGCCGAAGGGCGAGACCGATCCGACGCCCGAAGAGAAACTTTTGCGAGCGATTTTCGGCGAGAAGGCCGGCGACGTGAAGGATGCGTCGCTCACAGCGCCGAGCGGTTTGAAGGGCGTGGTCATCGACACGAAGCTCTTTTCGCGCAAGCGGAAAGATGCCAAGACGAAGAAGCAGGACAAGCAGAAGATGGACGAGCTGGAGCGCTGGTACGAGGATCAGCTCGCGGCAGTCCAGGCACTTCGTCTTGAGAAGATGACCAAGGTGCTGGAAGGCAAGAAGTCGGTGGGCATCCGGGACGGCATTACGGGCAAAACGGTCGTAAAGGCGGGTACGGTCTTGCGTCCGGAGCACATCGCTCGCATCGACTTTGATACTTACGACTACTCGAAAGATCTTGTCGACGACCCGGAAGCGAACGAGCTGGTGCGGGCCATCCAGGCGCGCTACAAGCAGAAGCTCGAGTCGCTGCAGGAGGAGTACAACCACCGCAAGCTCCGGATCAACATCGGCGACGAACTGCCCCCGGGCATCGTGCAGATGGCCAAGGTGTACGTGGCCAAGCGTCGCAAGATCATGATCGGCGACAAGATGGCCGGACGCCACGGAAACAAAGGTGTGGTGGCCACCATCGTGCCTGAAGAGGACATGCCCTACCTGGAAGATGGTACGCCAGTCGACATCGTGCTGAATCCGCTCGGTGTGCCTTCGCGAATGAACCTGGGGCAGATCCTCGAGACGACCCTCGGTTGGGCGGCCAAGAGGCTGGGGGTGCGGTACGCCACGCCGGTGTTCGACGGCGCCACCGAAGAAGAAGTCAAAGAGGAGATGCGCAAGGCAGGCTTGCCGGTGGACGGCAAGGTAACACTGTACGACGGCCGCACAGGCGAACCTTTCGAGATGCCCGTCACGGTCGGATACATCTACATGATGAAGCTGTCGCATCTGGTGGAAGACAAGATCCACGCGCGGTCCATCGGACCGTACTCGCTGATTACCCAGCAGCCACTGGGCGGCAAGGCCCAATTTGGTGGTCAGCGATTCGGTGAGATGGAGGTGTGGGCTCTGGAGGCGTACGGCGCTTCGCACACCTTGCAGGAAATCTTGACGGTGAAATCGGACGACGTCCGCGGTCGGGCGAAGGTTTACGAAGCCATTGTTCGCGGCGAAAACCTGCCAGAGCCCGGTTTGCCGGAGTCGTTCAACGTGCTTATCAAGGAACTCCAGGGTCTGGCGCTGGATGTCGAGCTTCTGGATGCTACCTACGAGAAGACGAAAAAGTCGAAACCGTAGCCTGCGGAAGACGGGTAAGGACCGGACAGACGTCCGGTTTCGGTGCGCCGGGGAGATTCTGCTGCCGGCAGTGGGTGGAGCCCTGGCGGGATTCAAGATTTTCCGGGTACCCTGGTAACAAGGCTTTCAGGCCAAAGCAGGTCGCGGCGGAAGTTGCAACCTCACTGGAGGTGATATTTTGGCCCTGGCAGTACGCTCAGAAACCATCAAGCCCCGTCACGTCGCTGGAATTGCCATCGGCTTGGCCTCTCCGGACAAGATTTTGGAGTGGTCTCACGGCGAGGTGACGAAGCCGGAAACGATCAACTATCGGTCGTTCAAGCCGGAGAAGGACGGGCTCTTTTGCGAGAAGATTTTCGGGCCAGTTCGAGACTACGAGTGCCACTGCGGTAAGTACAAACGAGTGCGGTACAAAGGCATCGTTTGCGACCGCTGTGGTGTGGAAGTGACGACCAAAGCCGTGCGCCGCGAGCGAATGGGGCACATTACGCTTGCTGTGCCGGTTGTGCACATCTGGTACTGGAAATCGATCCCCTCGAAGATTGGTAACATCCTTGGCATGAGCACCAAGGATCTCGAGAGGATCATCTACTACGAGTCGTACGTGGTCATCGAGCCCGGCGAATCGGGTCTGCGTCCCAAGGAGCTGATTAGCGAGGAAGAGTATCACCGCATTCTGGCGGACTTCCCCGACATCGAGAAAGCGCCGGAGGACAGCGGCCGTCGTTTCGTCGCCAAGATGGGTGGCGAGGCCATTCTGGAGCTGCTCAAGCGTGTGAATCCGGAGCAGTTGTCGCGTGAGCTTCGGGCTGAACTGCGCACGCAGATTTCCGAGCAGCGGAAGGCCGAGATCTTAAAGCGCCTCAAGGTTGTGGAGGCGTTCCGGAAGAGTGAAAGCGGCAAGGTGAACAAGCCCGAGTGGATGGTGCTGACGGTCATTCCGGTGATTCCGCCGGAATTGCGTCCGTTGGTGCCGCTGGAAGGTGGTCGTTTCGCCACGTCGGACCTGAATGACCTGTACCGGCGCGTGATCATCCGGAACAACCGGCTGAAGAAGTTGATGGAGATTAAGGCGCCGGAAGTGATCCTCCGCAACGAAAAGCGTATGCTGCAGGAGGCGGTGGATTCGCTGTTCGACAACGGGCGCAAGGTCTCGGCGGTGCGTGGCGACGGCAACCGGCCGCTCAAATCGCTGTCCGACATGCTGCGCGGCAAGCAGGGGCGCTTCCGTCAGAACCTGTTGGGTAAGCGCATCGACTACTCCGGCCGGTCGGTGATTGTGGTCGGCCCGGAGTTGAAACTGAATCAGTGTGGTCTTCCGAAGGAAATGGCGCTGGAGCTTTTCAAGCCGTTCGTGATTCGGAAAGTGATCGAGCGCGGGCTTGTGAAGACAGTGAAGAGCGCCAAGAAGCTGGTGGAACGCGCCACGCCGGACATCTGGGAGATCCTGGAAGAGGTTGTCGAGGACCATCCGGTTCTGCTGAACCGAGCGCCGACGCTGCACCGCCTTGGCATTCAGGCCTTTCAGCCGATCTTGATCGACGGCAAGGCCATCCAAATTCACCCACTGGTGTGTGCGGCGTTCAACGCAGACTTCGACGGCGATCAGATGGCCGTGCACGTGCCTCTTTCGCAGTACGCCCAGGTGGAAACGTGGTTGCTCATGCTGTCGAGCCACAACATTCTGTCGCCAGCTCACGGTGGCCCGCTGGCCATCCCGAGCCAGGACATGGTGTTGGGTCTCTACTACCTGACCAAGGCACGCGCTGGCGAACCGGGCGAAGGCAAGATGTTCTCCTCGCCAGACGAGGTACTGATAGCGCACGCCGAGGGTAAGCTGGGTCTGCACGCAAAGATCAAGGTGCGGATCAACGGTGAAATGGTGGAGACAACGACCGGACGGATCATTTTCAACCAGATTCTGCCACCGGAGCTGGGATACATCAACCAGCTGCTGACGAAAAAGAAAATCGCGGCCATCGCTTCGACGGCGTACAAAAAGCTCGGTAACCTGCGTACAGTTGAGTTCTTGGACAAACTCAAGAACCTCGGTTTCGGCTACGCCACGATCTCGGGAGCAACGATCGGCATTGACGACGTGGTGATCCCGAAGGAAAAGCCGAAGCTGCTTGAGCAGGCCTACAGGGCGGTGCAGGAAATTCAGGCCAAGTACGAGGCAGGTGCCATCACGGACGGCGAACGTTACAACCAGGTGATCGACGTCTGGACCAAAACGGCCAATGAAGTGGCCGAGCGCATGATGGACGCCCTCCGCAAGGACCGCGACGGGTTCAACCCCGTGTTCATGATGGCCGACTCGGGTGCTCGTGGTTCGAAGGACCAGATCCGACAGCTCGCCGGAATGCGCGGTTTGATGGCCAAGCCACAAAAGAAAATGACCGGTGGGCTTGGCGAGATCATTGAGAACCCGATTACGGCCAACTTCCGCGAGGGGTTGTCCGTGTTGGAGTACTTCATCTCCACCCACGGCGCTCGCAAGGGCCTTGCCGACACCGCCCTGAAGACGGCCGATGCTGGCTACCTGACCCGCCGTCTGGTGGATGTGGCGCAAGATGTGGTGGTGACCATGGAAGACTGTGGCACCATCATGGGTGTGCGCATGAGCGCCCTGAAAGAGGGTGAGGAAATCATTGAGCCGCTTGCCGACCGCGTGCTGGGTCGGGTAGCAGCTGAGGACGTGTTCGACCCGGTGACCAACGAGGTCATCGTGGAGGCCGGCGAGCTGATCGACGAGGAAAAGGCCGAGAAGATCAGCGAAGCTGGTGTCGATTCAGTTTACATTCGCTCGGTGCTGACTTGTGAGGCGCCACACGGCGTTTGTGTGAAGTGCTACGGCCGTAATCTGGCCACCGGCCGGATGGTAGAGATCGGCGAGGCGGTGGGTGTGATGGCCGCCCAGTCCATTGGCGAGCCGGGCACGCAGCTGACGTTGCGTACATTCCACATCGGTGGTACGGCAGCTCGAATTGCGGCGGAGTCAAAAGTGGTGGCAAAGCTCTCGGGCAAGGTGCAGCTGGAAGGGCTGCGGTTCATCGAGCGCGAGGGCAAACTGATTGCCATCAACCGAAACGGTCGCCTGAACATCCTGGACGAAGACGGTCGTGTTCTGACGACGTACAACATCCCGTACGCTGCCCAGCTCGAAGTGCGGGACGGCGACCAGGTGAAGCGCGGTTCGGTGCTGTTCACGTGGGATCCGTACTCCGAGAGCATCCTGGCTCTGGCCGAAGGACGCGTGGAGTTCGAGGACCTGGTTGAGAACGTGACTTACCGCGAAGAGGTGGACGAGGCCACAGGTCGTCGGCAGCGCGTGGTCATCGAATCGAGGAACAAGTCGCTGAACCCGTCTGTGGTGGTTGTGAACGAGGAGACCGAGGAGCGCCGTGCGCACATGATGCCCATTGGGGCCATGTTGATGGTCCGCGAAGGGCAGCACGTGAAGCTGGGCGATTTGCTGGCGAAGATTCCGAAGCAGATTGCCAAGACGCGCGACATCACCGGTGGTTTGCCGCGAGTTGCTGAGTTGTTCGAAGCACGGCGACCGAAGGATCCGGCAATCGTCAGCGAAATCGATGGCTACGTAGAGTTTGGCGAAATCCGCCGCGGCATCCGTAAGGTGTCGGTGACTTCGCCGGATGGCCACGAGCGCAAAACCTACATGATTCCGTACGGTAAGCACATCCTGGTGCACGACGGCGATTTTGTGCAGGCCGGCGAAAAGATCACAGAAGGTGCGGTGGCGCCGCAGGACATCCTGGCCATCAAGGGCCCGAATGCGGTGCAGGAGTACCTGGTGAACGAGATCCAGGAAGTGTACCGGCTGCAGGGTGTGCGGATCAACGATAAGCACATCGAAGTGATTGCCCGGCAGATGTTCCAGAAAGTGCGTGTGGAAGACCCGGGCGACACCGACTACTTGCCTGGCGATCAGGTGAACAAGCGCAGCTTTTTGCGCGAGAACGAGCGCATCCGGAACATGGTGGTGATTACCGATCCGGGCGACTCGGGCTGGCAGGTAGATGAACTGGTAGACTCGGACGAATTTGAGGCGACCAACATGCGGCTGCAGAGCGAAGGGAAGCAGCCGGCCACGGCTCGCCCAACGCGTCCGGCCACGTTCCAGCCCGTGCTGCTTGGCATCACCAAGGCTTCGCTGACGACGGACAGCTTCATTTCGGCGGCCTCCTTCCAGGAGACCACCCGTGTTCTGGCCGATGCCTCGGTGGAAGGCAAGGTGGACCGCTTGCGTGGTCTGAAAGAGAACGTGGTGATGGGCAACCTGATCCCGGCGGGAACAGGCCTGCGCAAGTACCAGAACATGCTGGTGTTCGGTCCCGGCGCGCAGCTGGAGCAGGAGGCCGAGGCTCTCGCGAAAGAGCACGCGACGAAAGAAGCCGAAGGTGGTGAGGCGCCGAAAGAAGAAGTGCAGAGTGCAGCCGCCTCGTAGGATCGCGTTGGTCTGCACCGGTTTCGACGATTCAGGTCGAAGCGTTGAGGCAGGGGGAAGTAGCCCTGTGCCGCCGGGGCGAGCGGGATAAATAGGGAGGCTTTTTCTCAGTAAGTGCGCGAGAAAAAAGCAATTGTCGAAAAAATCAGTTGAACTTTAGCGGTAAGTTCACTATATTCGCGTTCGTCAAATTTGAGGAGGTAAGTTGCCGACCATCAATCAACTTGTTCGGAAGCGTCGCGAGAAGGTCGCCTGGAAAACCAAGGCGCCTGCACTGACTGGATGTCCGCAACGTCGCGGTGTGTGCACCCGTGTGTACACAACCACACCGAAGAAACCGAACTCAGCGTTGCGGAAGGTGGCCCGTGTGCGCCTAACCAACGGCTACGAAGTTACGGCCTACATTCCGGGCGAAGGGCATAACCTTCAGGAGCACAGCATCGTGCTCATCCGGGGTGGTCGTGTCAAAGATTTGCCAGGTGTACGCTACCACATCATCCGTGGTGTGTACGACGCTGCCGGCGTGGAAGGGCGCAAACAGGGCCGTTCGAAATACGGTGCGAAGAAAAAGTAACGTGAACCCGGTCAAGGGATAGGATACAGGGAATGCCCAGACGTAAAAGGCCGCAAAAGCGGGAAGTTCTGCCAGATCCAAAATACCACAGCGTTCTGGTCACGAAGTTCATCAACAATCTGATGATGCGGGGGAAGAAGAGCCTGGCGGAACGGATTTTCTACTCCGCCCTGGACCGGATCCAGGAGAAGACGGGTCAGGACGGGCTGGAGGTTTTTGAGAAGGCTGTGGCAAATGCCAAGCCGTTGCTCGAGGTAAAGTCGCGCCGTGTAGGTGGTGCGACGTACCAGGTTCCGGTGGAGGTTCGGCCGGAGCGGCAGCAGTCGCTGGCGATTCGCTGGCTCATCAACGCGGCACGGGCGCGGGCGGAACACACGATGGCCGAGCGCCTGGCGTCCGAACTGATCGCGGCTTCGCGCGGTGAGGGTGCTGCGATCAAGAAGCGCGAAGACACACACCGCATGGCGGAAGCAAACAAGGCCTTTGCTCATTTCCGCTGGTAATTGCGCGGCCCACTTTGGGTCACGGCGTCACGGTCTGGTCGAGCAAGCTGGAGGGACGCGCAGGACCGGCCTTTTGAATGACATAAGTTGTTGGTAGTTTTGAACCTAAAGAGAGAAGGGCTCCACGTTTGAGTGGAGTTTTTTATGGCAAGAAAAGTACCTCTTGAAAGAATTCGCAACATCGGCATCATGGCGCACATCGATGCCGGTAAGACGACGACGACCGAGCGCATCCTGTACTACACCGGTCGGGTGCACCGCATTGGCGAGGTCGACGAGGGAACGGCCACAACCGACTGGATGGAGCAGGAGAAAGAGCGCGGCATCACGATTACATCGGCTGCCATCAGCACGTACTGGAAGGATCATCGGATCAATATCATCGACACCCCAGGCCACGTGGACTTCACGGTCGAAGTGGAGCGTTCGTTGCGCGTGCTGGATGGCGCGGTGGCGCTCTTCTGTGCAGTCGGTGGTGTGGAACCGCAATCCGAAACGGTGTGGCACCAGGCGGAGCGCTATCACATTCCCAGGATTGCGTTCGTGAACAAAATGGATCGCGTGGGCGCGGACTTTTTTAACGTGCTCGAAATGATGAAACAGCGCCTGCACGCGAACCCTTTGCCCATTCAGATCCCGATGGGTAGTGGCGACATGTTTGTGGGTCTCGTCGACCTGATCCGCATGAAAGGCGTGGTTTACGACGAGACCAAGCTTGGCACCGAGTGGCACGAGATCGATATCCCGAAGGATCTCTGGGAGCAGGCTCAGTACTACCGCACGCAGCTCCTCGAGGCGGTTTCCGACTACGACGACGCTTTGATGGAAAAGTACCTGGACGGCGAGCCGGTGAGCGAGGAAGAGGTCATCGCTGCGCTGCGGAAGGCCACGCTTGACACGAAGGTAACGCCCGTGCTGTGTGGATCGGCAGCCCGGTACAAAGGTGTGCAGAGGCTGCTGGATGCCGTGGTGTACTTCCTGCCCTCTCCGGCGGACATCCCGGCCATCGAGGGTGAGAATCCGTTGACCGGGAAAAAGGAAGTACGGCATCCGAGCGATGACGAGCCTTTTTCGGCGCTTGCTTTCAAGATTCAGACGGACCCGTACGTCGGCAAACTAACGTACTTTCGGGTGTACTCTGGCGTGGCCAAAACGGGTCAGGCTATTCTGAATGCCACAACGGGCAAGAAGGAACGTTTTGGGCGTTTGCTCGAAATGGCCGCCAACAAGCGGTACGACCTGGAGGAAGTGCGTACCGGCGACATTGTGGCGGCCGTTGGGCTCCGCAATGTGAAAACTGGCGACACGCTGTGCGAGATCAAGCATCCGATCGTGCTGGAGTCGATGCACTTCCCGGAGCCCGTGATCAGCGTGGCGCTGGAGCCAAAGACGAAGGCGGACCAGGACAAGTTGGGCATGGCCCTTTCAAAGCTGGCCGAAGAGGATCCGACGTTCCACGTGCGTGTGGACGAAGAGACAGGTCAGACTCTGATTTCGGGGATGGGTGAGCTTCACCTGGAAATCCTCGTGGACAGACTGCTGCGGGAGTTCAAGGTGGAGGCCCGGGTGGGGCGGCCGCAGGTTGCTTACCGGGAGACGATTCGCCGTCCCGCCGAAGCCGAAGCGAAATTTGTGCGGCAAACCGGTGGCAAGGGGCAGTACGGTCACGTAGTGTTGCGTGTGGAGCCGCTGGAACCAGGTGAGGGGTTCAAATTCGAAGATCTGACCGTCGGCGGGGTGATTCCGAAGGAATTCATCCGGCCAATCATCGACGGCGTGAAAGACGCCATGACCACGGGTATCAAAGCCGGTTACCCGGTGGTCGACGTCGGTGTGAAACTGCTGGATGGTTCGTACCACCCGGTGGATTCGTCAGAGATCGCGTTCAAGATCGCTGCATCGATGGCCTTCAAGCAGGCCGCTGAGAAGGCTGGGCCAGTGTTGCTGGAGCCGATCATGGAACTCGAAGTCGTGACCCCCGATGAGTACATGGGGGACGTGATGGGCGACATCAACGCACGCCGGGGCAAGATCAAAGGGATCATGCCGCGAAAGGATGGCCAGGTCATTCAGGCTCAGGTGCCCCTGGCTCAGATGTTCGGCTACGCCACGGCGTTGAGGTCCATGACCCAGGGTAGAGCGATCTTCACGCTGAAATTCTCGCACTACGAGGAGTTGCCCGAGGCGGTGGCAAAGGAGGTAATGAAGAAAACCGGTGTTGCAGCTTAGGGCTTGGTGAGCCTCGCGGGACAGGGGAATTCGTGAATCACGATCCGATGGAGGAGTGAAGCGATGGCGAAGCAGAAATTTGAGCGGACGAAGCCGCACGTGAATATTGGGACGATTGGTCACGTGGATCACGGGAAGACGACGTTGACGGCGGCGATAACGCAGATATTAGCGAAGCAGGGGTTGGCTCAGGCGAAGAGTTACGAGGAGATTGACAATGCGCCTGAGGAGAAGGCGCGAGGGTTGACGATCAACGTGCACCATGCGGAGTACGAGACGGCGAAGCGTCACTATGCGCACGTGGACTGTCCTGGGCACGCGGACTACGTGAAGAACATGGTGACGGGAGCGGCGCAGATGGACGGGGCGATTTTGGTGGTGAGTGCTGCGGATGGTCCGATGCCCCAGACGCGGGAGCACGTGTTGTTGGCGCGTCAGGTGAATGTGCCGTACCTGGTGGTATTTTTGAACAAGACGGATCAGGTAGATGATCCGGAGTTGATAGAGTTGGTGGAGTTAGAGGTTCGGGAGCTTTTGAGCGAGTACGATTTTCCTGGGGATGAGGTACCGGTGATCAAGGGGAGTGCGCTGAAGGCGTTGGAGTGTGGGTGTGGGAAGCGGGAGTGTCCGCACTGCGGTCCGATTTTGGAGCTGATGGATGCGGTGGATGAGTACATACCGGAGCCGGTACGGGACATTGACAAGCCGTTTTTGATGCCGGTGGAGGATGTGTTTTCGATAACGGGTCGTGGGACGGTTGGTACGGGACGGATAGAGCGAGGTAAGGTTCATGTAGGGGATGAGGTAGAGATAGTAGGTTTGGGTGCGAAGCGGAAGACGGTGGTGACGGGTGTGGAGATGTTCCGGAAGATTTTGGATGAGGGTCAGGCTGGGGACAATGTAGGTCTTCTGCTTCGAGGTGTGGAGAAGGATGAGCTTGAGCGTGGGATGGTGATTGCGGCTCCTGGTAGCATTACGCCGCACACGAAGTTTTTGGCAGAGGTGTACGTGTTGAAGAAGGAGGAGGGGGGTCGTCACACGCCGTTTTTCACGGGTTACCGGCCGCAGTTTTATTTTCGGACGACGGATGTGACGGGGTCGATCAAGTTGCCTGAGGGGGTAGAGATGGTGATGCCTGGGGACAACGTACAGATGGAAGTGGAGTTGTTGAAGCCGATCGCGATGGAAGAGGGGTTGCGGTTTGCGATTCGAGAGGGTGGACGGACGGTAGGTGCTGGTGTTGTGACGAAGATCCTTGAATAGCAGGTTTTCCCGTATTTTTGAGCAAACAGGGATTGGGAGATGGCAGGACAAAAAATCAGAATCAAGTTGAAAGCGTACGACCACAGGTTGATCGACCTGTCGGCCGACAAGATCATCAAGACCGCGCGGGCCACAGGAGCGGCCATTTCCGGGCCGGTGCCTTTGCCCACCAAGCGGTCTGTGTACACTGTCCTCCGATCTCCGCACGTGGACAAGAAGTCTCGCGAGCAGTTTGAGACTCGCATCCACAAACGTCTCATCGACATTCTGAACGCTACCCCGAAGACAGTGGACGCTCTGATGAAGCTGGAGCTTCCTGGAGGGGTGGACGTGGAGATCAAGGTCTGACGACCTGAAATCGGGATCAAGGAGACGAGTACAGGTTATGATTGGGATTATCGGGCGAAAACTGGGGATGACGCGGATCTTTGGCGAGCGTGGTCGAGCCATCCCTGTAACTGTCATCGAGGCTGGCCCTTGTTACGTGACCCAGGTGAAAACCGAGGAAAGCGACGGCTACAACGCCGTGCAGCTTGGCTTCGATGAGACGAAGGAGAAGCGCGTCACGAAACCGATCCTGGGGCATCTCAAGAAGGCAGGTGTGAAGCCGCTGCGGGTGTTGCGCGAGTTCCGAAATTTCCAGCTCGAGGATGAATTGCAGCTCGGTCAGGAAATTCGCGTGGACATTTTCAAGGAGGGCGACAAGGTTTCGGTGACGGGGTACACGAAGGGCCGGGGTTTTGCAGGCGTTGTGAAGCGACACGGTTTCGGAGGCGGCCC
>Ga0256914_1002020_pt1 | contig 17344 bp, 15 predicted proteins | sample HulkmetaG_FD_191571 | JGI IMG/M metagenome (GOLD analysis project Ga0256914, IMG submission 191571) | Hydrothermal chimney microbial communities from Main Endeavour vent field at the Juan de Fuca Ridge, Pacific Ocean - Hulk | ecosystem: Environmental > Aquatic > Marine > Hydrothermal vents ... | reverse complement strand
GATCAATTTTATCTTTTAATTCCAAATCAACTCTTTTTTGTTGTTCTCTTTTAACTCTCTCTTCTTCCTCTTTTTTCTTTCTTAATTCTTCTTGCATTTTTTCTCGCAATTTTCGCTTGGCCTCTTCACTCTTTTCTCGTTTTATTCTTTCCAATTCTTTGATTTCTTCTTCTGTTTTAGTTGCTTGTTGTATCTCCTTTAAGGTAAACCCACAAAATTTAGACAACGAACCCTTGTCATTCCCGGAAATTTTATTAAAAGAAAAAGCAACGGACTTAGACCAATACCCCCCAACCGGACTACCTCCACTGGGAATTTTACAATCAATACCAAAATTACCATTTCCAATCAAAGTATTCCCTTTTATTTTCAATTCACCCAAATCGCTATTCTCCCTGTAGAATTGAATAGCGATCCCGCTGGCTTTATTGTAACGAATACTGTTATTACTAATGGTTAATTGAGACTTGCCGGCGATTACCTCTATTCCCCCTTCTTTGTTACCCTCTATCACATTGCCACTGATCACACCATCAACATTAGCTCTGATATCCACCCCTTCTTCAGTATTATGCACTATCGTACAGTTACGAATCTCCACATTTTTTCCATACTGCAAATAAAAACCTTTTCCATTGTGACTTATCTCCGAATTATTCATCTCCAATTTTCCACTACCTTCGGTAAGAACACCGATGTGCGCACCCTTAATCTTCACCCCCTCAATCCTAACCGAAGCATTCTTCATCACTTCCACTCCACCATCTCTGACATAAAGATCCAACAACCTACTTCCATCCTTCATTTTAACCTCACCATCAATAATCGTTGCCGTTCCCTTTCCTTTTAATTCAACACTTTTTTCCAAAATAATATCTTCATTGTAAGTACCGGAGGAAACCTTTATCTCATCACAATCTTTAGATAAAGCTTTGGTGATTGTTTGATAAGGATTCTTTTTGCTACCATCACCCCCCTTATCAACCCCATCATCAACATAACATTTCTTTGCCAAAACCAAAGAAGGCGAAAGAAAAAACAAAAAAACAAAAACAAATCCAACAAAATAATGTATCTTTTTTCTATCAATAGAAAACATAACAAAAAAAAATTACTGGAAAATCAATTTTCCAAAAAAATTATTCCACAGCTTTAAAAAGAGGCAAACCATCTCTACCGGTTGGAACATAAATCGTTCCGGCTCTATCTTTCAATTCATTTATATAAAGATATTGCAAATATTGTGGCGTCAGAGACTCATTAATAATTTTTTGCGCATCTCTCTGTCCCTCCGCCTCAATCCTCTTTCTTTCCGCTTCCTTCTTGGCGCTAATCAAAAGAAAATCATATTTTTCCGACTCTTGCTCAGATTCCAATTTAGCCTGAATGCTGGCTGAAAGCTTCGGAGGTAAAGTGACATTTCGCAACAAAACTTGTTCTATCAAAATACCCCTCGGTTCAATTGATTCCCTCAACTTGGCGTCAATAGAAGCGGTTATTTCCGCCCGTTTTTCACTGTATACGGCTTTAGCATCATAACGAGCTATCACTTCTCTGATCACACTTCTGATAACCGGACGAATAATTTTTTCCTGATAATTCAAACCTAATTTTTGATAAACCGCCGGCGCTTTATCTTTCATCAAACGATACTGAACGGTAATATCCAAATCAATCGGCAGACCTTCTTTGGTTAAAGCAGAAATTTGATCAGCACCGACTTTTTTGCCTTCACCTGTTGTTCCGCTCATTGTATATTCTTCGGTGCGAATACTCATATTAACCACCTTTACAAAAGGATTTATCAAATGCAAACCTTCAGACAACTCCTTATTTTTCACCTTTCCAAATAAAGACTGCACCCCCACATTACCGGAAGGAACGGTAACAACACAATTAATTATCAAAACAAAAAAAACCACCAAGAAAATAAATATTCTGATTGTTTTTTTACTCTTTAATCCAATCACATCGGCATCAATTATATTTCTCATATTATTCAACTTATTATTTAACTTAAATTTTAAGTTACTGAATAAAGACTTCAAATTCGCCAAAAAAACAAAATAGACATTCCTCTGCCTGCCAATCACCCTCGTCAACAAATACCTATAAAAGAATATTACCAAAAGAACAACAAGATACTTCAACATTTTACTAAAAACAAACTCCGATTAAGAAAAATTTAAAGCGCCTACTAATTATACTACCCCTTTTTCCAAAAAAAACAAGCGCCTCAACAACCTTAATAATCAGACCCTCCCATCAATAAAATCTATTATTGACATTTGTCATTTAAAAAACTAAACTAAAAACAGAACTACCGTAAAATCTACCAACAAGTTAGAATTACCAAAACTGATACGATTAAATAATTCATAAAATAACCACCCATCGAAATGACACAACAGAAAACAAGACAAAAAAAGGGAGGGAAAGAAAAAAAGACTAACAAAAAAATCAATGTTCAAAAGTTACTGAATAGTGGTCGCTTAATTAAAACCAAAGACATTCCCAAAACCGTTAAAGCATTGAAGGATGCCGGCCTAAAAATAGTACTTACCCAAGGAGTTTGGGACTTAATTCATATTGGTCATGCTCGTTATATGCAAAAAGCTAAAAAATTGGGAGATGTTTTAATTGTCGCCGTGGATACTGATGAGGTAGTAAAATTTCGCAAAGGACCAAATCGTCCCATAGTCCCCCAATCAGAAAGAGTCAAAATGGTTTCTCACCTTCGCTCGGTTGATTTAATTGTTTTAAAAGAATCAAAAACAGATAATGGAAAATTAATCAGAATGATTAAACCGGAAATTTTTGTCGTTTCCCAAACAACAAAATCAACTAAACCCGGTAAAGATTTTATTGCGCGAGTAAAAAAGAAATTCAGCAAATACTGTGGCGACATTATCGGCCTCAAACCACAAGCAACAACATCCACCACCGCCAGAATTCGTCTTTTGACAATTAAAGGTGCTAAAGAATTGGCCAATGAATTACATAAAGTCATAGATAAGTTTCTTAAAAACTAATCGCCATGAGAACAAAAAAAATTTTAATCGCCTTAGTGCCGGTAATCCATGTTAAATACCTGGAATTATTCAAAAAATATCCAAACCATCTTTATATTTTAAGTAATACCCTTTTAAGACAGTGGAGTAAATTTAAATTCCTGCAACGAGATTTACGAACTATCCAGCAAAAAGAAATTTACAATTTCATTAAATCTTCCGGACTTGTAAAAGAAGTTACTTTACTGACGCCAAAAATCATTTCCGAGTTAAAAAGGCAAAAAAACATCTCCATTGTTATGCCCAATGAAGATGTTTCTCATTGGTTGGCAGAAAAATTTTTTCCCAAAGAAAAAATAAAATTTGAAAATGTTTTCTTGCGATGGAATAAACCGGTTTCTTTGCAGGAATTAAAAGTTGCTCCGGATCGAAAAATGACCTCATCGGAATTTCACAAAAAACTAATCACCAAAGCAAAAAAACTGCAAGAAAAAAGCGCCAACTGGTGGCGACAAATTGGCGCATTGGTCACCACTGCACAAGGAAAAATTATTTTAAGCTCTTTTAATCGACATGTTCCCACCCAAGAAAACATTGCTGTCTACGGTGATTTACGCTCATGCTTTCAAGCCGGTGAATACCATGAATTGTCAAATTCAATTCACGCCGAAGCTTCTTTAATTGGACTGGCCGCCCGTGAAGGTATTAGTTTGAAAAATAAAAATATGTATGTTACCACTTTCCCTTGTCCAACCTGCGCGAAATTGATCGCCGAAGCGGGAATTAAAAAAGTCTATTATCAAAAAGGATATTCTCTTTCTGACGCCGAAAAAATTCTTCGCACAGCTGGAATAGAAATTATACTTGTCAAATAATCAACAACCCGAAAGATAACTACGAAAGAAAACTAATTACGAAACTCCAATAACAGTTCGTTTTTTACCTCACCGGTATAATCATACTCCTTACCATCTTTATCTTTTAAATGAACATGCACCGGCAAAGACTCCAAGCCGGACTGTTTTTGAATGAGCAAACGATAATCATCCTTAATTGTAGTGGGAAGATTGTATTCAAAATGAGCGGTAGTCACCCTCCCCATAACAGCATCCAAATAAACACCAAAATACGTCTTGTTGAATTCTTTTCTCACAACCGGATAGGTAACCATAGTTCTCTTAAGAAATTTTGAACCATCGGGAATATATAATCGCAAATAAGAATGATAATCACTGGTTCGCCAATCACCACGAGTAGCTTGATGATCATACTTATAATCAACAATTGCCAATGGTGGATCAACAGAAAGGTCAACATTGTAATCTATAGATCTCTTAACAAAAAAATCAGATTTCAACGCCCCCAAATTTGCATCCACAAACATCAAAAAGTCACCATCCCAATCCTTATTTACTTCACCGCTCCACTTCACCTCGGCAACTTTTTTTTGTAAATCCGGATTTTGGAAATTCAACTGTACATTTTTACTGGATAATTCCTCCCGAGCAAAATCAATTAACTGTGGAATATTTTTAAAACTAACCAACCTATCTTTCAATGCTTCCGTCAATCTTTTCATGATCCATTTTCTATTTTGAGTATTTAGATTCTCATTAAATAAATAAGGTTTCTCCACCTGTTCTTCCAGCTTAGAAATGGCATTCTCACTGTTATAAGTATACCCCCCCTTCAATGTAATGGGACCGGTTATCGCTAAAAGATGATTTAAAACAGTAGCATTTATTGCAAAAACCCCATCAAATTTATTGTTACGACCGGAATAACCAAAAAACCGTTTAGCTTGCTTAACATTTTCCGGAAAATCCGGCGAAAAATTTGAATCCCTAAACTTCCACTTTTTTATTTGTAATTTTCTCGTCAAAGGATAAGGCGGAGTAACTTTTACCCTAATTCGTTGATCAAGTAAATTGGCATCTTCAAAATATATCTTTTCTATCCTACCATTTTTTACAACAACAACAACATACTGCCCCAAAAATCCGCCACCGGGACGAAGCTCCATATTATTTTGCAATAAAAGAAGATATCGCCGACTAACATCATCCACCTTGGAAATTTCCTGAAAAATATCGTTGGCTACTTCCATCTCTTTCTTTAAATCACCTTCCAAGGGTAAAAACCGAGTCGCCTTGGTGATGGTATCGGATAATTTTTGAGCAACAATAATTTTCTGTTCGCCACCCAAAGACCAAACAAAAACAACTCCCCCCAACAATAGGATTAAAATTGTAAACAAAATTAGAAAAAAAACAGTACCCTTTTTTGATTTTCGTCTATTATTTTCCAAGAATTTTCAAAAAATAGTTAAAATTTAACATTCAATCACTCAACCGTTCACAAAAACAATCAAAATACCCCTCAAAAAAAATAAAATAAAACCAATAATATTATAACACAAATTCAAAATTAAACAAAACACTATAATCCAACTTCTTTCATTTTTTCAACCAACTCTTTTTGTCTAGAATTTAAATTAACAGGAATTTCCGCAACAATTTTTACCAAATGATTCCCCTTGTTAAAATAACCACCACCATCAATTCCCTTTCCTTTTATTCTTAAAATATCACCAGACTGCGTACCGGCGGGAATTCTAACTTGCACCACGCCATAAACCGTCTCCACATCAACCACATCTCCCAAAATCATTTGCGACAACTTCAATTTCTTAACACTAATAATATCATTACCATCTCTCTGAAAACGATCGTCGGCTTGAACATGAACCGTAATATACAAATCACCGGGAATACCGCCTTGAACAGCTTCTCCTTGTTGAGATACTTTCAATGTTTGGCCATCTTCAACTCCGGAAGGAATATCAACTTGAATAGCTTGATACTCTTTTACCACCCCATCACCGCCACACTTAGAACATTTTACCTTAGGAACCTTTCCTGTTCCCTGGCAAACATCACAAGTAACGGTTTGTTGAATGCTACCCAAAATAGTTTGAATGTTTTTTACCTTTCTTCCTTTTCCACCACACTCCGAACAATCTTCCATCTCCTGTCCTTCCGCACCGGTTCCCTGACAAGCTTGGCAGGTGACATTTTTGTACAATTTCACCTCCTTGGAAACCCCTTTCACCATCTCTTCAAAAGAAATGGTAACATCCGCAGAGATATCGGAACCCATTTTCCGATCCTGAGAATCAGTACCAAAACCGGTTGAACGAAAAACATCGGAAAAAATATCCTCAAAACCGCCACCACCAAAATGAAATTCCCAACCTCCGGCATTCTGAGTAAATCCACCAAAACCGGCATTACCGGCTTGCTCAAAATTACTACCGAATTGATCATACTGCTCCCTTTTCTTTTTATCAGACAAAACCTGATAAGCGGTATTGATTTTTTTAAACATTTCTTCGTCTCCACCTTCTTTATCCGGATGATATTTATGCGCCAACTTACGATAAGCTTTTTTAATTTCATCATCGGAAGCAGACCTGGAAACACCTAAAATTTCATAATAATCCTCACTCATATTTTTATTTTAAATAAAATAAATATTACCCTCCTCAATAATATATTTTTTTAGCACTCTTGTCAATTATTTGCTAAAATGGTCCGAAAAATATTTCTGGTGATTTATTGAAGAAATTATGCTATAATAAAAAAAGAATCTTTGCGCTTTTTAGAATAATTCTTTAACTAAAGAAAATGAATACTCCAAAATACACTTTTAAAAAAATTATCGGAGGTATCTCGGTAAGTATTACCACCCTACTTTTACTGATCGGGATAATTCATTTCAACGATGTTTTATCCCAAACCCAAAATGAATTTTCTCAAAGTATTCAATATGTTAAAACTTTTGTCAGCGAACCAATCAGCAAAGAAAACCGCCAAGAAAAAACATCAACAACAATCGAAGGTAATTTTGACCTGGAATCGGATGGGGAGATTATAATTGAAACAAAAAACCTCAAGATCAAGAGAATTAATCATTATCGCGCCATCAAGGTACCCGACTTAAAAAAGAACTACAGCATTTTGCCAAAATTATACTTACAAAAAATAAATAACAACAAAGCAGAGTGGAAAGAAGTTCAACCGCAAAAAATTGATCGCGAAAAAGGAATAATTTATTTCCTGCTAAAAATAGAACAGGAACACCAAATAAAAAATATAGATTCCTACACCGGCAAATACTTAGTGAAATTAATTAAGTAAGATTGCTAATTCATACAATTATTTAGTTAAATGACTGTATGGATTAAAAGCTATTTTTTGGAGATAAAATTTTTCGTTTGTCTATTCCAAAATTTAGCGTAAGTTTTTTATTAACAACTCTTGATGAGTCCCATCTTCTTTTATTTCACCATCTTCAATAACAAGTATCCTATCCAATCTTTGAACCGTACTTAATCGATGAGCAACTACGATTACCGTTTTATCTCGCATCAATTTAAATAAAGCATCTTGAATTAATTCTTCAGAAATTGACCTGCCAACTATTTTGTTGGATGTTTTTTTCTTTTGGTAATATTTTTCTGCAATCTGACAATCAAATTACGAACAAACATGGGATTGGGAATTTCCTTAAAGACAAACCTCTGCTTTCGTCCGGCTGTTTGAATATACATATAACCATATTTCAATAAAGTTGGTAAAATACCATGCACCTCCGTCGTTACATCTTGAATTTTATCATACTTCAATTCGCTAACATTTCGACGAAACAATCCCTCTTGGTTTATATCTACAATCCGCTGATCTGTAACCACCCAAACATCAAAATAATAATCTATCCAAAAAATAAAAGCGGCCATCCAAACAAACATCGCCGCCAAACTCTCTCCAAATAAAACAATTTCTACACTTCCTCCAAAAAAATTATCAGCGAAAAAATCAACGAAAAATAAATGCACGATTAATAAAAACAAAAAACTGAAAATAATTGGAAAAAATTTAAAAATAAATGTTAACCAATGACGTCGTAAAACTAAAATAACATTTTCGTTGTACTTTTTATCACCAAAGTCATAATATTTATACTTATGTTTATACTTTTTAATGTCATTATCTGTCATTGTCTTAAATATTTAAAAATTATAATAGAAACAAACTGAAAAAATCATCCCAATCAATAATGGAAAAGAAGTATAAATTCACAGTAAGCAAAACAACCGCTCCAACCAATAACAAAATAATCATGGAGCGCGCAAACGAACGATTTAAACTAAAAGTGGCTAAATGATAAATCACCACAATCACCCCTACCACAAAAACCAATAACAACAAAAAATACAAGAAGAAAATAAAACTGGAAAACATTATTTTAAATTTAAAAATTATCCACTAAGAAAACAGGGAATTATTTTCAGAATTTTCAGGAGGAGTAACTCCCAAATGTTCATATGCTAACCTGGTAACTATTCTACCTCGTGGCGTCCTTTCCAAAAATCCCTTTTTCATTAAATACGGTTCGTAAACTTCTTCAACGGTTTGTGGTTCTTCTGAAAAAGCCGCCGCTATCGTCTGCACCCCAACCGGTCCACCATCAAATTTCTCAATAATTGTCATCAAAAGTTCACGATCAGCCGGCTCCAAACCAATAGCATCAACCTCTAACATCTCCAAAGTTTCTTTAGCAACAGTAGAATCAATAACCTTTAAATTTTTAATTTGCGCCAAATCTCTCACCCGCTTTAAAAGACGATTAGCAATCCTTGGTGTACTGCGAGAACTGCGAGCAATAATACCGCTCGCCAAATCATCTATTTCAATATTTAAAATTCTTGCCGATCGCTTAATAATTTGCTCCATTTCTTGTTCATTGTAAAAATCTAAACGATAAACCACCCCAAACCTGTTACGCAAAGGAGCGGAAATCATACCCAACCTGGTAGTAGCGCCAATTAAAGTAAACTTCGGCAACTCTAATTGTATAGTTCTAGCCGAAGGTCCTTTGCCGACTATAATATCCAAAACACCATCTTCCATTGCCGGATACAAAACTTCCTCAACCACCTTGCTAAGACGATGAATTTCATCAACAAACAAAATATCACCGTCATTTAAATTGGTAATTATCGAACCCAAATCAGCCACCCTTTCAATAGCCGGTCCGGAAGTGGTTTTTATCCCGCTACCCATCTCCTTAGCAATAATATGCGAAAGAGTTGTCTTTCCCAAGCCCGGAGAACCAAACAACAAAACATGCTCTATCGGCTCCTGTCGCTTTTTAGCCGCTTCCAACAAAACACGCAAATTTTTCTTAACCTTCTCCTGCCCAACATACTCCGCAAAAGTCGTTGGCCTTAAAGACATCTCAAATTCCTCCTCTTCATTATTTTTTGTTTTATTTGAAGTAATCATAATCAAAACAAAGTATTGACAAATTATTTATATATGATACAATAATAAATCCAACAATGACCAATAACCGGTAAATAGTTGTTGTCAGACTGTAGACAAGGGGGAAATACATCTGGTCCCAAGGAAATAATTTTTAGTTCAGATTAGCACAGTTTCGGCTTGGCTATTTCTCGAAATTATTTCTACTTCGTATACAATATACGAACATTGTCTACAGACTAACAATAATTATTTTGCCGGTTTTTTTAATTAAGACCTCTCCACAAACTCAACCAGAGAATCAACAGGATTAAATACTATGAAAGAAACCGAACCTTCCGGATAAGCAGCTAATTTACCGGGATTCACCAAAACAGTTTGTCCAATAACATCTTTTCTTTGGTGATGAGTGTGCCCATAAAACACCGCTTTATACTTCCCGCTCCGAGCGGCATTTTCCGCCAACAACGGAAAATGAGTTAAAAAATATAAATCTCCATCAAGTTCATATTCCAGAAAAACATCAGTAGAAAATTCCGCTCCTTCCACCTGATCAACCGCTTGTTTCATCCCTACTAAATTCGCATCATTATTACCCTTAACAAGCACTGTCTTTTTCCCAGCACGAAGCAAACGCTCCACGACATAAAGAGATGAATAATCACCAAGACCAAAAATCATTTCCACCTTTCTTTTTTTTACTTCCTCCAAAAACCACTCTAAGTTATCCAACTGATCATGAATATCAGAAACAACAGCTATTTTCATAAAATTAATTTTATCTTTTCATCTTATACCTCCAACTTTCCACCAAAATCGCACTGGCCACAAAAATCGAAGAATAGGTTCCGACAATAATTCCAATCAACAACGCAATTGAAAAATTCTTAACACTTTCTCCTCCAAAAAATATGATAGCCAACAAAACTATCACCACCGTGAAAGAAGTATTCAACGACCTCATTAAAGATTCATTAATAGATCGATTGACAGTCTCTTCAAATTCTTTTTTTGCCTGCGCTCTATTCAAATTTTCCCTAATACGATCAAAAATAACGATGGTATCGTTAACACTGTAACCAAGAATTGTTAACAAAGCAGCTATAAAAGGAATATTTACCTCCATCCCGTATTTATTCCCCAACAAAACAAAAGCCCCCAAAGTAATAATTATATCATGAGCCAAAGCAATAATCGCCGCCAAACCATACTTCCAACTCTCAACCGGATAAGAAACTTTACGAAAAGCCCACATAATATAAAGCATAATCCCAATAACGGCCACTATCAATGCCTGAATGGCCTTAGTTTTCAACTCTTTGGAAATCGCCGAACTAACAAAAGAAGTCCTCTCCACAATGGAATTCGGATATTCCTCCTTGATTTTCGTCTGAATCTTTGTATTTATATCATCATCATCCGAAATAAATCTGATTAACATTTTATTCTCTCCGGACAACTGCACCGTTAAATCATCAATGGACAACTCCTTCATTTTTTGAATAAAATCACTCTTTTCCGGAACTTGCTTGGTAAACTTAACCTCAGTTAAAAATCCTCCCCTAAAATCAATTCCGGGTTTCAACCCCCACACTATCAAAGAAAAAATACTTGAAAGGATCAATACTGAAGACAAAACAAAAAACTTTCTTCTATGTTGTATAATTTTCATAACTCTACAAAATACTAATCAAATATAAACACACAAATAACTATAAAAATCAATTGTGATCAACTTATAAAAAAACTTAATTTACCAGAAACCAACAAATCAACACACAAAAACCCAAAACACTATTCCCAAACAACTAAAAACTAATCTGTAACCAACACTACAAACTCGCCCTTTAAATTCCCCAAACCGCCATCATGATAATATTCCAAAACCTCCTCAACACTTCCAATTTTTATTTCTTCGAATTTTTTCGTCAACTCTCTACCTATAATCACTTTAACACCTGATGCCAATTCTTGCAAGAGAGTTAAATTTTTCACCAATCGATAAGGAGAATCATAATAAAAAACCGGATAATCTTTAATCATCTCAGTAACTTCTTTAAAAAAAGTTTGACGACCCTTTTTGTTCGGTGGAAATCCCAAAAAGATAAATTTTTGTAAATTTATTCCCGCCACCGAAGCTAAAGTTGTTAAAGCGCTTACTCCCGGAACCGGGATGATTTGCATTTCTCCGCTTTCTATTTCTCTCCTCATTGCTTGTCGCACTGCGGAAACTAACTCATTGCCTGGATCGGAAATGCCCGGAGTGCCGGCATCGGTAACCAAAGCCAAATCACTGCCCGTTTTTAATTTTTCAATAATTTGCTCGGTTTTGCCTTGATTGCTTCTTTGATGATAAGAAAGTAACGGCTTTTTAATTTCATAATGTTGCAGTAACTTGCTTGTTACCCGAGTATCCTCGCAAATAATATAATCCACCTCCTGTAAAATTCGCACCGCTCGATAAGTAATGTCCTCCAAATTCCCAATCGGCGTAGCTACAATGTATAATTTCATAAAAAATACATTTAATTAATTTTATTAAAATTATCATAATCAACTATCAACCACTTGGCAACCATTGTCTTACTTAAAAAACCACAAACTCACCGCCACCAATACTAAGGCAATCTTTTTCTTGAAACTAATTTTCTCTTTATAAATAATCGCTGACAACACTATGGGGACAAAGGGAGAATAAGATTGGATTTTATAAGAAATACCCAAACTACCAGATTCATAAACTCTAAATAACATTACGAAATAATAAAAATACAAAACCGCCAACCCAAAACTTATCCCAAAAACCTCCTTAAAATATTTTTTATTTGATTCAATCTTCTTATAACCAAAAACAAGCGCCGTAAAAAAAGCTGAAATAAAGGTAATCATTAAAAAAGTCGCTGATATCTCAGGTATAATTGCAAACGATTTGTACAAAGAATGACTGAAAACAAGAACAACTGCCCCAAGAAGCAATATTTTAACACCTTTTTTGTAATTAATATTTTTTATCTCTTCTCCCTTCTCAAACAATAAAGTCATCGCCACAACACCTACAAGAAATCCAATCCACCTACTCAATGAAATATTATCACCAAAAAATATTATCCCAATAAACAATAAAATAAAAGATGAAATCAATCTTACGTTTATGAAATAAACTGATGTTGGCAAATAACGCAATGCTGTCATCATTATAATACTATACAAATAAACAAATGCTCCAAATAAAATAATCTGCAATAACTGCACCATATTTATTCCTACAACTCCGGTAATTAGGACATACAGTATAGACAATAAGGACATAATCCCATATAAAATTATTGCTGAAAAATTTTGATCATATTTTCTTTTCGCAAAAATTTTATTTACAAATGCAACAATCCCTATCGATAACGTAACAAGTAACGCATCAATAAACCAATTCTCCATAATTTTAATCAATTATTAACCACCAATTTTAATCAAAGTATTTTCTTTTATCTTTTCTTAAATACACTATAAACCATTACAAATCACCAACCATGTAAAAGTTAAACCTTTTTAAGATCATAATTGGGTTCAACCTGTCTATTCATATAATCCAATCAATTCCGCTTGATCAATAATATGTTCAGCCATCGCGTTTTCCACTTCTTTTTTAGTAACCCCCTCCGGTAAATCCAATTTAGTATCCAAAGCGTATAATTTAAAAAAATACCGATGTTGTCGATCCGGCGGACAAGGACCGTAATATCCCAGATTCCCACCTGTTCCCATACCGGAGACCCCCTCCGGCTCCTCACCTTCCTCTATCATTCTTATCGAAGGTGGAATATTGAATTTAACCCAATGATCCCAAACTCCATCATCCCGCACTACCACCGGAACATCAGGATCATCCATAATCAAAACCAATGACACTGCCTCCTCCGGAACATCCACGAATTCCAACGGAGGACTAATATTTTCCCCATTGCAAGTATATTTCGCGGGAATTAACCCTCCGTTTTCAAATTTAGCACTAATTATTTTCATACCTTTAATGATTTAAAAAGTTAAATTTTAATCAAAGTGCTTTTCTGATGATTGTACATCAATTGTCAAAATAGAAAGAAGATTCAACTTTATTTTATCATTTCCGAATCAATATCCAACCCCTAAAACACACCATTTACTCCGCATATTTTTCCGCTCCCTCCAACTGAATAGACAATAATTCTGACACACCATCCCCTCGCATTGTTACACCGTAAATAACGTCCGCCTCTTTCATCACTTGGCGATTATGCGTAATTAAAATAAATTGGGTTTTATCCGCCAACTCAGTGAGAATTTTACCAAATCGTCTGGAATTTGCTTCATCCAAAGCAGCCTCCACCTCATCCAACAAAGCAAAAGGTGGTGGATTATAAGATATTATGGAAAACAACAAAGCCAAAGAAGTCAAAGTTCTCTCCCCACCGGACAACATTCCCACATTGGCAATCTTCTTTCCCGGAGGACTGGCTATAATTTCCACTCCAACTTGAACCTCCTTCTTTTCTTCACCGTCCTCATCAATCGAATCATCATCACCCTCTTCTCTATTCTTGGCAACCTTGGTTTCTATTTCAATTTTTTCCAACTTTGCCGTTCCGCCATTGAATATAATCTTAAAATATTCTTTAAATTCTTTGTTAATAAATTTATAAGCATCAGCAAATCTGACTTTGATTTGTTTATCCATCTCCTTAATCACTTCTTCCAATTTTTTCATCGCTTCTCGCAAATCCTTTGATTCCTTAACCAAAAAATCATATCTCTCCTGAGTCTCTCGATACTCTTTAATCACTTCTTCATCAATTCCACCAATCTGTTCCAATTGCATCTTCAACCAATAAATCCTATCCGAATATTCAGAAACATCCACCTCCGAAACCTTTTCAAGCGAAAGTTTTTCAGGGTCATTTTTCATTTCCAAAACAATTTGCTTACGTAAATCATCTTCTTTCACCTCTAATTTTGCCAATTCAATTTGGTAACCATTTAACTCAACATTCAACTTATCAACTTCAAATCGCTCCTTTCGCAAACGATCCTCCATCTCAATCAAAGCCCTTCTTTCATCATTCTCCTTTTCAATTAAAGCGTCAATTTTATCTGCCAACTCCCCAATCTGCCTATTAACCTCATCCCTTTTTGCTCGCTCCTCCTGAATTAATTGGGTCAACTTTGTAATCCTATCATTATTTACCTTTTCCTGTCTGGCAATCTCCTCCTTCGGCCTATTCTTTTCAACTCGCCCCCTTATCACCGCTTCATATAAATTTTGAATATCATCAATTACCTCCAAAGCGTAATTTTTCAACTTCACCACACCATCAAGATCCTTCAAAGAAGTTATCTTTTTAACAAGTTTGTTTTGTTTTATTTTAATCTTCTCCAGCGTCCTTTTGATTAAAGAAGTATCCACAACAACAGTTTCCTTTTTTTGAACTCGCTTCAATCTTTCCCTTTCCAACTCCAATTGACCTTCTTTTACAACCAAACCCCTTTCCAAATCATTTAAGCGACTATAAAGATCTCTTTTCTCTTTTTCCAATTTACTTATCTCATCCTTATAAGACACGGTGTTTCCGGATTCTTTTCTAATTTTGGCAGACAACTGATTAATGTTCCCTTGAACAAGAGCGATTTTCTCCTCAATCTCTTTCTTCTTTTTAAGAAATTTATTCTTACCAATCAATAATTCCCCCCACAAAAAACTATACAAACTCTTTTGCTTCTCTTTTAATTCTTCTAAATAAATCTCTCCTTTCTGAGCTTTATTGTACTGCCTTTTTAAGAGACGGAGATGGGGCTCAATTTCCGACAATAAATCTTGCGCTCTTTGCAAATTTTTAACAGTTGCTTTTAACTTACGCTGACTCTTTTCTTTTTTTATTTGATACTCCTTTACTCCGGCCGCCTCCTCAATAATAACCCTTCTTTCAATCGGCGTAGCATTCAAAAGACGATCAGCCATTCCTTGATCAATAATCGAATAACTTCTCTGACCAACTCCCGCTTTTGCCAATAATTCCAAAACGTCACCCAATCTAACCTTTGAACCGTTAATCAAATATTCACTTTCTCCACTTTGATAAATTTTTCGAGAAATAACAATCTCCTGATAGTCTATCGGAACACTCTTATCTGAATTATCTAAAAAAATCGCCACTTGAGCACTACCTAATCTTGCCTTAGTACCACTACCGGCAAAAATAATATCACTAGACTTTTTACCTCTCAAACTTTTCATTGACTGCTCTCCCAACACCCATTTCAAAGCATCAGCCACATTTGACTTCCCGCTACCATTCGGACCAACAATAGCGGCAATTCGTTTTTTGTCTGTAGAAAAAGCTTCTTTTAACAAACCATTTCCACCGGCAAATTTTAAAATTGTTTTTTGCGCAAAAGATTTAAATCCATTGATTTCTATTTTCTTCAAAAACATATAATTCAACAATCCATAACCGGCAGTCTGTGACCGGCAACTTTTTAAATCAACTATTTAGCAAAAGTATTTTTTCTTTCAAACAGGCAAATGTAGATTTATCTCCAACCAGAACCTAAGACTTTACCATTATACTATACTTAAAATATTTTACAAACAATTTTAACCCCACTCCACAAACCTTGCTTGTAGAGAATGGAGAATATTAATGAACAAGCACTATCGCACGCTTTTCACCGGTGAGAATTTTATTCACATCTCCCGGAAAATTACAAACAGCTCTATTTACTACATTTATCTATCCATTTTCTCTTCCAATATTTCTCCTATATTTTTGTTTATCATCTTTATCATAAAAATAATTCGCGGAATTTCCAGCGTCCTTTTTATAATTTTCACTTTTTCCGCTAATTTTAGACCGACATCTTCATTAACTTTTGCAACTTCAGCGATGGCTAACAGATTTTCCTCTATTCCTTCAATGCTATCCACTTTTTCCGCTAATTTTCGACCGGCTCCTATATTAGCTTTTGCAACTTCAGCGATAGCCAATAGATTCTCCTCTATTCCTTTAATACTCTTCACTTTTTCCGCTAATTTTAGACCAACCTCCCAATTAACTTTTGCAACTTCAGCAATGGCTAACAGATTTTCCTCTATTCCTTCTATTAGATAATTAAATAATGCCAATACAATCAACTTTTTCTCTAAGTTAACATTTTTGTCTTCTTGTATTCTTTCAATAACACCACTAAGAGATTTATTGTCCACTTTTTCCGCTAATTTTAGACCGGTTCTTATATTAGCTTTTGTAACCTTAGCGATGGCTAACAGATTCTCCTCTATTCCTTCAATGCTATCCACTTTTTCCGCTAATTTTAGACCGACTTGCCAATTAACTTTTGTAACTTCAGCAATGGTTAATAGATTCTTCTCTGTTCCTTTAATGCTATCCACTTTTTCCGCTAATTTTAGACCGGTTCTTATATTAGCTTTTGTAACTTCAGCGATGGCTAACAGATTCTCCTCTATTCCTTCTATTGGATAATTAAATAATGCCAATACAATCAACTTTTTTCCCAAGTCAACATTTTTGTCTCCTTGTATTTTTTCAATAACACTACCAAGAGATTTATTGTCCACTTTTTCCGCTAATTTTTGACCGACTATCCAATTAACTTTTGCGACTTCAGCAATGGTTAATAGATTCTTCTCTGTTCCTTTAATGCTATCCACTTTTTCCGCTAATTTTAGACCAACCTCCCAATTAACTCTTGTAACTTCAACAATAGCTAACAGATTCTCCTCTGTTCCTTCAATACTCTCCACTTTTTCCGCTAATTTTAGACCGACTCTCCAATTAACTTTTGTAACCTTAGCGATGGCTAACAGGTTTTCCTCTGTTCCTTCAATACTCTCCACTTTTTCCGCTAATTTTCGACCGGCTCCTATATTAGCTTTTGCAACTTCAGCGATAGCCAATAGATTCTCCTCTATTCCTTTAATACTCTTCACTTTTTCCGCTAATTTTAGACCAACCTCCC
>Ga0256914_1002019_pt1 | contig 17346 bp, 13 predicted proteins | sample HulkmetaG_FD_191571 | JGI IMG/M metagenome (GOLD analysis project Ga0256914, IMG submission 191571) | Hydrothermal chimney microbial communities from Main Endeavour vent field at the Juan de Fuca Ridge, Pacific Ocean - Hulk | ecosystem: Environmental > Aquatic > Marine > Hydrothermal vents ... | reverse complement strand
GAAGAAACGAATATATCGCTTCGACACATTCATGTTCCCCCAACGTCTCAGCCGAGACATTCAGCAGGCCCGGAGTTTCCAACATGGCGGACATTCACTTTCTTGGCCCATTGGTGCGCAGGGGCAACTACTACTGCGTGGAGTTCCCGCGTTTTATTAGCGCCGAACTGAATAACCGCGCCCGCATCAAAGTCAAAGGCACCATCAATGGCGGCGATTACAACGGTTCAGCATTTCCTACTGGCGATGGCCGTCATTTCATCATGATCAACGCCCGCCTGCGCCAGAAACTGGGCATCGAGATTGGCGAGGAGATTGTCGTAATCCTGGACACTCTGGAAGAAGGAGTGGAAGAACAAGAAGAAACCGCGCCCGGTTAATGCTGGCGCGGTTTTGTGCATGTTGTGTAGGGATAGAGAGGGCAATTGGAGAATCGTCAGGAAACCGATTCCAGCTTTTCCAGCGCGTCCATCGCCGCGGCGGGAACCGCTGCGGCAGCGCCTGAGCCTGCCAGCGCCTCCAGAACCGGGTCCAGAATGGTCTCGATGGCGGGATTGCCGAAGCGGGTCAGCGCGTGGTGTGCGCTTTCGTAGAAACGATGGTCTGCGGGTTGGGTCGCCAACGCCCGCAACAATGGCCCCAGCATCTCCTGGCCATATTTGCGCAACGTGGCGGCCGCAGCCCATCGCACCGCTAAAGCGTCATCCCTCATCAGTTCGAGGAGATAGGGAATCGATTGCTGGACGGGCTGTCGTCCCAGGGCGTGGATGGCGGTGGTGCGTTCGTCTTCGCTACGAGATCGATCTCGAGCAATGGCTATCAGTCTTTCGAGTTCGGTCTGGGCCATCGTTTCCTCCAACAAGAGCAGAACAAGGGCGTTTCAATCTTATTGTAAACGAAGATCATTTGGCTTGTATATGAATTGAGCTGATAATGGATTGATTAACGTGGTCCCATACGCAACGCGCCATCCAGACGAAGGACCTCACCATTGAGCATCACGTTCTCGATGATGTGCGTGACCAAAAAAGCGTATTCGGGAGGGCGTCCAAGACGGGAGGGAAAGGGAACCTGACGCCCAAGGTCCACACGCACCGTCTCAGGCAATCCTGCCAACAAGGGCGTATCAAACAAGCCTGGCGCAATGCATACCACGCGAATACCCCATTTGGCCAGCTCTCGGGCTGCGGGCAGAGTCAGGCCGACGACGCCGCCCTTGGACGCTGCATAGGCCGCCTGTCCGATCTGGCCTTCATACGCGGCAATGGATGCGGTGTTGATGATAACGCCTCGCTCGCCATCCGCCATGGAGAGATTCTGCTGCATGGCCGCGGCGGCCAGTCGCAACACATTGAATGTACCGATAAGATTGACCGCAATAACCTTAGAGAACGTCTCCAGAGGGAGAGGTCCTTGCTTGCCCAAAATACGCCCGGGCGTGGCGATGCCCGCTGTGTTCACAGCGATGTGCAGAGCGTCAAAGGTGTTCAGCGCTGCGTCCACGGCCCGCCGGACATCCGCCTCCTCGGTAACGCTGCCGGGTACGAAGAGAAAACGTTCCGCCCCCAGCTCTTCGACCATTAGTTGCCCCCGCTCTTTGTTGAGATCAAAAACAACCACGTAAGCGCCAGCACGGTGCAATCGTCTCGCCGTGGCCTCTCCCAGACCTGAAGCGCCACCGACGATCAAAGCTGTTTTTCCGGCAATATCCATGAGTTTGCTCCTTTGCAAATGGGGAGGATGGTTTGAATATCAATTCGCGACCATCATAGTCTGTGTCGCCAGCATTGGGCTGTGGACCAAAACAAATAAAGAATGTCCTGGAAGCGAACCATAAGCGTCCATGGCGCATTATTGTTCAGCCGCTGGCGTCACTGATGACGCGTCTGGCCTCCTTTAACAAGGCGAGTTTCTCTTTCTCGGGCGTATCTTTGGCGTCGAAGTATCGATCCAGCAGCTCCAAGGGCGTCATGCTTTCCACACTGATGGCGCCAAGTCTGCTGCGAGCACCCCATTCGATCTCTTTGATCACGCCAGCGATGGTGAAGGCGTCCGCCAGGGCCGCCCGAATTTTGCGTTCTCGAATCAACGCATCTTGTTCTGCGGTCAAATGGATGCGCAGGCGTACAATCGCACCCTGGATCACGCCTTCCTCATGCTTGCGGGCAATACGCTTGAGTATCGCCTCCATGGGATCATCCTGCTGCCGGCAATCACAATCCAGAGTCACGAAGCGCCGGGCCTCGAGCCGGTGGTGGGGAATGAACTGGTAGTCGGCGCGTCCTTCCGCCAGCTCCACCAACACCCAGCCTTTGGGTTCTCGCTCTTCGCCGAAATCGATGCGTTCCACGCTGCCGCTATACACCACAGGCGGCTGCGCATGCGGATTCAAATCCTGGTGCTTGTGGATGTGCCCTAATGCCACATAATCCCAGGCATCATCCACTAACACCGAGCGGGAGACCACGACATCGCGACCTACCATGATGTTACGCTCAGAGCCAGCGCGAGCCTCATCCACCGAAAAATGCCCAACCAGCACAGCGGGGATGTCGGGGCGTTTTCGCACTTCATTGGCGAACCCCTGAATAATGGTGTCCAACTTGGTGGTGACGAGGCGATCCAACTCGGCCAGGCTCACCGCCCGATACTCCTCCTGGCTGGTCAATTCGGCGATGTAGGGATAGGGAACAGGCGCAATCTGGATAGGCGCGCCCCGCCTGGTTTCGATGATCGTTACGCCGCTGCTGTGATCCAACACATGAATGCCAGGCACGCGTAGCGTGTCGAAAACTTCGATGGTGGAAGCGCGATTGGGAGCCGCAGGCAGATCATGATTGCCAGGGACCATCACCACGGGGATGCCGTGATCGGCAATTCCTTCTTTGATTCGCCAGGCGAATTCACGCCGATAGGTGGAGTTGGGATTGCGAGTCTTGTAGGCGTCTCCGGCAAAGATGACCAGATCGACCTTCTGGGTCACGGCATATTCCGCCAGATCAGACAACCGTCGCAAGTAATCCATAACGCGACTGTTGATGCCGGTTGAAGCATCCACCCGGCCATATCGTTCCATCCCCACATGGATATCGGCGAAATGCAAAATACGAATCGGCTCGGTCATGGGCTTATGGCTCCTCTTGCACCAGGCCCACATAGGGATTACGTGAGCCCTTGTAGCGAGGCCAATCGGGTAACACCCAGGTGATGGCATAGTTGGGGGGCGGGGGCCAGAGCAGATAGACATCGCTCCACCAATGCCATGATTCGTAATCGGTGTCGCTGAATCCCAGATCGACATGACGGCCAGAGAGGCCGCTGCCCGTATCTCCGGCAATGGCAAAGCCATACCCGGGCACATACATCTTCTGGCTCATGTTGATGACGGAGGGATCGACGCCCACCACGCCTTTGCCCGCCTTGAAACCCAACCGCGTACGACCATACCAGGGCAATGAGGGATCGGTGCCCGAACGAGCGGGGCTATAGGAGGTTGTATAGGCCCGAATCTTGCGCCAGTAGGTGATGGGGCCGTCAGGCGTCATGGCCGTACGTGGCACGATCTTACGTCCATAGAGGATGATTTTTCGCTCTGGCTCCTGGGCCACCCATTCATCTTCCAGCTCGCGGCTGATTTCTCGTCCATCCTCATAATGCACCCGATAGCGCCGGCGCAGGATGCCCGGGCGCCCTGCGTTGCCTACTCGCCTGGCGTCGATGATCAATTCATCATCTGGCTCCCAAACCGTATCGAATGGCAGCAACTCTTCCTCATACTCTAATCTATCCTCGACTCTCGTAACCAGAATTGTCATATCAGGGTGCAGTTCTGCATCCAGCGCAGGATGAACGCGATCTTCGCCTTGCACCCAGATGCCCAACGCCCTCAGAGCGCCGCCCACAGTATTTTCACGGGTGCGGGTATCGATGGTCCTGCCATCAACACTGACGCTGATGGGAGTGGCCCGCAGCAACAGCACTCGCATGCCCGGCTGAATAGCTGCATCCCTACCTGGCAGCAGCTCATCTCCCACATAGACAGGGATATCGTTTTCGGCCAACGCCTGCTCCACGCTCTTGGCTCGAGTCCAGATCGTGTGGGAGATGCCGCCTTCCTCCACGACCAACACAGGCACAGCCCGCAAAAGGGTCAGCGTCAGGTAGGTGGGGATTTGTTGCCAGGGCTTGGCAGAGCGACGCCCCGCGGGCGGACGCCACTGGGCCGGCGGCAACTCGTCCGAGATGCTGACGCGTTGATCTTCCAAAAAGATCTCGTCGGCAGTACCAACCGCCAGGTTCGCAGTTTCCAACAGTCCACCGATACTTTGAGCGCGAGTCCACACAATGCGCGAATGACCATCGGCCAGCACCTGCACCGGGCGCGCCCGATGCACCGCCACCTGAGCCTTTGTTCCCCAAACGCCTTCGATCTCCAACGCATCTTCAGGACGCAACACATAGCCAAGTGTGCGGAGTAACGCCTCGGGCGATGAGGCGTGCGTGGTCAGCTCGACCTTCTGTCCGTCGATCTCAACAAGAACCGGAAATGCTGTCGTCTTCCAACGCCACAACCCCATTAGCGCCACAGCCAAAAAAATCACGCCCAGAAGCAGAGCCAGAGCCTGGCGCCGGACAGATGGAGTCGAGGTGGAGGAGGCGGGAAAAATCTCGGTGATTTGCACAGTTCTGAAAATAATTTTGGTGACGCTTGCAAAAAAGTTACGAGGAGCATGGCGGTCGAATCGGCAACGGAGGTGGAACGTGAGGATGTTACGCATGGCCGATTCATGGTTCACGGGCCGTAGTCGCCCGCTCCAGGTAGCGCATTCCATGTCCAGCGGCATGGACGTGGGCAGGCTCATAATTTCAGTAGATCACGATTTGCCATGATGCGCAGAGCCGGATCCGTGATCCGGCGGTGATTCGAGCGTCAAACCCGCCGGATTGCGAATCCGGCGGGACACAGACTCTCGCAATCATGATCTACTGAATTTACCAGTTCAGAAAATAAATCAACGGAGGAAGGACCGGATTCAGCAGCGGAACCACATGAATTATATCCTCCATCCTCGGCATTATACTCGTCAGCACTTTACTCTTGCAACAACCAACATCCATAATTTTAAAATGGGTAACCGCTCACCAATTGCATCCTCACGGCGTCTTTAGAATTTTTTGGGGGGCAGGCCATCGATGTGTGAATCTCTTGAAATCCAGTTATTTCATCCCAACGCATTGTGTGGGGTAACGAGTTTTTATGTTAGAATTTAGCATGATGAAAAACTCAGACCGCCGAATACAACGCACCCGAGAACGCTTGCAGCAAGCCCTCATCGAGTTGATCTTGGAAAAAGGTTATGACGCGATTACCATTCGCGACATCACCGAGCAAGCCAACGTGGGATATGCGACGTTCTTTCGCCACTATGACAGTAAAGATGCGCTTCTGGCCGACGCGTTCGATCAATCAGTGTCGGTGTTGCAATCTCTTCTACTTTCATTGGGAGAATCCTCACCCGAAGAAGAAGGGCGACTGATTTTTGAGCATATCCAGGCCAATCATGATCTGTACAGCGTGTTCTTGAAAGGAGAGGGCACGCAAACATTGATCGATCATGTCGTACGCGAGGCGGTAAAAGAGTTGGTAATGCGCTATGCTCGTTATACGCCATCGATTCCGGCGGCCATTTTGGCGAATCATGTGGTGGCGTCGATTATTGCGCTTATCAAGTGGTGGTTACGCAACGACATGCCCTTTCCGCCCGAGCAGATGGGTATTTTTTATGCAGACCTGATTGTGCATCCGATCGAGAATCTCATATCTCCTTCGTTTGGGCGTCAGCATTCTGAAACGCATGACGATGACGCGCCCAAAGGAGCATGACGCGAAAAATGGGCGCTATGATTCTTATTTTGGGAGGTGCGCGTAGCGGAAAAAGCTCATTGGCGGAGGAGGTGGCTCGCCGTTTGGGAGAAGATGCGGTGCTTTATGTAGCCACAGCAGAAGCCAAAGATGAAGAAATGGAGGAGCGCATCCAAAGGCACCGGTTGCAGCGTCCGCGCGCCTGGCGCACGTTGGAACAGCCCTTTGGCGTGGCTGCAGCTGTGAATGAATCGCTGGCAGGGGCCCGCATTGTGTTGTTGGATTGCATGACTCTGTTGGTTTCAAACATCATCTTACGGGCTGGCGAAGAAGACATTGGGGCAGAGAAAATGGTTATGGCAGAAATCGAGGCCATGATCTCCGCAGCGCAGACAACACCTGCGACCTGGATTGTCGTCTCCAACGAAGTTGGCATGGGCCTGGTGCCCTCCTATCCTCTCGGGCGTATTTATCGAGATGCACTGGGGCGGGCCAACCAACGTTTGGCCCAGGCTGCAGATCATGTCTGGTTTTTGATCGCGGGCTTGCCAATGACTTTGAAAGGTCAGTCTCCTCAGCAATTAACCTTGATTGAAAATAGAACCTCACCACAAAACTATGGAGTACACGGAGAAATCTGATAGGTTCAATGAGTAACGTCGTCCCAATTTCTGCTTTTTTCCTTTTCGTGGCCTCTAAGGACCTCGGTTTGTGAGCTGATCATTTTTCATAACGAAGGTGCACCGAAATTGACGAGGGCGGCGATGTTATTTCGCCACTATTCATCCTTCATGCGCTTCGTGATGCTCGATACCCGTGACGTCATTCCCATATTCAGGTTATCATTTCCCATGTTTTCCAATTCCCCATCATTTCGAATGCAATCTGCATCATGATCCTCGTCAGTCTCATCGTCATTCTTGTTTCGATTTATTTATTATCCATTATCACCGATGAATATTTTATTATTAGCCTGGATGCGATCTCGAAGAGATTGAAGTTGCCGCACAACGTAGCTGGCGCCTCGCTTATGGCAATGGGATCGTCTGCGCCAGAATTGGCCATTGCTATTTTTGCATTATTCGCTGCCAGTGGGACGCATAGCGATGTGGGCATTGGCACGATTGTCGGATCGGCCATCTTCAACATTTTGGTAATCACAGGCGTCTCGGCGGTGACCAGTCCGGCCCATATTTCCTGGAAGGTGATTACGCGTGACATTCTCATGTACGCCGTAGGCGTAATTTTATTGTTGTTCACCATCAGAGATGGACGAGTGACGATCATCGAAGCGGGCGTTTATCTTGCGGCATACGCCTTTTATTTGCTGGTGCTCTACAAGTGGAATGATTATGTGCATGACACCGATGTGGTGGGCCTGGTGGAAGAAGAGATATCATCGGAGCGGTGTTGTGGCGATGCCTATCATCGAGCGACAGCTGCAATTAGCAATGGCATCGGCCACCTAACGGGCAATGCCCGAGACAACGATCTGCGAGCCTTTTTTGTTTCTATCGCGCTGGTGGCTGTCATCAGCTATGCGCTGGCTGAATCGGCAGTACTCTTTGCCGAAGCAATTCATGTGCCAGCTGTTGTCGTAGCGTTGACCGTGTTGGCGGCTGGCACTTCAGTGCCCGATATGTTCGCTTCGATTGCGGTCGCCAAACAAGGGCGCGGCGATATGTCCATCGCCAACGCCATCGGCTCCAACATCTTCGATATCCTTGTCGGATTAGGACTGCCCTGGATACTGGCAATGACAATGTCCACCAACGTGATTCAGGTCGACACCGCCGGATTGATGACTTCGGCGATGCTTCTTTTTGGCACCGTCGTTCTCCTCTTTGTTTTTTTGCTTACCCAACTCAAACTTTCGCGTTGGGAGGGTTGGGCGTTACTGGCTCTGTATAGCGCGTATGTGGCCTACGTCTGGTGGGGAAGCCTCTGATCGATGTAGGAGATTTGCCACTTTCGAAGTATGGGAGCTAAGGAGTTTACCCAACGTGGGTCATGGCCTGATCTAAATCGGCAATCAAATCTTCGACATTCTCAATGCCCACCGAGAGCCGCACCAGACCATCGGTGATTCCCACTTGGCAACGCTCTTCGGGAGGCACGCCCGCGTGGGTCATGCTCGCAGGATGTTCGATAAGGGTATCCACGTTGCCCAAACTCACGGCTAGAGTGGCCAATTGGATATGATTCATGACAGCCACGCCCGCCTCGAATCCACCTTTGAGCTCAAAGGAAATCATGCCGCCAAAGCCGTTGAACATCTGCCTCGCGGCGATATGATGTCCAGGATGACTTTCCAGGCCGGGATAATGCACCTGACTCACCAGAGGATGCTCGTCCAACCAGTTGGCGATGATCATTGCGTTCTCTGCGTGTCGCTGCATCCGTATCTCAAACGTTTTGAGTCCTAAATTGGCCAACCAGGCATCGAAGGGGCTGACTGCAGGCCCCATGACCCGGGCCATCAATCCGACGCCATCCTGGCCCGAATTCATATAATCCACATGAGGACTGATGATGGCTCCACCAATGACAACGCCATGACCGCTAAGATATTTGGTGGTAGAATGCACCACCACATCGCAGCCTAGTGTGAGCGGACGCTGATGGTAGGGGGTCGCAAAAGTGTTATCCACCATAACCCAAGCGGCGTACGTATGGGCCGCCTCGGCCACGCTTGTCAGATCGATCATCGAAAGGGTAGGATTGGCGGGCGTCTCGACATAGGCCAACACAGCATCAGGATGGCGCTCGAATGCCTTTTCCCAATTTTGTGCATTCCCGGCATCCACCCAAACCACGTCGATGCCGATTCGAGGGGCGACTTCGTTGAAAAACCGATAGGCGTTGCCATAGAGTTCTCGTTGAACGATCACACTTTCGCCCGCTTTTACCCGAGCCATCACCGCAGCGCTGATGGCAGCCATGCCCGAACTCATGACGCGTCCTGCTACGATCTCATCTGGATGACGGTCCTGATTGTTACGAATTAAGTCTAGGCCCTCCAGAAATGCATACTTCTTCGCTAACTGCTCGACGTTGGGGTTGCCTGCCCGGGAGTAGATGTAACCGGGCTGTTCACCTGCAAAGATCGAAGCGCCCGTTTCTACATCAGGAAAACCAAAGGTTGACGTTTGAAAAATGGGCGAGACGTGAGCGTGGTGGGAATTATCCCCTTCCTGATAATGATTGACGATCGTGCCAATGCCATAATTTTTTAAACGCTTGAGCATCATACATTCCTTTGTGAATGGTTATGGGATAGGCGTCTTCATCAGGGAACGGTTTGGCGCACCAAAAGATGCGCTTCAGAATCGAACGCCGACATGACGCAATGGGCGGCATGCTCTGAGGTTGAAACGAAAATATCACACATCAAGGTATTATAACGCAAGCCTCACAATATAGCAGAGCCCCCCCGGTTCTCGCCTTCCCGGAGGGACTCCTTTTGATGAGGCAGGCCCCTCACGCCTCACCTTTCGCCCTCGACGCTCTCGCCAACGCCGGGAGCTTCCATCCTTCCCAACTCTTGATGAAGATATGAGTCACAACACCATCTGTATTCATTGATATCATACATGAATTTGGTCCCGGAATCCTGTCACAAACACCCCGCGAAACTGACATCCGGGTGTCGGAAATGTCAGACGTGACGAACCAAACCAAAAATGGAGCATTGCCACGCTTTGCGCCACGCTCCAAGCCTTTTCAATGGCGTTGGTGCGGCGCTATCCGCCATGGGCTTTCTACGCATGGCCCGGCTCTGTGGGAAACCAGGTATGGATAACACCGTTGGCCGCCCACGCCAGATCGATTTACGCGATGTTCCTCGGTACTCGCGGAGAATCGCCAGCGTCGTCACCCACTCAGGTCGACGATTCCCCAAAACGATCCCACACCTTCCTGGCGACCTCACGGCTACGCTTGTAAATCCGTTCTGCATCCAGATGCGGAATGAGACCATGACGCATTAGGATACGTCCCCCCACGATGGTTGTATCGACATGACGGCCATCGAAACCAAAAATGATGTGCCAGGGGAAGTTATCGATGTTTAGTGGGGTGGGAGGATCGTAATTTACCAGGATGATATCGGCCGCAGCGCCTGGCTCTAACTGCCCAAATTTTTGGGCAAAGAACTGTTGCGCCAACGCAGCATTGTTCCCCATGACCATATCCAACAGCTGATCCGCGGGTAAAACTCGAGGATCATTGCGGGCCGATTTATGAAGCAGATATGCTACCCGCATTTCTGTAAACACGTCGTTGGAGAATCCATCATTGCCCAATACGACCTTCATGTGACCGCGCATCATGGTGGAGATATCTGCCACGCCTACGCCGTTATTCATATTTGAGCGGGGCTGATGACTGACCCATGTTTCGGAAGCGCTCAGCGCCGCCATTTCCCAGGCATCGATATCAATGGCATGAGCCACGATGGTGTTGGGTCCTAGAATGCCACGTTGGGCCAAACGATCTATGGTTGGAACGCCATAGATTGCCAGCGAGTGCTCTCGATCGGCGGGACCTTCGGCAGCATGAATATGAAATCCCTTGTGCCCAATGGCTTCCGCCTCAGCCACACAACGATTTAACGTTTCATCGCTCAGGGTAAGAGCGGCATGCAAGCCAAAGGTGGCGGCAATGCGAGGATGAGCCATATCGCGCATTTTCTTGATGAAGCGCACATTTTCACGAATGCCCGCCAGAGCCACGTCGGGGCCATCCCGATCGCTGACTTCATAACATAACACCGCCCGTATTCCTGTTTCTTCGACCACCTCGGCAATGACATCCAAAGAGCCATCGATGAAACGATTGCTGGCATGATGATCGATAAGGGTGGTGGCACCGTAGCGGATGGCGTCGAGAATGGGGGTCAACGCGGCGTAGCGCACACTTTCTTCATCCAATGCCCGATCCAGCGGCCACCATAATCGCTGTAATATCTCAGGAAAATCTTTCATTGGCGGACCAGGAATGTACATGCCGCGAGCAAAGGCGCCGTAAAAGTGGGTATGTGCGACAATCATTCCCGGCATCACCAGCATTCCTTTGGCATCCAGGCGTTCTTCTTGCGGATATTTTGCTTCCAGGATGTGACTAAAGTCGACTTCAACAATACGATCGTCCTGGATTAGAACTGCGCCGTTTTCGATGAGGCGATGATCGTTTCCGAAGGTGAGTACGCGTCCGTTGGTGATTAGCATGGAATTCGCAGAAAGAGAGGTGAGAGAAGCGGATGGAGGAACAAAGTCAGGTGTGAAAATGAGGAAATTATTTCTCTCAGCGACCATTGAAGCCGCCAACAACACCGTACCCGAGCTGTAACACTTTACGAGTAAAGGCGCGCTCCCGCGAGCTGGGGATAAGCAAGGTGCGATCGTCCAGCAGGCGACAATAGCGACGCAATTCTGGATCTTCAAGGATAGCATTCCGCACTTCTGGACGTCGCACCTGGATCGTAATCATGGTGCGTCCTTTACGCAAGGCCGTGCTATCTGCTTCGACTTGCTCCAGCCAATCTTCTACCACAGGAGAAAGCGGGCCATCATGGCGGGCCAATAGTAATTCTTTGCGTTCCTTTAAGGTGTTTTCGTTTTGCTGAGCCTGCAACCAGGCAGCTTTGTCGAGACGAAAAACGCCATCTTCATCTGGCGAGCCCAGCAAAGGCAGTATTTGCCGCTGATAGGGCAGTAGCTCCTCTTTCACAGGGCGAAATGCAAAGGATTCGTCGATGATAAAGAAGCGTTCAGTGCAGACGCGTGGGATATGGTAGCGGCGGCTATGGCCAAAGAGATAGGCGCCCAATTCGTTGATGCGGAAATAGGTGAGCCCATCATAACGAGAATAGGGCTGAGCCGGACGTTGCCAGCTTTCGGTGGGAGCATCGAGGAATGGAGGTGCATGTTGCGGTTCGGTGTAGGCCAACTCCAATGCGCCTAAGCTCCCCAACATTTCAAAAAGAATCACCAACGTATAGACGCCTTGCACTGCCCGCCAGGGGTCTTTCAACTCCTCGATGCTCATCTTGCGACCATTCAGATCGTCGATGGCGTCAAGTTCGGAGTCCACCTCAAAATCATGCTGCCAGAGTTTGAGCGCCGTAAAGAAGTCATCGACGCTCAACCAGGCGTCTTTGGGCGCCCAAGAAAGCGTTTCGATGATGCTATCTCTTCGATCTTTGGCGGGCGTTCGGTTTTCTCCCGGCTTGGCCGCATTGCGCAAATGATCGATGCGATCGATCTCGTCATAAAGATCAGTGTTGATCCAATTTTCTAATGCGTCGAGGAGGATATCTGAGCTGGGGCGGATCAGCCACTCCCAACCAACAGGGGAGAGTTGCAGCGTGGTGTTGTAGCCGGAACGGGCGCCAAGTTTTATCAAACCGCTTCCTAACGCAAATCGAATAAGCCCAATGGGTTTGATGGCGTCGTAAGGATCTTTGATGTCTTCTGGTTTGATGAAATCTCCCAGAACCAGGTTTTCCAACACTAATTGCACACTCTCATAGGTGGGTAACATGCGATCATTGACCTGCAACCCGCCCTGAGCCGCCAACGCCAGCACCGTTGTCAGGTCTTGCAGGCCTATTTCGGGCCCGGGGCTGCGCTCAAAACCGATGGATTCATAACGAGGCGGGGGTTCGGGATGTACCGGCATCTCCCACTTTTCTGGTTGCGGAGCCACCACCCGCAATAGAGGATAAAGCTCAGGCAGTATTTTCTGTTCTTCGTCCAGAAAGAGGTCCAGTTCGGTGGGGATGTAGCCGCTCCAATAGCGTTGCGGCGCAGGCGGAGCCTGTCCGTAGCGCAATTGCACCAAATCGGGCCGGTAGATGCCATCGGTGGTATGGACGGTAACGCTTAACGTTTTACGCGTGATCGGAGAAAGCTTATCCCACAATTCACGTAAGGCGGATTTACTTTGCAAACGTTGGATCAAATAGAAGATCGCTTCGTCCCGGCGAACTTCGCCAGGATTTGGATGCCCCACCATGCTCAGTAAAGAGCGCAAGGCGCTGACATCGAAACGAGTGAAGTGACGAAACAGTTCGTCTTGAATGGCTTTAAGTGCACTTTCAGTCATGATGTTTTTCCGAACTCTCGTAAGCCCAAGAGATGGTCTTTTCGGTAATGGTGTCGTAGATCGGTTTTAGCAGTGAATAGATGTCGATATCTGTAAAAGAGGGTTTCCCTAATCGCTTAAAATGAGGTAGGGGTAGGGGAGGTTTGGCAATGTTAAATGTGATGTTATTCAGTTCATGCCCAATTTCCCAAAAATGATCGAGCTGTTGTGTGAGGGGAGGGTCTTTGAACAAAGAGACGACGCTATGCTCAATTTCAGGACGGGCAACAGTGCGATGCGAACGCAAAGCATCCATCAGCTCATCTTTTGAGCGACCGCGAAAATAGAACAGTAGGAATGGGTCTTTTTCAAATCGTTCCGCCAAATAGTAATAAACGCCTGCAATATGTTTACAGGGAACTTCCCAATCGGGACAGGTGCACTGAGCTTCTAATTTCTCGGCGGAAGGAAAGAGTGGCGCATCCACATCGGCGAAGACTTGCATCACCTCTGGTGGAATTTCTCCGCTGAGCAACCGGGCGCTATAAATTGCTTGGCTGGCGAGTTTGTCGATAATTTTATTCCAACTATCATCATCCAAAGGGGGAAAATGAATTTCAACATCAAACACTTTACGGCCATCTTTAACCTGAGCGTCGATTTCCCCGGGCCGGACATCCAAATTCTTTATAAGCCCTGCGCGCGCGAAACGTTTTCCTCGACGCATCCGCCCGGGATGCGAAAAGGCAAGAAGGGCATCGAGCCAGGCTTCTGACCAGGAAGTGTATGTCATAATCGAGAAAAGGGATGGTTAGAGGAGTTGATCTTTATGCAGAGAAATGAGCTCGACCAATTCATCATCCGATAGCGCCGCCAGCCAGCTTTCATCGGAACCAATGATGGATTCCGCCAATTGTTTTTTGCGTTCCAACATCTCCTGGATGTTTTCTTCCAGAGTGCCTGCGGTAACGAATTTGTGAATCTGCACATTGCGCGTTTGGCCGATGCGGAAGATACGGTCTGCAGCCTGTTTTTCCACAGCAGGATTCCACCATCGATCGTAGTGGAAGACGTGATTTGCGGCAGTCAAATTCAGGCCCAAGCCGCCAGCCTTGAGGGTGAGAATAAAGATGGGCGGCGCATGTGCATCTTCCTGGAAAAGGTTGACGATCTCTTGTCGCTTGCTGCCGGGCACGCCTCCATGCAAATAAAGCACAGGCGTTTCTAAGACATCCCGGATATGCTCTCTGAGTAGATAGCCCATTTCGGCAAACTGCGTGAAGATGAGTGCTTTATCTCCCACCTCAAGCACCTCTTCCAGCATGGCCGTCAGCCGATCCAACTTGCCACTGCGCCCAATTAGGGGTTCATCCGGGATAGTATTCGGGCCGATTTTATAAAGATATTGAACAGGGTGGTTGAGGATTTGTTTGAGTTTGATGAGTAAATTGAAAACATGGATACGACGCGCTCTGCCGGTGGCATCGGCAATACGCGGGAGCGACGATTCAACGACCTGTTGATACAATGCTATTTGCTCATCAGTGAGCGTGCAATACACATCCATTTCCAGGCGCTCAGGTAGATCCTGGATGACGGCGGGATCGGTCTTGAGGCGTCGCAGGATAAACGGGCGCACCATGCGTTGCAAGCGTTTCACGGCCACGCGATCCTGGTAATTTTCGATGGGCAGCGCGAATTCCTTGCGGAATTTTGCCCGACTCCCCAGGTAACCGTGATTGGTGAAGTTGAAGATAGACCAGAGTTCCGCCAGTCGATTTTCGATGGGGGTGCCTGTCAACGCAAAGCGATAATCGGCGTGAAGTTGGTTGACCGCACGGGTGACCAATGCATCAGGATTCTTGATCATCTGCGCTTCGTCTAGGATGACGCCGAACCATTTCTGCTCTTGCAAAAATGCGATATCACGGCGGGCCAATGCATAGCTGGTGAGCACGATGTCTTGATGAGAGATGGATTCATGAAATGCACTGTCGCGAACGCGCTCTGGCCCATAGTGGGTGTATACGCGCAAGGATGGTGCAAAACGATGTATTTCTCGACGCCAGTTGCCGAGCAGCGAAGTAGGACACACCAGTAGGGTGGGCCCGGGAAGACTGCCTTGCTCTGCTTTTTCATGAAGCAAAAAGGCAATCGCCTGGACAGATTTCCCCAGCCCCATATCGTCGGCCAAAATCGCGCCCAGACCCCGATGGTAGTGTTCGCGCAACCAGGCCGCGCCATAACGCTGATAGGGACGTAACTCACCATATAGGCCCGGCGGCTGCAGCGCTTTCTGTAGCAGATCATCGCCCGCACTCAGACGACGCAACAGCTCGGGCAGCCACCCCTCCAATAGCAATTGGTGTACAGGCAATCCCGAGATCATCGTATGCTCATCGATGGAAAGCGCCACGCGAATACCATGAAGCAATGATAGAGAGCCAGAGAAGGAGTGCCGTTCCCAAAAACGTTGCGCCGCTTCGATTTGTTCAGGATCCAAACGCAGCCAGCGACCATTCTTTTGCACCAAAGGCGAGCGCAAAGCTACAAGATTACCAAAGGCTTCTTTGGTGAGGGTGGTATCTCCCAACACCATATCCCACTGATAGGCGATAGGCTTTTCAGGCACATCGGCAGTAAGGACCACGTCGATGGGATCGGGGGTAAGGGGATGCAGGTGTAGCATCAATCCCAAACGGGCGCCTGCCTGCTCCCACCAGGAAGGCATCAAAATATGAAAGCCGCTTTGCTGCAGGAGCGGAACGGCTTCTCGTAAGAACGTGTACACCTCTTGGGTGGTCAATTCGACGGCAACAGGAGCAGCGGTGCGCAGACTTTTTTCGATGGGAGGGAAGATATTGGCCGCCAATCCCAGCCCTTTCAATAGCTCTTCCTGGGGATAATCAAAACGTAATCCCTGGCTGACCAGAATCTCTTCCTGAGTCTGCCAGACCTCCGCAGCAGGAACCAAAACATCGGGGTTGGAACGAGATTGCAGGTAATAGCTCAATCGCCATCCTGCCGCAGGCACATGCCACACACCATCGCCTGCGGAGGGCGGAGGAGGCTCCAATCGCAGTGCAATGGTGAATTGAGTGCTCCCCGCTGGCAAGAGGTTGCGCTGCCAATCCTCCACCTGAGACACCAAAAGCTGTAACTGCCCGCCCGGCTTGGGAATGATCCCGCTGGGATGCACCAGAGCCTTCAACCATTCGGCAACGCCGTTGCCATTGTGCAGATAAGCAATGCGATGCGGGGCCTCAGCCCCCCATGTGCGGGCAAAATGGTCCACCACCTGGGCGATGAAGGTTTGCAAAAGCGCTATCGAAGAGGAAGAATCAACATCTGTGCGTTCCGCCCGGCAAACAGCAGGCATAGAAGCAGCCAAGCCATGAATTTTCTCCTTAATCACCGGAGATTCAAAGACAGGCCGCCATTGGGCCATGATGTAATCTTCTCGCTGCACAAGCGAAGGAACATAATGTTGCTGACTGAGAATCTCCAGGGCCAGAATCAGCGCTTTTCGCCAATAGGTGAACTCATCCCCCAAGATCAAATGGTTGGGGCAATCGCATACGCTGGTGCGACGAAGAATATCAAGGATGCTGGCAAAGGGCGCCCGCGTTCCCTGGATGATCCAGGGCTCCAGCCGCACATCTCTCAAATCCAACTCCCAGCTATGAGGCAATTGTGGCGATGGCAAAGGGCCAGTACGCGTGGAAGGCAGTTGTAGGATAAATTTTTCCGCCCCTTGGGTAATCAGGTTGGGATCAAATCGCTGCAACTGATGACGAATAAGGGCTTGATCTTCGAGCGCAAAAGGATGAGGACGTGGTTTGGGCTTTAGCGCCCGACGCCCCCGGCGAGGTCTAAGCGGCGAGCCGCTGGCATCCTCGGCCCAAACCAGAAAGCGCGCGCCATCGTCTGCATTTTCAATAATCCCCCAATGCAGATGAAGGACAAGATGTGGGACGTCTTCAACGCGCGAGTTTTGAACCGTCCCAAATGGCGCGATATTCACAAGCAGAAATAACAAAGAACAACTGCCAATTATATTCAGGCAGTGGCGAGAAAAGCGTGATCATACAAGTGCGCAAAGCGCGAAGAGGCTACTCGGCCCAAACAAATATAAATGAATTGAACTCCTTCACCAATAGCATTGCCGAACGGATTCTTGCAAATGCCATTACCAAGCACTTATTATGCACCATTGATAGGGTTTTGGCAAGTTTACAGGTCAGCCAGGGGTGCGTTTTAAAGTTGAGACGTTACTACTAAGGTAGCCCGGCTAGAAACCACGAAGACACGAAGCCACAAAGGCACGAAGAAAAGAAAAAGCTTTGAAATTCTTGGTGTTCTTAGTGTCTTTGTGCCTTTGTGGTGATTGAAGTCAG
>Ga0256914_1002018_pt1 | contig 17349 bp, 11 predicted proteins | sample HulkmetaG_FD_191571 | JGI IMG/M metagenome (GOLD analysis project Ga0256914, IMG submission 191571) | Hydrothermal chimney microbial communities from Main Endeavour vent field at the Juan de Fuca Ridge, Pacific Ocean - Hulk | ecosystem: Environmental > Aquatic > Marine > Hydrothermal vents ... | reverse complement strand
CGCCCGCCTTTTTTTTTAGGCTTCTTTCGGCGGTCCCGCCGCCGGGTCCTCTCTGGGGGGACTCCCGAAGGGGCGGGCCGGTTCCCGCGGGCAGGCCCCTCGAAGATTCCGGGAGAGCCTTCTGCTGCTCTCCGGTTTTCCCGCCCGCCGGGAGCGGCAGGAGGAGGGTCAGGCCTTTCCTGGCTCCAGGGCGGGGACGCCGATTCCGAAGTAGGAGAATCCCAGCCTCTTCAAGGTCGCCAGGGAGGAGGAGTAGATGTTCCTTCCGTCGAAGATGACGGGTTGCTTCAGGCGGCGGGCCACCTCCTCGAAATCGGGGTGGCGGAATTCATGCCATTCCGTGACGAGGATCAGGGCGTCCGACCCGTCCAGGGCCTTCATGGCGTGGGGTTCGTAGCGGATCATGTCTCCCAGGACGGCCCTGGTGGTCTCGATGGCCTCGGGATCGGACCCCACCACGGCGGCCCCCGCCTCGACCAGTTCCCGGGCGATCACCAGGCTTGGCGCCTCCCGGACGTCGTCGGTCTTGGGTTTGAAGGCCAGGCCCCAGAGGGTGAACTGCCTTCCTTTCAGATCCTCGCCGAAGCGGCTCTTCACCTTGTGGACCAGGAGGGACTTCTGGTCCCTGTTGACGTCCTCCACGGCCTCCAGGATCCGGAAGCGGTAACCGTGGTCCCGGGCGGTCTTCATGATGGCCTTGACGTCCTTGGGGAAACAGGAACCGCCGTACCCGCATCCCGCGTAGAGGAAGGGCATACCGATACGGGAGTCCGTTCCCACGCCGCGGCGGACCATGCTGAAATCGGCGCCGGTCTTCTCGCAGATCCGGGCGATCTCGTTCATGAAGGAGATCCGGGTGGCCAGCATGGCGTTGGCGGCGTACTTGGTGAGTTCGGCGCTTTCCGGGTCCATCACCAGGATGGGGTTCTCGTTTCGGACGTAAGGGGCGTAGAGCTCCTTCATGATCTCCGCCGTGGCCGGGTCGTCCGTGCCGATCACCACCCGGTCGGGTTTCATGAAGTCGTCGATGGCGGCCCCTTCCTTGAGGAACTCGGGGTTGCTCACCACCTGGAAGGGATGATCCGTCTCTTCCCGGATCGCCGCCGCCACCTTCCGGGAGGTCCCCACGGGAACGGTGGACTTGTCCACGATGATCTTGAAGCCGTTCATGGCCTTGCCGATCCCATGGGCCACTTCCAGGACGTAACGAAGGTCGGCCGAGCCGTCCTCTCCCGGAGGGGTGCCTACGGCGATGAAGATGACCAGGGACTCCTCCACGGCCTTCTTGAGGTCCGTTGTGAAGAGGAGCCGTTCCTCGGCGGCGTTCCTGTGGACCATCTCGGAGAGGCCCGGCTCGAAGATGGGGATCTTCCCCTGTTGGAGAGCCTGGATCTTGGCCTCGTCCACGTCCACGCAGACGACCCGGTTCCCCGTCTCGGCGAAGCAGGTCCCGGCCACGAGGCCCACATAGCCCGTTCCCACGACGGCGATCTTCATTGCGAAAGACTCCTGTCAGGAGGTACTTTTCCGTCCTTCCCCGAGGGGAAGAAAATAAAGAGGAGAAGCCCTTTTCGCCAGAGAAGCCGGGCTTTTTCCTTCCAGGCTGTTGTTCTTCGCCGGACTCCCTTTAAGTTGGAAGGGCCTTTTTCGGGCGAGTAGCTCAGCCGGCTAGAGCGCCTGCCTTACACGCAGGAAGTCGGGGGTTCGAGTCCCTCCTCGCCCACCAGTTTCCAGGCCCCGGGAGAGCCCCGTCCTCCGGGAAGCGGGGGGCCTGGGCAGGGGACGTCTTGGGGGGTGCGGCCCTCCCCGGCCGGTTCGGGAAGCCTGGGCGCTCGATGGAAGAATGGAGACGCTGCCGGGCCTTGGGATGGGGGGATGGAGCCCGGGCCCAGGCCCCCCGGGGGAAGGGCTCCTCCTTCCCGCCCGGCACCTTCGGGGGAGTGGAAAAATCGGGGTTGCCGGGGCTTGAGTCGGCTTGGGGAAAACCTATAATTCCCCCCGATCCATCGGGAAGGGCCCCTTCCCGGTGGGACTGGTGTGGGGGTGTGGCGCAACTGGTTAGCGTACCAGACTGTCGATCTGGTGGTTGCGGGTTCGAGTCCCGTCGCCCTCGCCAAGGAGCTCCCTCGAAGGAGGGAGCTCTTTTTTTTTCCCCCGGAGGCTCGAGGTGAATTCGAGGAAGGACCTGGGCTTGAAGACCCTGGCCGACCTGGAGGCCTGGTTCGCCAGGAACACTTCCTACGGGGGGCTCCTTCCTCCCAGGCCCCGCAGGAGAGGGCTGGAACCGATCACATCCCTCCTGGAGGAAGGAGGAAGGCCCCAGGACCGGTTCCTTTCGGTCCAGGTCGTAGGTTCCAGGGGAAAAGGAACGACGGCCTCCTTCCTGGCCCAGCTTTCGAGGGCCTGCGGTCTGAAGGTTGGGCTTTTCACCTCTCCCCACTTGGTTCGCCTCACCGAACGGATCCGGGTGGACGGAAGAGAGATCCCGGGCTCCCGGATGGCCTCCCTCCTGGAGGAGATCCTCTCCTTTCCCCGGGCCTGGGAAGCAGGGTTCTTCGACCTGGTCACGGCCCTGGCGGCCCTTCATTTCGCCCGGGAAGGTGTGGACCTGGCCGTCTTCGAGGCAGGCCGTGGCGGGGAGACCGACTCCACCACCGCCCTTGGGGCCGATCTCCTCGTCTTCACAGGCCTGGACCGGGACCATTTGGACGTCCTGGGGGAGAGTGAAGAGGAAAGGGCCCGGGTGAAGACGGCCGCCCTGGCTCCGGGAGGGACCCTGATCTCAGGTGCCGAGATCCGCTCCGTGGCGGGAGCGGTCGCCCTGGGCCTGGCCCGCCACAGGGGGGCCTCACCCTTCTTTCTGGGGAAGGACTTCTTCTTCCATGGCCTGGAGTGGGGCCCGGGGATCCGGGAGATCCGGTTCCGTTCCCCTTCCCTCCTGGGAGGGGAGGGCGAATGGCGGCTCAGGGTCCGGAGCCTGGCTCCCTTCCTGGACCAGAATGTCTCCCTGGCGGCGGCGGCCTACCTCTTCCTCGAGAGGACGGGCCGCCTTCCCCGCCGCCCGGAAGGGCTTCCCCAGGTCTCTCTGGAGGTTCCCCCGGGAAGGTTCGAGGTGGTTCGCCTGGATCCCCCCCTGGTGCTGGACGGGGCCCAGTCCCCCCTGGCCTTCCGTGCCCTCCTGGCCGCCTGGAACCGGGCCTTCCCCCTCTCGAGAAAGCCCAAGGTCCTCCTGGCCCTGGGGAAGGACAAGGATCTTCCAGGGGTGATGGCGGCCCTGGCGGAGGGTGGGGCAGGTGAAGTGGTCTGCCTCCAGGTCGATTCCTCCCGGGGGCGTGCTCCGGAAGTCCTCCTGGAGGCGGCCAGGGCGGCGGGCCTGGCGGGCCGGGTCCTCCAGGGAGGGGCCGCCGAGGGCCGGAGCCTCGTTCTCTCCGGCCGGGAGCCCTGGCTCGTGGCGGGCTCCTTCTACCTGGTCGGGGCCTTCCACTCCCTTGCGGCGAAGGCCCTGGAAAGACCCGGGAATCCCCCTTCCCGGCGGAGAGGGATGGACTCGGGCGGGATGGGAGCGTAAGGGCCGGAAAGAGGAGGACCCGGGATGGAGGGGCCTTCCTCTCCAGGCCCGACCGCCCGTGGCGGAGGGGCACGACCCTTCACGGGTCAGCAGGTCTTCTCCCCGGAGGACGCCCTTGGATTTGCGGGGAAGCGAATGGTGAAGGCCGTCCCCTTTCCTTCTTCGCTCCGGACGGAGAGCTCGGCGTGGACCGCTCTCAGGAGGTCCTTCACGATGGCCAGGCCGAGACCCGTGCCGGAGGGCTCGAGTCTCCTGGCGTTGGGGGCCCGGTAGAACTCGCTCCCGAGCTTGTCCAGGGACTCCTTGGGGATCCCGATGCCCGTGTCCTCGACTTCCACCAGGACGTCTCCGCTTCCTTCCTCCTTCCAGAGGCGGACCCGGATCTTCCCTCCCCTCGGGGTGTACTTGACGGCGTTGGAGACCAGGTTTTCCAGGATTCGCTCCAAGGAGCCCTGGGGGGCGCATACGAGGAAGGGGCCCTCTCCTTCGATTCCGACCTGGAAGTCCTGCTCCTTCTCCTTGGCGGGTATCTCGAAGTGCTCCCGGATCTTCTGGAGGGCCGCCGCCGCGTCCATCCTCTCCATGGGGCCCTTCACCTCCGGGAGGGCCTTGCTCTCGGCCAGGGCCAGGAGGTCGTCCACCAGGGTGGAAAGGAACTCCGCCCTGCTCTGGGCTCGGAGAAGGAGGTCCTTCTGTTTTTCCTGGAGTTCCCCCGCATATCCGCCCGTCAGTGTCCTGAGCAGGCTCAGGACCACGGCGATGGGGGAGCGGAGCTCGTGGGTCACGAGGCGGACGAAGCTGCTCTTGGCCTTGTCCAGATCCCTCATGGCCCGCCAGGCCAGGGCGTTCTCGATGGCGATCCCGGCGTGGATGCCGGCGGCCTCCAGGAAGGATGCGTCCTCCGGTCCCAGCCGGGCGGACTGGAGGCAGAGCGCCCAGATGACCCCGGTGACTCCCTTTTTCCCCCGGGCCGGGGCGGCGGCCAGGGAACACCATCCCCGGGCGGCCAGCTTGCGGGCCCAGGAATCCTCGCTCTCGGGAAGGTGGTCCAGGAAAATACTCTCCCCGGCGAGGACCCGGCGGGCGAGGCCGCTGGCCTTGAGGTCCACCTCGGGCGAAGGTTTTTCCGGGTCGATTCCGTAACCGGCGGCGAATTTCAGGTCTCCCGTCTTCTGGTCCACCAGGTGGATGATGCAGGCCCGGGAGCCGATGGTGTGGGCCACCCTCTCGGTGAGGAGGTTCAGGAGTTCGTCCAGGTCCAGGATGGAACTGGTCGCCCTGGCGAGGGAGTAGAGAGCCTGGGTCCGGGCGAAAGCCATTTCCAGGTTCTCTCCCAGGGAGAGAATCACCCTCTCCCGTTTTCGCACCCGTGCGGAGAGGACCGTGGCGAGCCAGGTGATGGCGAAGGTGACCAGGGCGTAGGCTCCCAGGACCAGGGCTTCCTGGAGGAAGGGTTCGGGCTGGAGCCCCGGGACCAGGGGGTGCCAGCCGAAGATCCCCACGTGACGTCCCACGGCCAGGCCCGCCACGAGAAGGACCGAGAGGCCCGCCAGGGTCCAGGCCTCCCAGGGTTTGTAGAGGACCGCCGCCAGGACCACGTGGACCAGGAAGAGGAGGAGGAGGGGACTGTCCACGCCTCCCGTCCAGTGGAGGGCCGTAAGGGTGACCACCCAATCCAGCACCACTTGGGCGAGGATCATGAACCGGGCGATCTGGACCTGCCGCCGGGAGCCCTCCTCGCCCCGTGGCCTGGCCTTGACCCTTTTCTGGAGAAAGAAGAGGAGCGTGTTGGCCAGGAGAAGGACGAATCCGCAGAGAGAGAGGGGCAGGGGGTGGACGGAGAGCCCCGGAACCAGGGAGGCCGGCCAAGGGAAGAGGCTCAAGGCCAGGGCGGGAGCCCAGCGGATCCTGATGAACCAGTCCACGCTGGAGACCAGCTCCCGTTCCACCAGCCAGCTGGCCCTGTCCTCAGCCTCGGGCTTCCTCATAGGCGACTCCGGGTCGGCCAAGACTGCCTGCCCGCCCGTGAAGCCCGGACCTGGGGCGGGAAGAACTCGAAAAGGTGGGATTCCAGGGAGGCCCGGGCCGGTCCTCGTTTTTCAGGGAACGGACGGAGATGGCCTCAGCTTTCCTTCTCTTCCTCACCGAAGGCCTGGTTCAACTCTTTCACCAGGGCCTCCACGTCCAGGCCCTTGGCTTCGGCCTGTTCCCGGAGGGTTCCCCAGACGGGTTCCCCGCACTGGATGCAGACGACTCCTCTCTCCCTGAGGAAGGCGTTGATGCCGGGGTAGCGCTCCAGGAGATCCTCGATGTAGTCGTCAGGGGAGATCATGGCCTTCCCTCCTTGGGTCCGGCAGGCCCATTCGGCCCTCCTCCCTCCCTGCCGGGGCAGGATGGTAACATGTTTCTTTTCTTCCGGCTTTTCGATGGGGCTCTCCTTTTCCCCCCTGGATGGGTTTCCGGGAGAGGGGCCGACGGGCTTGGCCCCTTCCCTTGAAAGGCTCAAAGGGGGGTCCCATCATCAGGTTTTCCAGCAAGGAAGGACCCTATGAGCAGATTCGTTCCCGTGGCCAAGGTCTCCCAGGTCCCGGAAGGGACGGGCCGGAAGGTCCGGGTGGAGGAGATGGACCTGGTCGTCTTCAACCTGGACGGCGAATTCTACGTCTTCCAGGATTTTTGTCCCGAAGGGGCCGATCTCAGCAAGGCCGTCGTCTCCGAAGAGGGAGACCTTCTTTGCCCCTTCCACGGCTGGAAGTTCGATGTCCGGGAAGGCGTGTGCGCCATGGTCCCGGATTGCCAGGTCCGGCACTTCCCTGTGAAGGTGGAAGGGGACCAGGTCCTGGCCGACCTGGGTTGAGCCGGGTTCGGGCGGATTTTCCCGGGGGGCCGACAACTTTGGTGAAAACCCTTGAGCCCTCGGGACGGCTGTAGCAAGATTCCGCCGTCCTTTTCGCGATCTCCACGGGAGCTTGTTTGCCATAGAGGGTGCCGCCTTGTCTTTGCCCAAGCCTGGTGTCCGTTCCCATGGTTCGGGTCCGTCCTTGGCCGTCGGGCCCGAGTTGGAAGTCGGGACTTCCGATCCTCCCGGGCCTTCCAGGTCCCCGGGAAAGATCGAGGGGGGAGGGCGCCCTCCTTGGTTCCGTCCTCACAAAGAATCCATGTGGATCCAGGTGCCCTGGATCCTCCTCCTCCTGCTCTTCTTCCTGGAGGGGATCACCTGCATGGGGACGGGCTTCAAGGCCCTGGGGAAACCTTTCGCCATGCAACTCATGTCGGCCACGTCCAATCCCATCGTGGCCTTGATGATCGGGGTCCTGGCGACGAGCATCATCCAGTCCTCTTCCACGACGACCTCCATCGTCGTGGGGATGGTGGCCTCGGGGACCCTTTCCGTCCCTTTGGCCATTCCCATCGTGATGGGGGCCAACATCGGGACGACCATCACCAATCTGCTGGTGGCCCTGGGAAGCATCGGCCGCAAGGAGGAGTTCCGCCGGTGCTTCGCCGCGGCGACGGTGCACGACTATTTCAACCTGGCCGCCGTTGGCATCCTCCTTCCCCTGGAGTTGACCACGGGCTACCTCAGGCACCTGTCGGGCTGGGCGGCGGGGCTCCTCGGGGCCCAGGGCGCCCAGGCCCACAAGATCCACGGGCCGGTGGAACTCCTTCTCAAGCCCCCGGCCAAGGCCCTGGTCCACGGCCTGGAGGGGATCGGGCTTTCCGCCCAGGTCTCGGGGATCCTGGCGGCCGTCGTGGGGATCCTCCTGGTGGCCTTCGCCCTGATCTACCTGGTCAAATCCCTGCGCAAGGTCATGCTCACGAAGCTGGAGGGGTTCTTCTCCACTTTCATCGGGAGGAACTGGGTCCAGGCCATGATCGTGGGCCTGGTGGTCACGGTCCTGGTCCAGTCCAGCTCCATCACCACCTCCCTCCTGGTCCCAATGGCCGGCGCGGGACTTCTTACGCTGGAGCAGGTCTACCCGGTCACCCTGGGGGCCAACGTGGGAACCACCGTGACGGCCCTCCTGGCGAGCCTTGCCGCCCCGGCGGGGCTCCAGATCGCCCTGGTGCATCTTTTCTTCAATATTTCGGGGATCCTGATCCTCTTCCCCATCCCCCCGGTGAGGAGGGCCACGCTCTGGCTGGCGAGGAGCTTCGCGGCCTTCGCGGCGGAGAAGAAGAGATGGGCCATCTTCTACGTGTTGATCGTGTTTTTCGGGGTTCCTGGCCTGCTCCTGTTCCTCGAGGAGCTTCTCAGTTAGACCCGGGAGAGAAGAACATGCTTTTTCGAACTTTGATCCAGGCCTGGCGTGGCGGTTCCTTCATGAACCAGGTCCTCCAGGACTTCGAATCCATGCTTCTCCAGGGGGAAGGGATGTTCCGCGCCTCGAAGAAACTCTTCCTCGAGGAGAAGGACATCGAGGCGGCCCGCGAGGAGATCCGTTCCATCGACGTGAAGGTGAACAAGACGGAGCGGAAGATCCGCAAGCGGCTGGTGGAACACCTCTCGGTCAACCCCGAGGAGGACACCATGGCCACCCTGGTGATGATGTCCGTCGTGAAGGACGCCGAGCGGATCGGCGACTACTGCAAGAACTTCGTGGAGGTGGCCGAGTTGATGGAGACTCCCCTATCGGGGAACTGGCGCACCTTCTTCTCCCGCCTCTTCTGCGACGTGGAGGTCCTCTTCCCCCAGACCAGGGCGGCCTTCTTCGAGACATCCAAGGACCACGCCTCCCGGGTCATGGAGGAGGACTACCGGCTGGCCAAGCTCTGCGACGAGAAGGTGGAGGAGGTGGCCAAGTCGGATCTCTCCACCAACCAGGCCGTGTGCTACGTCCTTCTCCTTCGTTACCTGAAACGGGTGGCGGCCCACCTGGGGAACATCGCCAGCGCCGTCGTCCAACCTGTTCACAAGATCGACTTCCTGGGAGGCCGGGGGAGGGTGGATTAGCCCCGGCCCCTGTCGGGCCCCTTCCGGAAGGGCGCTCCGCTGGAAAGGGAGCTTCGTTGAAGCCCCTCACCGTCCAGGGCGCCCGGCGTGGGTGAGGGTGGGGAGGTTCCCTCCCGGCCCTCTTCGAGAGCCTCCCGGCGGCCCGGCCATTCCCAAGGCGATGCAATTCCTGTACCTTCCCCCCCATTTGGAGGGGAGAAGCGAACCCGGAGAAGAAAACCACATTTGGGAGCGGCCATGACCGGCAAGAGACACCCTTACCTGATCGTCGATTCCCTGGGGGAGGCCGATCCCCAGGTCAAGGAGATCCTGGACCTGGAGGACGAGCGCCAGGAGCGGAAGATCATCCTCATCGCCTCGGAGAGCGTCTGCCCCGCCCCGGTTCGGGAGGCCCTCTCGTCGAACTTCTCCAACATCTACGCCGAAGGCTATCCCTCCTGGCGCTTCACCGAGGGAGCCAACCGGGATCCCCTGGACTATCCCAAGCACCTGGCCTACTACCGGAGGTATTCGGATCTCCGGTATTACAAGGGTTGCGACTACGCCGACTTCATCGAGACCCTCGCCCAGAAGCGGCTTGCCGCCCTCTTCGCCACGGAGGAGTGGCCCGCCGAGAAGATCTTCGCCAACGTCCAGCCTCTTTCGGGGGCCGCGGCCAACAACGCCGTCTACAACGCCTTCCTCAAGCCCGGGGACACGGTTCTCGGACTGAACCTCACCCACGGAGGGCACCTGACCCACGGGAGCCCGGCCAACCGGTCGGGCATGTTCTTCCACGTGATCCCCTACGGCGTCAATCCGGCCACGGGCCGACTGGACTACGAGGCGGTGGAGCGCCTCGCCCGGGAGCACAAGCCCAAGTTGATCGTGGCCGGCGCCTCGGCCTACCCCTGGGCCATCGACTGGGACCGGCTCAGGGCGGCGGCCGACGAGGTGGGAGCCGTCCTCCTGGCGGACATAGCCCACCCTGCGGGACTGGTGGCGGCGGGGCTCTTTCCCAACCCCGTGGGAAAGGCCCACGTGGTCTCCTTCACCACCCACAAGACCCTTTGCGGTCCAAGGGGCGCGGCCTTGCTCTGCACGGACCCGGAGATCGCCGCCAGGGTGAACCTGGGGGTCTTCCCGGGAGAGCAGGGGGGACCCCACCTCAACCAGATCGCCGCCAAGGCCGTATCTTTCGCCCTGGACGCCAGGCCCGAGTTCAAGGACCTCATGGCCCGGACGGTGGAGAACGCCAAGGCCATGGCCGAGGCCTTCCGTGAGGAGGGTTTCGGGCTCGTATACGGGGGAACGGAGACCCACCTCTTCCTCATCGACCTGAAGAGCGTGAAGTACCCCGTGGACCTGGGTTGTTGCCTCAAGGGGGAGCTGGCCTCCCGGATCCTGGACCTGGCGGGAATCGTGGTGAACAAGAACACCATCCCGGGCGACGACAACGCCGCCCATCCCACGGCTCTCCGCTTCGGAACGACCTGGCTGACCCAGCGGGGGTTCGGTCCCGGGGAGGCGGCCGAGCTCGCCCGGGCCGTGGCGAGGCTCCTCAAGGGCGCCCATCCCTTCCAGTACATGGAGAACTCGGGCTACGTGGGCAGGGCCAAGGTGGACCTCCGCCTCCTGGAGGAGACCCGGGCCAAGGTGGCGGAGATCCTGGGCAAGGTGGACGGGAGGAGCGGGTATCCCCACTTCCTGGACTACCCCATGGAGTCGGAGCGGGAGCCCGAGGAGGGGAGCATCCCGGCGAAGGGCTTCGCCCTGGTGGAGGAGGACGCCGCCGTCCTGGACGTGTGGAGCGAGAGGGCCCATTACTTCGCCCAGAGCATCGGCACGGCCGACGTCTCCCGCCTGGGGGAGTGGGAGAGTGCTCATACGCTGATCCTGAACAAGGACCTGGGCCTGGTGGACGATCCGGAGGTGATCCGCCTTCCCGGAAAGGTGCCCGGCTGGCGGCGCTACCTCTTCCTGGCCTCTCCCGAGAGGGCGACCGCCTTGAGAACCTGGTTCCGGGCGGTCTCGGACGGATACGTTCTCTTCGACGAGGAGGTCCACAGGAAGGTGGAAGGTCCGGTCATCGTGGAGGACCTGACGGGCGAGGGCCCGGCCCGGGGCGGGGAGAAGTGGAAGTGCCTGGGCCTTTACGGGCCCGAGGCCAGGGAAGCCCTGGTCCGCCTGGGCGTGGATCCCCCCGGGGCGGGGCGCACCATCCAGGCCGGCCGGGTCCTCGTGGCGGCGCCCAGGTTCGGCGAGGATCGTTACCTGGTCTTCGGCCCTGCCGGGGCCGTGGAGGAAGTCCGGGGCTCCTTGAAGGGGAAGAAGGGCGGCCCGGGAACCCGGGCGGCCTGGCGCAAGGGAACGGGCCTTCCCGCCTACTCTTCGGGAGAGAAGGTCGACCCGGCCGCCCTGGCAAGGAAGTTCGACGGCCTCGTGGATCCCACGAAGGTCTACTTCGTGGGCCAGCCCCGCATCGAAGTGAAGGGCAAACCTCTGCCCGAGCGGAAGTGGGAGCAGCCCGATTCGCCCCTGCGCAGGACGCCCCTCTACGAAGTTCACGCCTCTCTCACCAAGAAGAGCAACCTCGTGCCCTTCGCCGGCTGGGAGATGCCCGTGGTCTATACGTCCATCCAGGAGGAGCACCAGGCGGTAAGGAAGACCTGCGGGCTCTTCGACGTGGCCCACATGGGAGTGCTCCAGGTGCGGGGTGAGCACGCCCAGCGCTTCCTGGACGCCTTGACCACCAACTACGTGGCCTGGCTGAGGGACGGCCAGGTCCACTACTCCTACGTGGCCGCCCCGGACGGATCCATCCTGGACGACATCCTGGTCTACCGGCGCTCCTGGGACCGTTACATGGTGGTGGTCAACGCCGCCAACGCCGAGAAGGTGCTGGCCCACTTCCGGGACCACGCCACGGGTAGGTTCCTGATCGACCCGGACTTCCCCTGGAAGAGACCCGAACTCCCCGTGGAGATCACGAACCTGAAGGATCCTTCCGCCGGGGAGGAGATGCGGGTCGACCTGGCCCTCCAGGGCCCCAAGGCCCACGAGATCCTCCTGGCCGCCACGGACAACCCAGCCATGGTGGAGGAGCTCCTCAGGAAGGCCCGCTTCGAGTTCGTCGAGGGCGAATTCGTCGCGGGGATCCACGTGGTCCTCTCCAGGACGGGGTATACGGGAGAGCCAAACGGGGTGGAGTTCTACGTCCATCCCGACCGGCTGGTCGATCTCTGGAACCTCCTCATGGAGAAGGGGGAGCCCTTCGGGATCAAGCCGGCCGGCCTGGGGGCCAGGGACTCGACCCGGACCGAGGCGGGCTTCCCCCTCTACGGACACGAACTGGCCGGCCCCTGGGAGGTGACCCCCATCGAGGCCGGTTACGGCGTGTCGGTCAAGTTCCACAAGCCCTTCTTCGCCGGAAGGAAGGCCCTGTTGGAGAACGAACTCCACCGGACCCGGGAGATCGTGCGCTTCGAGGTCCCGGGCGCCCGGGGGAAGTCCCTCATCCGTCACGGCCATCCCGTGGTGGACGGCCGGGGCAGGTACGCCGGGGTTGTCACTTCCTGTTGCGTCGTCGGCGACGACCAGGTGGGCCTGGCCCTGGTGCAGAGGAAGGTGGCGAAAGTCGGGGCTCCTCTCCATTTCTTCGCCCTTCCCGCCTCGGAGCGGCGGATTCCCCCGGCCAAGAGGATCGACAGGTTGGAGCCGGGCGACGCCGTACTTCTCTCCCAGGAGGGGCGGATCGTAGAGCGGTTCCTCCAGCTCTGAGGGTCCTTTCCCGGCCCCATCCCGTCCGGGAGGTTCTCCGGGCGGGATCCTGCCCGTCCGGATCCCGGCGGGTCCTTTCCGGGACCGGCCGGGACCCGGGAGAGGGGAGTGTTCCAGTTCGGGTCCACGAGAGGCCGACCCTTCCTGGAAGAAGAACCGGAGGGCCTCCCTTCGGAAGAGATGCCCCTGTATCCTTGATTGTCGGGGGAAGACCAGGAGAATGAAGAAAACAGACACTTTCTCTCCCTAGAATCCCAAGGAGGAACCTCTCATGAGAAAGGCCTTTCTTCTCCCTCTCTCCTTCCTGGTCCTGGCTTCCTTCTCCCCTGCCGTCCGGGCCCAGAAGCCGAGCCTCACGGTCTCCCAGACGGCGGAGACCACCGTGGTGAAGATCCACTACAAGCCTTTCCTGAACCTGGTGAAGCTCCCGGACTTCGTGCTCATCGGTTTCGGCACGAAGAAGGGGAACACCACCTACAGCTTCAAGAAGGTCACTTTCCTCTCGGACATGGTCTTCGACATCGACAAGGCCGTGGTCCTTCCCGTGGGGAAGCTGGACGAGAAGGGGAACCTCCTCCTTACCCTTCCCTTCGGAAACAAGGGCGTGAAGACCTTCTCCTTCTACCTCCAGGCCGACGTGCTCCACTTCACCTTCGACATCTTTCACGGCAAGGGCCTGGTCGGGAAGTTCCTCAAGTCCAACCTGGTCAAGCTCATCCTGGGGATCGGATTCGGGAAGTGACCCTCAGGCCCGGCGGCTTCCGCCGGGGCCGAGCAGTTCCCGTTCGATCTCTTCCAGGGTCTTTCCCTTGGTTTCGGGGAGCTTCTTCCTGAGGAGGAAGAAGCTCCCCAGGCATATGGCCCCGTAGAGCCAGAAGGTTCCGGCCGTGCCCAGCCCGCCCTGGAGGTAGGGGAAAGTGAGGGTGAGGAGGGCGCAGGCCGCCCAGAGGGCGAAGACCGAGAGGGACATGGCCGCCCCGCGCACCCTGTTGGGGAAGATCTCCGAGAGGATCACCCAGGTTACGGGGGCCAGGGTCATGGCGTAGCAGGCGATTGCCGTGACCACCAGGATCAGCATGGGAAGGCCCTTGCTCTCCTGGAAGTATCCCCATCCCAGGACGGTGTAGACCAGGGCGAGCCCCCCCGCTCCCAGGAGCATCAAGGCCCTCCTTCCGAAACGGTCCACCGTACGGATGGCCACGAAGGTGAAGAGGAGGTTCACGATCCCCGTGATCAGGATGTTGAAGAGGATGTCGCTGACCTGGTAGCCGGCCCCGGAGAAGACCTCCTGGGCGTAATTGAAGATCACGTTGATTCCGCACCACTGCTGGAAGACCGCCAGGAAGACGCCCAGGGCCACGATCTTCAGGAGGTCCGGCTCCAGGAGTTCCCTCAACCCGCTCCCCCCGCCCTCACCTTCCAGGCTCTCCTCGATCTCCGGAAGGGTCGTTGCGGCGTAGTCCTCTCCGCCCAGGGAGGCCAGGATCCGCCGGGCCTCCTTCTTCCGCCCGGCCTTCACGAGCCAGCGCGGGCTTTCGGGGATGAAGAACATGAGCAGGAAGAAGAGCCCTGCCGGCACGGTCTCGGCGCCGAACATCCACCTCCAGCCCGCCGTTCCGTTCCAGGAGCGGAGGATCTCTCCGGCCGATGCGCCCGGGGGGACGGGTTGGGCGATGAGCCAGTTGGTCACCTGGGCCGCCACGATCCCGATCACGATGGTGAGCTGGTTGATGGAGACGAATTTCCCCCGCCTGTCGGCGGGGGAGACCTCGGCGATGTACATGGGGGAGAGGTTGGAGGCCAGTCCGATTCCCAGGCCTCCGAGGATGCGGAAGGCGGCGAAGGAGGGAAAGTCCCAGGCCAGGGCCGTCCCCACGGCGGAAGCGGTAAAGAGGAAACCGGAGAGGAGGAGCATCCTTTTCCGGCCGAACCGGCCCGTCAGGGCCCCCGAGATGAGGGCTCCCGCCAGGCAGCCCACGAGGGCGCTGCTCTGGGCGAACCCCCTCAGGAAGGGTGTCTGGTCGGTGATGGAGAAGAAGGGCTCGTAGAAGGGCTTGGCCCCGCCGATGACCACCCAGTCGTAGCCGAAGAGAAGTCCCCCCATGGCTGCGACGAGGCAGATGGTCCAGAGGTAGGCCGTGCGGAAAGGAGTGCCGGACTTCACGGTGGTGCCTTTCTCCTTGTGACGGGGCACAAGGATAGCAGGAGAGGGAGGCCGCGGTCTCCGTGAAAGGACGGGACTTGTCCTCCTCCGGGGAGAGAGGTTCTCATGGTCCTGGGGGAGGAGGAGTGCCGGGAGGCGCCATGGAGGAGATCTTTCTGGGGGTGGATTGCGGGACCCAGGGCCTCAAGTGCCTGGCCCTGGAGGGAGAGACGGGGGAGGTCCTGGCCCGGGCCTCCAGGAAATACGACGTGATCCCCGGCCTTCCCCCGGGACACAGCGAACAGGACCCGGCCGCCTGGGTGGAAGCCCTGGAGAGCGCCCTGGGCGAGGTGCTCTCCAGGACGGACGCCCGGGCGGTGAAGGCCCTGGCCGTCTCGGGCCAGCAACACGGGTTCGTGCCTCTCGACGGCGAGGGAAGGGTGATCCGCCCGGCCAAGCTCTGGAACGACACCTCCACGGCCGGAGAGTGCCGGGAGATCCTGGAGAAGGTGGGGGGAAGAAAGCGCTTCCTGGAGCTCACTGGGAACGGTCTCCCGCCGGGATTTACGGCGAGTAAGATTCTCTGGCTGAAGAAGCGGGAGCCCGGGAACTTCGCCCGCCTGAAGACGATCCTCCTTCCCCACGACTACCTGAACTTCCATCTCACCGGAATCCTTTCCATGGAGCCCGGCGACGCCTCCGGCACGGGCCTCATGGACGTGAGGACCGGGACCTGGGCCGCCGAGGTCCTCCGGGCGATCGACCCGGCCCTGGAGGAAAAACTCCCTCCCCTCCTGGAGCCCGGGACCTTCGTGGGAGAGGTCCTCCCTGAGAGGGCCGGGGCCCTGGGCCTCCCCCCGGGGGTGAAGGTGGCCACAGGGGGCGGGGACAACATGATGGGGGCCCTGGGAACGGGCAACGTCCTGCCGGGGAGGGTGACGGCCAGCCTGGGCACCTCGGGTACGATCTACGCCTTCAGCCCCTCTCCGATCGTGGATCCCGAGGGGGAGATCGCCGCCTTCCGGGACAGCACGGGCGGGTTCCTTCCCCTGGGTTGCACCATGAACGTCACGGTGACGACCGAACTCTTCCGGGGGCTTTTCTCGATGGACCACGCGGCCCTGGAGGAGGCGGCCCGGTCGGTCCCGCCCGGCTCCGAGGGCGTCCTGGTCCTGCCCTGGTTCACCGGGGAGCGGACTCCCGACTTGCCCGGCGCCGAGGGCGGCATCCTGGGATTGCGGCCGGACAATTTCAGCCCCGCCCACCTGGTCCGGGCCGCCATGGAGGGGGCCACCTTGGGCCTGGGCTATGTCCTGGGGCGAATGAGAAGCCTCGGTATCCGGCCCGACGAGATCCGCCTCACGGGGGGGGATCCAGGAGCGCCCTCTGGCGGGAAATCTGCGCCGGCGTCTTCGGCGTGCCCGTGGTGCGCCCCGTCGAGGAGGAGGGGGCGGCCCTGGGGGCGGCCCTCCAGGCCCTCTGGACCTGGAAGGGGGGAAGGAGGGAGGATCTTCCCGGCCTCACCGACCGGATCGTCCGCATCGACCCCGCCACCCGGGCCGAGGCGGGCCCGGGGCAGGCCGACGCCTACGCGGCCCTCGGAAAGGAGTTCGCACTCTGGGTGGAGCGCCTGGCCCCCTTTTTCGATGGCTCCCCTGCATAGCGTTGGAGCCGGTCGCCCGCAGGAGATCCTCCATTCGGAAACCGGCGGAAGAGGGAAGATGGTCGCACCGGGCGGAAAGGCGATGCGCCCAAGCCTTGGCCCACACCTGGGAAAATTTTCTCCGGAAGATCATGGGGAGTAGTTAGGGCGGTGGGGTCGCTTCAACCTGGGGTCCATCCGCTTTGTTCCAGGATCCCATGCCGGGTTTCCCGGCATCACCCACCTTGGGAGAAACCGGGCTTCCCGTTGCGGCTTCTTACTCCTGGAGTTCCGTTTCCAGGACGATGCGGCCCGGGAGGCGGCCGGCCAGGACTTGGAAGGTTCCCGTGCCAAGGTGGAGGACCACTTTGCCGGGTGGGCGTGATGGAGAGAGGGTGAGGGTGAGGCGGGCCTTCTTTCCCGAGGGGGCCACCTGCAGGTCCAGGCCGACGGGGCCGAAGGTGGTGGGAACTCCGGTCAACGCCGTACGGGCCCCAGGGGAGAGCCAGGTGGGGGGGATCCCTTCCAGGAGGTGGAGTTCTCTTCCCCGCTCCAGGACGAGAAGGTGGCGGACGAAGCGGATGAATTCCGCCGAGGCCCAGTTGTGGGGCATGTCGCCCGTCTCCCGGGGCGGGTCCCCCCGGAGGCTTTGCTCCTCCCTCCAGGCCAGGGTGGGGGAGGAGTGGTTGGCGAAGGCGTAGAGGACCTTTTCCGCCTCCAGGTCCCTCCCGAGCCAAAGGAGGGCGTGGCCGTAGAAGGAGGCCAGGTAGTTCCACACTCCCCGGGCGTTCCAACCCGAACCGTAGATGATTCCCTCCCTCTTGGACTTCTCCAGGGCGGCCATGATCCCCCGGACCAGGGGGTGGTCCGCCGGCCAGAGGCGCCCGGGGAATACTCCGTGGAGGAAGGCCCACTGGCCCCTCACGTCGCTGTACTTCCTTCCCCCGGGCATCACCACGGGGAGAACGAGCCCGTCGGCGGTTTCCTTACCGTCCCTGGCGGCGGCTTTCTCGAGGGCCCTTCTCAAGGAATCCGCCTCCTCTCCGAAAGCCCGGGCGTCCTCGCCCTTGCCCAGGGCCCGGGCCATGTCCCGGGCGGATTCGAGACCCACCATGGTCCAGTATACGTTGGAGTATTCCGGTTCGATTCCGCCGATTCCGCCGTCGGTGAATCCCGGGGGAAGGAGACCTTCGCACCGGCCTTCGGCCTTCAGCCTGAGCCCGTGGATGAAGGCGACCATCCGCCGGACCCTGGGCCAGAGGGACTCGATCCAGGCCTTGTCC
>Ga0256914_1002017_pt1 | contig 17351 bp, 14 predicted proteins | sample HulkmetaG_FD_191571 | JGI IMG/M metagenome (GOLD analysis project Ga0256914, IMG submission 191571) | Hydrothermal chimney microbial communities from Main Endeavour vent field at the Juan de Fuca Ridge, Pacific Ocean - Hulk | ecosystem: Environmental > Aquatic > Marine > Hydrothermal vents ... | reverse complement strand
AAAAGGGGATCTGGAGCAGGGCTCCTTGCCCAAATATGCGAAATCAGCCCTGGAGCTGCTTGTCTTAGCCAGCAACGGCCCCAAACTTCTCAGCGTTAACAACATAAGTGAACTCCGTCTGGATGGGCGCAGCGAAATCCTCGTTTACACCAGGGACCGGGCAGTACCTGTGAGGATAGCTTCCAAACACATGAAAAGGGATTTGGAACGAGCAGAAAAGGTCCTCTATCACCTTTACAATTCAAAGTCATACAGCAGGGTTGCGGAGATTGATATGGAATATGGTCCTGATCAGGCCTGGGTAAAACTGAAGGGGGTTCGGTAGATGCCTGAAAGAGCTTACGACGTGATCGTTGGACTGGACATAGGCACTACCAAGATCTGCACTGTGGTAGGCGAACCAGGTGAAAACGGCATCGAAATAATCGGCATGGGAACCAATCCTTCAGCAGGCCTTAGAAAAGGGGTGGTCGTAAACATAGAGAGCACGGTGAACGCCATAAGAAGGGCTGTGGAAGAGGCAGAACTGATGGCTGGATGCGAAATTAATTCCGTTTACGTGGGAATTGCTGGAAGCCACATAAAAGGCTTCAACAGCCATGGTGTCATCGCGATCAAGGGAAACGAAATAACAGAAGAAGACATAGAACGTGTCATAGATGCTGCCAAGGCCGTGGCCATTCCCTTGGACAGGGAAGTGATTCACATATTGCCACAGGAATATGTGGTGGACGAACAGGCGGGCATACTGGATCCAGTAGGCATGTCTGGAGTGAGGCTTGAGGCCAAGGTCCACATAGTTACGGCAGCCGTCACTGCAGCACAGAATTTGATAAAATGCGCCAACAGAGCTGGCCTTGACGTAGTGGACATAGTTTTGCAGCCCTTGGCATCGGCAGAAGCGGTGTTGACAGACGAAGAGAAAGACCTCGGGGTGGCACTCATAGACTTCGGAGGCGGTACCACAGATCTTGCAATATTTTCTGAAAGCACCATCAAACACACATCGGTTCTGGGACTTGGAGGCAACAACCTGACCAATGATATTGCAGTGGGCCTGCGTACTCCCATGAAGGAGGCAGAAAAGATAAAGGTCAAGCATGGCAGTTGCCTCAGTGCCTCCATTCCCAAGGATGAAACCATAGAAGTGCCCAGTGTGGGTGGACGCAAGCCAAGGCTGCTTTACAGGCACATTTTGGCCGAGATTCTGGAACCCAGAGTCGAAGAAATCCTCACCCTCATCGATCAGGAGATACACCGCACCGAAATGAAGGACTTGCTGGGTTCCGGTGTTGTGATTACAGGAGGGTCTGCCATGCTTCCGGGTCTGGCCGAGATGGCAGAACAGATCTTCCAGATGCCTACAAGAGTCGGCAAGCCGCGCAACATTTCCGGTCTAGTAGAGGTGGTTAACGAACCCAAATATGCCACTGCAGTGGGGTTGTTGCTGTATGGCATGGAAAACAGGCCAGTGAAAAAGTTCAGGATTAGGGATGGGAACATCTTCAACAGGGTAACCAATAGGATGAAATCTTGGTTTGGATTCTAAAAGATTAAAACGGGCAACAGGGGGTCAACATGTCCTTTGAATTTGTAGAAAACAGCAGTGCAAAGATCAAAGTCATAGGCGTAGGCGGAGGCGGCGGCAACGCTGTCAACAACATGATCAGCGCCGAATTGCAAGGCGTTGAATTCATTGTAGCCAACACCGACGCCCAAGCCCTGGAGACATCCAGGGCGGGCATAAAAATCCAGCTCGGATCAGGCCTTACCAAGGGGCTTGGAGCTGGGGCCAGGCCGGATATAGGGAGGGAAGCGGCTGAAGAAAGTGTGGACCAGATCCGCAGCGCTCTAGAGGGAAGTGACATGGTCTTTATTACTGCTGGCATGGGTGGCGGCACTGGCACAGGAGGGGCACCGGTAATAGCGGAAATCAGCAAGGAAATAGGTGCCCTGACCGTGGCAGTCGTCACCCGCCCCTTTGCCTTTGAAGGCAAGAAACGCATGCTCCAAGCGGAAAAGGGCATAGAAGAGCTTCGCAAAGTAGTAGACACTATCATTACGATTCCCAATGACAGGCTGCGGAGCCTGGCAGACCCCAGCACACCAATCCTAGAAATGTTCAAAAAGGCGGATGAAGTGCTCTACTATGCGGTACGGGGCATATCAGACCTCATCGTGGTCCAAGGTTACGTTAATGTGGACTTTGCAGATGTGCGAACCGTGATGCAGGAAATGGGAACCGCCCTCATGGGCACTGGCGTTGCCAGAGGCGAACGCAGGGCACTAGAGGCTGTCCAGATCGCCATAGCCAACCCCTTGCTGGAAGATATATCTATCAGCGGAGCCAAGGGCATACTCATGAACATAACGGCCAGCAGTACCACTTTGAGCATGGAAGAGGTGGACCAGGCAGCAAGTTTGATTCACCAAGAAGCCCATCCAGATGCCAATATCATATTTGGGACCGTATTGGACGATGACATAGGTGACGAAATCAGGGTTACGGTTATTGCCACTGGAATCGGGATGAGCGATATGCAGACACCATCCGAGGAACAACCTGGTGTCACCGCACTGAAACAGCCTGCAGACAAGGTGGTCACGAGTCTCGATGAAGTGGTCTCTCTCAGTGAGGCCAGGGAAGAGATCAAAAGAGGCGGCATAGACATTGACAAAGGGGTGGAGCTGCCGCTTTCACAGCGCAAAAAATGGAAAAAGAAGAAGAAAAAAGTGGCTAACGGCCAGGGCTTTGAAGAAGTAGATGAAAATTACCTTGAGATACCAACCTTCTTAAGGCAGAAGGCAGATTGAAAATGAAACCAAAGGGGCCCTGTTCAATGGGCCCCTTTTTTGTGAATTGCTGATCATCCGCAAGCCTTCTTAATAAACTCGCCTATTTCCCTTGCCAGTGTACATATTTTATCATCATCTTCCCCTTCTACCATCACCCTGATCACAGGCTCGGTTCCAGACGGCCTTATGAGCACCCTGCCCTTGCCTGCCAAATGTTGTTCCGCCCTCTTTATAACATCCTCCAAGCCTTCTATGCTTTCCACTGGTCGTTTTTCCCTTACTTCCACATTATGCAGGACCTGCGGGAAGCAATCCATGACAGAGGCCAGTTCGGAAACTCGCTTGCCCGTTTTGAGCATGACAGCCAGCAATTGCAGGGCTGCAAGAATGCCGTCTCCGGTGGTGATGTGATCCAAAAAAATCAGGTGTCCAGACTGTTCTCCTCCAAAGTTGTAGCCTTCCTTGCGCATTTCTTCCACTACGTACCTGTCTCCCACCTTGGTACGCACAAGGCTGGCGCCCATGGCCTCAAGGGCGATCTCTAGTCCCATATTACTCATTACAGTGGCAACTACTGTATTCCTTTTCAGTGCCCCATTATTCAACAAGTAGCTGGCACAGATTGCCATGATGCAGTCACCATCCACGACTTCTCCTTTTTCATCCACAACAATTAAACGATCCCCGTCTCCGTCCAGCGCTATGCCTATGTCAGCCCCATGCTTTTTCACGTACTCCTTGACCTGCCCTGGATGAAGTGCACCGCAACCATCGTTGATGTTGGTTCCATTGGGAGAAGTGGCAAGCCTTGTGACATCTGCTCCAAGCTCTTCAAAAACAGCTGGAGCCACTTTGAATGTGGCACCATTGGCGCAATCGAGCACTATTTTTACCCCATCCAAGGTAAGTTCTTTGGGAAAGGTATTCTTCAAGAAGACGATGTACCTTCCCCTGGCATCCTCAATCCTAAACGCCCTTCCAACATCTTTACCTGTTGGCTGTGCCTTGACTAGTTCATCGGATTCCATCAACGCTTCGATACGTTCTTCCATGTCGTCTGGAAGCTTGAAGCCATCCCCAGAAAAAAGCTTAATGCCGTTATCATAGAAGGGGTTGTGGGATGCCGAAATAACTACTCCCGCATCTGCCCGCATGCTTTCTGTCAAAAAGGCAATGGCTGGCGTGGGCATTGCACCCACCAACAAGGCATTTCCCCCCATGGAACAGACTCCAGCTGCCAAGGCATTCTCAAGCATGTAGCAACTGAGCCGGGTGTCTTTGCCTATCAACACTTTATGCTGTTTTTGATCGCGATTCCGAAAAATATAGGCCACAGCCTGCCCTATTTTCATGGCTATATCTGTGGTAACGGGATATGCGTTAGCTACCCCACGCACACCATCGGTTCCGAACAACTTACCCATCTTCCATAACCCCCAAACAATCTATATGTAAATTTATTGCTCGCTTTTTTTCTGTGCTGGCCTTTTAGCACTTGCGGCAGCAGATTTAGGAATCTTAACCTTTATCTTCTGAGGTTTAACCGACAATACGGTAAATCCTTCCAGTGGGATACAAACCGGTTCAACAAAATGGGTCCCTGGCTCAAGGTCGGTAGCCTGTACAACGCACGTTATGGCATCCCTTTTCAGCCTCCTCAAGATCCTTACCCATCCTCTGATCTTGACTGCCACATGGCGGGGACTCCATACTACTCCAGGAACATCGACATCAATTTGTACAGGAACATTCTTTACATTTTTTTCTCCCATTATCTTGACTATTTCTACCCGCACCTCCACCAACGACGGCTCTATGTTGAGATGTGTACCCTCGGTAATCAAGCCGGCCTTTTTCACCACCCTGGAGGATGCATTCTTTATATCCACGGGCAGGGTCTTCACACCCTTCAAAGGATCTACTTCGCTCTTCGGGCCACTCACCACAACGTAAGAGGGCTCCACATATACAGCACCCAATTTAAAGTCTGGTGCAGGCTTGCCTGTAATAACAGGTTTCACAGGAAGACGCTTTCTGATTAGCCTTTCAAGCTCAATTTCCACGAATCTTGGCTGAACCCGTAAAACCTGCACACCTTTTGGAAGTGGCAGGGTGTCTGGAGTAATTTGCTCAGTGATTTTGCCTGGGCTCACACCTTTCAGATTGATAACCTTTGAGATACGTTCAGTAGCAATGGATCTTACCAAGCTCTGCGGACCATATACCCTCACTTCGATGGCAGAAGGGATGTCGTTGGCAATAATCAATCCTTGGGGCAGATTTACGATTTCAAGGGGAACATTTATGGTTATCTCGGCTTTTTCCTCGCCCACAACAAAAAACCAGAGCATGACCGCAAAGATCAGAGACAAAAGGCGCAAAGACCAGTCTCTCAAGGCAAGGCTCTTCCATTCCATCAAAAGATCCTCCTGCGCCACCAGGGCCTTTGCGTCTCTTCAACTGCGAAGGTGTTATGCAAAATGCGCCTCAATGTTTGGGGATCCACATCCCTGGTAATCTTTCCTGCCAATGCCACTGAAATGGCGCCGGTTTCCTCTGAAACCACCACGGCAACAGCATCGGTTTCCTCAGTAATGCCTATGGCTGCTCTGTGCCTGGTACCGAGCCTGGCACTTATATTTGGATTGGTTGACAATGGCAGTACGCAGCTCGCAGCGGCAATGCGTCCTTTTTGTATTATAACTGCACCATCGTGTAGTGGGGTGTTCTTGAAGAATATGGTGCACAAAAGTTCCCTGCTTACCCGGCCATCTATCTCTATGCCCGACTCCATGTAGTCGCCCAAAGCGACCTTTCTTTCGATGACCACCAAGGCTCCGGTCTTTGTTTCAGACAGAGATGTCGCTGCCTTGGATATTTCTTCCAAGGCTTGGAAGGTCTTCACCTTGGTCTTCAAAAAAGGTGTCTGGCCCATCTGCACCAGTACCCTTCTGATATCGTCCTGAAAAACAATGATGATCAGCAAGAAGATGGAGCTGAGAAAAGTGCCCAAAAGCCAGTGGAGGGTTGCAAGCCCCAGCTCCCTGGCACCGAAATAGAGCAGGGTGATAATTGCCAGGCCGGCTGCCATGTGGGCTGCCCTGGTGCCGCGTATGAGCAGGATAACCCTGTGGATTATAAATGCAACAATGAGGATATCCAGGATATCCTGCCATCGCATTACTGGAATATATTGGCTCAACTGGTCGAGCATCAGTTTTTACATTCTTTCCCTCTGTTATTAAAAGAGCTGCTTCCCAGGAAGCGGAACATTGAGGCATCAAGGGCGTAAAAGTGCCTCATTCCTTATGGCGTCAAGTACGTCTGCCACAATGCGGGCCATGGCTACGTTGTGTACTCTTACAATTGACGTGCCGTTCATTATGGATGCCGCCACAGCTCCCATGGTAGCAGTGTCTCTCTTAGAAGCATCCTGTTCCCCAGTGATTGCCCCCAAAAATGCCTTGCGGGAAGGCCCAACAAGTATTGGTGCTTTAAGTTCCAATAGTTTCCCCAATTGGTTAAGAATGACCAGGTTATCTTCAAAACGTTTACCAAATCCTATACCAGGATCGACAATGATATTTTCCCTGGAAATTCCTTTTGATTGGGCCCATAAAATTCGTTCATGCAAAAAATCCCCTATCTCTTTCATAACATCGTCATAAATTGGATTTTTCTGCATATTACGTGGTGTACCTTTCATGTGCATCAACACCACTGGCACCTGGGCATCTGCCAACACGTTGGCCATTTCGGGGTCGAATCGCAGGGCACTTATGTCATTTATCATGTCTGCGCCCTTCAAAATGGCTTCGTGTGCCACTTTGGCCTTGGTGGTATCCACGGATATGATACAATCTGAAACAGAACGCACTACCTCGACGGCTGGTATGACCCTTTCCAGCTCTTCTTCCAAGGAAACTGGTTCTGAAAAGGGCCTGGACGATTCTCCGCCAATATCCAATATATCTGCGCCTTGCCGCAGAAGCCTTTTTGCCTGGCGCTCTATTTCAGCGGGAGTCACGAACAGACCCCCGTCTGAAAAGGAATCCGGGGTCACATTTATGACCCCCATAATGACTGTGCGTTTCCGATCAGCCCAGGGATAGGGCTTTGTCAATGCTCGTCTCTCATGGATACCAATTCTGCCCCTGTATCCCATCATGCAGGTACAGCAGCAGAATCAGTTGGAGAATCAGCCACAGAACCCCTGCACCTTTGAAGGATCTTGTCTATGTCACTACCGTCCAGGGACTCCTGTTCCAAAAGCGCCTGGGCAATGCCTTCCAGGCACTCTATGTTGTCTTGGATCAACTTCTTCGCCTTTGCATATGCAGAGTGGACGATGTTGCGGACTTCTTCGTCTATCAGACGAGCGGTTTCCTCGCTATACTCTTTGACCTGGCTGAAGTCCTTGCCGAGGAAGACGTGACCGCTGGACTTTCCAAAGGCCACCGGGCCAAAGACGTCGCTCATACCCCATTCGCACACCATCTTTCTGGCAAGATCCGAAGCGCGTTCTATATCATTGCCAGATCCAGTAGTATATTCGTGCAGGGCCAACTCTTCAGCCACCCTGCCACCTAAGAGCACTGCCACATTGTTGAGCAAATAAGTTCGCGGGTATGTGTGCCGGTCTTCCTCAGGAAGCTGCTGCGTAACACCCAATGCCCTGCCCCTGGGAATTATAGTGACCTTGTGAATGGGGTCGGTTCCAGGTAGCAGCTTGGCGACAAGGGTGTGCCCAGCCTCATGATAGGCAGTTATCTCTTTTTCTCTGTCTGACAGGATCATGCTCTTTTTTTCCGCGCCCATGAGGATCTTGTCCTTTGCCTTTTCGAAATCCTCCATACCCACGTGCTGCTTGTTTTCCCGGGCGGCCATAAGGGCGGCCTCATTCACAAGGTTTTCCAAATCCGCACCTGAAAAGCCCGGGGTGCCCTTGGCAATGACAGAAAGATCTACATCTGGCGACAACTTGATTTTTTTGATATGGACCTTCAATATCTCTTCCCTGCCTTTTACATCTGGTACTGGGACTTCCACCTGCCGGTCGAAACGGCCAGGCCTGAGCAGGGCTGGATCGAGCACATCGGGCCTGTTCGTGGCTGCAACCACTATCACCCCTTCGCTCGTTTCGAAACCGTCCATTTCAACCAGAAGCTGATTAAGAGTCTGCTCCCTTTCGTCATGTCCGCCACCCAGGCCGGCACCTCTGTGGCGCCCTACCGCGTCGATCTCATCTATGAAAATGATGCACGGGGCGTGTTTCTTCGCCTGGACAAAGAGATCCCTTACCCTGGAGGCACCAACACCAACGAACATTTCAACGAAATCGGAACCGCTGATACTGAAAAACGGAACCCCGGCTTCTCCTGCAATGGCCTTGGCCAGCAAAGTCTTGCCTGTGCCCGGAGGCCCCATGAGCAAAACACCCTTTGGAATACGGCCACCGAGCCTAGTAAACCGCTGAGGATCCTTTAAAAATTCAATGACCTCACCAAGCTCTTCTTTTGCCTCTTCAATGCCTGCCACATCGTTAAAGGTCACGTTGATATTTTTGTCTGTGAGCAGTTTGGCCTTACTCCGGCCAAAAGACATGGCGCGTCCGCCCCCGGCCTGCATCTGGCGCATAAAAAAGATCCACACACCAATCAGCAGCAACATGGGAAACCATGATATCAGCAGTGTCATGTACCATGGCGCTTCTTCCTTGGGCTTTACAATTATGGTGACGCCTTTTTCTTTGAGAACATTTATAAGATCGGAATCTTGGATGGGCGCTGCCGTCTGGAACGTGGTCTGATTCGAAAAGATCCCCTCGATCTTTTCCCCATCCATGGTTACCTGGACTACCTCGCCATTGTCAACATATTCCAGAAACTCAGTGTAAGGAATGTGTTGAATGGCTGTGGTAGGCTTGTTGAAAAGGTTGAAGAGAAATACTACAACAAGCCCGATAATAAGCCAAAGACTCAGATTTTTAAAAAAATTATTCAAAGCTGCTCCTCTTTTTGTTTGGAATAAAAGAATTTATTGGCCTTATAATTGCAATATAATAGGGGAGGCTCTTTCCGTCATCCCCCAAGGTATCAACTATCTCAGAAAATTACCATAAACCCACATTGGGCAATCAAGCCACTCGATACGCAACACTTTTTTTTCATTCTTACCCACCTTATAAAGGTGATTCACTTCAAGTCCAGCAATAGCTACGATTTCATCTCCTTCAGCAATTAACGGCAGGCTTTTTCGAGCATATTTACTGACTTTTTTACCAATCAGAAACTTTTTGAGTCGCCTATGCCCGCTTCTGTTCAAAGGCCAGAATGTATCACCCCGTTGCCTGGTTCTGAGCATCCATGGAAATCTGGCTTTTTGCGCCGATACCCATAACACCTTCGGAATGCTAGTGTGTTCAAAGGATGCAGGACGCTCACACAAGGAAATAGTCACCCTGCCAAGCGTTGCAGGCAGGTCGAATTGCCCGGGCCCGTGGACCTCGATTTTGTAACATTCGTTTTCGAATTGGTCCCAATAGGTGTATCGGGCCAAAACAAGCATATCATAAGAGCGTCTGGCAATGAGGCCCGCAGGCAAGACCACTTCTGATGAAGAAACAGGCGCGTCGCCATCCACAAGCCTGTTCAAGGCCTCCAAATGTTCCCGTAGGATCAGCCTCTTGGTTTGGGGCCAATCGGACAAAAGGTGTACAAAGGCGCGCCTTCTCAGCACTGGGTCCGATCTTTTAAACTCTTCAACTAAAAGCACGGCCAGTTCCGAGGCCTTTCTTTCAACCAGGGCCCGCTCCAGCAACTTCAGTGCCAGCCTGTCAAGGAATTGATGTTCTTCGTTCAAAAGCTCGGCTGTACGACACAACGTATCTACTATAGAGGGATTGAATCCCTTTTTAATTGCCGGAATAAGTTTTTTTCTCACCCTGTTCCTGAGGTAGCATTCCTTTTCGTTGGAACTATCTTGGACAAAGGCCAAGTCTCTCTGCACAAGAAAGCCCAGCAGCTCTTCTTTGGTAAACGGCAGCAAAGGACGAAAGATGGAATCCCTGTTAGCAGGAATCCCGCTAAGGCCGGCCATCGATGTACCCCGGACAAGCCTCATCAAGACCTCTTCAGCCTGGTCATCTGCCGTGTGCGCTGTGGCAATAAAGGGGGCTTCGATCTTTGACGCAGTCTCAAACAAAAATTTATACCGAAGCTCCCTGGCTGCTTCCTGCAAGGTCAAACTTTCTCTCTGCGCATGCAGGCGTACATCGGCCATACCCAAGTAAAAAGGCAAGCCTTTACTCTTGGCCAGCTCTTGTACAAACAGGGCGTCTCTTCTGGATTCTTCACCTCTCAAGGCATGATCAAAGTGGGCAACCGCCATCTCAAAATCCAGTACATTGGAGGCTTCAAGCATCAAGTGAAACATGGCAGTTGAGTCTGCCCCACCAGATACCGCTAAAAGTACTTTGGCGCCTACAATGCCGGGCCAATTCGATTTGAGGTGGTTTGTAAAACGGTCTGTCAAAGAAACCCTGGAATGACTATGGAGAGCAACGCCCTCCTTTAACACGCTCAACCACCTCCTGCGGAGCGAAACAGGCTTTGAGACCTCAACAGATCCGTTACAGTGGCAGCCCGCACGTCATTTACCTTGGCCTTTATTTTCAAGGTCTTACCCGCTGCGGGATGGTTGAAATCGGCTACCACACTGGATTCCTTGACCTCTTTGACCATGAAGCCTGCCTTGCGCCCGTCCCGCTGAGTCTCCTCATAGTAAGTACCAGCTTTGAGCTGCTCCGGCTTCGCAATACGCGATAATGGGATTTCCCGTACGAGTGCAGGATCATGGTGGCCGAATGCCTGTTCAGGCGGAACCTCCACCTCCACCTCGTCGCCGGTTTCCAAACCCAGTAATACACTTCCCAAAGCTGGTATGATGGGATCCCTGCCATATAGAAATTCGCTCTTGAAGACCCTACTCAACTCGGCGGGAGTTTCCCCATTTACAACCTCTATTGTATATTCAAGTGAAACAACACTATCTTGGCCAATGTTCATTGTGTGACGCTCCTTTAATTTAGAGATTTATCATGAAATATATAACAAAATCGCCAACAGGCAAATATATCAAAAAACCACCGCATTGGCCTCAAACAGTGATAGCCGTCACAGGTCTACCCGGCTCAGGAAAATCGACCTTTGCAAAAATACTTTCCAAACATGGGGTTTCTGCCATCGACACAGACAAGCTGGTGAGAGATGTCACCAAACCAGGATCTGCCATCCTAGACAAACTTGCCCGGGTAACAGGCTCCGATATCATATTGCCTGACCGCTCTTTAAACAAGGCCATGCTGCGTAAGCTCATTACCAGTGACAAAACCTTGAAGAAAAAGGTTGAGGCGTTAATCCATCCAGCTGTATTCAGGCTTTTGGACCAGCAACTGAGGAAGGCTGCCCAAAGAGGGGTCAAAATTGCAGTAGTGGAAGTGCCTTTGCTTTTTGAAGCCGGCTGGGAACCCTATTTCGACAAGACAGTGTGCGTAATTGCACCTGAAGCCGAATGCATCAAGAGGATAGCCAAAAGAAACAGAATCACTGAGGAAGAGGCAGCTCAATGGCTTGCCTTGCAGATGAGCCAAACTGAAAAGGCCTCCAAGGCAGATTACTTAGTTTCCAACAATGGAAATTTAGAAGAACTGGAATCGAAGGCTAAGTCTATGTTATCCAAAATAGAGCAAGAGATGGGGTAAGCTGGATTTTGACCCATTTGTAAGAATACACACTATAATTTTGGCTTTACAAAATGTGGGTAAAAAATTATAAACTAAGCCACCAATAACCGCCCATAGCTCAACTGGATAGAGCAGCGGACTTCTAATCCGCAGGTTAGAGGTTCGAGTCCTCTTGGGCGGGCCAGACCAACAAGGGATCACGGTTCGCTGCCGGGATCCCTTTTTAACTTTGCCTCTCCACTTTTCTTTGTACTAGTCACCCGATTTCCTGTAGAATATATTCATACAAAAAGTTTTGGATGGAGAGAGATCATGTTTACCAAAAAAATCGTCTTATTGTTTGTGGCATCGTTTCTTTTTCTTTTTGTGACTCCTTTGGTGCAGGCAAGGGATTACCCTGTGATTGTAGATCACAACTGTATAAAAATTGACAAAATTCCGGAAAGATGGATCAGCAAGGCCAAACAGACCTTTAAAATCGCCTATGGCCACACCTCACATGGCAGCCAAATAGTAAGCGGCATGCAGGTCTTGGCTAAGAAGAACCCACTATACGCATTCAATTCAAATGGACACGGCGGTGCCCTCGAGTTTCATGACCGTGCCTTTTCCAACGATCGGCATGATTTGGGCCATAAAGGAGATACCAGATGGGCAGAACTTACCCGTGCATATCTAAAGAGGCCTGAAAATAGTCATATCAATATGGTAATGTGGTCTTGGTGTGGAGGAGTTTCAGACAATACAGAAGAAGGAATAAACATTTACCTCAACACGATGAATTCTTTGGAGGAGGAATTTCCTAACGTTATTTTTATATATATGACAGGTCATTTGGATGGCTCAGGCGAGCAGGGCAACTTGCATCAACGCAATGAACAAATAAGGCGCTACTGCAGGGAAAACAACAAAGTTCTCTTTGATTTCGCAGACATCGAAAGCTACGATCCAGACGGCAATTACTTTTTGGACAAAGGAGCAAACGATGGCTGCAATTACCGTGGTGGCAATTGGGCTCAAGAATGGTGCGAGGCACATCCAGGACAATGCTCAACTGTATATTGTGCTCACTCCCACTCACTGAATTGCGACATGAAAGGGCGTGCCTTTTGGTGGATGTTGGCCCGGCTCGCTGGTTGGCTTCCTCCACCCCATGCGAAACTCCATGTGGAGGGGCAATTTGTCAGACTTACTTGGGACCCCATCGATGGAGCCCTTGGATATTTGCTTTTTTACGCACCTTATCCTTACAGGGGCGAGGAAACCATAGGAAGCATAAATTTGGGCAACATAACCGAAGTGTCAGCGACTGTTGACCATGGCTTTGCCTATTACCTAGCCCTCAAAGCAGTGCGAGGCACTGATACCAGCGACTTTTCAAATATCATGTTGGTTCAAATAAAATAAAAATTAACTTGCGCTTACTCAACACAGCCGTTTGCGCCAAAAACCCTCGCAAACACCGACAGGTCCACATTGAATGCGCCTGATGCCACTCCTGCAAGGTCTTTTCCATCCACGTCCTGGTCGTTATCTGTGTCAGCATGGCACGTCCCTGGCTCTGGCTCGGGTTCCCAGCCAGCTAAGGAAGCCCAAAGCCACCACGCCGCATAGGCCTTCAAATTGGCGTTCAACGGCTGGCTATGTGCCGAATAGCAATGGTACCAGTCGATTCCCTCTACATGGGAATTTTGCCATTCAATGGCCCAATTTCCCAACTTGCTTCCATTTTCAGACTCATAGTAGTCGCAATTGTCATTTGGATACTCGAAAAAAACGCCATCTGGATTGTATGATTCAATGTCTGCAAAATCATACAAAACCTTGTTATTGGCTATACAAAAATCCCGTATCATCTGATTGGCAGCCTTGTTTGCTGCATCATGCCAGTGGTCTACGTGACCCGTCATGTAGACGAAAATGACATTTGGATACTCTTCCTCCAACTGTGACATTGGAATGAGATATTCGCTTTCGAGGGTTCCGTTCAGGTACTTCCATGTAACCTGGCCGCACCAAGACCATATGATCACCTTGGTATCCGGATGTGAATTCAAGTAGTTATGAGTCTCATTGACCCATTGGGGATAGTATCCACAGTCACCTCTCATGGCGTAATCGTGCAAATGCAAAGCACCATTAGCTCCAGTGTTGTTCCATGCAAAGATGTCTTGTGGCAGAGAAAGGCCCAATCCGCCATTGTTAGCAAAGTCAACCAGACCAGACATGCCAGTTGTCAACTGGCTACCGTGAGATGTATGGCCGTATGCTATATATAACGTGTCCTTCGCATTTTCGATGGCCTGCCTCGGGATCTTTGTGATATCCGTGCAATTGTGATCTATAATCAACGGTTTATGCCAAGCATTGACAGGTGCTACGATTAACAAAAAAAAGCACAAAAAAATAAAACCTGTTATTTTTTTTACTAAAATCATCCCCATCTCCTTTTTAAAATAATATCCAATTTTGTATGAGCGGTTATTGCGAAATCCATACCACTTCACAGCCTTCAAAAAAGAATCTATTCCCTTTTCCGTGCAACGAATAAGATACCTTCAACAGGTTCATTCTGATCACGCCTGAGGACTGATTGCTTGGTTTCAAGAAGAGCAAGGCCCTCTTTATCAAGGCACGATTCAATGTAATGTCTTGAATGGGCATAGCGACCGGAATTGCGTAGTTCATATTTTGCAGCCGAGCCCTCTTCCACGGAAAAGGCAAAGATACCGTGTGATCTCAAGTGATCCCTGACTTTGCAAAAAACAGTTTCCAATGCACCCACATACACCAGTACATCTGCGCAAAATATGAAATCAAAGCTATTTTGTTTGAGTCTCCACTCCTTTAAAATGTCTGCTTGTACCAACTCTTCATAAAGGTCCTTCTTCTCTGCGTGGGCAAGCATCTTTTGGGACGCGTCTATGCCAGCCAGATAGGAGGCCAGCGGCCTTAAAAGTGGTGCAGCTAAACCTGTACCGCACCCAAGGTCCAATATTGCTATCTCCTTGCCAATATATGGGGAAGCCAAAGACAAAAGATGCCATGGCGTCTTGTATCCCAGCTCTTTCACCAAGACATCTTCAAACTTGTCTGAACATTGATCAAAAAGCCCCTCAACATATTGAATCGGTGCTGCTTCTGGCACCTCATTTTGATCGCAGCTGGCTGCCTTCAACAAAAAGGCCGCTTGAGTATGCCCTGGTTCCAATGCTAGAACTTTCCGGTAATAGCTCGAGGCTCCTAACAAGTCGCCGCTGTTGTGTAAGGCCTGTGCCAGATTGAAGAGCGCAGAAAGATAATTTGGCTGAATGGACAAAGCCTTTTTGTAGGCAGCTACTGCCTCATCCCGTTTCCCCACCGCATCGAGAAGCACACCTTTGTTATTCCAGGCCTCTGCATAACTTGGCAAAAGCTCCAAGGCCTTTTCAGTGTACTCAAATGCTGTTTGCAGTTTACCTTGATCCTTGAGGATCACTCCCATGAAATTCCAGGCTTGTGCAAAGCCTGGCTCCGTTGCCAAAAGGCGCTCAAGGCAACGGAAGGCCTTCTGGCCAAATCCTCGCCGGTGATAAATCAAGGCAAGATTGTATAATGCCCTCGGATAAGGCCTGGATGCTTCAATCGCCTGTTTCAAGGCGTATTCTGCCTGCTTGAGCCTTCCGGTTTCAAAAAGCAGAGTACCAAGCCCGTTCCAGGCAGAACCCATTTCAGGCCTGGCAGAGACCAGTTTCCTGTAAAGCCGCTCTGCCTGTTTCTTTTTACCCAACCTGTGAGCTTCTGAGGCCTTTGCCAAGATATTCGACGCCTTTGAATTTCTCATATTGTCTATTATTTTTGAAGTATGCGCTTAGATCAAAAAGTGGATGAAAATATAATAGAAATACCCATTGATGGAACCCTTGACCTTCACACCTTCCATCCCAGGGAAGTTAAGCACCTCGTAACTGACTACATAGAAGAATGCCTAAAAAAGGGGATTTTCAATATACGCATTATCCATGGAAAAGGCACTGGCACTTTGAAAAAGGTGGTGCATTCTGTGCTCAACGGCCATCCTGATGTAATTTCGTACAAAATAGCTGGAGAAGATGGAGGAAGCTGGGGTGCTACGCTGGTATCACTGAAAAAGTGACGGGACCACAGTCGCCGCCATGCTGACTGGCACCTGCTTATGGCCAAAGGCCCAAATCTTGCTCTACACCATTCATGAAGAACGTTGATTTCCATGGGAACAATATGTACTTGTTCCCTGGAGCTTACTTTTATAAAATCGAATAATATCATAGGAAAATATTCTACATACAGCCCTTGATACTGTGATAAAATGATTGTGGACCTACAAAGATGCCCAAGATACTTTTTGCCAGTAAAACCGACGGCACTGCTCCAGTTGTAGCAGCGGCGTTGGCCAAAAAAATCGGTGGAGACAGGTTTTTTGTCTGTGCTGGAAGTAAAAGCGGTGAGTTCGACCGGGAAAAGACCGCGGATTTGCTGGCTGAACACGGTATCGACGAGGTCCCTGAACTTGGGGTGCTGGATGAATTGAACCTGAACGACTTTGATCTGATTGTGTGTTTGTGCCAACAGGGCGAAAATCTTTTGAAGAGATTCCCAGGGAATCCTGTTTTTATCTCTTGGCCCATATGCAACTCATACAAATGTACTGCTCAAGAGTTGGCAGCAGTGATGCAGAGGACCAGAGATCTTTTCGAACATGGATATCTCGATGCGCTTGTTACCCCAAAGCAGCAATCAGAGTTGGTTTTGGAAAGTCTGAAGGAAGGCATATTGGCCCATGACCTTCGCCGCCGTATCTTTTTGTTCAACAAGGCAGCAGAACAGATCACCGGCTATTCCAGAGAGGAGGTCTTGGGTAAGGACTGCCATGAAGTCTTTCCAGGAAAATTTTGTGGAGAGAAGTGCTCTTTTTGCCACACCGCATTTGACGATCTGGAGATCTTGAGAACCGAGTATTCAGTAAGCCTGACCTCCAAAAACGGCCAGAAGCGTACCATAAATATGCGCATCAGTCCCCTGCACGATGAACAAGGACAAACCTATGGCGTGGTTGCCACATTTGCCGATATAACCGAAGAACTCAACCTTAAAAGACGTCTCCTTGCTTCTGGATCCTTTCATGGCATGATTGGAAAAGATCCTGTTATGCAAGACCTTTTTTCAACCATTGAAGACGTTGCCATGAGCGATTTACCCGTTCTCATACAAGGAGAATCTGGAACAGGCAAAGAACTTGTCGCTTCTTTGATACACCAACTCGGGCCCCGGAAGGATAAACTGTTTGTACCAGTCAATTGCGGAGCAATCCCAGACAACCTTTTGGAAAGTGAACTTTTCGGCCATGAAAAAGGAGCCTTTACAGGAGCCTTGCGACAAAAAAAAGGCCGGTTCGAGCTTGCACATGGTGGCACCCTTTTTCTTGATGAAATAGGGGACCTTCCCCTGGCTATGCAGGTGAAACTGCTGAGGGTGCTTCAAGATGGCTCTTTCATCAGGATTGGAGGAGAGACTCTCGTGCGTACGGATGCCAGAATTTTGGCCGCCACCAACAAGGATCTGAAAAAAGAGGTGCAAAAGGGAACATTCCGTGAAGATCTCTATTACAGGATTTGTGTCTTTCCGATCACGGTACCTCCGTTGAGGGAAAGAAAAAGCGATATACCATTGTTGGCAAATCATTTTCTCGAGAATGCAACCGCTTCTTATGGAAGGAAAAGGCCCGAGTGTGCCATTAGTTCAGACGCAATGGCCTTGTTGATTTCTTATGATTGGCCCGGCAACGTTAGGGAGC
>Ga0256914_1002016_pt1 | contig 17353 bp, 10 predicted proteins | sample HulkmetaG_FD_191571 | JGI IMG/M metagenome (GOLD analysis project Ga0256914, IMG submission 191571) | Hydrothermal chimney microbial communities from Main Endeavour vent field at the Juan de Fuca Ridge, Pacific Ocean - Hulk | ecosystem: Environmental > Aquatic > Marine > Hydrothermal vents ... | reverse complement strand
CGACATAGAGAGCCATGATGGGAGCATTTTACTCCTCTTGTTTCAAAAGCGCAAATTCTTTTTTTGAAACTAACAACTCTTTTTTAGACGCGGCCGCTCCAGGGCAGCCTAGCGTCTTAGGCGTTGAAAAGCTATGAAAGCTGAAGTGTGACGGCTCATTGCCATCCTGAGTGCACCACCAAGGCACCAAGGCATAAAGAAAATGGAAGTTACTACTAAGGTAGCCCGGCTAGGAACCACGAAGACACGAAGCCACAAAGGCACGAAGAAAAGAAAAAGCTTTGAAATGGTTGGTGTTCTTAGTGTCTTTGCGCCTTTGTGGTGATTGAAGTCGGGTACGTTAGTAGTTACAAATGGAATGAAACCATCAAAAAAATCTGTGCCATCTGTGGTTGCCATCTTCGCCGCTGGCGCGATATGCAGGCGCCTTTCTCAAGTTTCAAATGTGCATCTACTTAAGTGGGGGATGATATGAATGCCTGATGTGCTGTAAAAGTTGCACATTGGAGGTGATTACACCAGGCCCGCCAAGCTCCGCTCTCATCTCCCATCTTTTCCGGCACGACACCGTATCTTTTCGCAATTGCCAGCGTCTGAATTAAAAAGAAGGTTCCCCTCCTACAACGGCAGAGCAAATCATGGCAAAACCTGGACATTCCCCCGTCAGACTGCGCACCCTTTGGCGTGTGGTGATGGTGTTTGGCTTGCTTTGGAGCAGTTTTTCAGCCAACACAGCCTGGGGGCATGCTGCACCTGCATCCAAGCCGGACGCGGCGCGAGTGTTGCAACTGATTACCTGGATTAGTGGCGAGACGCCTTTTCAAACGACGCGCATCTATGACCGCCAGGGGGTGTTGCTGGCCGACATCGACGATTTGGGGCGACGAAGCATTGTGGGGCTGGACGAAATTCCCGATTTTCTGATTCGGGCCACCATTGCCACCGAAGATCAACGCTTCTATTGGCACAATGGCCTCGATTATCGCGCCATTGCCCGGGCGGCTTGGCAAAATTCGCAATCCGAAACGATTGTCTCCGGGGGCAGCACCATCACCCAGCAACTGGCCCGAATACTGTTTATGCCACCCTCTGAGCGCTATCAGCAAACTATGGAGCGCAAATTCAAAGAAGCGCAGCTTGCCATTAGCCTGGAACGCTATTACAGCAAAGATGAAATTTTGGCCATGTATTTGAACATGGCGTACTACGGACATCGGGCCTACGGGGTGGCAGCCGCGGCCGAGGTTTATTTCGATAAGCCGTTGCAGGCGCTCAGTCCGGCAGAATGCGCATTGCTGGCAGGATTGCCGCAAGCGCCCGTGCAATACGATCCACTTTTGCATCCCCAAGCGGCACTGCAACGCCAACAGGTGGTGCTGCAACGCATGGTGGAAACCGGAAGTCTCGATGCCGGGAAAGCTGAACAGCTTCGGGCGCAGAAGGTTGTTTTTCATCCACACCAGCGGCCCGTAAATCTGGCGCCACATTTTGTCGAATACATCAAAGCGATTCTGATTGAGCGCTTTGGGACTCGGGGCGTGCATGAAGGCTATCAGGTTCACACATCACTGGATTTGCGGTATCAGAACATGGCGGAGCGCATCGCCCGGGCGCAGGTGATGGCGATGGGCGAAAAGCATCATTTCAACAATGCTGCGGTTGTCATGCTGCGCCCCGATACCGGCGGCATTCTAGCCATGGTGGGCAGTGTCGATTTCAATGATGATCGCATCGATGGTCAGGTGAATATGACGTTAGAGCCCCGGCAGCCCGGCTCTTCCATCAAACCAATACTTTATGCTGCGGCCTTTCAGCGGGGATGGAGTCCGGCTTCGGTCATTTGGGATCTGCCGGTGAGCTACAAATTATCGGGGCGGCAACGCTACGTGCCCACCAACATCACCCGGCGCTATTATGGCGTTTTGCGGCTGCGCGCGGCGCTTTCCAACTCGCTGAATGTGCCCGCGGTCAAGTTGTTGAACCAGATTGGCATTCCTGCCATGTTGGAAACCGCCGAGGCCCTGGGAATTCGGGCGTGGCGACAACCAGCCTCGACCTATGGGCTTTCGTTGGCTGTGGGCGGCTACGAAGTGCCTTTGCTGGAGCTAACCAGTGCCTTTGCCACCATAGCCAATCAGGGACAACACATCCCGGTGCACCCCATTTTGTGGCTGAAGGATGGTGCGGGCCAGGAGGTGTATCGAGCAGCGCCCGCCACTGAGCAGCGCCCGGCTATCTCGCCGGTGGCCGCCTATCAGCTTGCCAGCGTGCTCAGCGATGCCCGCACCCGCAAGATGATGTTCCCGCATCCTTCACCGCTGGATACCAGCCAGATAACCGCTGCAAAAACTGGCACCACCGATGGCTGGCGCGATAATCTGACGGTGGGATTCACTTCGTATCTCGCTGTGGGCGTGTGGACAGGCAACAGCAACAGCAAACCCATGCGCAATGCCATTGGCGTTTACACCGCGGGCCCCATCTGGCACGACATCATGGAAAGCGTATGGGCGCATCCGCAGTGGCACAACGCTTTGGGATATGAGTCTAGCGCGTTGCCCCAAGGTTTTGCGCTGCCCGAAAACGTGGTAACACGCCCGGTCTGCGTTTGGATGCCGGGAAAATTCACTCCCAATTGTCCCAAGATGCAGGAAGAAGTTTTTGCCATCGATGCGCCATCGCTGCCGCCTGCAAGCCGCGAACGTGGCTACTGCCTGCCAGCCGGCGCATCCGATGCTCAGGCCGAGACCTATTTTCTGGCGCTGCCGGAAGATGCCCACGAAGCCACGCAGGCCCGAGATTGGATGCGGCGGCGTTTCGGGCGTACCGTGCAAGATTTGGCAAGCTGCGACACCGCGCCCCGCAATAAAAAATTGGTGCAACCACTGGCGCTTTTGCCGCCACGACAACTTGTTGACACCGCGCTGCTGGAGGCCCGTGATTTGGCCGCACAGGGAGCAGTTCCATGAAATTCAGGCTATTGGCTGCATGGCTGCTGTTGTGGGTGCTGGCAGCGTGTAGCAATCAGGTGCTAAGCCCGCCCGAGATACCCGCGCCACAGCCATCTCCCACTCCCACGCCTGACCGGCGCACCTTTTATCAGGTACAACAGGGCGACACGCTGTGGGACATTGCTAAAAAATTCGACACCACAGTAGAGCGACTCATCGAAGTCAATGAATTAACTGAGCCCGATGCACTGGTGCCGGGGCAGCAACTTCTGATTTCTGATAAGATGACGATTTCGGGGAAGCTTTTGCCCACACCTACGCCCACACCAATTCCCTGCACGCATGGTTGTCGGCAAGCCAAAGCTGGCTGCAAAGTCAAGGCCTATCGGGCCCGGCTGGATGGATACAAGCTCTATGTGCTGCCTGGCGATGCCATTTATGCTACGCAGCAGGCCGATTTTTGGTTCTGCCGCGAGCAGGACGCCCGGGCCCAGGGCTGGGTGCACTGGACACCTTCGGGCCCGGAGCAGTAGGGTAGCACTGGAGTAATGGGGATGGGGAAAAATAGCGCGTCGGTGCAAACGACGCTTCTAACATGCCCTCGATGAGGGGGCGTTTCGAAATTGGGGCAGGCATTGTAAAACTCGCCGGATTGCGAATCCGGCTCCGAAGCGGGGCTCCCCAGCGCGGATTCGCAATCCGCCCGGCCAAAAACTAAAAGCGCCCCTTCGATGACGCGATTTGACGCAAGCACGCCCTTTTGTTACACTGTCAACGATACAAGCGTCGGGGCCCAAATTCAACGGGGTGTTTTTGCGCGTCTGACAGGCCATAACCCGAAAATTTCCCTTGAGCCATTCTCTTCTGCGAGCCTTCGCGGCCCAAATTCACGTCCTCACGCCTTACCATGACAACATCTATCAACCCTGCAATGCAGGAACTCAAAGCTACTGCATCAAAAAATCGTTTGGCGGGCCTGTGGCACTTGCTGCGAGGCTTTTACACAGCATTTATCACAGCCAATCTGGCTCTGGGCATCTCGGCCCTCTCCCGCACGGTCACCTATCTGCTCATCGGCTATTTTGTGGATGATGTGTTAGGCCAGAACAAACCGTGGCAAACACTGGTCTGGGTGGCGCTGGGCTTCTTAGGCCTGGCACTGCTGCAAGGTGGCTTCACTTTTCTTAGCGGCTGGCTGGCTACCCGTACTGCCGAAGGCATCGCCCAACGCTTGCGAAACTACGTCTACGACCACATTCAGCGGCTTAGCTTTTCCTATCACGATCAAACCCGTACCGGTGAACTCATCCAGCGCGCCACCTCGGATGTAGAGGCGGTACGCAAGTTTTATCAGGAACAAGCCATGAGCATCGGGCGCATTTCCCTGCTATTCATCATCAATTTTGTAGCCATCTGGCGCATCAACGCCCGCCTGGCTGGCATTTCGGTGATGGCTGTGCCGGTGTTGGTACTCATCTCGTGGTTCTTTTTCCGCTACATCTCCCGGCAATATGAGCGCCACCAAGAACAAAGCGCACTGCTTTCATCTACCCTGCAAGAGAATTTGTATGGCGTGCGGGTGGTCAAGGCCTTTGCCCGCCAGGATTATGAAATTCAAAAATTCAGGAACATCAACTGGCAACAATTTCATCTGGGCCGGGGCCTGGTATTGCTTCATGCCCTGTTTTGGCCCATTTCCGATTTGATTGCCGGTTCACAAATGCTCATCGGTTACATTGCTGGTGGGCTCATGGTGATGAACGGAAGCATCAGCATCGGAAATTATCTTTCTTATGCCGGCATGCTCATCTTCATCATTTGGCCCATGCGTAACCTGGGGCGTGTTATTGTGCAAACCTCTACAGCATTGGTTTCCTACGAGCGGGTAGCCACCATCATCAACGAAGAGCAAGAGGCGCTGGATGATGGCGACTATCGGCCAGAGGGGCCCGTTGATGGCGATATCGTATTCGAGGATGTTTCCTTCGCGTATGCTGGCGAGACTGAAAGCACCATCCTCAAGCACATCAGCTTCCGGTGTCGCCCCGGACAGACAGTGGCGCTGCTGGGCGCATCGGGATCGGGCAAAACCACCCTGGTTAATTTGCTGCCCCGCTTTTACGAGTACACCTCCGGGCGCATCCTGCTGGATGGCGTGGAGCTGCGACGCTACACGCGCAGCTACCTGCGCAGCCAGATGGCATTTGTCGAACAGGAGCCTTTCCTCTTTTCCCGCACCCTACGCGAAAATATCGCCTACGGTCTTAATCATCAGGTTTCGGATGAAGCGATTATCGCTGCTGCCCGCGCGGCCGCTATCCACGAAAGCATCAGCCACTTTCCCCAAGGCTACGATACACTGGTGGGTGAACGTGGTGTCACACTTTCGGGCGGGCAAAAACAACGCATTGCCATTGCCCGCGCCATCTTGCGCAATCCCCGCATTTTGATTTTGGATGATGCCACCAGCTCGGTAGATGCTGAGACAGAGGAAAAAATCCAGCAGGCGCTGCAAGAATTGATGACCGGGCGCACTACCTTTATCATTGCCCATCGCTTCCAAACCGTTATGGATGCCGATTTGATTCTGGTGCTGGATAAAGGCAAAATTGTGCAACTGGGCAATCATGCCGAGCTGGTGCAACAAGAAGGGTTTTACCGTGATATTTACACGCTGCAATCGCAACTCGGCGCGGTTGACTGAGAGATAAAGCCATGACAGATAAACATCAATTTGAAGAAGAAGATTTTGTTTCACAAGTTAATGGGCAGGTGCTCAAGCGCATTTTGGCGCAGGCCCGTCCCCATTGGCCCATGATGCTGGGGTTTTTGCTGGCCATTGCCCTGGTTTCGATTGTCGAAGGCTACATGACCTTTCTGAGCAAACGCATGATTGATGAAGGTATTCTGTCAGGAAATCGTGAGCAGCTCATGGCCTTAGCCTGGAAGTATCTGGCTTTGATTGTGGTCTCCAGCGCGGGCGTGTTCAGTTTTATCTACATGGCTGGCACGATGAGCCAGCGAATACGCTATGATTTGCGCCAAGCCTTGTTCGAGCATCTGCAAACACTCTCCTTTTCCTACTTCGATGGCACCCCTTTGGGTTGGATTATTTCGCGCGTCACCTCCGATACCGATCGTGTGGGCGAGCTGGTAAGTTGGGGGATGTTGGATAGCACCTGGGCCTTCATCAGCATTGGTGCCTCCTTTTATTTCATGTTCAAAATCAACTGGCGTCTGGCCAGCATTGTTTTGCTGGTGCTGCCGGTGTTGGTGATGGTGGCCTTTTATTTCAAGAAGATGATTCTGGTATCGTATCGTCAGGTGCGCAAGCTGAATTCGCAGATTACCGGCTCGTTCAACGAAAATATCACCGGAGTGCGTGTTACCAAAGCGTTTGGCCGCGAGATGGCGAACCTGACAGAGTTTGCCGAGCTTTCGGGCCAGCGCTATCGCTCCGGTTATCGGGCGGGATGGCTTTCGGCGCTGTTTTTGCCGGCAGTGCAACTCATTAGTGCGGTGGCCATTAGTGCCGTGGTGTTGGTCGGGGGGCTTCAGGCCCGAACAGGAGATATCAGCATTGGCGGCATTCAGGCTTTTATCTCCTACATCGTGTTCATGCTGTGGCCTGTGCAGGATTTGGCTCGCGTTTATGCCGGGATGCAGCAAGCGATTGCTTCGGCGGAGCGTGTATTCTCGCTCATCGATGCCCGCCCCGACATCCAGGATGCTGCCGATGCCCACCCGGTAGACACATTGCGCACCGACATCGAATTCGAGCATGTAGATTTTTATTACGAACCGGGCAAGCCGGTGTTGCGCGATTTTTCGCTGACCGTGCGTCAGGGTGAAACCATCGCCTTGGTAGGAGCCACCGGTGGCGGCAAAAGCACCATCGTGAATTTGTTGTGTCGGTTCTACGAGCCCAAGGGAGGGCGCATCTGTTTTGGCGGACAAGATTACACGCAGATTCGCCTGGACAGCATCCATGCTCGCCTGGGCATTGTGCTGCAAGCGCCCCATCTGTTCTCGGGCACGATTCGGGAGAACATTCGCTACGGACGTCTGGATGCCAGCGATGACGAGATTGAAGAGGCTGCGCGTCTGGCAGGAGCGCATGATTTCATCATCTTGCTGGCTGAGGGGTACAATACAGAGGTTGGCGAAGGAGGCGTTTTGCTCTCTACCGGGCAAAAACAGCTTATTTCGCTGGCCCGGGCCGTGCTGGCCGATCCTGATATTTTTATCATGGATGAGGCCACCAGCTCGGTGGACACCGTAACCGAAGATTTAATCCAGCGGGGGATGGAGCGCATGATGAGCGGGCGTACAAGTTTTGTCATTGCGCATCGTCTTTCCACCATCCGCCGGGCTAATCGCATCCTTTACATCGAAAATGGCCGCATTGTCGAGATGGGCTCGCACCAGGAGCTGCTCTCGCAACGTGGGCGTTACCATCAACTTTACACGTACCAGTTCCGCCGTGAGCTGGAACAGCGTGCGCTGCTCTAAAATGGGCGGGAGATGGTGGGCCAAGTAAGCGGGCCCGCGGTCTCCTGTCCTTTTCATTGGCTGCCGGTAATTGCGCACCTGTCTTTATTTGTAACGACTAACGTACCCGCCTACAATCACCACAAAGGCGCAAAGACACTAAGAACACCAAGCATTTCAAAGCTTTTTCTTTTCTTCGTGTCTTCGTGGTTTCCAGCCGGGCTACCTTAGTCGTAACCTTTATTTCAGTCATTGTCCATGCCCACAATCTCACGTCTCAAACAACTTATCCACGACTATCCGCAACAATTTTGGTTATTGCTGCTAGTCAGCTTTATTGACCGGGTGGGAGGAGCTTTGCTGTTTCCCTTCTTTACCTTATACATCACCGCCAAGTTTGGGGTGGGAATGACCACGGTAGGGATTATTTTTGGCATTTTTTCCATCTCGGCCATTGCCGGCAGTGCTTTTGGCGGCGCGCTTTCGGACCGTTTCGGGCGTAAGCGTATGATTATTTTCGGGCTGGTGATTAGCGCAACGGTGACATTGATGATGGGGTTTGCCCGGCATATCTACTTCTTTTTTGTGGCGTCGGTGCTGGTGGGGCTTTTTGCCAACATGGGCGATCCTGCCCGCCAGGCCATGGTGGCCGATTTGTTGGAGCCGAAACAGCGGGCCGAGGGATACAGTCTGATGCGCATTGTTACCAATCTGGCCATGACTTTGGGCCCGGCCATTGGCGGATTTATGGCTGCCCGATCGTATCAATTGCTCTTCATCAGCGATTTTGTGGCCAGCGGCATTACCGCCATCATCTTTGCTTTGCTCATCAACGAAACACTGCCCACCCAAAAGGAGGATGAGCCTGATGAGAATTTCAAGGAGACCCTTTTAGGTTACAAGGTGGCGCTACGGGACAAGGTTTTTATGGTTTTCATCGTGGCATCTATTTTCGAGGTGTTGGTTTACATGCAAATGAATACCACGCTGGCAGTCTTTTTGCGGGATGTGCGGCACTTGCCCACGCAGTACTATGGCTATCTTATTAGCCTGAATGCGCTCACGGTGGTTTTGTTCCAATTTTTGGTCACACGTTCTACTCGCCGATTCCGTTCGCTGCATCTAATTGCTGCGGGCACATTTTTGTATGCGGTGGGATTTGGCATGTATGGACTGGTGCAGGGTTACCGCAATTTTGTGCTGGCCATGCTGGTTATCACCCTTGGCGAAATGCTGGTCGTGCCGGTGGCGCAGTCGGTGGTGGCGCTGCTGGCGCCCGAGCGAATGCGGGGGCGCTACATGGCGGTGTTCGGGTTTAGCTGGGCGCTGCCCATTGCTGTGGGCCCGCTGCTGGCAGGCATGATCATGGATTATGGCAAGCCCAACTGGGTTTGGTATGCTGCTTTCATCCTGGCCTCGCTCTCTGCACTCATCTTCCTTTGGTTGGCCGGGCGCACCCGCAAGCTGGATGAAGTGCCACAGGAAGTAGCTGCGTAATGTTCCTTGCGTGCGGGCGCATGATGCGCGGGCGGGCGAGCAGGGTTGGCTATGGTTTTGCCAGCTTTTGACTGGAAATGATACACTTATCGTAACGACACAGGTCTTTGCTTGAAGTTTTTGCTGCAAGCTAAAAATGCAGCATTTGCAAACCCCGCATCCAGCATAAAACGTAAAGAACTTGGCGTTTAACCATAAAAATAAAGCGATGCCGGTTTTGCCAAAAACTGTATCGTTTTTCAAAGGTAACTATTCGCATCTTCCCCATAAGTTACAAAGGACACGCCAGAACGAAACCTGCGAGTCTTTGTGGCAAAGGGTTAGATGGACAACTACAGTTACTCTCCCCAAAAGACGTTGCAACAAAAGGAGTTTATGCAAATGAGTAATGAAATGATTGTGAACCTGCTGGGCGATGAGGCGGAAAGTTTGCTGACGCACACCTGCACCGGCATCCCCAAAGCAATGATTCATGCGCCCGGGCCAGACTATGTGGACCGGCTGATGGCCCCCATGGATCGTCCTGTTTCGGTTTTGCGCAACATGCAGACCATTTTGAACCACGGTCGCCTGGGGGGCACAGGCTATGTCTCTATTTTGCCGGTGGATCAGGGCGTCGAGCATTCGGGCGCAGCCTCGTTTGCCCCCAACCCCATTTATTTTGATCCCGCCAGCATCGTCGAATTGGCTATCGAGGGAGGCTGCAACGCTGTGGCCTCAACTTTGGGGGTGCTGGGGGCGGTCTCCCGCAAGTATGCACACAAAATTCCCTTCCTGGTCAAAATCAATCATAACGAATTGCTAACCTATCCCGCCAAATATGATCAAACCCTGTTTGCATCGGTGGAGCAGGCTTTTGAGCTGGGCGCGGTTGCCATTGGCGCCACCATTTATTATGGCTCCGAGGATTCTCGCCGCCAGATTATGGAAGTGAGCGAGGCTTTTGCCCGGGCGCACGAGCTGGGCATGGTCACAGTGCTATGGTCTTATCTGCGCAACAGCGCATTCAAAAAGGATGGCGTGGATTACCACAGTTCAGCCGATTTGACCGGTCAGGCCAATCACCTGGCTGCCACCATCGAGGCTGATATCATCAAGCAGAAACAAGCCACCAACAATGGCGGCTACACCGCTATCGGCTTCGGGCGCACGCATCCCCTGGTTTACAGCCAACTCACCAGCGATCATCCGGTAGATCTGGTGCGCTGGCAGGTGGCCAATTGCTACATGGGGCGCATCGGGCTCATCAACTCGGGTGGCGCCTCGGGCGAAAACGATTTGGCACAAGCTGTGCGCACCGCGGTTATCAACAAGCGTGGTGGCGGCATGGGCCTGATTTCCGGGCGCAAAGCTTTCCAAAAGCCCATGGAAGAGGGTGTTGCGCTGCTGCATGCCATTCAGGATGTCTATCTGGATGAAAGCATCACCGTTGCTTGATTCTCTCCACAACGATTCCTCAAAGCGCAGCCATTTGGTTGCGCTTTTTTTATGACAATGCGTCCATGACCCGCAGCAAGGTTTTGCAAATTCGCGGTTTAGGATACAATAATCATAACGACACTCGTTCTCTGATTGACTACAAAGGGCACGAAGAGACAACCGCACACAGAAAGAAAAGCTTAGGATCTTCGTGACCGATAATCAAAATAATTTGTAACGACTAACGTACCTGACTTCAATCACCACTAAGACACTAAGAACACCAAGCATTTCAAAACTTTTTCTTTCTTTGTGCCTTCGTGTCTTAGTGGTTTCTAGCCGGGCCACCTTAGTCGTAACAATAATTCCTTTCATCCCTTCCTGTCAGGAGGCAACTTATCTAATGCAGCCATTTGAAAAACTTGGGGCTTTTTATATCGGCAAGAGTTATGATCTCAAAGCACGGCAGCGCCAGGAAGAGCTGGTGATGTACGACGCCCGCGACCTGACAACCCATGCAGTGGTAGTGGGCATGACCGGCTCCGGCAAGACCGGTCTTTGTGTCGATATTCTGGAAGAGGCCGCCATCGATCACGTTCCTGCTATCCTCATCGACCCGAAAGGGGATATTACCAATTTGTTGCTGACTTTCCCCGATTTACTGCCAAAAGATTTTCAGCCGTGGGTAAATGTGGATGATGCCCGTCGCAAGGGGATGAGCGAAGAGGAATATGCCGCTAAAATGGCAGGCGTGTGGCGTAAAGGGCTGGCCGAGTGGGGCGAAGGGCCCGAGCGCATCAAAATGCTGAAAGAAAGTGCCGAATTCCGCATCTACACGCCCGGCTCCGATGCGGGCCTCCCCATCTCCATTCTTTCCTCGCTCAAAGCTCCCGCCCTGGCTTGGGAGGGCAACGAAGAATCCCTGCGAGAACAAATTCAGGGCACGGTCAGTGCATTGCTGGGCCTGGTCAAAATCGATGCCGACCCCCTGCGCAGCCGTGAGCACATCCTACTTTCCAACATTTTTGAATTTTACTGGAAGCAGGGCGAAGATTTGGACATGGGCAAGCTCATCATGGCCATCCAGAGCCCCCCCATCAGCAAACTGGGCGTTTTCGATGTAGATACCTTCTTCCCGCAAAAGGAACGCTTTGAGCTGGCCATGGATTTGAATGCCATCATGGCCGCACCCAGTTTCCAATCGTGGCTGCAAGGGGATGCCATGGATATTGACACTCTGCTGCACAGCCCCTCGGGCAAGCCGCGGCACAGCATCTTTTACATCGCTCATCTTAGCGAACCGGAGCGTATGTTTTTTGTAACGCTGCTGCTGGAGCAGGTCATCACCTGGATGCGGCAACAAAAGGGGACGACCAGTTTGCGGGCACTGCTTTACATGGATGAAGTCTTTGGTTTCTTCCCGCCCACCGCAAACCCACCCTCTAAAAAACCTTTGCTCACGCTGATGAAGCAGGCCCGGGCCTATGGTCTGGGCGTCATCCTCACCACGCAAAACCCTGCCGACCTGGATTACAAGGGGCTGACCAATGCCGGAACCTGGTTCATTGGCAAATTGCAGGCCGAGCGTGATAAAGAGCGTCTGCTCAATGGGCTCCTTTCGGCCAGCGGCGGCGAAAGCAGCATGAGTCGTCCCGAACTGATGAAAACCATCTCTTCGCTGGGCTCCCGTGTCTTTTTGCTGCACAATGTGCATGAAGATGAACCGGTCATCTTTCAGACCCGCTGGGCCATGAGCTATTTGCGCGGGCCGCTAACCCGCCAGCAAGTGGGACAATTGATGGCTCCGGTCAAACAGCAGGAACAAGCTGCGGCCGCGGCTGCGGTCGTACCTGCCAGCGCAGGCCCGGGCATCATACGTGATCATGCGCCCGCACCCGAGGCCAAAGAAGCCTTGCCCGCAGGCTACAGCGCTCAGCCTCCCTCCCTGCCCCCCGACGTGCAACAAGCCTTCTTCCCGGTGACTATCAGTCCCAATCGGGCCACAGCGGTGCTGGAAAAAGAGGAGGGACGCAACATTCGGCCTGATGATGTGCAATTGGTTTATGAACCGGGCCTTTATTTGGCTGCCCAAGTGGCCTTTGTCGACCGGCGCAAGGATGTCAGCGAGCTCAAGGATATCTTCAAACTGGTGCACGCCAACGACCTGGGCACAGTTATCCGCTGGGATTTAGCGGATGATGTTGCCATCACCCCAGATGAGTTGGATGCCCGGCCGGATACCGATAACGCCATCTTTGGCGAAGTTCCCCGCGAGTTGAGCACCGCGCGCAAGCTCAAGAGTCTGCAAAAGGATTTTTCAGATTATCTTTACCATGAGCTGCGGCTACCTTTACTTTATCATCGGGCGCTCAAATTTTACAGCAAGCCCGACGAATCGGAGCGAGATTTCAAGGTGCGTCTGGCTCAGGTCGCCCGCGAAAAACGGGATGCCGAGGTGGACAAGCTGCGCAAAAGCTATGCCACTAAATTGAATCGCTTGAAAAAACGGCTGCAAAAGGAAGAAGATGAGCTCACTGATGATAAAATCGAGTATGAGGCCCGCAAAAAAGAAGAGATGGTCTCGGGCGCAGAAACATTGCTGGGCGTGCTGGGCATCTTTGGTCGCCGCAAATCGATTTCTACAGCCATGAGCAAGCGTCGCATGACTGCTCGCGCCAAAGCTGATATCGAAGAATCGGAGCGGGAAATCGAGCGGCTGGAAGATGAAATTGCCGAGATGGAGGCTGATTTCAAACAAGAGGCTGATGACATTGCCGCCCGCTGGGATGACATGCTGGATGATATCGAAACGTATCAGGTCAAGCCCCGCCGTGCCGATGTTTCTATCGACATGGTGGCGGTGGTCTGGCTGCCTTACTGGGAAATCATCTACGAAGCCCGTGGTGGCCGCCGCGTCAGCGACCGTGTTCCCGCATGGCAAATGGATGCGTGACGCGAAGGCGTCGCTTTCCGGTTCAGATTCTCGACACATTAAACACCGATGCACATCTTTTCTGTTCTTTTCTCGTTGATTTGCCTCTCCTTCCTCATTGTTGTGGTGGGGGCAATTGTTTTTGCCCTGTTTATGAAGCAGCGCATGGAGGTTTTCAGGGAGGTGCAGATGGATGAAATAGCGTTCAACAACGGGCCTGTGGTCGATGCCCAATACGAAACCATTGACGAAGCGCCCCCATCCCTTTCCCCTCATCATTCTGAGCCAGAATCATGAAAAAAGCCATTAGTGTAAGCCTGGGCAGCAGTAAACGAAACAAGCATGTCACCATCATGCTCAATGGCGAGCCCATCAGCGTGGAGCGTCGCGGAGTGGATGGCGACGCCAAGGCTGCGCGCGCATTGTTCGCACAGTTGGATGGGCAGGTCGACGCGTTGGGTGTGGGAGGGGTGGAGCTTTATTTGCGTTTTGATGGTAAGGAGTATCCGCTGCACTCGGGCCTGGGACTCATCAAGGATGTGAAGCAGACGCCCGCAGTAGATGGTCGCGGGCTCAAGCACACGCTGGAGCGCCAGGTTTTCCGATTGGCCGCACAGCAGTTGGGGGGCATTCCTCACTATGAACGGGCCTTTTTTACGCTGGGCGTCGATCGATATGGCATGGCTCAGGCTGTGGGCGAAGTGGCCGATTCTGTTGTTTATGGCGATCTCATGTTTGCGCTGGGGCTTCCCATTCCTGTCAAGGGGATTAAGCATCTAAAATGGTTGGGCAAGGTGCTGTTGCCCATTGTAGGGTTTATGCCCATTTCTATGGTTTATCCCACAGGCGACAAGCAGGAAAGCATTCAGCCCAAATATGAAAAATACTGGCAGGAAGCAGATTTGATTGCCGGCGATTTCCTGTACATCCGCAAACACATGCCCGCAGACCTGAGCGGCAAAGATATTCTCACCAACACCACGACCTCGGCGGATGTGGATTTGCTTCGGGCCCGTGGTGTACGCTGGCTCATCACCACCACGCCCCGCTACGAAGGGCGATCTTTTGGAACCAACATGATGGAAGCTGCGCTCACCGCGTATGCAGGCAAGGGCCGGGTTTTGACCGATGCCGAACTCAATGCCCTCATCGATGAGCTGGGCATCGGGCCTCATGTTGAACGATTGAACACCTGAATCGATAGCAACTGTCCATCGCTATCCCGCGCACACCACCCAAAAAATCTGTTGTGCAGCTACTTAAACATCACGACAAAGAGCCCCCGGCGACACAAAGTGCCATGCCGGGGGCTCTCCTCTTGCTCCCTCCCCTTTTACTTTCGAGTTGATTCAAGCCACCGCGCCACCTCTTTCCCCGCAATCTCACGACTGCCCAGCCCAAATGCCAGGGCAATAGCTATGCCAATAGCTGCCAATAAAATCGTAAACGCATCATTCACAATCTCTTGGGCAATCCCCATCTGACTAAGTGCCATGGCTGTTACCAGTACAAGAATCGCAGCCCGAACAATGGAAATCGTAAAGGCCGCATCTTCGCCCATGGTACTGAGCATGATGTCGCGGGCCAGATTGGCAATGTAAAGCCCAACGCCGAAAATCACCAACGCCAACAGAACCTTTCCACCAAAGACGATAAACGCATTCACCAGCTCAGAGAACTTCCCAAATCCCAGCATCTCAGCAGCTTCCATTCCCGCAAAAAGCACCGTCGCAACCAAAATGATGTACCCGATGATTTCAGCCAGCGAACGCTCGGTTTTCAGGTTCAGACCGATTTTTTCGGGCCACTGATTAATCCCCACGCCATCAAGAATTTCAACCACGAGCCCCGAAATGAGCCTCCCAACCAGGTAGGCCACCCCTAAAACAACAACCGCCCCAAAGATGCGAGGAATAGCATCCAGTAGTGTTGACAGCATCATGGACGCCGGATTGGAAATGGCGTCGATGGCCAGCGTATCCAACGCCGAAATCACCGCAGGAATAAGAATGAACGCATAAACAATGGTTCCCAGCAACCCGGCCAGTGTTGTCCCTCTGCTCAATCCGATACGATCTCCCAATTTATTAACCCCGGCCACAACCAGCAAACTGACAACAATCTGGCGCACGATACGGGCAATAAACCAACCCACAAGCAAAATGATGGCGGCGCCAAAAATGTTGGGGATGAAGTCCATGATTTTCGAAATCATGTCCTCCATGGGGCCAACCAAGCCATTCATCCGCAGAGAATTCAGAATGGGAGGTAAGAAGAACAGGAAGACAAGCCAATAAGCTGCCGAAGCGATAGAATCGGAAACCGACATTGTTTCTTCATCCTGCAAAGCCCCTTGCGATGAGAGTCGGTCATCCAGCTTGAGCATTGTGGCCCCGCGGGAAACAAGCACTTTTACAATCGTTGCGACCAGCCACGCCACCAAAAGCAAAATCAATGCACTGGCAAGTTGTGGTAAATAGCCCATCACCGTATCCAGCAAAGTGTTAAGAGGCCCCGTCACTGATGTCAATCCCAGGCGCTGGAAAAAAGCAACCAGCACAAAAATCATAAGCACAAAAAAGATACCTTTTGCAATCCAATCTTCAGCATGAATTTCAACCGATGAATCTTGAGTCGCGGTCTTTGCCAGACGGTTGTCGAGATTGGTGCGCCGCAGCAGTTTTCGTATGCTTCCGGCAATCAGGCGAGCTACAATCCAGCCGATGATTAAAATCAGCAATGCCGCCAGCAAATTGGGCAGACTTGTGCCTAATTTGTCAAAGAGCGCTTGAAAGAAAACTTCGATGTTTTGCATGTCATTCCTCCTTTGAAAGGATGTTGGGGGATGGGGCTTTGGGGGCCACCAAGGGTACCGGGTACGAGTTGCGTTACTGCCACTATTTTATTAGACAGCAAAATTGCTGTTTGGCCACATTTTTTTCGGCATAATTTATGTAATTTTGCCTGATGTGCGATTTTGCTGTAACGCCTATCACTATTTGTTGAGCTCCGCCCACGTTCGGCCACTTTTCGTAGTCTCCGGATTTGCGGTATACTTGCCCCATGTCTGCCACACCAAACCACAATCCTCACCTCGAAACAGACCTTTGGCGCTGGGCGCTCTTCGAATCGGGCATGAACCGCGGTCGGGCCCGAGAAGTTCTTTTGCAAGGAGCCCAAAGTCAGTCGTTTTCACTCTTTTGGCAAGCGGGCCCGGGCATCATGGCCCAACAACTGGGCCTGAGCATGGATGAAACGCAAGCGCTGCATCAAGCACATGCACAGTGGCCGCAAATCGAACAACGTCTGAAAGCAGAACGTCGCCGAGGCTTGCTCACCCTGCGTCTGAACGATGCCCGCTATCCCGATTCGCTCAACCGCTTTGTGCCACTAAAACGGCGCCCGCTGCTGCTGTTTGTGCGGGGCGAAACAGCCCTGCTGGAATTGCCCTTGATTCTGCCCTTGGGGCATGATGGCAATGAGACACGGGCCGCATGGGCGCTGGAAACGTTGGCCGACCTGACCTCCGAAGGTGTGCTGGTGCTGTTCGTAGCCCGACCAGGGCTCGATGCTCAGGGCATTCAGGCCTTCTTGAAGGCGGGCCTGCCCTTTGCGCTGGTCATTCCGCAGGGACTGGAGGCTTATACCCCGCCGGCAGGTCTGCAAACTGCGCTGGATGCTGGTCGCGCCTTGCTCATCAGTCCTTTTCAGCCCACTTGGCAGCCACAAAGCCGTACGACGAATCCAATGCTGCCTCATGCTATCAGTTTCGCGCAGACGCTGGCCCACGCGTGGCTGGCATTAGGTGCGCTCGCGTCCCCGCCGGCAGCGGGCCAGGTGTGCCTGTGCGCGCCTGAGCTGAGCGGCACCCCCTCCTGCCCGCAGCCTTACCAGGGCCCCGAAGCCCTCTTCTTGCTCCTGGCAGAGGCCACCACCCCCATCCACCAAAACCACACCCCCACCCCGCAACCTGCGCCGGAACGCCCTCCCCTCTCGCCCGAAGAAATTCTGCAAACCCTGACCTTGGGGGGCAAAATTCCTGCGGCTCTGGCTGCACGCTTGA
>Ga0256914_1002015_pt1 | contig 17358 bp, 10 predicted proteins | sample HulkmetaG_FD_191571 | JGI IMG/M metagenome (GOLD analysis project Ga0256914, IMG submission 191571) | Hydrothermal chimney microbial communities from Main Endeavour vent field at the Juan de Fuca Ridge, Pacific Ocean - Hulk | ecosystem: Environmental > Aquatic > Marine > Hydrothermal vents ... | reverse complement strand
TCTCGTTGATGTCGTAGTTCAACTCGAACATGTTCTGGACGGCAAAGGCGTCCACGTCGATCACCACCGGCGTCAGCCCGGCCTCGGAGAGGATCGAAGTGTAGTCGTTGATCAACTCCTTCTTGGCCGCCACCAGCAAAACTTCCATCTGCCCCGACTCGTCCTGAACCTCGGAGAGTATCTGGGCGTCGATGTTCACATCCTCGATATTGAACGGAATGTACTGCTCCGCCTCCCACTGGATAGACTCCGCCAACTCCTCCTTGGTCATGCTCGGCAAGGTGATCTTCTTGATAATCACCGAGTGGCCGGAGACGGACGTGACCACGTCCTTGGTCCGAATACGATGGCGGGAAATCAACTCGCGGATCGTCTCTACAATGACATTGGAATTCATCAAGGCGCCGTCGACAATCGCCTCCGGGGGGAGCTTCTGAATTCCAAACGCGGTCGCACTCAACTTGTTCCTGACCTGTACCACCTCGAGCACCTTCACGTAGCTCGAACCCAGGTCCAAAGCGACAGCGTTCTTGTTTTTCGACAGAAACGACAACATGGGCGCACCACCGACACTAGGGGTCGTCTTGCAACAAGGGCTCGGACCGCCACCCACCCCGACCAAGATCGCACCCCCCCAGGCCGGACCCCGTATGCTTGCCCGGCGCAGGCAAGCCCCACGGGACAGGAAACGGGCACCGCCAGCGTCTAATTGTCTCGAAGGGCAGGTACCTTGTCAAGGGTTTTTCAGTTATACTGAGTTCCACACCCGCGGATCAAGGATTACGGATGGGTCTACCTGCTTTGCTGACGCTGTTTGCTGCGGCCGTGACTTCCGGCGTTGCCTGGGCCTTCTGGTTCGTTCCCGTGTCCTTCACGGCTGCCATCGGCCTCGGCGGAAGCCCTGCTCACCTCTCCGTCGCACTGCTCGCCACCCTCACCGGCCTCGCCCTGGGCCGGCTCGCGGCCACCAGCCGTGCGGGCTCGACGCGCCGTCCCGCCATGGTCGCTCTGATGGCGGCGGCAGCCGGTTCCTGGTGGCTGTTCCAGGCCGGGACCTTTCCACCGTGGGGAGCCACCCACGCAAACACGGCCGGCCTCATGCTTCTCAGTGCCTTGTTCGGACTGGCAAGCCCGCTCGGAACCGACCCGCGACGCGCTCCGGGACTCTCCGTACTCGGCACGGCTGCACTCGGCGTCGGCATCGCACCCGCCTTCCTCCTCACCGCCAGGTTCGGAGCCCGGTCCGTCCTGGGAATGGCGTTCCTCCTGGCTGCGGTCGCCCTGGGGTTTGCACGAACAACAAAACCCGCTCTCAACACCGTGGACACACACGGCCAGGCGACGACCCGGGGGGCGAGCATTTCGTCTTTTGCGGCCGCCATCCTGCTCGGCGGAATGCTCGTGGCCACGGTCCACCTCCTGGACAGTGGAAGGTTCCCGACCCGGCTGCCTCTGTGGGGGGGACTGAGCGCGCTGGTCCTCGCCTCCACCCTGGCGCTGCTACTGCGGAAGAAACTGCCTACCTGGCTCTCTTCGCAACCGGTCGGCTCGATCGCGTTCGCGGTGAGCGGTGTGGCGGCCGCGGTTCCTCTCATGGCCCCTCCCGGATGGCCTGTTCGGAGACTTCTTCCCGAGGACCAGGTCGCACTCCTGGACCCGGCGGTGCTGCTCGTGATAACGCTCACGGCCCTGGGCGGGGCTGCGTTGAGTACGGTCTGCGCGGCTCCCCAGGCTCGGCGTCAAGCCCGGTTGTTGACGATTGCCGTACCTGCCTCCGGCTACGTGTGGGAGGCCACCGTTCTCCCGACCCTGGGCACCGAAGGATTCCTCCGACTGCTCGCCTTCCTGGGATTCTCCCTGGCTACCACGGGGACACTCATCGCACTGAGACACTCTGCTGCGCGGACCTTCGGCACAATCACTCGAGGTATCGGGTTCGCGGTCTGTATCCCACTCCCCCTCCTCGTAACGCCCTGGGAGCCCGACCTGGGGTCGATTTGCCCGTCCCCCCCCGGCGAGTCGTCCAACCAGGGGGATGCCGGCGAGGTCAAAACGCTGTACCGGGCAGACCAACACGGGGCCGTGGTCGCATGCGTCAGACCGCAGGGCGACTACCTGAGCGTGCGGGGATACCCCCCCCGACCACGCCCAGCGTCCGACACCGACCCTTTCCTGGCCGCCCTCCCCATCCTCCTCAATCCCCAGGCACGCGAGGTCCTGATTGCCGGCGCAGGAACCGGACAGGCCCTCGACCTCCTCCGGACCACCGACCCGGCGCGATTGACCTGGGCCGCTGTTTCCGCCTCCCGGGCGGCTCCCGTAAGCCTGTTCGCCGACGACAACCACCAGGTGCTCCTCGACCCTCGCCTTGCTGTGCGCTTCGACTCGCTTCAGCCGCTATCGAGGCGACTCCCCCAGGCATTCGACGCTGCACTGGTGTTCGCCCCTCCGCTCCATACCCTGGAACGGGACCACCTCTACAGCCTGGAAGGTCTGCAGGCGGTCAGGCGCCTCCTGCGGGACCATGGCGTGGCAGTGGTGGAGCTTCCGCTCGGGGGTGACAGAAACTGGCTGACTCGAGTACTCTCCACCTTCCATCGCGTCTTTCCGGACGGCCTGGTCTGGCTCTGTCCAGGTGCTCAAACCAGCCTGGCCTTGACCGGGGGCCCTTCCTCCGGTCCCGTCTCCGTGGCCGCCCTGGAACGCGGCCTGGCCCAGCCGGGCGTGCGACAACGGCTTCGGGCACTCCGGATTTCCACCGTGGAAGACGTGCTCGCTCAACTCCTCCTGACACCGGAAGGACTGCAAGACTTGAAGGCACCGCCCCTGCGGTGCTTCCGGCGACTTCCCGAATACGGCGACAGAGAACGGGAGGCGTTTCTGGCCACCCTGCTCCCCCTGCTGCGGCCACTCGGCTCCACGGTACGCGTCGAAGGCACACACCACCGACCAGAAGCCATCCAGCGGGTGCTCGAGGACGTGCTGGCGCACCATCGGGCCTACCTCTCGATGCTCATGGAGCTGGATCGAGGCGTGTTCACCAAGGTGGTCGAGGAAGCCCGCAAGCTTGCAGGGGGGAAACGCGGGTACGGTTCCGAACTCGAGGGCCTGACCGGCCCCTACGTGCGAAGGGCCCGGCGATACCTGTCGGCAGGGGAGTTGGACAAGGCCATCGAACAGCTCAGCGTGGTCCGAATCATCGATCCAAAGCGCTCCGACGTTCCGCTCCTGCTCGGAGAAATCTACGAACAAAAAGGAGACCCGGACCGGGCGCTGAGTCTGTACCAGGAGACCCTGCGACTCGACCCGGCATCGGTTGCGGCCCGAGTTCGGCTCGCCGGCCTCTACGGCGAACAGGGCCGCCACGCAGAGGCGATATCACTCCTCGAACAGGTCACCCCGAAACGGCCGAACGACCCCGTCCTCTACCACAACCTCGGGACGCTCTACCTCGCCCAGGGAAATCTCGACAAGGCCAAGGAGAACTTCGAACGCGCCATCCAACTCGATCGCTCCCTGGCTCGAGCCCATGCGGGACTGGCCGACGTGCTTTTCCGCAGCGGCAGGACCGGGGCGGCTGCACTGGAAGCCGAAATCGCCGTCCGCCTCGACCCGACGCCCTACGCCCTCAATCTCCAAGGACAGATCGCACTCCGGCAAGGCGAGCGCGAAAAGGCGCGCACCGCCTTCGCACGCTGCCTGCTCAAGGACCCGGACCACATCGAAGCTCGAGGAGGTATGGGCATCATTGCGGCAGAGGACGGTGACATCGACACCGCGCGTGAAAGCTGGGAGAAAATCTTGCAGATGGACCCGGACAACCGGGCTGCACGTGAGAACCTGCGACGCCTCGATGAGATGTATCCTCGATGAGGCCGGCGCGATACAGAAGTCACACGGAGGGGTTCGGTCTCGACCGGCTGGTCGCCATGATGCACCGGTGTCGAAAAAGGGCGATGAGGGGAAAGGTCAGAAGATCTCCCGCCACTGAATGGCCACGGTCCCGGAAAAGAGGTCGTTTTCCACGCTGATACGGTGCACAGCGTCCTTCAGGTCCGAGTCCGTGTCCAGGCCCCCGGTGGTGGCCACGTAGATGGAATCGTTGGCGATGACCACTCCAGAGGGAATCCCGGTCCCAAGGTCCACGTATTCGGTGGCCTGATCCTGGACATCCACAACCCCGTCCTCGTTGGTGTCCAGCACCACACTACAATCGATGTGGCTCAGCCCATACAGACGGGCCGTTCCCTCCTGGCACCGGTCGCTCGAGGGCTTGAACGTGGCAAAGTAGATCCCTCCGGCAAACACGATGGGAGACCCGGTCAACTTCTCGCCTTGGTCGAGGCGATAGTAGCCATCACCCCGGCAATCGGTATAGAGCCATCCTTCCTGGCACCCGTCCGTATCCATCACCGCATACAGGTACCCGTAGTCGGTGGTGAACAGGTCGTAGGGACTGCCCGTCCCCCAGTAGAGGACGAGGGAACCGTCCGCATTGAAGGCCGCGGTGGCCGCCCAGTAGGAGGAGGTCCGTTTTCCAACATAGACCGTGGATCCGTTGGGCAGCGTCGCCGACTGCGGGTCAAAGAAGAGGCACCCCTGGGAATTGTCGATGTCCGTGGTGTTGATCACGAACTTGTACATCACACCAGCGGAATTCACGAGAAACACCTCGTCGATGTCCCCATCGTTGTCCTTGTCCACGGCGGTGGGATTGGATGGAAAGCCGCTGCCGTCCTCAAGACCGTCTCCGTCCAGGTCGACCAGCACATCGACCCCCCGGTCGTCGTAAACCTCCGAGCCCGGGCTGGTCTGGGTGTCATCCTCGAACGCCTTGATGTAAAGACGCGCGTCCAGGCTGCCGTCCTCCTCATGACCGGAGCCGTAGAAGGCGACCCACCGATCATACGCGGGGCCGTTGTTGGCATCGTAGACGAGTCCGACAGCGGCGGTGGAGGTGGTGGCGCCCATCTCGCTGACGGGGGACTGGTCGTTGGTATCCTCCCAAAGGATGAAGGGATACTGCGGGTCGGTGATGTCCAGGGCGGTGTAGTACCGACCGCCGCCTCCCTGCCCGATGATGAGGACCCGGAGCCACTCGCTGGCGTCCTGTTCACCGTCTGCAGCGGAAGCGTTGACCAAACCATCGCCCTGGTAGCCGTCAATCCAGACGTAGTCGATGGTGGCAGTGGCGTCCATGATGACGGTTTCGCCGTACATGAGGTCGAGGAGTTCGGCCTTCTCCTCGGCGCCGGCGACCTCTCCGAGCAGGTTCCCCGGAATGTAGGCCCACAGCTCATCGCCCGTATTCTTGTTGAAGGCATGAACCATGCCGTCGTTCGCGGCCACGAAGACCACGTCAGAGGTGCACTTGTCCGGGCTCGAGTACGGACACTGGTTGAGGCTCTGAGGGAGGCCGTTCTTGAGGAATTCCTTGAGGTAAGGATTCCGGGTGTAGATCTTGGGCTCCCGGTCCGCAATGGCCACCTGGGAATGGCGAATATCGCCCAGTTTCCAGTGCCCTCGAGGCTGGCCGGTGGAGACGAACTCGGCCAGGTGGTAGCCCCGAATGAAATCCATCAGGGAGGCGCAGTCGTAGATGTCGACGTCGTTGTCCTGATCGACGTCGTGCCCTTCCGCCACCCCGGGATACGTACCGCTGCTGTCCATGCTGGTATCCAGCATGAGCGGACACAGGGTCGCCAGGTTGGTGGCGTCGAACGGATCGGGTATCCGATCATTGTCCATGTTGGTATAGATGTCCCGCAACCCGGTTCCGTTGTTGTCCCGGCTCATGACATCCTGCTCCCCCACGAACCGGCTGGCGAGAATCTCGCCCGCATCCCAGGTGGGCTGGGTCACGCTGGTATCGATGTCGCCGTACTGGGCGGAGTAGGGATCGTTGTCGATGTCGAACGCGAGGAGGTGTCCGTAGTAAAGCGGTCGCTCGGGCTCCACCTCGAAATAGCCGAGGTACAGGGCGTCCCCGTCGGTGCTGACGGTCGGCGGCGCCTTGACATAGACGCCCGAGGAAATGTCGTTGATGATGTTCCACAACTCGCCTTCCAATTCGGAAGGCTTGGACACGGTGGCATAAATCCCGCCGCTATTGTCGACCACGTTCTCCCACAGTTGCTCGTCGCTGTCCAGCGCGATGATGTGGGTGATGACGTGCTGGGCGCCGTCCTTGTTGCTGAGAGGCGAGAGATCGGTGTTGGCCAGGTAGCTGGCAACATTGTCGAGCATCTGATTGTAGGCGCCCCGCTTGGTGTAAGGCTTGGTATCGGTCAGGTCCGGGTTGGCGGGATAGACCCCTGCCGCAGACACGTCCTTGTCGATGTCGGGATTGGCCGAAAGGAGCGGTGTAACCCCATCCGTGATGATGATGACGTGGTTCTGTTGACAGTAGTACTTGATGGGAGAAACCCCCGCATACCCGGATGCGGTGGTGAAGTCCCCGGCCTGGAAATAGAACCCGAGATTGTCCAGCGCCTCCGACAGGGGGGCGGCATTCAATGCGTTGACCGTGATGGTCCCGGTCTGGGTCGGTCCGCCCCGTATGTCATCCCAGGCGGCCAGAAACTCGCTCTTGGTAGAACCCAACGGCACAATGACACCATCCCGGACCGGAGGACGGTGGCCGATACCTTCCGGGTCCCCGGCATAGGTGGGGTCGGTGACGGCAAATCCGAAGTTGACCGAGTCCGTGTTCTTGACCACCCGGGCCACAGCTTCTTTCACCGTGGTCAGGTGCCACACGGAGTCGGCACTGTTCCGAGACGGATCACACTCGTAGTACTCGACGATTCCGTCTCCATTCAGGTCTTTCTGGTGATCCTTCCAGCAGCTACCCATGCTGGCAGAAAAGTCGACCAGAAAGAACACGTTGGGCGGCACCGGGTCCGAGTAGGGGCTGAAGGCGTCTCCAGCCTCCGAGGTACCCGACGCCAGGCCTGCACCCAGCACCAACATCAGGGGAACCGTCCACCGTCTTTTCATGGCGTTCCTCTCTCGCCGACCCCAGGAGACCGGCACCCGGACGCTACCGCTTGAAGCAGCGGCCCTCGTCCACTTTTCTGACCGTCAAGGCAATCTCCGAACTCGCAGGAGCCAGACTGTTGCCAAGAGCATCCTTGAGCACGCCAGTGGCATGCAAGTCGAAATACTGGGCGTAGAACTTGTCCACGGAATAACCGGCCGGGGGACCACTGCACTTCACCGCCACCGCCTTCACCGTGTAAGTGCCGAGAAAGCTCCCGTCCCCCGCTCTCATCAGCACCGCGTCGTTGCTGTTCACGTAGTAGGAGGTCCCTGACTCACTCTGAGGATCGTCGAAGTTGCGAACCTGCCCTTGAGACGGCAGGATGCCCAACATCAGGTTCCGCCGCCCGTGCTCGATCCCGGCTATCGCTGCATACCGGGCCATCTCCATCCGCCGCAGGTTGTGGGCCACCTTCAAATCCACACTCGCCGACGTCACCGTGGCCACGCCCAATGCCGTCAACGCCACCATCACGATCAACGCGACGAGCAGGATGAATCCTTCCTCACCCCCCGCTCGACCTTGCCGGGAGCCCGGCCGAGGCTCGAGCACGCCGGCCACCATCCGCTTCGCCCACGGAACCAGGCTGCCAATCCTGCGTGTCATCCTCGCAATCATCACCTCGTGCCTCTCCCGTCGCCCCCGCATGGCATCAATGATAGGCGCTCAACAACCTCAAGTTTCGCACCAACACCGTCGTGGTCTCCGGCCGACGGTAGTACCCGTCCAGAAATCCGAACAAGGGATGCGGATCTCCCCCACTCGCCCCCTCCGCCGCCGGTCGATCCGACCTCGCCCACAAAGTCACCTTCACTTGCCGAATGTCCGTGACCGCACTCGCCGCGTTGAACGCCGACTGCCACACCTCGAAATCCGTACTCTTGCAATTGGCGGAAGTGGCCCGGCACACCAGTAGCTGAATCAGTTCGATGTTGTCCGCCAACGCAATGTCGTGATCGTGAATCCCCGCGGTCTGGGACACGCGATTGGTCCCATTGGCAGCCTGAATGTTGGTGCTCATCATCAACACAGGATGCGCCGGCGTCCCAGGCCCGATCCCGTCACTGCTGCTCATGTCGATATAATAGGTATGAATCCGGGCCGGCCCGCACTGGAGATCCCGAGGCAGATTCTCCCCGGTGGGACACTCCCCACCCGCACCGCTGAAATCAGCGACATTGTCCGGCATCTCCACCTTCACCGTCCCGTTGTCCGGATCATAACTCCCCGGCGCCAGTTGCCCGGTCGCCGCGTCATACCCGGCCAACCGCACCAGGAAACTCTTCATCTTGGTCTGACTCGAGTAGTCGAAGCACAGCATGTACTCCGACTCTATGAAGTTGTAGATGTCCTCCAGATTCTGAAACTGAATCGTGTTCCCACCGCAAGGCTGGTTGACACCCCAACGGGTCATCGCCATGTACGTGGGATCTGCATAAACGGTCTGGAGATAGTCCGACATGCCCACGCCGCCGTCGAACCCGCGGATGGCAGGAAGCCGCCCGCTGTCCCCAAGGTCGGAATCGGTAATCACGTACCCGGGCGTCCCGTATCCGGCCATGGCGATGTCTCGAGTAATGAATTCCATGGCCAGGCGCAGAGATTGCTGCATCTGCGTCATGCGATCCTGGATGTTGTACGCACGACTCTGGCTCACGATCACCGCGTAAATGATCGTGCTCAAAATGCTGGCCACCACCAGGCCCAGCATCAACTCGATCAAGGTGACACCTCGGCTCCGGGAACGCCCCCCGTCCCGGCCCTGCCACCGACTGTCGAATCCGGCCCTTGCGGTCACCACAATTTGATGCCCCGATCGCACAGACACGCCCCACACGCGCCTAGGTTCCCGTGTACCCTTCAGCATCGATATACCTGAAGGAACTGATGGTCACACCATGAGGCTTCCCGTTGGCCTCATCGTAGAATATCACCCGCACCTGTATCTGAATCACCCGGGTCTCCCCGGAAAACGGATAGGACACCGTCCACGTCCGGTAGTACCGCCGCGCCCCATCCTTCGGATCCGTGGTCCCCTTGGCGTTGATGGGCGACGGCTTGGAACCTCCGTTGGGATAGTAGAGAAATCCGTTGGGCGTCGGATTCGTGTCCGGTCCCACCACCTGGAGGTCCGTCGGCGCCGCCTGATCCGCCGGCCACGGCAGCCCCAACAGGTACTCCATTTGCTGCTGCGCCAACATGGCACAGGTCGTGATCCGGGCGGCATGCCGATTGTTTCGGATGGCCACATTGTGAAGCGCAAACAGCGCCAACAGGGCAAACCCCAGAAGCGCAGAAGCGAACACCACCTCCAGGAGCGTAAATCCCTTGCTCGTCTCCCGATACGTTGCCACGCGCATGTCCGCCCTTGTCCTCATGGAACATCCCCAGCCGCAGTCGACGTCCGCTGGGTGGTCCGGATCCGGGCGATACCGCCACGGGAAATCTGAACCCACCGAACGTCCTTCCTCGGATTCGCCGCCTTGTTCCTGAACTGAACCTGAATGTAGTTGTACCTGAAATCAGAGATGTTGTTCGACAACCATCCCCGAGGCGAAAATACCAGGCAGTTCGTATTTCCCACGCCGGCACCACCCAACGTGGATGGCACCGTCGACACCAGGCTGATTCCGGCATATTCCCGATTCGAAGGAGTCCAGGTGAAATCGATGATCCCCTCCGCGTTGCTCACACCTCGAGGCAACGGATCCCACACCGTGGAACCGGAAGAAAGATTCCCGGCCTCGATGGTATACCGACCAGAATTGGAGCGGATGTTGTCAGAGGTCGGGTTGCTGTCCTTCTTGGAAAAGCACATTCGATACTCGACCCCCTCCGAGATGGCGAGGAGTCGAGCTTCCTGGACGTGATTCACGAACTCTCGAACCGTTCGATTCAATCGATAACGAGGAAGCATCTGGGTCAGGCTGGGGGCGGCAAGCAACGCCAACAACCCGACGATGGCCACAACAATCGCCAGCTCCAGCAGGGAAAACCCGGCTTCCGCCCGCCTGCCCATGCAGCCACCTCCCACGTGCAACAGCGACTCCACCAGGACCTCTCCCGACGCGTCGCGGGTTTCAAGGAGAGGTCTCGTCTCCACTCAGCCTGGCCCTGGCGCGACGCACCTTTCGAAGCAACCGGTTCAACTGCACGCGGTCTCGCAGCACCGAGAGCTTCAGTGCGTCCTGGAACGCCTGCTCTGCCTCCTCGAGCATCTCCAGGCGACGTTGTCTTTCGTCGCTGGAGATCTGGGGCGCCCGATTGGGCGATATGCCCTCCAGGGCCATCCGCAGGAGGACCTGTCCCCTCAGCTTCCGAGCGAGGAAGCGAAACTTGACTTCCTCGATCGCCCTCGACTCCGCAGCATCCAACTGCTCGAGGGCTTGCTTGAGGTCGCCCTGCCTGGCCTTGAGTTCCGCCAGGAGGTAATGTGTTTCCCCCCTGTCGGGCTCGAGCGCCGCAGCTTTTCGAAAGGCCTCCTCCGCCAGATCCAGCCGATTGGTGACGAAATATACATAGCCGAGACTTGCATACGTTGCTGCTTCGTCCGGCTTCAACTCGATGGCACGTTGGAAGCTCGCTTCCGCCTGGTCATAGTATCCCATGGCCAGGTGAACGGACCCCATCCCTTTGTAGCCGCCGTAGTAACCGGGAGCGACTTCGATACACTGCTCGAAGTAGACCCGGGCGGCGACCTCGTTCCCCCGGAGGTGGTGCGTCCACCCCAGCCCGTAGAGTGCCCTCGGCGATGCGGGGTTGCGATCGAGCGCCCTCAAGAAGGCTCGTTCGGCGTCGTCAAGGCGGTAGGCCTTGAGCGCGGCCTCACCCTCCTCGAGCCACGCCTCGAGGCTCCGTGTGCATGCGCCGAGCAGGAGCAACAGCACGAGGAGCCGGGCAATCGCCCCGTGGGCTTTTGCGCGCCCGGTCTGTCCGCCTGGCAGCCGCAACGCCCACCTCGAGCGTCCCCGAGGACGCACATCGAATCCCACGACTATCTCCACCGCCACGCTCGTGTGGCGGGACCATGCGCTGTTGCTTGTGGGGAACGTGCCCGCGACCGGGTTCCGGACCCCGGTCCGCGGCGCGAAACGGAAGGATGGAATGCCAGGCTCGAACCCTGGCCAGACGGTGGGACCGACCACCCCCAGACCCCTCTGCCGCCACCGCCACCGCCGGAGACACCCCGATCTCCGGAGGCGTCGTACCCCGTTCCTCTTCCACGCCGCCCTGCACGCACAACTTACCCACTCTTATGGATATAACTTAGACCATGCACCGGACGCTGTCAAGGGCCGACCCAAGCTTTGGTTGCCCCCCCTTCCACACCGCCGAACCGTTCGCGCCGGGCTGAAATGATGCAAGCCGGGTGGAGCACCGAATGGGCACCGCGGGTCATCCCGATGTCCCGCCCGTCTCCCCCGCGGTCTCTGGTGTCCGGCTGCCGGTCCTGCTGCCGCTCGCCTGATCTGCGTCCTCCGCCGATGGCTCGGCACGACACCACCGGAAGGAGCAGCAAGAGCCGCCTCGAGCCAGGGTTTCGCGGCGCGTCCAGGTGATCGTGGGCGGAAGCGCGTCGAACACAGCGTCGTCCACGTCGCAGTAGACCTCGGTCAAGGCGCCTTCACCGTAGTGCTCGAGCACCTCACGGTAGAAACATTTCCCCACCTCCAACTCGAGGCAGGTGGGGTCGTCCTTGACCACAGAGATTTTCCAGCCCACCGAAGGGAAAGCGAGCCGCATGGTCCACCGCACCATGTTCCGGAAAGCGCCGAACGGCTCCTCGAATTTGCCGAGGGAAGCCACCACGTCCCGAAGCGGCTCGACGGCCTTGGCGAGCATGGAGGCGAGCAAGCGCCGGGCGTCGGCCGTGTCGTCGGTCTCCTCGGCCAGGATCTGGTAGAGGGCGATTCCAGGCAGGATCCCCATCTCGAGGTGGAATCGCAAAGCACGGTTGGTCAAGCGCGGTCTCGCCGCCAACAAGGTTTGGTAGCGAGATTCCATGCGCGCGGCCAGTACGGCAGCCTTGACCTCCCCCCACCGGGGCTCCAACTCCCGCTGCCAGAGGTCGAGATAGGGCATGGACCTCCGCAAGGCAAGCCTCCGGCCGAGCAGATAGCCTCCAACACCGCCGGCGGCAAGCCCCATGACGAAAAGGCGAAACGTACTCATTCTCCGGGCCTGCTTCTCCTTCATCTTGCCTCCCGATTTCCCCAGGTCCCAGGTGCCAGCCGATCACCCCGGCCGCCTGTTGATCGCGGCTCCATCATAGGCGCCCCCGAGCCCGGCATCAAGTGCAGAACGAGGCCCGGAGCCTTCGAGCCGGTACCAGGCTCACTCGGGTATCCGCGGAACCTCGTTCATCGTCACAACGTTCGCCAACTCCAGACACTCGGGCTGTTCCGGAAGCCTGGCGGGAACGTGCCAGTAGTGAAGCCGCCAACCAATCCCTTTCTTGGTTATGATCAGCCGCCAGCCTCGCGCTCCGTCCCGTTTCCGCACCCGTTGGGCGCTTTGAGGCCCAACCGAACTGCGCACCGGCCGCAGCTCGGACTTCACATCGTCCAGCCGATTGGCCACCATGGCGGCACAGATTCGCAGCAGTTTTTCCACCGCGGTATGGTTCGTGTTGATCGTGCTGTCCCACAGAGAATCCCAGAACTCCGGCCCGGCGGTGAACGGGAGCAAATCCACGTCCCGGTACAGCCGCCTGGCCAGACGCACCACCCCGGCCCGGAACACATCGAACCCTCCCTCCAGGATATCCTCCACCCGGGTCTGGAAATCCTCCGGACTGTACACCAGAGGAATCACCTCGTGAAAATGCCGGCGGGAAACCTCCTGGATCAGGCCGTCAGGTTCGGTGAGCGCCAGGGTGCCGCGAATTTCCAGCGAGGGTATCCGGCGCTGAAACGGTGCAGTCACCACCTGGATGGAACGGGCAAACGACTCCCCGGACAGCCGGTCGCACGCAAGGCACACCAGGGAAGTCATCAGGTCGTCGTGCAGGGCGCGCGCATTCCGACTCACGAAGGCTGCCGGTATGACCTCGGGCACCTCCTCCTCCACCAGCGCAAAGCGCGTCCGGGTCGACGCCAGGATGTCTCGAGTCTCATCCTGAAAAAACGAGGCGATACGGACCATCAGGTGACGAATGTTGATGTCCAGGCCTCGAGCACGTACCATGTCGCGGAGCACCTGGAACGTGGGAAACCGCCCGATTTCCTGCAACCGGTAGGTACACTGGAGAAAATGACGCCACTCGAAAGGGGAATCGTGGACCTCGTTCAACCAGGACTCGAGCCGGGCAATCCACACCTGAAACTCCGCCACAGAACAGTCCGCAGGAGGTACGGTCACCAGGTATGGATCGATGACGAAAGACGGCATCCTACTCCCCTCGCCCGAACCGTCCCCTGGATGACGCCACCCGGGCACGCACACTCTCCCGTGTGATCAGGTCCTCCTGCAACGATGCCTGGTCGAAAAATCCGTCAGGCCAGTTCCGGATGGTCCCGTGAGCCGATATCTCCACCTCCTCAAACCGCGCATCCCCGCGTTCATCCTGCTCCACAAAGTAGATCGTGGTCATGTCTCGAGCCGGTTGTCCTTCCTTGACGATGTGGTACCGAAGTTGATTCACAAGACACACACTGTGCGTCTCGATGATACATTGTTTACCTATTCGGGCAAGGCCGAAGAAAAAGTCACCCAACCGCGCCTGGGCACGCTCGTGCAGATGCAACTCCGGCTGCTCGATCAGGAACGTCGCCCCCTGGGGCGCCATCAGGCCGGCGACCAGGATGGGAAGCACCTGGCTCACGCCGATCCCCACGGCATGGAGCGCCCGTTCCCCCGAGCCCGGGGTCTGCTGGAGGCACCAGAGGACGCCGGACAGTCCCGCCTCGCGGGTAAGCACGTGGTGTCCGACGCCGAGGTAGCGGAGCCAGACATCCATGGCGGTTTGCAAAGGGTCCCTCCGTTCCTTCCACTCGAACGGGTCCCACCAGACGACCTCTTGGTGCTTGTTTGCGTCGAACACCGACGCTGCGTACTCGCCCTTGAAACCCACGTCATCAGGCTCGCTGGACGGGGCGAAGCCCTGGGCGGCCTGCGGGTCGGCACGCAAGGGTCCGAGGTACCGGATCATGGTGGTGAAGTAATCGGTGGCGAACTCGGTGGCGGTCAGGACCGGTGTTCGGGAGAACGTGTCCAACCCGAACTCGGCTCCACCCGACTGCCTGCCCTCTTTCTCGGTGAGAAACTCGGCGATCACGGCTTCCTTCAAGCTGGAGACGAACCCCGGACTTGTCACCCGGCGCTCGACCAGGTCGCTCATCCACTCCAGAACGTCTGAAACGGTCCGGTAGTCCACGAGGTCGGTCGATTCGTGCTTTGCGATGGTCTCCAGCCGCTTGCGAAACGCCTGGCTGGGCTCGTGCGTCAAGATCTGGACGATACGCGGATGGAGATGGGACCGCTCGGTTCCGGCGGCTCGTCCTTCGAACACGAACTCGATGAGGCTCATCAACTCTTCTTGACGCCGGTCGCGGACGTTGAATTTTCGCAGGAGGCGATGGGGAAGGAAGTGGACGAGCCGGGTGAGCATCCGCCGTCTGGACAGTTGGTCCTCCAGAACAGAGACGTAGTTGCTGCCCGTATGATATGGCACGAACTGGAGATAGGCCTCCACCACGTCGGAGAGAAACGCCTGTTCGTCGGCCTCGCTCAAGGGCATGAGGCGCGCGCTGACCTGGCGTTCCGGCGCCCCGGGTTCGTCCACCACGTCCACCTCGATCTGGGCCTCGGAAAGGCATACCTTGACCGCGTCGATTCCGGAAGCCGCCCCCGAAAGCTGGGCAGCAGCCTCGAACGTCACCGTGGTGCGGATGGCCGAAAGCTGGTGTTCGGAGAACATGGTGGTGCGGCCCCGATGTCCACCGGTGCCGAACCGGTGACGACGCGCCGGTGACGGACGCAGTTCGAATCCGAGGCGCATCACCTTGGCCGCCGCTCGCTCGTTGAGTGTCCCTTCGAACGTGCCGAGCTGCACGATGGGGCCGTTCAGAATCAACACCTTGTCCGGGTTCGGATTGCTCAAGGTTTGCGACACCAGGAGGATCGATTGCAGCACACTGCTCTTGCCGGAGCTGTTGAGGCCCGCGAACACCGTGATGTCGTTGAGCTTCAGGTCCGCCACCCCGTTGATCGGCTTGAAGTTCTCCAGGATCCAACGTCTCAGCATACACGTGCTCCCCAAGTTGTTCTGCGCCCACCACGCTGTCGGTGCGCCCGCAGCCGGCCACGACCGCTGCCAGGGACTATACACGAGTTCCCGCCCAGGTTGAACCTCGAGCCCGGGGTCCGGCGTCTGCCGAGGACAACCTGTCGACGTCTCCAGACCTCCCGGCTATGATGTCACGATTCGAGAATCCGGTCCAGTCGACCCAATCGCAGAGGAGGCCAACGTGTTTGATCGCGTGTTTCATCGAGAAGGAAGGATCCGGCGCAGCGCGCTCTTGAGCCTCATTGCGTCCGGCCTCGTGGCATCGTGCGCACACCCGCAGGAGACCGCGCCCGGGGTTCCCGAGAACGCCTTTCGGGCCGAGGTGCAGCGTTTTCTGGATACCTACAACTCGCTGTACCTGGACCAGTACCGGACTTTGCAACAGTTCGAGTGGGCGGCGTCCACCGATGTGACTCCGTTCCACGACGGGGCGCGCACCGCAGCCGGGCAAGCCTATGCTGCCTTTATCGGAAACAGGGACATCATCCGCCGCACCCAGGCCTACCTGGGCCGCTCCGATGAACTCGACCCGCTTCAGGTCAAGCAGCTCGAGGCGATTCGTTATGCGGCGTCGAACTATCCTGGAACGCACCCGGACCTGGTCAACGCCCGGATCGAGGCCGAATCCCGACAGTCCTCGTTGCTCGACAGCTACCAGTTCTGCCTGCGCCGGGACGGGAACGGAGCCTGCGTGGAGCCGGTCACGGCCAACGACATCGACGCCTTGCTGGTGGAATCCACGGACCTGGACGAACGACTGCGCGTGTGGGAGGCGTCCAAGGAAGTGGGAAAGGTGCTCAAGCCGGGCCTGATTGAGCTTCAACGGCTGCGCAACGAGGTGGCCCGTGCCATGGGGTACAGTTCTTTCTTCGACCTGCGGGTCGCCGAGTACGGGATGAGCGTGGACGAGATGATGTCCTTGCTCGACAGCTTCGTCACCGACACCGCCCCGTTGTACCAGGCACTGATGACCTGGACGGCTCGAGTTCTTGCCGAGCGGTACCACGCGCAGGTCCCCACCGAGGGGATCCCGGCACACTGGGCGCCCAACCGGTGGGCACAAAGTTGGGTAGGCATCGTGCCCGCCGCCAACCTGGACCGCTACTTCGAAGGTCGGTCATCTGAATGGATCGTCAAGCAGGCCGAGGCATTCTACGTGTCGATGGGGTTCGACCCGCTCCCCGAGGTCTTCTGGGAAAAATCCGACCTTTACCCCGTTCCCGAAGGCTCCACCCGGCTCAAGAACGCCCACGCATCCGCCTGGGACATGGACTTGACCCACGACGTGCGCTCCTTGATGAGCGTGGTCCCCACCGGCGAGTGGTTCTTCACCGCACACCACGAACTCGGGCACATCTACTACTACCTCTCCTACGACCGCCCCGAGGTACCACCCATCCTGCGCGAGGGGGCGAACCGCGCTTTTCACGAAGGAATCGGCGAGCTGATCACCATCGCTTCCGGGCAGGTTCCCTACCTCCGCCAGCAGGGCATCCTGCCTCCCGGGGTCGAGATCAACGAAACCCAGTACCTGCTGAACGAGGCGCTCGAGCACACCATCACGTTCATCCCCTGGTCTGCGGGAACCATGTCGCGCTTCGAGTACGAACTCTACGAGCACGACCTCCCGCCCGACCAGTGGCAGAAGACCTGGTGGAACCTCAAGAAAAGGTATCAGGGCGTGATCAGCCCCACGCCCGACCGCCTGGAGGATCCGGACGCGTGCGACGCCTGCTCGAAAACGCACATCAACGACGATCCGGGCGAATACTACGACTATGCGATCGCGACCATCTTGAAATACCAGCTCCACGAGACGATCGCGAAGAAGATCCTCCACCAGGACCCCCGGTCCTGCAACTACTTTGGGAACAAGGAAGTGGGAGCGTTCCTCTACCGCATCCTCTCCCAGGGCGCCACCCGCGACTGGCGCGAGGTGCTCCGCGAAGCCACCGGCGAAGACCTCTCCACCCGGGCCATGCTCGACTACTTCGCGCCCCTCCAGGAATGGCTCGAAGAGCAAAACCAG
>Ga0256914_1002014_pt1 | contig 17358 bp, 17 predicted proteins | sample HulkmetaG_FD_191571 | JGI IMG/M metagenome (GOLD analysis project Ga0256914, IMG submission 191571) | Hydrothermal chimney microbial communities from Main Endeavour vent field at the Juan de Fuca Ridge, Pacific Ocean - Hulk | ecosystem: Environmental > Aquatic > Marine > Hydrothermal vents ... | reverse complement strand
GGGAAACATATCAAAAACAGCAATAGCACTCGGGATACTCCCCGGAAACCTTATGCGAAAGATGAAAAGTTTAGGGATCAAAATAAAACATAGTCATTAACCTATAGCAACAGAGCCTGTCTCTCCGCTCCTTATCCTTATACACTCTGTCAGGGGGAGAATAAAAATCTTACCATCCCCTATCTTATTTGTTCTCGCTCCCTTTATTATCGCGTTAACCGTAGGTTCAACAAAATTCTCATTTACGGCTATCTCAATTCTCACCTTCTTTAAAAGATTAACCTCTACTGCAACCCCTCTGTATGATTCGGTATACCCCATCTGTTGTCCGCATCCCAATGCGTTAGTAATCGACATCTTCTTAACATCCGCCTTATAGAGCTCTTGCTTTACAGCATTAAGCTTATGAGGCTGAATATAAGCAATTATGAGTCTCATCTGTAAAAAACCTCCTCAATTCACATGTTCTGGAATATCTGAAATCCACTATATGCCTCGAGTCCATGCTCATCGATGTCCAACCCTCTGAGTTCTTCATCTTCATGGACTCTAAGCCCCACGGTGAGTTTTATAGAGTAGAAGAGAAGCGTCGTGGTAAGGATTACCCATACAAATACAGAAAATGCACCGAGAGTCTGAATTCCAAGCTGCCTAAATCCACCACCGAAAAAGAGTCCCTTCATACCAGGTGTATTTGCAAACAACCCAACGGCAAGGGTTCCCCACACACCACACACACCGTGAACAGAAACAGCACCAACAGGGTCATCTATATGGAAGATCTTATCTATTATTTCGATAGAGATTACTACAAGAAAACCCGCAACAACCCCTATAACCACAGCATCAAATGGAGTAACAACTGCACATCCCGCTGTTATACCGACAAGACCTGCAAGCACACCGTTTAGCGACATGCTGGGATCTGGTTTACCGTAGAGAAACCAGGAGAGAATCATAGCGGACAAAGCACCCGCCGAAGCTGCAATAGTAGTTGTAACTATTATAAGGGGAATTCTAGAATCAAAGGCGCTTAACGTACTTCCACCGTTAAAACCAAACCATCCAAACCAGAGAATAAAGACCCCCAGAGCCGCCAGGGGCATGTTATGACCTCTAATCGCCTTTACCTCCACCTTTCCGTTTAACCTTACATACTTACCTATTCTAGGCCCAAGAACCACAGCCCCCATCAGAGCTGCCCATCCACCTGTTGAATGCACAACCGTACTCCCTGCAAAATCAAAAAACCCAAGCTTATTCAGCCAGCCATCACCAGACCATATCCAGTGACCCAACACCGGATAGATAAAACCCGAGATAAATACACTGTAGATTAAATATGAAACAAATCTGGTTCTCTCCGACATAGCGCCGGAAACGATGGTAGCGGCAGCTGCAGCAAAGACAACCTGAAATATCCAATTTTTCAATGTAGCATGAGTGGCACTGGAAAATAGAAACCCCTTTGTCCCAATAAAACCACTGACAGAACTGTTAGGAGAATGCCCATACATTATCCCCCACCCAACAAACCAGAAAACTATCGCCCCTATGGAAAAATCCAGAAGATTTTTCATGATTATATTATTTGCATTCTTTGCCCTGGTCAGACCCGTTTCCACCATCGCAAAACCAGCCTGCATAAAGAAGACCAGGGCTGCAGCTATTATTACCCAGAATGTATTAACCGCCTCTGTTACACTCATGTTGACTCCTCCCATAGATTTTATAAATTTTTAGCCTTAACCTTAATTTTCCCATTTAACGTGCACAAAATATGCCAATCGCAGGCCATAGAGGAGGAAATATTCTTTCCAGCAATAGACAGATTAGAGGAGAAGTTATAATTATTTACCTAAAGAATAATTATGTGCGAGTTTAATACTGTAAATCTTTTCATATACTTTTGCGGTTATACTTTTACTGTTGCGCACGAAAGGCAGCTTCACTATTATGGAAGAATGGAAAGGATTGCTAGATTCATCGTTAGACACTCAAAAAAAATAATAGCTCTAACCATTATCATCAACCTTCTAGCCGCAGCCTCACTGATAAGAGCACGAATAGACGTATCGGTAGAATCCTTCTTTAAACTAGGCGACAAATACACCAGAGCTCTAAGCAGGATAACCAAGAAGTACGGGGGAATCGATACCATTCAAATCGTTCTTTCGTCAAATACATCGCTATTAACAGAAAAGAATCTCTTATCGTTATGGAGATACCAGAAAAAGATAACAGCAGTAAAGGGAATTGTTTCCGCTATATCATTCATTCCTCAGACAATCCCCGCTACCTATCCGCCCTTAAAAACCAACGAAAGCCTCTTAAAAAAATACTATAGAAGGATTGCCAGAATCGTATCTAAAGGGGGAGGCCTCTTTCCTCTATTTATATCAACAGACAAAAAAACAGCAATAGTACAGGTTAGATTGAAAGAGAACCAGGACAAGTACAAACTCTTAAAAGAAATCAAATCCATACAAACACCTGTAGGCATGAAAGCCCGTTACACAGGTACAGTCGTCATATACGACACACTCTGGCATTTACTTCTTAGGATACTTCTGGTTCTTCCCCCTGCCGTAATCATAATCCTCCTGACAATCTTCTATTTAAACATTAGAGACAGAAAACATACCCTCTTTGCACTACTCCCCGCGGGGTTTGGTGCATTGTGGGTCTTTGGTACGATTTTCTGGCTGGGCATTCCTCTAAACCTTATACTAATCGTAACCCCTATATTTGTAATTATAATGGGCTCGGCGGACGGACTTCACTTTGTAATACACTATCTGGAAAACATAAACGCCCTAAGAGAGAAACAATCCAAAGAAACCTCCGCTACATACCCAAAGGTTACATACTCAAAAACTATCAAAGAACGGGCGATAGCAAAGACTTTAAGAGAGGTAGGTATCCCGATGATCCTTACCTCATTAACAACTATGCTGGGATTTCTCTCTCTTGCCGTGTCTAAAATAGTATCACTTAAATACCTGGGATTATTCACCGCCATTGGAATTGCCTACGCAGGGATTGTATCGTGGCTATTCCTTCCTGCAGTTCTCTCGCTTGCAATACCCAGGGTTAATCTTGAAAGAAAGAAATTGGGGGAACATATTCTTGTGTGGTTAAACTGGCTAATAAAACACCCGGTACTCCCCGTTTCCATCTTCTTGTTAATTGTAGCTCTTTCCGCAATAGCCATTCCACATCTAACGGTATACTCAGATCAACTCTTGTTCTTTAAGAAACACTCCCGAATAAGGAAAACCTTTGCCTATGTGGAAGAGAAATTTGGTTCAAGTCAACCGGTAATAGGCGAAATAAAACTTAACACCGACCTGTGGAAGCGGGGGGAGATGCAAAGGATATATAAGATAGAGAGAGAACTGGAAAAAATTAAAGGTATCTATAGAGTCTACTCTATAATTGACGCCTTAAAATGGAACTATGAGGTACAGGTGAAAAAAGAGGGATTTCCACCCCCGCTTCTTGTAAAATTAATGCTAAAAATGTTTCCCCAAGGCAAAAACATGGTAAAGGACAACGGGGTTCTCCTATTTATCGTACCCAGAAACTGGAACAATGAGAGTGCGGACAGGCTTATGCAATATGCCTCCAAACACAAAAATCTTACCGTTACAGGGATCCCCATTCTTTTTGCACGACTCAACGAACTCGTTGTGGAAACCCAGAAAAAATCCTTTGTAATTACCTTTGTCGGAATATTTCTAATACTTCTTTTGCTCTACAGAAACCTAAAGTACGCTCTTGTCTCAATGATACCCATAAGTATTACGGTAACGGGTATCTATGGATTACTCTATATAACAGGTTTCAACCTAAACCTTCTAACTGTAACCATGTCATCAATCGCCATAGGTGTAGGCATCGACTATGCAATCCACTTTGTCTACCTGATTGATTACTACAAGGGAGAGGACTTACGTTACTACGTGGATGCGGCAATGAAATCCTCCGGGATACCCATTCTGGCAAATGCCCTCGGAATATCTGCGGGCATGATTGCCATGTTTCTATCCCCCCTGCGTATTCACTTTCAGGTGGGGGTGGTTATGATATTTGCAATGCTTGTAAGTTCACTATCTACCCTCACGATAATACCGCTGTTCTTTAAAAAATCCTTTAGCGGCTCATTTGAAAATTCCCCTATCAAAAACCATCTAAAACAATGAGCATTAAGAGAGGAGATATAGCTCCCAATCAAAACACCTCACGTGTAGCCTCGAGATTTAAAAGGTATCTTTTCTTATCAATTCCGCCCCCGTAATTACCCATAGAGCCATCCCCTTTAATAACCCTGTGACACGGCACCACTATATCTATTCGATTTTTTCCCACGGCACTTCCCACGGCCCTATAGGCATTCGGATATCCTATACGCCGCGCCACATCCCCGTAACTTGCAGTTTCTCCGTAGGGAATATCAAGAAGGGCACTCCACACGGCAATCTGAAAGGGGGTACCAAAAAAGCCAACTGCTAAATTGAATTCCTTACGCATTCCCTCGAAGTATTCCACCAACTGACGAGTTATCTCCTCTCCCGCACCATTAGCCTCCTCAACCGGTAACATCTTGTTACACCCGCTCACCCTCGCCAACTCTAAGAAGATATCATCGGAAAAAGAAAGCCCCAAAAGGGTTGAATCGCTAGAAACCACAAAAAACATACCACCCAGAGGGGTGGAGATTGAGTCCTTAAAACAAAGTCCTGTCTTGAGATTACTGTTAATTCTAACCATAAGACCTTAGTACTCCTCTGTTCTTATAATCATACACAACTATCCTAGAGTGTAGTACAACCGCTACATATATAGTATATAGGGTTTGTCAATCCAATCGCCACGTTAAACAGAGAAAGGGGAATTTCTCACCGGCCCATTAATTTAAATGATCAAAAACCACTTTTTATAAAAAAAAAATTTGGTAATGATAGAAGAAAGTGTTATTAATTAATACTACTACATTAAAGTCAAATTAGAAACGGAAATAAAACAGAAAAATTATGACTGTAAAAACTAAACCCTTTAGAGATCAACACGACAAAATTCTCGAAATCACCAGGAAAATCGCCAGGTTTCTCATAGACAACGAAGAACTAAGCGCAAATTCAAATCATGTAAACAAACTACTTGCTGATCTTTCGCGTAACCTCCAGATCCACTTAACTCTGGAAGACACGGCACTCTATCCTATCATCTGTATAACCGACGATGCAGAGATGAGAGAATTAGCTGAAAAATATAAAACAGAGATGGGCGACATAAAAAAACTCTGCGTAGAGTATTTCGAAAAATGGCAAAGCAGCTTTAAGATAAAAAGCAATCCCATGGGATTCATAAAAGAAACCAATACTCTATTCAATTTACTAAACAAAAGAATAGATCTGGAGAACAACGAACTCTACAAACGAATAGACGAGTTATTTAAATAAGCTCAAACGGGGGTTTACCATCCATGAAACGAAAGTATATCTGGCCACTATACGGCTTTATAGCAGGAACTCTTTTTTCCTCCCTACAGCTAACCATGATCCTCAAACAATTAAAAATCACGCAAGGGGTTAATATTTTCGCATTTTGGGAGAGACCGGTAGGACCTATAGTATTAGCAGTTACCTTTTTCATAATAGGGTGGTATCAGGACAAATTAATAAATCAGAGAAAACAGGTTGAACAAAAGAATAAAGAACTTCAAAAAGCAATGATAGACCAGGCTATGCAGCTCGGGGAAGAACTAAACCGAACAATGGATCAATTAACCAGATATACCGACCAGCTCGATAAGATCGTAAACAATATAAACATTGGAATATGCGTAATCAACAACGAGTACAATATTGAAGAGGGATTTAACAATTCACTAATTGATATCTTCGGAGACAAGGATTACCTCCATAACTCTATATTTGATACAATATTTAACACAATCAATGAAAACCAAAAGAAGGAAATGAAAGATTTCCTGGAACAGTGCTTCTCCAATGCATTGGCATCGGATGACATGCTTAGCGAGGCCAATCCCCTCGAAGAGTTTACATATCTATACCTAGAAAAAGGCAAGGCCATACCTAAAACAATCGTAACAAAGATTGTGCGTTTCAAGTCGACAGAGGACGAAATAGAAAAAGTGATGTTTCTCTTTGAAGACGTTACCACAGAAAGAGAATTAAAAAAACTGATAAAACAAAAAGAAGAAGAATACAACAGGAGCTACGACACAATAGTCTCCCTGCTTAGACATGACACTCAGTTAACAAAACAATTTATCAACGAATTACGAGAAAATATGCAAAGGCTAAAGACAAGTCTGGATGACCTTAAACAAAACGAAAAAAATATCGAATTAATAAACGACATTATAGCAATAGTACACTCTATCAAAGGAGAGGCTTTTTCACTTGACTTCGAAAAACTGGCCGAGGAGGCCTCTCAATTTGAGAGGTTCCTCAAGGAAAATCGAAACAGAACTCTGGATTTAGAGATGAATCTGGGGATACTCAACCACTACGAAAAACTTAGAAACCAGAGTGCCTCCTACGACAGGATAATAGAAAATATGGCAAACTTTATTTACGGGGAAAAAACAGTAGAGAAACTACTCGGAGTGGAAACCCGAGATCGGACAAAACACCAAAACACAAGAGATGATACACTCTCCCTATTGGAGAAGGAACTCCGGATTATAACAGAAAAAACCGCTAAAGAGAAAGAAAAATCAGTCACTCTTAATTTTGAACACGAGGTTGAAAAAATTGACCCTAAAATCTACAAACCTTTAAAGGAAATTCTGTTACATTTAATCAGAAACTCAATAGACCACGGAATTGAACATCCCGAGATCAGAAAACAAAAGGGTAAAGATGAATCGGGCAATATCAAAATCACGGTAAAAAGGATAGACGACAATCTTGTGATAGAGTATAGTGATGACGGAGCTGGACTGGATATAAATCGCATAAAAGAAAAGGCTATAAAAGAAAAAATTGTAAGCGAAGAAGAAGCCGAAAAAATGAGCAAAGCGGAAATTATTAAACTAATATTCAAAGAGGGATTCACCACAAGTAATAATGCGGATATGATCTCGGGGACAGGCGCAGGTATGTCAATAGTAAAGAAAAATGTAATAACCCAACTGAAGGGAAAACTAAGTATTTTCAACAGAGGAGGAGAGGGATTCAAACTAAAAATTAATATTCCAAGTTAAAGGGGTCCAAATTGAAGGTACTGGTTGTTGATGACTCATCGATAACACGCAGGGTACTAAAAAACATCCTCAAAGAAAAAAACATTCCGGAGAGTAGTATTATCGACGCAGCCGACGGGGAAACAGCTCTAAAAATCCTAAATACCCAAAACATAGACCTGTTACTCGTAGACTGGAACATGCCAAAACTGAATGGACTCGAACTGGTTAAAATTGTGAGACAAATAGATAAGTACAAAAAATTACCAATTATCATGATCACCTCAGAAGCAGCAAAATACAATGTACTCGAGGCCGTCAAAGCGGGAGTTTCCGATTATATCGTAAAACCTATAACCGGAATCACGGTGATGAAGAAATTAGATCAATACTTATAGAATCATTCCCCACTGAAAAATGAAACAAACTGCGACAAACCATACCGGATTTTCCGGCACCTAAACTCTAACACCCAAAACACAAGTCTCACCTCCGTTCAAATAAAAAAGCCCCTCCACATACAGGAAGGGCTTTGTGTGCCGCCGAGCAGAATCGAACTGCTGACACGAGGATTTTCAGTCCTCTGCTCTACCGACTGAGCTACAGCGGCTTACAAAAATGAAAATTAACAACTTCTCGCATAGTTGTCAATACTCCCCGGCCACACCCCATACAACATCAAGTTCACACCGACCTAAGCGCTTCAACAGGTTCTATCTTAGCCGCCCTTCTCGATGGGATAAAAGACGCAAGAGAGGCAACCACAACGCCATAGACAAACACAAAGAGGGTGGTCTTTAGGTTTACAACCGGACGAATAACCCCCGAGACCTCGAAGTTTAGATTTTTAAAGTAATTGGAAAGATCAAAACCATCTTTTACAAAGGGTAAAACAATTCCCATACCAACAAGGGCACCTACAAAAGCCGAGATTACCGCTATAAAGAACGCTTCCAGAAAGAACAACATCACTATCTGGGAGGACGTCATACCCATAGCAGCTATCGTCCCTATCTCGCGGGTTCTCTCGTATATAACCATCATCGTCGTATTAATGATAACCGTAGAACCCAGTATAAAAAATATCAGAGCCATAAATTGGTATGAAAGATTAGACATCTTTATAAGGGCATACCACGAACCTATACTCCGCCATGTTCTAACCTCAAGCCTGGTAGCAGGAGATTTCTTACCGAGTAAAGATGCTATCCTCGAGGCTGTTTCCTGCAATTTTGACCTATCTCTAACAAGGATAAGAATCTCTGTAACAGAGTTTTCCATCTTCAAAAACCTCTGCACCGTTTCCAGGGGGATAAACAAGAAGCGTTTATTAAAAGAATTAACCTCGAACCTCACAATACCTGTTATTTTAAAACTCATTCTCGAAAGCCTCATGTGCACATCCTTTGAGAGCAAGGTAATCCTGTCCCCTACAGAAACCCCCATCTCCTTGGCAAGCCCGAAGGAGAGAAGCACCTCTTTTCTACCGGCAACAGGCAAAATACCGCTCTTAAGATTTTTACCAAAATTTTGGAAGGCCTCGGCCCGGTTAAAATTCAACCCAACACCTACCACTTTAAAGGTTTTACCATTCCTATATACCGAGGCATAAAACTCAATTCTGGGCAAGACCGCCCTTACATTCTCATCCGAATCACATACATCAACCACTCTCTCGTAATCCCCGATCCCCAAGTGCAGGGGATTCAAAACCTCATACCTGTCATACTTTTCATTACGTATCCTTATATCTCCGGTTATAAAATGCCTTATATTCTTCCCGTAATCCGACATAATTCCATCTTCCACTGAAAAGAGAATCACAATAGACATAACAGAGATTGCAATAGCCACCCCCGAAAGAATACTTCTTCTCTTATTTCTCCTTATATTCCTGAATGCAATTACGGATATTCTCATAGTTCTATCTCCTCAATTTTATCTCTACTGATGTCTCAAACACTCCGTTATCTCCATTTTAAGAGCACGAGAGGCAGGAATAAAAGCGACCCCCATAGACACCGCTACCCCAAAGACAAAGGAAATCGGAAAAACCTCCGGATTCCACGCTCCTCTAAAAACCCCCGTCAATCTATAGCCTATATCCACATCCTTCATATACGCAGAAAAATCAATACCGTATCTCACCGAATAAAAACTTAAAAGGGCTCCGAGCGCAATTCCTACCAGAGCACCTATAAAACCTATTCCTCCGGCCTCAAGCAAAAAGGCAAACTTTAAGGCGCTATCTCCCATACCCATCGCCCGCATCATACCTATCTCTCTTATCCTCTCATACACAGCCATCAACATCGTATTGGATATCCCTACAGCGGCAATAATAAAGATTAAAAACAGAATCACAGCAGTTCCGCTCCTCTTACCCTGAGAAACAGCCAAAAAGTCAGGAGCAAGATCTCTCCAGCTTTTTACAACAAGACTCCTCTCATCCTCAAGTTTTGCCCTTAAACGACCAAGTATCTTCTCCGGAGTCTGCCAACCGGGGAAATATAGGGATAATTCGGTGACAGCTCCATGCAGTTCCAGTTCTCTATTGACCAGAGAGAGAGGAATAAAAAGCGTTCCTCCATTTACCTTCGGGTTGGGAGAACCAATTACTCCTGTAATCCTAAGACGAAGAGTCTTAAAGACACCGGATTTGGTTCGTATTTTGAGGGTTAGTAGATTCCCAACATCAACTCCAAGGCTTCTCATAAGTTTTCTTCCTACCAGAACACCTTTTTCCCCATTATTCAAAAATCTTCCCCTATATATAACATTCTCTAATCTGTACACCCTCTTATCCTCCTTCGGGTCAATACCTATAACCTTGACCGGTAGAGAACCCTCATCGGTATACACCTCGCCAAAGAAACAAACCCTAGGTGTCCAAACAACACCCGAGCTGCTTAGTGCATCCTTTAAAGATTTTGAGGGAACAAAGGAGTATTCCAGGGGAAGATAATCGATATTCTTCCAAAAATTAGCCTCCATAACCTTTGCGGCACCGGTTTCATACCACACAAGGTTTCTCTCCGACTCTCTCTCGGCCCCCAGCAGGAGGGAATCTACCCATATATACATAGCAATACCGAAGGCAATAGCAACAACAGTTATAATTGTCCGACGCCTGTATCTGGAGAGATTCTTCCACGCAAGGGAAACAAGGAAACCCAGCATATGTACTTTAGTCCTCTTCATACCTTCCCTCCGTCCGCTACCCTTCCGTCATGCAAAAGGACAAGTCGCTTAGCAAACTCCATAACCATCGGATCGTGAGTGGAAAATACAAAGGTTGTATTATAGCGGTTGTTTAATTCGGCCATAAGTTCAAGAATCTCCTTCCCGGTAGCAGAGTCAAGGTTAGCCGTTGGTTCATCGGCCAAAACCAGTGTTGGTTTCTTAACCAAGGCTCTGGCAATTGCAACCCTCTGTTGCTGTCCCCCCGAAAGTTCGGAGGGGAAACGTCTCTCCAACCCCTCAAGCCCAACCTCGGCGAGTATCTCCATCGTTCGATTCTTTACATCCTCCCTGTCCAACCCTAAAAGGGAAAGGCTAAAAGATACATTCTCGTAGGCCGTTAAAACCGGAATAAGATTGAAGGATTGAAAAACAAAACCTATCTTATCCCGCCTTAGAAGGGCAAGTTCCCTCCTGTTTAATCCGGAAACAGGAGAGCCCTCCAGATATACCTCTCCCGATGTCGGTTTATCCAAACAACCGATTAGATTCAACAGGGTGGTTTTTCCGGAACCAGAGGGACCTGCTATCGAGACAAACTCTCCCGCATCTATCTCCAGAGATACTCCCCGGAGAGCCTTCACCGTTGTCTTACCCACCCTGTAATCCTTTGTGACATTAACAACTCTAACCATCTATCCCACTCCTTGTACTTTATTGGATTTTCTATTGGATAGTGCCCTGCAACCAACCTCCACGCGGATAATTTGATCAATCCTCCGCTTCGGACATGGTCCCATCACTATCACCACCCTCACCCCCTTTAAAACCGACCTTTCCCCGCTCGAGTTTTCCAAGCGCAGCAGAACCAAGAAAACTTCCCAGTGACATCGACTCAACAGCCGAAGAGGGGAGGAGTATAATGGAACCCTGCTTTTTTAATCCCTCAAAAATCATATTCATCGCTCGAAGGTGCAGAGCGGTAGGATTATCCTTATACCTTTCGGAGGCCTCTGCAAACTTCTCTGCAATCTCAACCTCCGCAGTTCCAAGAATTACCCTGGACTTTCTCTCCCTCTCCGCTTGAGCCTGCTTGGACATAGCATCTTCCAACTCCTTTGGAATGATAATATCACTTATCTCTATTGATATAATTGTTATCCCCCAGGGATTTGTCTTAGCATCGAGAATCTGTTGAATTTCTCTTCCGAGACGCTCCCGCTCGGAGAGAAGGACAGCAAGATCGTTACACCCTATCGAATCTCTAAGAGCAGCCTGAGATGCAAGAATAACAGCTTCCGTAAAATTTTCTACCTCAAGAACAGCCTTCTTGGGATCCCAAACCATCCAGAAGGCAATTGCGTCTACATTGGTAGGAACGGTATCCCTTGTTAGGGTAGTCTCGGCTCGAAAATCGGTAGCCCTTATCCTCGTGTCAACGTACTGTACAACGGAATCCACAAGCGGTAAGATTATAAATGGTCCCGGTCCCCTTAGAGCTTTAAATTTTCCAAGCCTAAACACAACAGCCTTCTCCCATTCCCTTGCTATCTGAAAGGACGGAGAAATCAAAAAACCCAATGAAACAAAGCTAAAGAGAATCCAATAGGCAGGCTCTAAAAAGAAAAACATAGCAGCCCATGCTATGATAATCAATTTTAAAACAGCGTTCCACGCGGGTAGGAGCAATAAAAGCACAACCCCGCCAACCACTCCAAGTGCAACATACACCAGATACGATATATCCGTAGCAGGGTAATATCTGTACTGAACAAACGAGGCGGCAGCAAGAAAGACAATGAGGATAAAAAAACTAATGGAGTTAAAGATAAACTCTTTCCTTACCCCCTCCCTGTAGAGATTCTTTATCAAAGCTGGTTTCTTAATCTCAAACTTCATCTTTGATCATCCCCCTTCTGGTTGATACTTGCTCTACCCTCACCAATCCCTTCTCCCGTATGTTCCCTCGAATCATAGTCCTTTGAGCCATACTCTCTCAGATATTCAATAATCTCATCCAGAGAAAAACCATAGGAAGAGGCCTTAACAACAAAGTCCCTGGTAATTCTCGAGAGAATTTTCTCTCTCTCGATAGAATCCAGTTCCACCTTCTTTTCGCTTATGAATGTACCTGTGCCCTGTTGACTGATAACTAATCCCCTTATCTCGAGCTCGTTGTACGCCCGGGCCACAGTGTTGGGATTAACCTGTAACTCAACGGCGAGCCCCCTCACCGTGGGAAGTTGATCCCCGGTAGTGAGTCTTCCGTCCGCCATAGCCATCTCTATCTGCAGAATTATCTGTTTGTAGAAGGGAACACCGCTTCTCGGATCAAGAACAAACTTTAAACTCTTCTCCGACACCCTAACCACTCCTCAGCACAATATCAATAACCAACACTTCCGGACCCAACAAAATTAGCGAGTATTTACCGAGTTTCACATACTTCATCACAATCCATCAACCCTCGAAAATTGTATTAGTCAATTAGTACAATAGTAATTTAGCACATTAGCACTATTAGTCAAGGGGAAAGCAAGAGAAAAACAAAAAATTCCCAAAGTTAAAACCCAAGTTAAAAAAGGAATAGTCTTTTCTCCCTTTTTCATTTAAAATAGCCCCATAACTTTCACACACTCGGGAGACTCTCTATGACTCAGATTAGGATTCAGAAACCACTCTATATCTTCGAGCTTGAGTTTGAGGTTCGAGACTACGAATGCGATCTACAGGGAGTTGTCAATAACGCCGTATACCTGCACTACCTTGAGCACACAAGGCACAAGTTTTTCAAAGCGGTGGGTCTGGACTTCGCCGCTCTACACGAGGAGGGAATAGATGCCTTTGTAGCCCGGGCCAATCTCGAGTACAAACACCCACTAAGGAGCGGCGACAGGTTTGTCTGTAGGTTATGGATTGAGAAAAAGGGGAGGTTGAGATACATATTCCATCAGGATATTTACAGATTACCGGACGAACTCCTGATAGCTAAAGCCGAAATAACGGGAACCACAACTGTAAACGGGAAACTCGGAGTCTGCGAGAAGGTAGATAGAGCCTTTCAAAGGGCGATGGCAAACGAAAAAATTCCATCAAATCCATAAAATCAGGTCATCCGTACCTTATGAGTAATTGTAAAACACAAAACAAAGAACAACCCACTCTAAAACTTTTTCACAACTCCACGGTAATTTTTACAAGTACAAAAAAGTGGCTTTACCCACTTTTCGATCTGGAGAGTTTTCTAAAAGACTATTTAACCCACCACCCAGAGGCCACGAGCGATCTATACCTGGAAGACAAAATCGTAGGTAAAGCCTCGGCTTTTCTGATAGTATATATGGGAATACCCAAGGTTCACGCCCACATTCTAAGTAGTTACGGAAAAAAGGTTTTCGAAACCTATTCTATACAATACACCTATGACACATTGATAGAGAGAGTATCCTGCAAAACAGAGGAACTATTAAAAAATGTAAGAGCACCGAAAGAGGCGTATAGAATAATACAAAATCTAAGGAATAATAACACTTGACTATAGCCTACATAAGCACTAAGCTTTACAGAGAGTTGCTATACCCCCCAGGGGTGTAAAAAATGCAATAATAACAGCACAAAAGGTGTATAAAATGGAATCAAAAGCGGAAAAAAAAGGTCCCCACCCGATAAATAAACAAGCACTGAGGCGATTAAAAAATATCGAGGGTCAGGTGAGAGGACTTCAAAGAATGGTAGAAGAAGAACAGTACTGCGTAGATATTATAACTCAGATATCCGCCGTACGGGCAGCTCTCAACAGTGTCGGAATGCTTATCCTAAAGCGTCACATCGAGACATGTGTATCGGACGCAATTAAAGCGGGCGGAGAGGAAAAAACCCATATAATTGACGAGCTCATGAGTGTACTATCCAGAGCAAAACTATAAGTATCTCATCCCCAATCGTCCTGTAACTCTACATACGTACCCTCAAAAGTCTTGCATTTATTGCAACAATAACCGTGCTAAGAGACATAAGTACTGCCCCGGCGGCAGGACTCAAAAGTACCCCAAAACTATACAGAACACCCGCAGCCAGTGGAATGGCAAGCGCATTGTATCCTGTTGCCCATGCAAGATTCTGAACCATCTTTCTATAGGTTGCCCTGGCAAGTTTTAGTATCTTAACAACATCGAGAGGGTTACTCCTAACAAGTACTATATCGGCGGTTTCTATAGCAACATCACTACCGGCACCAATCGCAATTCCAACATCGGCACTTGCAAGAGCCGGAGCGTCATTAACCCCATCCCCCGTCATTGCAACAACAAAGCCACGCGATTTCACCTCTTTAACCCTACTAGCCTTTTCATGCGGCAGAACCTCCGCAAAAACTTCACCTATACCAATTTCTTTTGCAACCCAATTTGCAACCTCTCTGTTGTCCCCGGTTAGCATAATGGTACGAACTCCCATACCCTTTAACTTTTCAACAGCCAATTTTGATTCCTCCCTCACAACATCAGCAAGGGCAATTACCCCCTTGGGTTTCCCATCGAGAAGGAGATAAACAACCGTCTTGCCCTGTTTAAAGAGATTCGTGATTCGACTATCATCCATATCCACACCCTTATCCTTAAGGTAACCGGGACTAACCACCATCACCTCCCTTCCGTCAACACGTCCGATAGCACCCCTACCAGGTATTGCCTTAAAATCCGTTACAGGCAAAACTCTGTTTTCAGGAACATCAATAGAAATATCAGTCAGATTATCATCCCTCTTTTCGGACGCCTTTTTGGACTCTTCACCGGAAACCATATCACTAGCGCTTGTCTCAACAGAGCGAGAAGTTAGCGAAAGTACAATACCTTTAGCAATCGGATGCTCCGAGTTCGCCTCCACCGAGGCCGCATAACGTAAAATCTCTTCCTCTCTCATAGAGTGATCCAACACAACAATATCGGTTACCCCAAATCTTCCCTCTGTCAGGGTCCCCGTTTTATCAAATATCACAGCTTGAATATTTCTCGCATGCTCAAAGGCCGCCCGGTTTCGAATTAGAAGTCCGTTCTTAGCAGAAATCGCAGTGGATACCGCAACAACCAGAGGAACAGCCAGACCAAGTGCATGGGGGCAGGTTATAACCATAACCGTCACAGTGCGCTCCAGAGCAAAGGCAAAATCCTTATGCACAAGGGCAAGCCAGACAAAAAGGGTAATCCCCCCTGCCCCTAAAGCTATAAGGGTAAGCCATAAAGCCGCTCTACTGGCCAGGTCTTGACTTCTGGATTTGCTCTCCTGCGCCTGTCTAACGAGTTTTACCACCTGAGAGAGATAGGAATCCTCACCTGTCTTTTTTATCTCTACCACCAAAGAACCCTCTCCGTTTACGGCGCCACCTATAACTTCATCGCCCTCCCGTTTAACAACGGGCTTGGACTCTCCGGTAAGCATTGCTTCGTTTACAGAACTCTCGCCCTCAATAACCATCCCATCTACCGGAAGCTTTTCTCCCGGTTTTACAAGTACTCTATCTCCGACCTTTAAATTCTCTACAGAAACATCAATTACCCCTCCATCCGGCAACAACTTATGGGCCTCTGAGGGCATCAGCTTTGCCAACTCTTCCAAAGCCTTAGAGGCTCCCATAACCGACTTCATCTCGATCCAGTGACCCAAAAGCATAATATCCACAAGGGTTACAAGCTCCCAAAAAAACACCTTCCCGGGAAGTCCAAAAACAACCACACTGCTATAGACATAGGCTGTGGAAATTGCAAGTCCTATGAGACTCATCATCCCGGGTAGTTTCTTTCTAAGCTCCCTAACAAGCCCACTCAAGAATGGCCAACCACCGTAGAAAAATACAAATGTAGAAAGGCCAAAAAGAATATAACCGTCTCCCTTAAAGGCAATTAATTCTCTAATCCCGAAAAGTTTCTGAATCATAGGAGACAGTGCCAGTATAGGAAGGGTGAATACAACAGAAATCCAAAATCGCTTGCGGAAATCAGCTACCATGTGAGCATGGTGCGAGCTATGAGCGTGTTTGTGATCGTGATCCTCGGGACTATGCTGCATGTGTTCATGATGTTCGTGATGAGTATGTTTATTATCCATATATCAAACCTCCTTATCCTAATCCATGAGATCTTTTTTCATCCGAAGGTACTCTTCCCTATCAATTTCTCCTCTGATATAGCTAGCTTTAAGCTCTTCAAGGGGGTCCATATACAATTTCATCATTGTTTCGTCCCCCCTCTAATTCCATACTCTTCCTCCTAATGTAACGTCGAAACTCAAAACAACCGCATCTCGTGGAGACCTCAGCCATACCATACCCCCCAGGGGTCTCGCACGCACATACATAATACAAAAGTTTACCAAAGGAGTCAACTTAAAAACCAAAAAACTACCCCCAAAAACAAAAGCAACACTAGATTCAACCCTTAAATGATACTACTATCAGAATAATGAAAAGGCCCAAAGACCGCTCACTAATATTACTCTCGTACATAACAATATATGTCGTGTGGGGCTCAACCTACTTTTTCATTAAAATGGCCGTAAAAAGCATTCCCCCTCTGGGGGTAGTGGGCATACGCTTTCTTATAGGAGGCTTTTTCTTCCTTCTCATTGCCATACTAACAAGACGCCTAAGTCCCCCACCAACCATAAAACAAGTTGGAGCCTCTATACTACTGGGAAGCTTACTCCTCCTGGGAGGAAACGGACTAATCTCGTACGCGGAGAGACAGGTAGATAGCTACCTGGTAGCCCTAATAATAGCCTCTACACCCCTTGTTGTTGCTATCTTTGACAGAGTACTTCTGCAAAAAAGAATAACATCGGTAAGAATTATCGGGATAATACTCGGAGAAATCGGAGTAGCACTACTGGTATACAACGGAAAATCATTCATCACCAGTCTAAATCCCGAGATAGCGATGGTTATCCTTGCAATCTTATTATGGGCTCTG
>Ga0256914_1002013_pt1 | contig 17364 bp, 16 predicted proteins | sample HulkmetaG_FD_191571 | JGI IMG/M metagenome (GOLD analysis project Ga0256914, IMG submission 191571) | Hydrothermal chimney microbial communities from Main Endeavour vent field at the Juan de Fuca Ridge, Pacific Ocean - Hulk | ecosystem: Environmental > Aquatic > Marine > Hydrothermal vents ... | reverse complement strand
TGAATGTGGTGGGCCCGGTGTGGAATGTGCCCATCATCGCTTATGGCGCGGGGGATAGCGCGTTGGATCACACGCCCAACGAGCATATTGTCATCGCTGAGTGGGCCCGCTCGGTGGCGGTGCTGACCGACGCTCTGGAACATATAATGGATGATGGGTAGTGTTTCAACGGATGGATTGCAAACGATTGTTTTCCTTTTGCGTGCTATTGTCTTTCTGTTGAGATGAGCGTAAAATGCGAAGCATGAACGCACACAGCAAGTTTATGATCTGGTTTATTCTGGCATGGATGATGTCTGCCGCGGGTGGGGCCCTTGCCATGCCTGTAGAGCCGATCTGGCCAGGGCTGTCTCATCCTCCCGCCCTGGTGGAAATGCCCGGAGATGTCATTACCCCCCCTCCGGTTTATGGCTATCAGGTGTTGTCAATCTATCCACACGATGCCCAGGCGTTTACTCAGGGTTTGGTTTACTGGCAGGATGGTTTTTATGAGGGAACTGGTCTGCATGGACGCTCATCGCTGCGGCGTGTGGATTTAAAAACTGGTCAAATCGCGAACGTTCTGAATTTGCCTGCCCAGTATTTTGGCGAGGGTGTGGCAATGGTGGATGATCGCCTCTATCAACTTACCTGGCAATCTCATGTGGGATTCATTTATGATCGGGCAAGTTTCAGGCTGTTGGGCCGCTTTCAATATCCCACCGAGGGATGGGGATTGACTTACAATGGGCAGGAATTAATAATGAGCGACGGCTCGCCAATGCTCTATTTTCTTGATCCAAAAACCATGAAGCCCGTTCGCACCTTGTTGGTGCATGATGATTCAGGCCCAGTGGCAAAACTAAATGAGCTTGAATACATTGATGGCGAGATTTACGCCAACGTGTGGCAAACCGATCGGATCGCCCGTATCGATCCTCTGAGCGGCTGGGTCTTGGCGTGGATCGATCTCAGAGGCCTGTTACCACCGGCAGATCGCCTGGGCGCAGATGTACTCAATGGTATTGCCTGGGATGAAGAAAATAGGCGTTTATTCGTCACTGGCAAGCTCTGGCCTAAACTGTTTCAGATCGAACTGCTTCCTCCCAAACACGTTTCAAACTAAAAACAACCGATCTACGTCGAGCGGATGAGATTGTGGGTACGCAGAGTTGCATATTTGCCTGAGTAATTTTTTGCTCTCCCGCCTGGTTCGTGGCTCACTGTCGGCGTTGGTTGTTGATCTACAAATTGAAATGCGTCTCTTACTCCAAGGCGTTTGCCGTTTGGAAACGCGTGGGATAAGATAAAAAGGCGTGGTTCAATGTACATCACAAATGTGATTATATTATTGTTAACCCGTGTGCAACTTTTTGTGGCACACCAGCGGGCAGATCAAGCAATCTCCGCAAAACAAGCCGACTAACATGGACGAACGTTGATGAATACAGATGGTGGTTCGTTTCGTTCACCTTTGTCTTTTCGTCTAGTTGCCTGGCACAAATTAGCTTTGACCGCCGTCATTGGCCGAATGAATTCGGTTCTGGGGGCGCAGCCCCCTCCTTTGCTTCCTCCCCCGCTCCGAGACGGGGGGGAGGAGATGTGGAGAGGAATTGCCTGTGCCACCCGTCCCCCTGCGGTGCGGGGACGGTTCCCGACCGCGAGTTTGAATCTATATTTTTGAAAGAAGGGCTGTCAGCGCAGACTGACAGGCGGCCGGAGGCCCTCAGTCCTGATTTCAATCGGTGGGCAACTGGGCATGAAATTTGTGTCAGGTTGCTAGTCTTTTCGTCAATCTTCGGCTGATGAGTTGTATTCGACTCCCATGTTCATTCAAATTCATATCGTCAACTACTCAATTTATCCCTGGAGGTCTGTAAATGGCTCGAAAGCCCATGTCCAATATCGATGCCGCCTGGCTGCATATGGACGATCCCACCAATCTGATGATGATTACCGGGTTCTTCGAGTTCGCCGGACCTTTGGATTATGAGCGCTTGAAGGCTACGGTAGAGGTGCGGATGGTCAGACGCTGGCGACGTTTTCGCCAGCGCGTGCGTGAGTCGCGGCTTCCTCTGCGTGGTCCCTATTGGCAGGATGATCCCTACTTCGATATCGACAACCACATATTCCAGATCGGCCTTCCTTCACCAGGGGATGATGCCACCCTGAAAGAGATGATAAGCAAGTTGGCCAGCAAACCTCTGGATACAAGTAAGCCTTTGTGGGAATTTCATCTTGTGGAAAATCTGGCGAGCGGCGGCTCGTTTTTGGTTGTGCGTCTGCATCATGCCATTGCTGATGGCATTGCCTTGATGTCGGTGCTGATGACGCTGTGCGATGTCACGCCCGACGCCCCATGGCCCAAGCCTGAATCTGAGAAAGCCCATCGCCGTCGTGGAAATTTGGTGCGCTCTTTGTTTTACCCCGCGGCTAATCTCTTTGCCGCCACCAAAACCATGGCTGATGAGGGGCGCTCTATGCTCTCTGATCCGGACCATCTGACCAAGAGATTGTCTCAGGCCAGGGCTTTTGCTGAACGTTTCGCACGACTTGCATTGCTCCCGCCCGACGCCCGCACGATTTTCAAAGGCAGTTTGGGGCGCAAGAAGGTGGTGGCATGGACTGCAGACCTGCCATTGGAGGATGTCAAGCAGGTGAAAACGGCCCTGGGCGTGACGGTCAATGATGTATTGATGGCAGTAGTGGCTGGAGGATTGCGTGATTATCTCATCTTTCGGGGGCAAAATGTGCCCGACAACCTTAATATCCGGGCCATGGTGCCAGTGAATTTACGTCCATTAGAACAAGCAGCCAAACTCGGCAATTATTTTGGTCTGGTCGTGATGTCTCTCCCTCTAGGTATAGCAGATCCTTTGCAGCGTGTCGCCGAAGTGAAGCGACGCATGGATGATTTGAAGAACTCTCCTGAGGCGGTGGTGGGCTATACGTTGCTTGAGATCATGGGCATGACCCCGGCCCAGATCGAAAACCTGCTGGTGCAATTTTTTGCCATGAAGTCAACCCTGGTGCTAACCAATGTGCCTGGTCCCAGACAAAGGCTTTATTTTGCTGGCAGCCGTATCGAACGCATCATGTTTTGGGTGCCGCAATCAGGACGATTGGGTATGGGAATCAGCATCTTTAGCTATGCAGGTGCGGTCAATGTTGGCGTTATGACCGATCACTCACTTGTCCCTGATCCCGACTCTATCTCTGGGTTCATCGAGCAGGATTTCGCCCGTATGTTGGCCAAAACCAAAGAAGTGCAGGCTCAACAGGAGCAAATTTCTTCATCTCCTGCTGTAGGTTTGGTTCAAGACGTGGTCATTGATGCGGAGGATGAAGAGGCCGAGGGGGATCAACGTTGCATGGCTATCACCAAGGCAGGTCATCGTTGCAAGAACAAGGCGCTGCCCGGCTCTCAGTATTGTCGCATTCATGCTCATCTGGCATCCGAACCTGATTGATGTCCCAGCGTAATTTTTTCGAGAAAGTTTGGCTCATCACCCTTCAAATCCCGGCGGGGAAAGTCACCTGGTACGGGCATATTGCAGAGATGCTGGAGTCGCCCGGCGCCGCCCGAACAGTAGGGTGGGCTCTCAACGCATTAACGCCCGAACAATCTCATGTCATCCCCTGGCAACGGGTCATCAACAAGGCAGGTCGCTGTTCCATCCGCAATGAGAAACATGGATCGCAAGATCAGCAATTACGCCTAGAAAGTGAGGGCGTTGAGTTCGACGAGCACGGTTATACGGACTTCGGACGATTTGGCTGGGCGGGCCTTGACCCTGACGTGGTGGCGTGGGTGTTGGAAAATGTGTCTTTGCCATGGGAGTGATCTGGATCTCCGGGTGCTTTGATAGCTTGGTGGCGATTAAGTGAGCTCCCAAAAGTTGTTTGACTTTCTTTGACTTGTTTTGTAACGACGTCAAGCCGAAAAGAGGAAGCTGGATGAAGACAACCCTCTACTTGCGTCTACCTTGGTCTACATTCGTCATGTGACAGGTCATCAGATTTCTATCAGAAGTTAAGTAGATGTGCATTTAAAACTTGAGAAAAGCGCCTACGCATATTGACGAACATAGACGATAGTTCGCTTCGTCCACCTTTGTCTTTTCCTCTATCTTCGTCTGATGAGTTGGAAGCATCTCCAAAGTTTATTTCAAATTCATATCATCAACTACTTAAGACATTTTCTGGGGCTACTTAACGCAGGATTTTTGGTTTGATTAACCATTGTAGATGTGCATCATGCGGTCCCACCTCTGACCAACTGGAGGTATGCAGACGCAGGCTGGCGATGGCTGCCGTTGGCATACGCACATTACCCCCACACAATAACGCTATCACGTCCTCCATGCCTGGATTGTGACCCACCATCATGGCCTTTTCCACCTCCTTCGGCAGATTTTGAATCACCTCCATGAGCATTGATGGCGAAGCTAGATAAATGCGTCGATCCTGGCGCATCTGTCCGGCGAAAGTTCGCTCACGGGCAATGGTTTCTGCGGTTTGGCGGGCGCGTAGAGCCGGTGAAGTGATGATGATTTCGGGCAGGAGTTGGCGAGAAGCCAAAAACGCGGCCACACGGGGGGCGTCGCGCTGTCCACGTTGATTCAGGGGGCGCTCGAAATCAGAAGAGTACTGAGCGCCCCAATCTGATTTTGCATGACGCATGAGCAGCAAAGTTTTCATTGCAACTCCTTGGGCGGAAGAGCATCGGTGACTGAGGAGAAGACTTTGGCCACGGCTGCTGCGCGGCTGTTTACATCTAATTTGCTAAAGATGGCCCGTAAATGGCGTTTGACCGTATTAGGCGAGATGACTAAAGTTTGGGCGATAGCTTTGTTGCTGAGCCCCGCGACCATGAGATCAAACACCTCGCGCTCGCGTGGCGAAAGGCGACGTAGCAATGACTGTTGGCGGGCGTTGATGGCTGCCAACGCGGCATGTCGGGCCAGTAATACCAGCACTTTTTTATCCCAATCGGAGGACGGCAGCGATTTTTCTGGAGTGGCGAAAATACTCAGAACGCCCAGAGGCGGCCCTTTTTCTGTTGCTAGCAAGGGCGAGGCCAAACCTCGAGGCCATCTCGCACCGGGAAGTGTAATCGTGACTGGTCCCCGTGCTTGCAATGGTGGCGACAGGGAAGGAAGTGCACCATCGCGGGGTTGAAATGTAGTCGGGCTGGTCACTTGTAGCGCCAGGCGACCATTTTGTTCCAACCAGAGTCCTGCAGTCTCTGCCCCCAGTAATTCGCGAGCCAGTTGCACCACGCGACGATACAATTCTGCGGGCCGTGCGGCCAGAAGACGGGCGGAAAGCTCCTGCAACGCGTCCAGCAGACGCATCTCTTGTATGGCAATCACCGCCTGGATGGCTAACGATTGCAATAACAACGCGTCTTCCTCGCTGAATGCGCCTACTTCCGGACTCTCCAGATTGAGCATCCCCTCCAACTTGCCACTAGCGCCGATTAGCGGCGTCACCAGCTCCGAGCGCATGATTAGCTTTTTATCCAGTGGATAGTACAGGTCTTGCCAGGAGGGATCTCGCACATCCGCAATGCAAAGGGTTTGGCGAGCCACGGCGGCCCGACCTGTGATGGTGCTGTTATCCAGAGGCAGTGCTTCGGTATGGGGATGCCCCATGTCTTCACCCGCAACCGCTCGCGTCACTAGACGGGCGCCCTCCTCATCCAACAACCGAAAGATACCGTAGCGCGCCCCGGTCACTTCCAATGCCATCTGCAAAATTGCTTCCAGGGTTTCCTCAAGTTGCAGGCGAGAGGAGATGAGCATATCTGCCCGGCGTAGGCGTTCCAACTCTTCCTCCTTGCGCCGGATGTTCTGCTGCCATCGCTCTCGCTGCTGCACCAGCTCTAATGCAGATGAAGCGTGAATGGCGATGTTTTCCAACATGGCCTGTTGCTCGGGAGTGAGCCTCTGGCCCTGAGACAACGTCAATATCAAGGCGCAATTGCGAATGGGGATGGCAATGACGTTTTCCTTCTGCAATGGCTTCGCGGCCGACGTTGTCGGCTCAATGCGTACATCTTTAGCTAAGGGCAGGATGCGGGCGATGAGCCATGCAATTTGCTTTCGCGCTTGATCCACATCCAACTGCACATTTTTTCCCACGCGGTTGATGGCCTGGGCTGTAGTGTTAAGTTCTGTCAGGGTGACGGGAAGGTTCGTGTTAGGCATGGCGTAGTGGTTTGGGATCAGAAAAATGATCCTCATTATACCAATTTCAATGGCACACAAAAAAACGCCCGACGCGGGGTCGGGCGGGATAGATTGTGTTGCGAGTGGGAGTCAGGCGTTGTAGTAGAGTAAGAATTCGTAGGGGTGTGGGCGTAGGCTGACAGGACCGACCTCCTCCTCCATTTTGTAGGAGATATAGGCGTTCAGTAAGTCTTGGGTGAAGACGTCGCCTTCCAGGAGGAAGTCCTTGTCTGCGTCCAGCGCATCCAGGGCTTCGTTGAGCTTGCCAACGGTAAGCTGCACTTTGTTGATGTTTTCTTCTTCGAACAAGTCGGTTTCGGCGGGCTCGCCGGGGTCGATCTGGTTGCGGATGCCGTCTAAACCCGCCATGAGCATGGCGGCAAAGGCCAGATAGGGGTTGGCGGTAGGATCAGGGCTGCGGAATTCGACACGCTTGGCCTTGGGCGATTGAGAGTACATGGGAATACGGCAGGCCGCGGAGCGATTGCGAGCCGAATAGGCAATGACAACAGGCGCTTCGTAGCCTGGGACTAGGCGGCGGTATGAGTTGGTAGTGGGAGCAACAAGCGCCAGCAGTGCGTTGATGTGTTTGAGAATGCCGCCAATGTACCATAACGCCATCTGGCTCAGACCCGCATACTCATTCCCTGCAAAAAGAGGTTGTCCATTCTTCCATAGACTCTGATGGGTGTGCATACCCGAACCATTGTCTGCGTAAATGGGTTTGGGCATGAACGTGACAGTCTTGCCAGCCTTGCGAGCCACATTTTTGACAATATATTTGTAAAGCTGCACATGATCCGCCATTTTCACCAGAGGGCCATATTTCATATCGATTTCACATTGGCCAGCGGTGCCCACTTCGTGATGGTGTACTTCTACTTCCAGACCTGCATCGATCATGGTGCGTACCATTTGTGAACGCAATTCTTGTAGTGTATCCACCGGCGGGACTGGGAAATAACCACGTTTGTGGGGGATGGAGTGGCCAAATCCGAAAATACCATTATTCCACGGTCCTTCCACACTATCGATTTGATACGCCGACGAGTACTCGCCCGCGGAGTACATAATCTGATCGAAGATAAAAAATTCGGCCTCAGGTCCGAAATAGACGGTATCGGCAATACCGGTGGAGCGCAGGTAATCCACGGCTTTGCGGGCCACATAGCGCGGATCGCGAGAGAAAGGCTCACGGGTGATGGGATCGTACACATCGCAGGTGAGGCTGAGGGTGGGCATCTCAGCCACCGGATCGATGATAGCGGTGTTTGGGTCCCCCAATAAAATCATGTCGCTATTTTCAATGCTCTGAAAACCACGAATGGAGGAGCCATCGAAGCCCATTCCCTCTTCAAAGGCCTGCTCCGCACTGAACGCCTCGACAGGCATGGAAAAATGCTGCCATTGCCCAAAGAGATCCGTAAATTTGACATCAACGATTTTGAGATCATGCTCGTGGATCAGTTTCATTACATCTTTTGCATTCATGACAAACTCCTATTCTGAAAATAATTCGTGGAGCGTAGATAACACGCAGTAAAAGCGGACCTTCGCGGATAAAAGGTTAATGTTGCACAATTTGATTGGACTACAGGCCGGGAGGCCATCAATCCATCGAACAATTGATTCTTTTAGATTTCAGGAGACACAGCCTTCGGGAGGAATATGCACCGTCGCACTTGTTCCCATAGGCCCAAGTATACGCGTCTTCTCCGGCTCTGACCATGACCCAAATGGATCATTTTCGGAAAAAACTCGTAAACGCCGCGACTATTCTTTCTGTTTAGGGTTATTCTAGTGTGGGCGTTGCCGCCTCAGTTATGACTTTTGTCTGTTCGGACCGAGTGAAGTCGTTACTGTTTTGCAAGAATCGTCGAACATGCTAAAATCAGTTTGGCCTTTTTCATATCCCGAATACACCAAAGCTAACTCTTTTCTATTTTTTGGAGGAAATTTATGACTGTCGAAGAACGTGTAATCGAAATTATTGTCGATCAATTGGGCGCAGATCCAGCCGAAGTATCCATGGAATCCCGTTTCCGTGAGGACCTGGAGGCCGATAGTCTGGATTTGGTCGAGTTGATGATGGCTTTCGAGGAGGAGTTCGGCGGAGAAATCTCTGATGAAGAAGCTATGAGCATCGAAACCGTTGGACAGGCTGTGGAGTTGCTGAAGTCCTACGGCGCCGAATAATCGTTCTTACATTCATTTGCGCTTTATTCCGAGCACCGGGCGTTTTACGCTCGGTGTTTTGGTTCTCAACGCATGATTTTGGTTCGTCCTATGCTTACTCCAAACTCTACAACAGCCATCATCCTGGCCGGAGGGGCCAGCAGTCGCATGGGGCGCAACAAGGCTTTGCTGCAATGGCAGGGAAGGCCTTTGGTGGCGAAGGTCGCCGATGTGCTTTCAGATCTTACCGAAGAGATCGTAGTCGTCTCGAATGAGGCCGAGCCATACAGGTTTTTGAATGTTCCCATTGTGCCAGATGTACAACCTGGCTATGGGCCGTTGATGGGGCTGTATTCGGGACTGAGAGTCGCCCGTGGTGAGCTGGCCGTGGCTGTGGCTGTGGATATGCCTTTTCTCTCCGCACCGTTGCTTTCCTATCTCCTGGCACAGGCCCCAGGCTACGATGTGGTCATCCCCCGCGCCCAGAACCGGTTGCATCCCCTGTGTGCAGTGTATCGTCGGTCCACCTGTCTGCCCGCCATCGAACAGGCGATCGCCCATGGGCGCCGTCGTATCATCTCTTTTCATACAAACGTGCTGGTGCGCCAGGTTGATGAGTCTGAGCTGCGGCGCATTAGCCCCGATTTGCGGGCGTTGATGAATGTGAACACACCCGCTGAATTGGCCGCAGCCCGGGCCTTGATGCAAGGGTGAGGGCATCATGGACAACCTGATGCTCTTCCCCCGTCCAGGCATTCTAGGACGCAAGCAGCGCCATCTCTCTGTCAACCAGCGCCTTGCGAACGGGAGCGTTTCAATTTCGGGGTAGTTTATCAACGTCGTCGGGTTATAGTTCCGGCGGGAGAGCAAAAATGTGCACATGCGAGTCTGTGACTCGCTGGCCTGACAACCCCAGTCGGTCTACATCGAGTGAGTGCATCTATTTTGAACCGCACCCATTGTCAGGACATGGTTCAATGTTGGGCGCTTTTCTATTTTGCCGGGCGGATTGCGAATCCGCCCTGGGGAGCTCCGCTCCGGAGCCGGATTCATCAGGCGGGATGGTAATGATTGCCCCCATTTTGAAACGCACTCTTGCGAACCGTTCTGAGCAAGCTCAAAAAAGCTATGCGACTATTCATGTTCCCTGATTAGCCACGAAGGATACGAAGGGGGTGAAGAAGGAAATATCTTCTTACAAATTTGTTAGACTTTCGTTGACTTGTTTTGAAACGACGCCAAGGCGAAGATGGACGAAGAAGATCGATCACCTTCGTCAACCTTCGTCCATGTTCGTCAATATTCGCAGCGCTTTTCTCAAGTTTCAAATGTGTATCTACTTTTGTGACCATTGAGCATAAAAGCTCATACCAGCGCCCGCCCGCCATCGATGAAATACACCGCGCCCGTGGCGAAGTCCATCTCGATGAGGAAGGCGACGGTTTTCGCCACATCCTCGGGCGAGCCGATGCGTTTCAGCAATGAATTTTCCTCCGCCCAACGGCGTTTGGCCTCGGTGGCATTGGGCGGAAGCAACACTGTGCCCGGAGCAATGGCGTTCACCCGCACGGCGGGGGCCAGCTCCGCGGCCATCACCCTTGTCAGCGCCACCAGACCCGCCTTACTGGCGGCGTGATGTGCATAATTAGGCCAGGTCTGATAAGCCGAATGATCGGTGATGTTGATGATCACCCCTTCGCCCTGGGCCAGCATGTGGGGAGCCACGGCCTGCGAGCACAGAAAAGGCCCGGTCAGGTTGACGTCCAGGGCCGAACGCCAATCTTCGTATGTGATCTCGGTGAAGGGCGCGTTTAGCCAGACCGAGGCGTTATTCACCAACACATCCACTCGCCCAAAGCGCTCGATGACCTGCTCGATCACCTGTCTCGGTTGTTCCGGATACAGCACATTCAGAGGCAGCGCCAACGCCTGCGCGCCCAGCTCCCGTATCTCGGCCAGGGTTTGCCTCCAGGGCTCGCTATCATCCAGATAAGTGAATGCGATGTGTGCGCCACGCGCTGCCAGCGTCAGGGCGATGACCCGCCCCACGCGCTGCGCCGCACCAGTAATGAGAATGATACGGTTATCGATGTTCATAGCTTCTCAACGTTGCGTGTGCGCCCGGCTGCGAAACCAGGCATGGTAAAAAAGTGCAGCACTTATTCTGTGTCCGGTGATGTGGCTACACGCCCGCCCGTCGCCACAATGCCCGGGCGGCTTTGCGGCACTCATCCAACAGCGCCTCCTCGTCCAACATCGTCACCTGGCCCGCATCCAGCAGCACTCGCCCATCGACGATGACTGTATGCACATCGGGGCCGTTGCAATTGTAGACCAATGCGCTGGCGGGGTGGTGCACAGGCATGATGTGGGGTTTGTTCAAATCCACGAGGGTGATATCGGCCTTGAAGCCGGGGGCTAATTGGCCTACATCGGTGCGGTTCATGACGCCAGCGCCTGCGACGGTGGCCATGCGCAAAATGTCGTTTGGCGCGAGCGCAGTGGGATCGCCACTGCCAACCTTGGCCAGAAGAATGGCGGTCTTCATCGTCTCCAACACATCCTGCGAGTTGTGCGAAGCCGAGCCATCCGTCCCCAGCGCCACCGCAATCTCGTGCTGCAAGATGGTGGGGATGGGCGCAATGCCCGAAGCCAGATACATGTTGCTGGTGGGACAGTGCACCACGGTAGAACCAGACGCGGCGATGAGGTCGATTTCAGTTTCGTTGACATGCACGCAATGCACCAACTGCACATCAGGCCCGAGCGCATCCAATGAGGCCAACCATTCGATGTGCCTCATGCCCGTCCGCTTCAGCATCAAATCGATCTCGTCTTGAGCTTCGGCGATATGGATATGGGTGGGAACCCCGCGCCCACGCGCCCAGGCTACGCTGCGCTGCATGGTTTCATCCGAGCAGCGCCAGGGCGCCATCGGGCCATTGGCGATGGCGATGCGACCATCGTTCGCGCCGTGCCAACGCCGGTGCAGGCGATCGAGTTCTGCGATGATCGCGTCCGGTTCCTCCGCAGATGCGCCCATATCCACCCAGGAGCGGGCCAGTTGAAAACGCAATCCCACCTCTTCCGCCGCACTCAAAGCAGCGTCGGCAAACGCGGGTCCGGGCATCTTGTGATGTTGGGTTACCGCAGTGACCCCCGCCTTCAAATTTTCAACCAGGCCCAGCAAGCTGGCCAGACGCAACTCCTCCGGGCTCATGGTCGCCTGAATAGGCCACATCACCTGCCGCAACCATTGCAACAACGACTTGTCGTCCCCAAATCCGCGCATAAAAGTCTGGGCAAGATGGGTGTGCGCATTGACCAGGCCCGGCGTCACCGCCATGTGCATGGCGTCGATCACGCGATCGGCCCTTGCTCGCGCATCCGCTGGCGCGTCGCCCGCGCCCACAGCGGCGATGCTATCCCCAACCATCAGCAACCACCCGGGCCAATACACCTCCAACGCCCGGTTCATGGTCAAGATTGCGCCATTTTCGATGAGAATTGCACTCATTTCTTCAACACCACCACAGAAGGACGCTCGATCAATTGCTTCATCCGCTGTAAAAACCGGGCCGCAGGGCCGCCGTCGATAATACGATGATCGAAACTCAGGCTCAACGTCACCATTGGACGCAACGCCACCTTTCCATGCACATCCACCGGCCGGGAATGAATACGGCCCACGCCCAGAATGGCCGCCTGGGGTGGGTTGATAATGGGCGTGAAACCATCGATCTCAAATCCCCCCAGGTTGGTGATGGTGAACGTGCCGTTGGTCAAATCATCGGGCAGGCTTTGTCCCGCCAGCGCCCGAGCAATCAAGACGTTGCTACGCTGCTGTATCGCCGCCACATCTAGCGTATCGGCATGATGGATGACCGGGGCCAGCAATCCCTGCACCGTATCTACCGCCAGGGCGATATTGATGTTGGCGTAAATCCTTATCTCATCATCGACCAGACATGCGTTGATGCCCGGATGCTCCTGCAAAGCCCGGGCCGTCAGCGCAATGAGCAGCGAGTTGTATGCGATGTTGAGCTCCCCCGCGAGCTCCTCGTTGATTTGCCGCCGCACGGCCACCAGAGCCGTGGCGTCGGCCTCGGTGTGCAGGGTGACATGAGGCGCCGCAAAAGCGCTCTTGCTCATACGCCGGGCGATGACGGCGCGCACCCCACTCAAGCGCGTGCGACTGCTGTATCGCCCATGGGGTGGCGGTTCTGGAGGCGAGAGGGAGGGGGCCCGTTGCGTCGCGGCAAGCATTGTCCTCGCCGCGGCCACAACATCATCGCGCATAATGCGTCCTCCAGGACCTCTTCCCCGCACATCATCCAAAACGATGCCCAGGTCATCGGCCAACCGTTGCGCCAGCGGCGATACACGCTGGCGGTCACCTCGGCTGACCTCTTGCTGCGTTTGGGTGATGGCTTCCTCGACATCCTCCAACTGCACCCGCCCATCGGGCCCGCGGCCGGGGATCGTAGCGAGATCGACCCCCAGCTCGCGGGCGCGACGCCTGGCAGCGGGCGTCGCCAGAGGCTCCTGCTGCGGCCTCATCGCGGCTATGGCATGCTCTGCATCGGTGCGCAAAATCGCCACCGGTTCGCCACAAGGCGCGGTCTCGCCCGCTTCGACCAAAACCTGCTCCAAAACGCCATCAGCCGGAGCCTCGAACTCCATCACCGCTTTTTCGCTTTCGAACAGAAAAAGAATTTCGCCCATGCGCACAGGTTCGCCTGGCTGCTTCAGCCATTCGATTACCGTGCCTTCGGTCATGGTCAAACCCAGTTTGGGCATAAGGATTTTCATCAGATGCGTTCTCCGAGACGCGTTGCGCACGTTTCGTCGGTGTGAACGAAAAAATGCCACGCGCAGCAACTCGTTAGAAATACTTGCTCAGATCCACCATGGGATAATGGACGCGTTCACCATAATCGCGGCGTTCACGCTTGTAGGTGGCGTCGATACCCAATTTGGCGGCCACACCGCGCCGATCCGCAACAGGATCCATCTCATGCCCCTGGGCTCCGGGCACGATAAATGTGTCTCGGGTCCAATCCACTCGATTGGTCAGCGCCCATAACACATCGCCCGGATCATGGATGTCGATATCCTCATCCACAACGATGACATTGCGGATGTTGATGTGGGCGGTCATGGCGGCCATGGCCAGGTTCTTTGGCTGTCCCGGATTGTCCCGTCTGATTTGAATGATGGCCAGGAAGCCATTGCCATAGGGTGGGATGTGAACATCGGCGTTGGGATGGAGATGGCGCACGAAGCGGCGCAATAGCGGCTCGCGGGGCAGTACATTGCCAAGATAGATGTGTTCGTACCAACCGGGGATGATGGTCTGGAAGATGGGATTATCTCGCCAGCAGATGGCCGTAACTTCGAACGTGGGACTGTTCCACAACTCGCCATGATAGCCGTGGAATTCAGCCAGTGGACCTTCGGGCTGGCGTTGGGCTGGATGGATGTAGCCTTCGATGACGATCTCTGCATAGGCGGGAATGGCCACATCCACGGTGACGCCCGATGAAACGGGCACGCCTTTGCCGCGAATGGCGCCTGCAATTTCCAACTCATCGGCTTCGGTCTTGATCCCGGCTGCGATCAGAATGGCCGGGTCCAGGCCAATGGCAATGGCGATGGGAAAAGGCGCGTCGGGGTCGGGCCGGCTGGCCATGAACTGGCGCACATGCCGCCACTCATTGACATTGAACCCGAATCGGCGCGGGCCCATGCGTAACATGCGGTTGTACGAAAGATTGCCGCGTCCGGTCACCGGGTCTTTGCTGATGATCACGCCGCCCGTGATGAACGCGCCGCCATCACCGCGGGCGTGGATAGGGATAGGCAACAGGGAGGCGTCGGCATGCTCGCCCGTATGAACATTCGCCTGCCAGACCGCATCATCCTGGCGCACAGGTGGGACGCCGTTAGCCGGGTCCATCACCCGCTCCATCACCTGGATTACCTCAGATTCCTGGCAGCCCAGGGCCAACGCCGCGGTGGTGGGATCGGTGATGGCATTGGCGAAGATGGGCCAGGGCGCATCCTGCACATTCAGAAAGAGGGGCGCTGGACCGCGAGTGCGCGCCAGCGTGGCCGCGACATCGGCCAACTCGTAGGTCAGGCTGACCGGGCGATGGATGCGGGCTAGACGGCCACTGGCCTCGAGAACATCAAGATAGCTTCGGAGATCATAAATGGGAGACATGGCGTTTTGTCTATATGAGAGGGCGAATTTTTGAAATTTCAGTAGATCATGATTGCGAGAGTCTGTGTCCCGCCGGATTCGCAATCCGGCGGGTTTGACGCTCGAATCACCGCCGGATCACGGATCCGGCTCTGCGCATCATGGCAAATCGTGATCTACTGAATTTGACGAAATGATTGGAAATGAGTCAGGGGCATCATGCACTTTCCCCCTCCTCAACCCTCTCCCGGAACTCGCTATGCTTCTCCTCGGGGGAGGGAGTTCATCGCCTAAGGTGAGTCGCACCTGCCGAGGTGCGACTCACCTGGTCTTGCCTTCCCCCGAGCGAAGCTCGAAGAGGGGACAGTTTTGGTCTCGCCAGATACCAGGTTAGGCTTGAGCTGAAGGCGAAGACACAATGGCGTCAGTGTGACAACCGTCCTGGGCGGGGAACAAATCGCCCACGGCCTGGCTCGGCCAGGAATTCGCCATCCCGAACGATGACTTCACCCCGGCTGATGGTGATGACGGGCCAGCCTTGCAACGCAATGCCTTCGTAGGGCGTCCAGTCTACGCGTTCGTGCAAGAAGTCGGTGGAGAGCTTCACGCGCCGATCGGGGTCGAAGATGACCAGGTCGGCATCCTTGCCGATGGCAATATCGCCCTTGTTGACGAAACCGGCCAGTCGCGCCGGGGCGGCGCTGCATAGCTCAACCCAGCGGTTGAGCGAGAAATAACCGCGCACCACGCCCTGATACACGCCTGCCAGACGCATCTCGATGGAGGGCACGCCACCGGGGATTTTGCTGAAATCATCTATTCCTTGAGCTTTCTCGGCCCGGGTAAAGGGGCAGTGGTCGGTAGTGACAATTTGGAGATCGTTTCGGGCCAGGGCCTGCCACAGCGCGGTTTGCTCCGCCCGGGGACGCAAAGGGGGCGCACAAACGGGCAACGCGCCCGCCACCCCTGCCGCGTCGTATGCGTCCTGGTTGAGGAAGAGGTACTGGGGGCAGGTTTCGCCAGTAATGGGCAAGCCTGCATCTCGGGCGCTGCGGATGCGCTCGACCACATCTGCACAGGAGACATGGAAAATATGCAACGGCGAATCGACATAGCGGGCGATATCGATAGCCCGCCCCGCGGCCTCGCCTTCGAGCAAGGCCGGACGACTACGCGGATGCCAATGCGGGCTCGTGCGCCCTGCGGCCAGATTTTCGGCGATTAAGGTCGTGATCACATCCCAATTTTCGGCGTGGATGACGGGCCAGCCCCCCACCTGACGAATTGCAGTCAGCGCCTGCATGAGCTCGCCATCATGCAGCCGGAAGTCATAAGCCATGTAGAGCTTGAAACTGCCGCATCCAGCATCGCGGACGGCCTGTAATTCGTCCAATCGGGCCATCTGGGCCGGGCCAATGGTCATGTGCAGGCCATAATCGATGGTCACCCGGGGGTCTGCCTCGGCTCGACGCGCAGCCAATGCGCCCAACAGTGGTTGTCCAGGCTCGGGTTCCACGAAATCGATAATCGCGGTGGTTCCGCCAAAAGCCGCTGCGCGTGTGCCTGTGTAGAAGTCGTCAGCAGAGACCACGCCATTGCCCAATGGCATTTGCATGTGCACGTGGATGTCCACGCCGCCGGGGATGACGAGCTGGCCGCGGGCGTCGATCTCCTCCGCCCCGGACAGCGATTCGGCAATGGCGGCAATGCGGCCCGCCCGCACGCCTACATCCGCCCGAAAAAGGGTTTTCGAGGTCACAACAAGGCCATTTTTGATGACTAGCTCGTAGCTCATGGTGTATCCTCCCATAATTCCGCAGTCGGATCAAATCTCGTGGCTGAGAGGGGTGCGTTTCAATGTTGGGGCAATTTGCTTCATGGTGCACTGGCTGAGTGAACTCGGGCTCTGCAGGCATCGCCCCCACCTTTGCTTCTTCCAACGTGCGGCGATGACGTTTTTTACACAACTGGCCGGGTGCGTTTCAGTTTGGGGGCGCTTTTATTTTTTGGCCGGTCGGATTACGAATCCGCCCTGGGGAACCCCGCTTCGGAGCCGGATTCGCAATCCCGCGGGTTTTACAATGCCTGCCCCAATTTTGAAACGCACCCAACTAGCCATCCTTTTCAGCGAGAGGCCAGTTTCATTTTGAGATGTCGATAATGAGTGAAGAGGGCGTCGTAGGTGGGAGTTAGGGCAGGGTCAGGGGGGAGGCGATGTACAGGGGGCTGTAAACGTGAGACGGCATCCGTCAGGGTTGAAAATGCGCCCACGCCCCAGCCAGCCAGCGCGGCTGCGCCTAACGCCGCCCAACTGGGATAATCGGCCAGGACGATGGGAACGCCGGTGATATCGGCCAATATCTGAGGCCAGACCGGGCTGCTGGCGGCTCCGCCCGCGATCCACAACACATCCACCGGCATGCCCGAGGCCCGTAACTCCTCCAATGCCAGCCGCACCTCGAACGCGGCGCCTTCGAGGATGGCTCGGCTCATGTCGACGCGGGTGTGGGCCAGGGAAAGCCCCAAGAAAGCGCCGCGAGCAGGCCCATCCAGCGGCAGGAAAATGAGATCATGGCTGCCAGGAGCGCTATCGCTTAACGCCTCGTCGAACAGATGGAATATATGTGGGCGGTCGAGATGATGGTCGGAGTGAGGAGGTTGCCAGCTTTGCTTCAGCCACCATTCCACCGTGGCCCCAAATCCGCCCAGATATTGCGATGGCGCCCAGCGTTGGGGCGCTGCGTGAAAGTTGAGGTCCATGCGTGCGGGGAT
>Ga0256914_1002012_pt1 | contig 17364 bp, 7 predicted proteins | sample HulkmetaG_FD_191571 | JGI IMG/M metagenome (GOLD analysis project Ga0256914, IMG submission 191571) | Hydrothermal chimney microbial communities from Main Endeavour vent field at the Juan de Fuca Ridge, Pacific Ocean - Hulk | ecosystem: Environmental > Aquatic > Marine > Hydrothermal vents ... | reverse complement strand
GCAGGTCCAGCGCGCTGTGCTTGAGCCACCACATGGACCAGATGAAGGTGTACTCGTCGTAGGCCCAGGTGTCGGAGCCGGGCACGTGAGTGGCCAGATGCCGCAGCACGGGCCAGGTGGCGATGGCGGCAAGGATGGCAAGAAGGCCGAGGATGAGCGCTGTTCGGTAGTTACGAAGCATGGACAGGGGATCGTGCGTGAAACGTAAATCGTAAAACGTGAACAACGCCCGCTGGACCAAATCTTCACGTTTCACAGATCACGCTTCACGCCTGGCAGTAAATGATCGTGAAACGAATGGTATCGATACTCGCCGATCGTACCACAGCACAGGCATTTTCCCAACGTTTTATGGTATACTTCCGCTTATGCACATCCTCTATTCTGTCCAAACCCGCACGCATCCTGGCAAGGTGCGGAAAAATAATGAAGACGCCTATGGCACGGTGCTTGATTGGCGTGAAAAGTTGCATCTCTCCGATGAGACGTTGCAGCAACGCGGGCATCTTTTTGCCGTGGCCGATGGCATGGGTGGGCACGCCGCGGGCGAAGTCGCCAGCAACCTGGCCATCAAGACGCTTTTCACCGAATACTATACCGGCAAGTGGGTGGATCCCAAAACTACATTGGCTGCCGCGATTATGGCGGCCAATCGGGCCATCTTCGAACAAGCCCAGGCGGACGCCAGGTTGAGTGGCATGGGCACTACGTTGGTCGCTGCGCTTTATAGACCTGAATATGGTTTGGTGGCCAATGTTGGCGATAGCCGCGCTTATCTGTTTCGATTTGGCAAAATTGTGCAGGTAACCCACGATCACTCCTGGGTGGCGGAACAGCTCGATAATGGCATTCTTACCGAAGAAGAGGCCTCTCATCACCCGTTCCGAAATGTCATCACCCGGGCGTTAGGGAATGAGGCCAAAGTCACGCCTGAATTTTTCGAGCTGCCGCCTTTGCCAGGGGATATTCTACTGCTTTGTTCCGACGGGCTTAGCAATCAGGTGTCGGATCGAGAAATGACGGAAATCATGGCGGCGTATTCTCTGGACGAGGCTGCGGAGATGCTGCTGAACCTGGCTTTAGAGCGAGGCGCTCCCGACAATGTGACGTTGGCGTTGATTCAACTGCAAGGCGGCGCCGTGCAACGACGTTCCAGGTCGCTTTTGCCTTGGGTGGCGTTGATGTTGGCAATGTTGATCATTGTGGGGTTTGTGGTGTGGAACTTCTTGCCCAGCGCTTCTCGACCCAAAGAGACGGTCGTTCCCCGAATGGTCGAACTCGGCACGTTTACACCATCACCCTCATTGCACCAGCAGAAAACGCCCTCGCCCACAAGCCAACCTGTTGTGACGGCCACGCGTGTGGTCACGCCCACCTTGCCAGCAGCGATGGGGGCCATTGTGGATGGAGAGGCGATTGTGTATGCTACGCCTGCGGCGATAGACCCACGACCGTTGGTGTTTGTTTCCGGGCGCACTGGCGTTCAGCCTATTTCTGAGGATGACGCCTTGACCAGCGTCACGGTTGAGGTCGCAAATGAACGGTTTTCTGCCGATCTGGACAAAAAGCATTATGTGGGCCCTCCGCCTCCGGTGCTGGGCGGACGATTGTCGTTGGTGGGATACATCTTGCCGCCAGTTGCAGGGCATGAGGATTTCAGCCTTGATCCGTTACTACTTCTGGCTCCATTTGGTGAAGATGGGATGTTTTCGGTGGAGTGGCAGGTTGGTCCGAAGGCGTTGAAAACGTTGGAGGATCGATTCGGGGTGCGAGTAGATCTTCAAGCTGCGCCTGGAATGAATATCATTCAGCTCACGCAATGAGGATGAAGATGCATGAGACCCGCCGTCGTTTGATATGTTGGGGCGTAATAGTAGTGGTGTTGTGGGCGGCGTTGGCTTTGCGTCTTTTCCAAATAGATGTCCAGGATGTATGGTGGGATGAGGCCCGCAATATCGATGTGGCAACCCGCCCATTGGCTCAAGTGGCTGCGGCTCCCGAGCTGGATATTCATCCCCCACTCTATTTCTACACATTGCATTTTTGGACAAGTGTTGCCGGGAGCAGTCGCTTCGCGACGCGCTTCCTCAGCGTATGGTTTGGCGTGCTGGCCGCGGCTCTTACCTTTCAGCTCGGGCGCAGGTTGACGCCGGGACGAAGCTGGCTGGGGGGAACGCTGGCGTTGCTCGTGGCAGCATTTGCGCCTTACGCGCTGGCCGAGGCCCAGGAGACGCGCATGTACACCATGTCGTGGGCGCTGCTGGCTGCGGGCATGTTGACGCTGTGGCGGGCTTTGGATGACGAGACCTCCTGGCGGCGCTGGTTGCTCTTCGGCGTGCTGGCCGCGGCCGCGCTGCTCACCCATTACAGCACTCTGTTCATTTTGGCCGGGTGGGGCGTGTGGCTGCTGATTTGGGCGTTGGCGAGCCCGCAACGCTGGCGACGATTACTGAGGCTGGCCGCGGCAGCGTTGACGGTCGCGATCCTGTTCGCTCCGGTCGTTCCCATTGCCCTGCGTCAGATCCCCGGCTACGATAATCCCAATTTGACGCTGCCCACGCTGGGCGGTTATCTCTCGCAGTTGTATCAGGCCTTCACCATGGGCGAGTTTGCGCCCGAAGATGTGTGGGGGTGGGGAAAATGGCTCTGGGGCGCATTGATCGTGGGCGGGGGCGTTTTTTATCTGTGGCGGGGACGACGATGGGTGGCGTGGCGGGCGTGGGGCCTGATGCTGGTCTGGCTTTTCGGTGGATTGACTATCTTCTACGGCGTCCTCATCGCCCGATCGGCGTTTAACCCTCGCTACATCAGTTTTATCCTGCCTGCTGCCTGGGCGTTGACCGCGTGGGCGCTGGCGGGCTGGCGCTATCTGGCCCGGCCTTTGCCCTGGTTGGGGATGGCATTATTGGTCGGGATCAGCCTTCCCTCCCTTCATGACGACCTGTACGATCCCGCACACTTCCGCGAGGATATGACGAGTGTTGTGCGTTATCTCGAAGCCAACGCCACGCCCGCAGATATCATTTTGGTGGATCAGCGCTATCCCTTTGGCTTTTATTGGCAGCGTTGGAATAATGATTTCGATGGGGTTCCACCAGCAGAGCCCGCGGACCAGGCGCCTGCCCAATATCTTTTTGTCGACATCAATCACATCGACCAGCGTCTGACCGAGCTGGCGGGCGATACGCAACGCATCTATTGGGTCACCTGGTATGAATCGGATATGGACCCGCGCGGCGCAGTTACTGCACTTCTGGACGCGTATGGTCAACGCATCGAGGAGCAGCCATTTCGCGGTTACACCGTGCGGGCCTGGCAGATGCAACCGCCCACGCGTTTCCAGCTTCCCCGCGACTTCATCCCCCTGAACCTCCGCTTCGATCCGGGCGTGGTTCTGGTGGAGGGGGACTGGTTGGGACGCACGCAGCCGGTGGCGCCGGGCCAGAGCATTCTGGTTACGCTGCGCTGGCAGGTGGATGGCCCCACGCAGCGCCCACTCAAGGTCTCACTCCGCCTCAAAAACGAGGATGGAGCCACCGTGGCCCAGGATGACCGCCTGCTCCTCTCCGACCGACACCTACGCTCCACGGCCTGGGCTCCGGGCGAGAGTGCGCTCAACGTCTATCTCCTGACCGCGCCCGATCAGCCGGGCGACTATCATCTGACCGTGGTGCTCTACGATGAGGAGACGCTGGCTGCGACGGGGCTGAGCGATGGCAGCGGCGTGGAGCCTGTCATTGGAACTCTGCTGGTTGGTCATTGATCCCCTCTCGCTAGGTTGCAGTTCTGATTTTTGGAGGTTGCTCGATGTTCCGAAAAGTAAACTTCACGAATAAACTGTTGTTGGTGGCTGCGATAGTTGGTTTCATCGTGTATTTCGTTTTGCTGGAATTTTCCGAATACTGGCTTGGGATTCTGACCCAGCATCAGGTTGGGCCAGATTTTTACATCTATTTTACTGCTTATCTTAGAACCCTGGCAGGCGAGAATCCATATCTTCCATATCATATCGGGAGTAGCTTTGTTAGCCATCCATTCGTGTTGAGTTTTGTTTCTCTTTTTAGTTGGCATCAAGAAGGATACTTGGCCATATTCTTCTGGGTGGTTACGAGCGCCATCCTTTGGGTGTTTGTTGTGCAGCTTGTTTTTCATGTCGCCATTGATGACACGTCGTATATCCTGGGGCGTCAGGAAAATTATCAGTATTGGCATGGGGGCATGCTCCTGATTTTTTTGGGCTTTGCGCCTTTCTGGGAGACGATTCACATCGGTCAAATCAATGTCTTTGTCATGCTGGCGTTAATCCTGACCTATTATTTTTCCGAGCGGAATTCTGATCTTTTGGCCGGGTTTTTCCTGGCGCTTTCCACTGTGCTGAAAACCTCACCCATCATCTTTGTGTTGTATTTTGTTGCCTTGCGTCGGTTCAAGGTCGTGGGTAGTTTTCTAATGGCATTTATCGCCTTCAGTTTGATTCCCGCGATTCAATTTTCGCCTGGGGTGCTGGCGGATTTTTGGGGAATTCTTTCGAAGCTGGGGGGAGAAATCAACCCTATCGCTTACAATCAGAGCGCATTGAGTCTTTTGGCGCGCCTGTTCGATCGCTGGGGATGGGAATATCTGGCGGCTTTGAAATGGGCCCATAAAGTGATTATGGCTGCTTTTGCTGGAGCTGTGTTGGTTTTAGTTGCTCTGGGCGATTCTGAAAAACGGTCGAGATTATGGGGGTTTGCGTTGCTATTGATGATCATGACTCTGTCTTCGCCCCTGGTGTGGTATCATCATTCGCTCTTTCTGGTGTTGCCTTTGATGTTATTCTTGTGGCATCCTGGGCGCCGATATGCGATTTTGGGTGTGGCCGTTCTTTTTGTGATTCAATCTGAAAGATTATTCGAATATAAAGTTGCTAATTTTGCCTGGCCTATCTCGCTGGCGGAATTCATTTTATTGGGGGTAGGAATTTGGCTTTATTGGAACGATTGGCGACGATCACGACAGCCAGAAAGCCTTGTGAAAAGCTGATTAGTTACCTGACACAAATTAGCTTTGACCGCCGTCATTGGCCGAATGAATTCGGTTCTGGGGGCGCAGCCCCCTCCTTTGCTTCCTCCCCCGCTCCGAGACGGACGGGGAAGGAGATATGGAGAGGAATGGCCTGTGCCGCCCGTCCCCCTGCGGTTCGGGGACGGTTCCCGGCCGCGAGTTTGTAATCTAATTTTTGAAAGAAGGGCTGTCAGTGCAGGCTGACAGGCGGCCGGAGGCCCTCAGTCCTGATTTCAATCGGTGGGCAACTGGGCATTGAAATTTGTGTCAGGTTGCTAGAAAAGCTGAAAGCGATCATCACAACGCGTGATCTTTGATTTGGCGTGTTTGACGCCCGCAGCCGGAAATGTTACCATCAGAACATCAATAAACGACTTACTATTGTTCATTGCATACTGATTGCTTGCACTTATGACCGACGCCCTTTATCTGCGCTATCGACCCCAGACCTTTGAAGATGTAGTGGGGCAGAAGCACGTGGCCGAGACCCTGCGCAACGCCTTGCGTCAGGATCGCATCGGTCACGCCTATCTGTTCACCGGCCCGCGCGGCACTGGCAAGACCAGCACCGCCCGCATCCTGGCCAAGGCCGTCAACTGCCTGGCCGAGGATGTGAACGACCGGCCCGACAACACCTGTCCGATTTGCACATCCATCAATCAGGGGCGTTTGATGGACCTCATCGAGATCGATGCCGCGTCCAACACCAGCGTGGATGATGTACGGGCGCTGATCGAACGGGTGGCCTTTGCGCCCAGCGAGGCCCGCTACAAGGTCTACGTCATTGACGAAGTGCACATGCTCTCCACCAGCGCCTTCAACGCCTTGCTGAAGACCCTGGAGGAGCCGCCTGCACACGTCATCTTCATCCTGGCCACAACCGAGCCCCACAAAATTCCGGCCACTATCCTCTCCCGCTGCCAGCGGTTTGACTTCCATCGCATCAGCACCCAGCAGATCAGCCAACACCTGGGTGAGATTGCAGAGCAGGAGGGGCTCAGCGTCACGCCCGAGGCTTTGGGCATCATCGCCCGCAGCGCTACCGGTTCCATGCGCGACGCCATCAGTTTGCTGGATCAGGTGGCCGCGTATGGTCACACCGAGATCGATGATGAGTTGGTGCGGGATGTGCTGGGCATGGTCTCGGGACTGGCCATCAGCGATTTTGTGGATGCTTTGGCCGTGGGCGATCCGGCCGAGGTGCTCACCAAGCTGCACGAGCTCATCGACAAGGGCGTGGAGTTGAGCCAGTTCGTCAACCAGATCATCGATCAATTGCGTACGTTGCTGCTGCTGAACGTGGGTAAAGATCCTAATCTGGTGGATCTACCCGACAGTCTGCTGGTTCAGGCCCAGAAGCAGGCCGCCCAATTTACCGCTTCCCAGCTGTTACACACCATTCGCGTCCTCACCGAAGCGGGACAGGCTCTGAAGACGCCTTTTGCGGGTTATCTGCCTGTGGAGCTTGCTTTGCTGGATGCGCTCAACGTGGGAGATGTGGTCGTCGCCACACCACAACCGGCTGCCACAACTCCACCCACGACGTCACAGCCATCTCCTTCGCAAACTCGAACGCAAACCGCCTCCGACAGGCCCGCCCCGCCGCCAAAGAAGAAGCCGCCCCGCCGCACCAGCGGCTCTACGTCTCCTCCGGTCAAACCGACCCGCGTCGAAGGCGAGCTGGGCGATGTGTGGCGGCAGTTGTTGAGAAATTTGCGTCGCGTCAATCCCAAACTACAGGCGTTGCTGCGCTCGGGCGAGCCTGTGGCGATGCAAAGTGGTGAGTTTTACATCCGGTTTCGTTACGAGTTTCATCGAAATCAGGTACAGGCCAGCATCGATGATCTAAACAAAAGCCTGGCCGAAGTGTTGGGACGCCCCATGAACGCGGTTATCCTGAGTGAGAATGAAATGCCGCCCGCAGCCAGCGCCGAGGCCAACCCCAGCCCAGTTTCTGTTCCAGGCGCTGACCCTGATCCCCACCCTGCCCCTTCCTCCTCCTTGGCCAATCATCCCGTCGTGCGTCGGGCCGTGGATAAATGGGGTGGGAAGATCGGAGATACTGAAGATTAGTTGTTGGATATCGCCAACCAGTATCTACTATCCACTACCCAATACCCTGCTAACCCATCATCTCGGAAAAAGGTTGATTTATGGCAAAGAAGAAAAAAGCTCCCAAGGGATATCGTTCTCCTGGCTCCCGTCCGAAGGGCCCGCGTGCGCCCGGCGGCGGTGGCGGTGACATGATGTCGCAGATTCAGGCATTGCAAGAGGAGATGGCCAAACAACAGGCCGCGCTGGCTGAGGAGACTGTCGAAGCCAGTGTGGGCGGCGGCGTAGTCAAGGTGGTGGCCACGGGCCAGCAAGACATCGTCTCCATCTCCATCCAGCCGGAGGTGGTGGACCCCGAGGATGTGGAGATGCTGGAGGACCTGATCCTCAGTGCAGTCACCGAGGCCCTGGATCTTTCCCGCAAGCTGGCCGAAGAGCGGATGGGTAGTCTCACTTCGGGCCTGGGCCTGCCCCCGGGCTTGATTTAAGCCTCCTCGCTCCTGGACTTTGGACCCCGGATTAATCTATGCACGGCGTGGCTGAACCTATCCAACGACTCATCGAAGCCTTCGTGCGCCTGCCCGGCATCGGGCCTAAAAGCGCGTCCCGGCTGGCATTCTATATGCTGCGCGCGCCCGATGATCAGGTGCAAGATCTGGCCGACGCCATCGCCACTCTGAAAGAGAACATCGTCTATTGCTCCCGCTGCCAAAATCTCTCCGAGACCGATCCCTGCGCCATTTGCAGCGATCCGGGTCGGGATCAGCATCTGGTGTGCGTGGTGGAAGACCCGCTGGATGTGGTGGCCATCGAGCGCACAGGCGTGTACAAAGGGCTCTACCATGTGTTGCATGGGGTCATCAATCCGGTGGAGGGCATCGGGCCAGAAGACCTGCGCGTGGGCTCCCTACTGGAGCGTCTGGAAAAGGAATCCATCCAGGAAGTGCTTATCGCCACCAATCCCAATATGGAAGGTGAAGCCACGGCGATGTATCTGGCCCGGCTGCTGCATCCCAAGGGGGTGCGGGTCACCCGTCTGGCTCGGGGCCTGCCCGTGGGCGGCGATCTGGAATATGCGGACGAGATCACCCTCAGTCGTGCTCTGGAAGGGCGTCGTGATATCTAATTTTGACGAATTTTGAAAAAAGCGAAAATTTCCCCGAAAAAGGTATTGACACAATCGAATCTGTGTGGTATATTGACTCTTGCGCCCAGCGATAAGGCGCTTTGAAAACATCAAAAATGGCCAGGCCAGAATGGCCGCCAGGGCGGGAAAATGAGTTTCAAAGAAGCTTGAAAAAAGTCACGAAAAGGACTTGACAAGCCCCGTCGGATGTGCTAGAATTGCCTTCGCAAAAGCGCAAGAGGTCACGTAGAGGACGACCTTAATAAAGGAGAGACCGCTCAGGAATTTTTCAATACCTTACGTACACCAAGGACGTTGAAGCATTCGTCGGCATGTGTATTTTTGTCGGCGTTTTTGTTTGTCATGAGTGGTTTGCATCCAGAACTTTAACAGTTGAAGAGTGATAGGAAAGCTTGTGCAGTCAGGGCTCCGGAAAGTGACCTGTTGAACACAGGAAGCAATCAATTTTTGTCGGAGAGTTTGATCCTGGCTCAGGATGAACGTTGGCGGCGTGCCTAACACATGCAAGTCGAACGAGCAGCCGGATTCTTCGGAAACCGGTGGGCGAGTGGCGCACGGGTGAGTAACACGTGGATAATCTGCCCCGAAGCGGGGGATAACTGCTGGAAACGGCAGCTAATACCGCATGTGCTTACCGGATCGTTATGGTCTGGTAAGTAAAGTTCCGGCGCTTCGGGAGGAGTCCGCGGCCGATTAGCTAGTTGGTGGGGTAATGGCCCACCAAGGCGATGATCGGTAGGGGGCGTGAGAGCGTGACCCCCCACACTGGAACTGAGACACGGTCCAGACTCCTACGGGAGGCAGCAGTGAGGAATATTGCACAATGGGCGCAAGCCTGATGCAGCAACGCCGCGTGGGGGACGAAGGCCTTCGGGTTGTAAACCCCTTTTCTGCGGGAAGAGAAAGGACGGTACCGCAGGAATAAGTCACGGCTAACTACGTGCCAGCAGCCGCGGTAAAACGTAGGTGGCGAACGTTATCCGGATTTACTGGGCGTAAAGCGCTCGCAGGCGGCTTCGTAAGTCTGACGTGAAAGCCCCCGGCTTAACTGGGGGAGGTCGTTGGATACTGCGGAGCTTGAGGACGGAAGAGGAGAGTGGAATTCCCGGTGTAGCGGTGGAATGCGTAGATATCGGGAGGAACTCCAGTGGCGAAGGCGACTCTCTGGTCCGTTCCTGACGCTCAGGAGCGAAAGCGTGGGGAGCGAACAGGATTAGATACCCTGGTAGTCCACGCTGTAAACGATGTGAACTAGGTGTCGGCGCTGTTATGGCGTCGGTGCCGTAGCTAACGCGTTAAGTTCACCGCCTGGGGACTACGGCCGCAAGGCTAAAACTCAAAGGAATTGACGGGGGCCCGCACAAGCAGCGGAGCGTGTGGTTTAATTCGATGCAACGCGAAGAACCTTACCTGGGCTTGACATGCACGTAGTAGGGATCCGAAAGGTGACCGACCCCTCGGGGAGCGTGCACAGGTGCTGCATGGCTGTCGTCAGCTCGTGCCGTGAGGTGTTGGGTTAAGTCCCGCAACGAGCGCAACCCCTGTTGCTAGTTACATGTGTCTAGCGAGACTGCCGGTTTAACGCCGGAGGAAGGAGGGGATGACGTCAAGTCAGCATGGCCTTTATGTCCAGGGCTACACACACGCTACAATGGCCGGTACAATGGGCAGCCAAGTCGCGAGACGGAGCTAATCCCACCAAAGCCGGTCTCAGTTCGGATTGCAGGCTGCAACTCGCCTGCATGAAGTCGGAGTTGCTAGTAACCGCGCGTCAGCAATAGTGCGGTGAATACGTTCCCGGGCCTTGTACACACCGCCCGTCACGTCATGGGAGCCGGTAACACCTGAAGTCGGCTGGCCAACCCGCAAGGGAGGCGGCTGCCTAGGGTGGGACTGGTGACTGGGACGAAGTCGTAACAAGGTAGCTGTAGCGGAAGCTGCGGCTGGATCACCTCCTTTTTTTAGGGAGACATGCCTGCTGTCGGCGCAGATGCGTACGACGGATGGCCACTCCCAGGTCAAAACTTCACAAAATGTGATTGGAGTCCTGGTTGCTGCTTTCCTATCACTCTTTAGCTGTTAAAGCTCTTGGGCCTGTAGCTCAGTCGGTTAGAGCACTGTGCTGATAACGCAGGGGTCACTGGTTCGAGTCCAGTCAGGCCCACCTTTCTTCTTGACAGGCTGCATGATGGATGTTATACTCTCCTTTGCTCTTGAAAAGCTGAATTCCCACTCACTCACTTCATGACGAAAGCCAGCATCGTTTAGTACTGATTTTTGGTAGAACTCCGGAATTTTCAGCCCGGTGTCTGCCGGGCTGTTTTCGTCTCAGTGACCTGGCATCTTACTTCTCTTTCTGATGCTGAATCCTTCGGCTTCAGAAAGAGGCGCTAGATGTGTCTCGTCGAGTTGGCACCTTAAAAATTGGATAGGATACAAACATAACTTCAATTCACTGTTTCTTACGTAGATTAAGCTACTAAGGGCTCACGGTGGATGCCTTGGCGCCAGGCGCCGAAGAAGGACGTGGCTAGCTGCGATAAGCCTCGGGGAGCTGCGGCAAGCGCTGATCCGAGGATTTCCGAATGGGGAAACCCGCATGGGCAATACCCATGCACCCCCTGCTGAACACATAGGCAGGGTGGAGGGAACCGAGGGAACTGAAACATCTAAGTACCTCGAGGAAAAGAGATCATTCCCTGAGTAGTGGCGAGCGAAAGGGGAATAGCCCAAACCTGTATAGCGTGATAGGTGGCAGCCGTTGCTGTACAGGGGTTGTAGGACCCGACCGAGGTCTCTGCCAGGACCTCAAGGAGTTACAAATCTGGCTGATAGCGGAATGGCACTGGAAAGGCCAACCATAGCGGGTGATAGTCCCGTACGCGAAATCGGACCAGACTTCTGTCGGTGTTCCTGAGTACCACGGGGCACGCTAATCCTGTGGGAATCTGGGAGGCCCACCTCCCAAGGCTAAATACGCCTGGCGACCGATAGTGAACAAGTACCGTGAGGGAAAGGTGAAAAGCACCCCAGTGCGGGGAGTGAAATAGAACCTGAAACCGTGAGCCTACAACCAGTCGGAGCACTATGGCCCCTTGCGAGGGGCAATGTGTGACGGCGTGCCTTTTGGAGAATGAGCCAGGGAGTTACTTTCAGTGGCGAGGTTAAGGCAGTCACAGCCGGAGCCGTAGCGAAAGCGAGTCTGAATAGGGCGTTCGAGTCGCTGGGAGTAGACCCGAAACCAGGTGAGCTATCCATGGCCAGGGTGAAGGTGGGGTAACACCCACTGGAGGCCCGCACCCACCAATGTTGCAAAATTGGGGGATGAGCTGTGGATAGAGGTGAAATGCCAAACGAACCTGGAGATAGCTGGTTCTCCCCGAAATAGCTTTAGGGCTAGCCTCAGGCGTTCAGTACCGGAGGTAGAGCACTGGATGGGCTAGGGGGCTTAGAGCTTACCAAACCCAACCAAACTCCGAATGCCGGTACTCTAGAGCCTGGGAGTCGGACAGCGGGAGATGAGTTTCGTTGTCGAGAGGGAAACAGCCCAGATCACCAGCTAAGGCCCCTAAGTACAGACTAAGTGGGAAAGGATGTGGCGTTGCAGAGACAGCCAGGAGGTTGGCTTAGAAGCAGCCATCCTTTAAAGAGTGCGTAATAGCTCACTGGTCTAGCGATGCTGCGCCGAAAATTCAACGGGGCTCAAGTCTGTCGCCGAAGCTGTGGGATTCTGACGGCCTGCGGGTCGTTGGGATCGGTAGGGGAGCGTTCTGTCCAGCTGCGAAGGTCGACCGTGAGGACGGCTGGAGCGGGCAGAAGTGCGAATCCTGGCATGAGTAGCGTAAAATGTGTGAGAAACACATTCCCCGTAAGTCTAAGGTTTCCGACGGAAGGTTAATCCGCGTCGGGTTAGTCGGGCCTAAGGCGAGGCCGAAAGGCGTAGCCGATGGACAACAGGTCAATATTCCTGTACCGCCAGAGTTGAGTGAAGGGGGGACGCAGAAGGGTAGCCCAGCCTGTTATTGGATTCAGGTGCCAAGCCCGTAGGCGATGAAGCTCGTAGGCAAATCCGCGAGCCGAGCTGAGGGGTGATGGCGGTGCGCTTAGCGCCGTAAGTGGGTGAGCCCATGCTGCCGAGAAAAGCCTCTAAACGTTGAAACTCTGGCGCCCGTACCGCAAACCGACACTGGTAGACGGGTAGAATATACCAAGGGGATCGGGAGAACCCTCGTTAAGGAACTAGGCAAAATGGGTCCGTAACTTCGGGAGAAGGACCGCCCCGGTAGGGTGATGAGACCATGCGTCTCTGAGCCCGAGGGGGCCGCAGTGAAATGGCTCTGCCGACTGTTTACCAAAAACACAGGTCTCTGCTAAACCGTAAGGTGAAGTATAGGGGCTGACGCCTGCCCAGTGCCGGAAGGTTAAGGGGAGGGGTTAGCCGTAAGGCGAAGCTCTGAACCGAAGCCCCGGTGAACGGCGGCCGTAACTATAACGGTCCTAAGGTAGCGAAATTCCTTGTCGGGTAAGTTCCGACCCGCACGAATGGCGTAACGAGCGGAGCACTGTCTCAACGAGGGACCCGGTGAAATTGAAGTACGCGTAAAGATGCGCGTTACCCGCAGCAGGACAAAAAGACCCCGTGGAGCTTTACTGCAGCTTGACATTGAGTTAGGGCTTAGTCTGTAGAGAATAGCTGGGAGGCTGAGAAGCCAGGGCGCCAGCCTTGGTGGAGCCGCCAGTGGAATACCAGCCTGACTAAGTCTTGGCCCTAACCCCTGGCCGTAATCCGGCAGGGGGACAGTGTCTGGTGGGCAGTTTGACTGGGGCGGTCGCCTCCTAAAAGGTAACGGAGGCGCACAAAGGTGCCCTCAGACTGAATGGAAACCAGTCGAAGAGTGTAAAGGCATAAGGGCGCTTGACTGCGAGACCTACAAGTCGAGCAGAGACGAAAGTCGGTCTTAGTGATCCTACGACTCCGAGTGGAAGGGTCGTGGCTTAACGGATAAAAGCTACCCCGGGGATAACAGGCTAGTCTTGCCCAAGAGTCCACATCGACGGCAAGGCTCGGCACCTCGATGTCGGCTCGTCGCATCCTGGGGCTGGAGCAGGTCCCAAGGGTTGGGCTGTTCGCCCATTAAAGCGGTACGCGAGCTGGGTTCAGACCGTCGTGAGACAGGTCGGTCTCTATCCGCTGTGGGCGTAGGGAATTTGAGAGGAGCTGCCCCTAGTACGAGAGGACCGGGGTGGACCGACCTCTGGTGTACCAGTTGTCGCGCCAGCGGCATTGCTGGGTAGCTAAGTCGGGCAAGGATAACCGCTGAAAGCATCTAAGTGGGAAGCCTGCCTCAAGATGAGATTCCCCCACCTTTATGGTGATAAGTGCGCTGGAAGACCACCAGCTTGATAGGCGGCAGGTGTAAGTGCAGCAATGCATTCAGCCGAGCCGTACTAATGCACGAAAGGCTTAATCACTCTTCTAAGAGGCAGTGAATGAAGTTATTTGTATCCTATCCAGTTTTTAGGGCGTCAACCCGGAAAATGATTAATGAGTAATGATTCACGATTAGAGTCGACTTCCATAGTCTTTTTTAATCATTGATATTCAATCATTAATCCTTAATAATGTGAATAAAGCTCTCTTGGTGATTCTAGCGAAGAGGAAACACCTGGTCCCATCCCGAACCCAGCAGTTAAGCTCTTCAGCGCCGATGGTAGTTGGGGGGCGACCCCCTGCGAGAGTAGGTCATCGCCAAGGGAGCTTTTTCTTTGCCCTAATGTTTCCGTCTTCTCAGGCGGTTTTTTTATTGCCAATGTTGCCCCATAAACCTAGGGACTGCGCCTTCAACCATGGCTGGGGTGTGATGAGGTGTGTGTGGGGGGGTATCTGTTGATTGCATAATTTGCAGTTGCGCGTTGGTTAGCCATGCATGTTTCATTGTATAATGCCAGAGTTCCTTTGACGATAATTGGAACATGATGCAGTACAGGGTACTGTAATTGCATTTTTCTCTGCTTGCTTTTCTAGCACTAAGTCAAGTCTGCTTTGAGGGAAGAAGGCGACGGCCAGCCGACAGGCCGACTGAAGTCGGTCTCTATAGGCCTCTGGCCAACGGCCGGCCTACGCCGTCCCTTCACCAACCAGAGATGGTCGACGGAGGTCGACCGCTGGCGCAAAGCGCCTGGAGAGTCCGAGTTTGCTCGATGGTAAAGGCCACGGCCACAAGAGGATTTCCATCAAACCACATTTGACTGAGTACTAGTTGCCTGACACAAATTGACTTTGTTTGCTGTCACTGGCCGAATGAATTCGGTTCTGGGGGCTGCGCCCCCTCCTATGCTTCTTTCCACGCTCCGAGACGGGCGGGGAGAGGAGATGTGGAAAGGAATGGCCCGCGCCGCTCTTCCCTCTTCGAGGAGGATTTTTTTATCAGATTTGTGTCGCCATCTGGCATCCAAGACGCTGTCGACGCCGGTCGGCAGGCGGCCGCAGGCTCTCAGCCCTGGTTCCAATCGGCAGAGAGCCTCAACATGAAATTTCGGTCAGGTTTCCAGCTTGTTTTTTCGGATTCCGAACCCGGACAAGCCAATACCTAGCAGACGTCTCACACCAAGCCACAAAGAAAAAGAAATGCAACCTGATATGCAACTTTTTTGTTTTTTGATCTGCTGTCCCACAAACAGACGAAGGACGTTAGGACGAAAATAGACGAAGAAAGATACTGATTTCGTCTACTTTGGTCACTTTTCGTTCAAGTTCGTCGGCTTGTTTAGCGAAAGATGCTTGATAAGCTCATTGATGCGTCAAAAAAGTTTCACATTGGGTAAATAAAACCTTTCTTGGCGCACTTTGCGACTTTGCTTGACATTTTTTAGCTTTGTGGGCGAAAATTCCATTGGAAAGGCGTTGATTTCTTATGACCACAGCCATTGTCATCCTTGCTGCGGGCAAGGGCACCCGCATGAAATCTGATCTGCCCAAGGTGCTGCATCCCCTGGCCGGACGCCCGATGTTGGCCTATAGTCTGGATCTGGCCGACGCGGTGGGGGATATGCCCCCGGTGGTCATCGTGGGCTATAAGGCCGAGGAGGTGAAGGCCGCGGTGGGGCCGCGCGCCACCTTCGTGGTGCAAGCCGAGCAATTGGGCACCGGCCACGCGGTGATGCAAGCTGAATCGACGCTGGCGGGCCGGGCCGATACCGTTGTCGTCTATTACGCGGACATGCCTTTGATTACCGCGGAGAGGGTGCGCCGCATCCAGACCCTGCACCGTGAGACGGGGGCGACCATCACCATGCTCACCGTCATCGCGGACGATCCTCGCGGTTTCGGGCGGTTGGTGCGAGATGAGCAGGGGCGGGCCCAATTCATCGTGGAGGAGATCGAAGCCACCGAGGAGCAAAAAGCCATCCACGAGCTCAACGCCAGCGTCTATTGTTTCGATGCGGACTGGCTATGGCCCGCGCTGCATCGCATTCAGCCCAGCCCGCGCAAAGGGGAGTATTATCTCACCGATCTGGTGGGGATGGCTGTGGAGGATGGGCGCAAGGTGGAGGTGATCATCACCGATACCCCCGAGGAAGTGCTGGGCGTCAACACGCGCGCACATCTGGCCGAGGCGGAGCGGGTGGTGCGGATGCGCAAAAACCGCGAGCTGATGCTCTCGGGCGTCACCATCATCGACCCGGAAACCACCTACATCCAGCCGGGCGTGCAGGTGGGACGAGATACCACCATCTGGCCCGGCGCAGTGCTGTGGGGCGACACCCAGGTGGGCGAATCCTGCGTCATCGGCCCCAATGCAGTGCTGACAGATGTCACGGTCGGGGCGCGTAGCGTCATCGGTGCGGGCGTCATCGCCACCGGCTGTGACTTCCCCGATGATATGGATGTCCCCGCAGGCGCTATCTTGCAAGATTGATTTGTGCGAGAATTATCTTGATGGTATAGTGTGTCTTACATAAAATAAAAAACAGCAGGTGACGGAAACGCCCTGCCGCCTGCCATCTGCATCAGCCCTTTTTCATGGAGGATTAGTAACATAGCCGTATGGACGTTCCCTTAGGCCTGGCTTTTGGCGTGCTGGCCTTTTCATTTCTGTTGATGTTCTTTGTGGCATTGGCGGAAGTTTCTTTGGCAACCATTAGCCGGGCTCATGTACGAAAATTGAGCGAGGAAGGCGTTTCCTCGGCCCAGCGAGTCGACGCACTTCTCACCGACGCCCAACGCTTTCTCAGTGGCGTCATTGTTCTCAAAACTGCGGCCATCACCCTGGCGGCCGCGACCATCACCTGGTTTGTGGTGCAGATGGGGGGAGATGGCAGGGCTTTTGCAGGGGCTTTGATCGCCGGCGGTCTGGCATTGCTCTTTTTGCAGATCGTTGGTCGGGCCCTGGCGGTGCAGCATCCCTTGGACATTGCTTTGCGCATCGTCAGTCCCCTGCGCTGGCTCATCGTGCTGGTCTCGCCCGTGGTGTGGCTGATCATGCGCATCGCCCGGGCTTTGGGCGTGGCCGACGAGCAGTCGGAGCGCAACATCTTCCTCAGCGAGGACGGCCTGCGTCTGTTGTTGAACATGGGGGATGGCGAGCGCCTCATCGAGGAAGATGAGCGGGAGCTCATCGACAGCATCTTTCGATTTAGCGAGACCACGGTGGGTGAGGTGATGGTGCCCCGGGTGGATGTAGTGGCGCTGCCCAAGGAAACGCCTTTGATGGAGGCGCTCGAAGTCATCGTCAGCGCCGGACACTCCCGCATCCCCCTCTACGAAGACACCATCGATCACATCGTGGGCATTCTTTACGCCAAGGATCTGCTGACTTGCTTTCGCGATGGGCGCACCGATATCACCGTGGCGGAGATCATGCGCCCGCCCTATTTCGTGCCCGAAACCGCGATGGTGGATGATCTGCTGGCCGATTTGCAGCAGAAGCGCACCCATCTCGCCATCGTGGTGGATGAGTATGGCGGCACCGCGGGCATCGTCACCATCGAGGATCTGCTGGAGGAGATCGTGGGCGAGATTCAGGATGAGTACGATTCGGAACCGCCCATGATCCAGGCCCGGGAGGATGGCCGTTACATCGTCAACGGACGCATGGATGTGGATGATCTCAATCGTGAGT
>Ga0256914_1002011_pt1 | contig 17365 bp, 15 predicted proteins | sample HulkmetaG_FD_191571 | JGI IMG/M metagenome (GOLD analysis project Ga0256914, IMG submission 191571) | Hydrothermal chimney microbial communities from Main Endeavour vent field at the Juan de Fuca Ridge, Pacific Ocean - Hulk | ecosystem: Environmental > Aquatic > Marine > Hydrothermal vents ... | reverse complement strand
CGGGTTTTCATAGTTTATCGTAGGCGGTAGAATAGAGTCTCTCATAGCCATTAAGCAGATAATGGCTTCTATGGTTCCGGCAGCACCTAAACAATGTCCTATCTGGCCTTTTGTAGAACTAACCGGCGGACAGGCTTCTTTTGAGCCGAATAAAAGTTTCATAGCCGCCGATTCGTTTTTATCGTTTGCGGGAGTACTTGTTCCGTGAGCGTTGATATAGTCGATTTTCGGTTTACCCGCCATCTCCCAAGCGGCCTTCATAGCGCGGTACGGCCCATCGACTACGGGGGAGGTTATATGGTTGGCGTCACCGCTTTCACCAAATCCTATCACCTCACCATAAATAGTCGCACCTCTATTTATTGCGTTTTCGTACTCCTCAAGAACAAGTGCGCCGGCACCTTCTCCCATTACAAAACCGTTTCTTGTCGCATCGAATGGTCTGGACGATTTTTGCGGTGTATCGTTATCCGTGGAGAGAGCTTTCATCGAAGCGAATCCGCCGATTCCGACATCGCATATTGCCGACTCGGCTCCTACTACCAGCATCAAATCGGCGGTATTTAACATGATGGATTTGGCACCTGTCGCGATGGCATGAGTTCCTGCCGCACAAGCGGTAACATCGGAGAGGTTCGGACCTTTTAGCCCATGCTCTATCGAGATGAAACCGCCTAGCATATTTACCAGTGCCGAGGGGATGAAAAACGGAGAAATCCTTCTAGCGCCTCTTTCATGAGAAATGATCGAGTTTTTTTGAATGTTTGTAAGACCGCCGATGCCGGAAGCCGAAACCATCCCGAAACGATCCGAGTCAAATTCTTTGAGGTTCGCATCTTGCATAGCTTCTTGAGCCGCTTTTATACCAAGTTGAATAAAACGATCGGCTTTTTTTACTTCTTTTGGATTCATAACGGTTGTCGGGTCAAAGTCAGTCACTTCTCCCGCGATTTTCACGGAGTGCTTTGTCGTGTCAAACAAGCTAATGCTTTTAATGCCACATTTTCCTTCAACTATGGCTTTAAAAGAACTCTCTTTGTCCATGCCAACGGCATTGACCATACCTAAACCGGTTATTACTACCCTTTTCAAAATCTTTCTCCTTCAATTTGCCTCTGTTTGAAAATCGAAAAACCCCGAACCGGGGTTTTTCGTCGAAACTATGAACTATGCGTCTCTATGTATTTGATTACGTCGCCGACCGTTGCGATGGCTTCCGCGTCGGAATCAGGTATCTCTATATCGAATTTCTCTTCAAGTTCCATGATAAGCTCGACCACATCGAGTGAATCAGCGCCAAGGTCTTCGACAAATTTTGATTCCTCTTTGACTTCGTCAGGATTGACGTTGAGCTGTTCTACCACGACTTCCTTTACATCATCTATTAATGCCATTTTTTTCTCCTTTTATTAAGTGTACGGTATCTTACCAAAAAAAAGTTAAATCCCGATATGTTAAATCATCTTAAACATACATGCCGCCGTTAACTTTTAAAATCTCACCGGTGATATATGACGCGTTATCGCTGAGTAAAAATGCCGTCGCTTCGGCCACGTCGGTCGCATTGCCGAATCTTTTGAGAGGTATCTTGTCCGTATATGTTTTTTTGACATCTTCACTAAGTTCTTCGGTCATATCGGTGGCGATAAAACCGGGAGTTATCGCGTTGAACCGAATGCTTCTTGCCGCGCCTTCGAGAGCGAAACTTTTTGTCATAGAATTCATCGCGCCTTTACTGGCACTATAATTTACCTGACCTATATTTCCCGTTTCACTGACGATCGACGAGATATTTACCACGCTTCCGAACCTCTTTTTGCTCATAGCTTTTAAAGCTTCTCTGCAACCTAGAAAAGCTGAGTCGAGGTTGGTTTTTATTACATGATCGAAATCTTTTAATTTCATTCTAAGAGCTAGCTTATCATCCGTTATACCGGCGTTGTTGACAAGATACGAGAGTTCTCCGTCGCTCTCTACGATGACTTTGATCGCGTTTACGAAAGCCTCTTCGTCACTGGCGTCAAAACGAATGACCGCCGCGTTCGCACCGCTGTCTTGAATCTCTTTTTGAAGTTCGTCCGCAAGCTCCGGTTTTGATCTGTAATTTATCCAAACTTTTAATCCGTAGCCCGCCAACACTTTGGCTATCTCTTTGCCTATACCTTTGCTAGCACCTGTGATGAGTACATTTTTACCGGTAAATCGCATTATATTCCTTTAAAGTATCGTTATATTTCATAATATTATTCTTTAAACGCTTATATTTATATGAGCGGTTCGTCCATCTCTTTTGGAATCGGAAGATTCATCAATTTTAATACCGTAGGTGCGATATTGTTGAGTCCTCCTTTTTTTACCTCTTTTACATTTTTGCTCATGACAAAGCAAAAAACATCAAAAAGCGTATGATTGGTCAAAGTTTTTCCGCTCTCGTCCCGCATCTGTTCACAGTTTCCATGATCGCTTGTCAATACAAGAGAGTAATCTTTCTCTTTCGCCGTTTTTATGATTTTTTCAAGTTCACTATCGACACTCTCAACCGCTTTTATGGCGGCTTGTAAATCTCCGGTATGGCCGACCATATCACCGTTTGCGAAGTTGACGACTATGAAATCGTACCCTTCGTTCATGGCGATTCTGACATTTTCACCGACTTGGGGAGCACTCATTTGGGGTTTTTTGTCATAAGTTCTTACTTCGGGACTTGGAACCAAAACTCTGGTTTCGTTTATAAACGGTTGTTCGACGCCGCCGTTGAAAAAGAAAGTTACATGAGCGTACTTCTCAGTTTCGGCGGTATGAAATTGATTCAAGCCCGCATCGCTTATCACTTGAGCCAATACGTTCTTGGGTAACTCCTCTTCAAAAAGTACAGGATAGTTGAAATCTTTGTTGTATCTTGTCATTGTCGCTATATTCACCTTTAAAGGCTTCGTTTCGAAATAATCGAAATTTTCGTTACCTATGGCATCGGTAATCTCTCTCATCCTGTCGCTTCTGAAGTTTGCGAAAATTATTCCGTCGCCGTTTTTTATCCCTTCGTACGAGTTAAAAGCCGTAGGCTCTATAAATTCATCGGTATTCTCCTTTTCATATTGTGATTTTAGATATTTTAGAGGAGAAAGGTCGCTTTTTGGATAAGCGTTCACGATTGCGTCGTATCCTTTTTTAACCCTTTCCCAACGTTTGTCCCGATCCATAGTGAAAAAACGACCCGATATCGTCGCTATAAATATATTTTGATCCGAAACGGATTCTATCTCTTTTAAAAATTGAGGTGCCGAAGTAGGGCTGACGTCTCTACCGTCGGTAATTAGATGAAGTGCGGTTTTTTTACCTCTTTTGGAGCAAATTCGCGCCAACGCTTTTATATGGTCTATATGCGAATGTACGCCGCCGTCACTTAAAAGTCCGATAATATGCATAGTGTCGCTTTTTTGCAAAACTTTATTTAACGCTTCGTTCTTTTCAAGAGAGCCGTCTTCTACGGCTTTTGAGATTTTTACGAGATTTTGATATAAAACTCTTCCGCTTCCGATAGTCATGTGACCGACTTCAGAATTGCCCATCTGTCCGTCGGGAAGACCTACGCTGAGTCCGGATGTTTTGATCAAACTGTACGGCACGTTTTTAAAAAGATAGTCGTAAGCGCTCTTTTTCGCCATACAAAAAGCGTTGTAGTCACAATTTTCGTTATAGCCGATTCCATCGGTTATAACGAGTAAAACTTTATTTGCTTTCACTGGATTTCCCCCTCAAACGATATTCCTTTTTTTATAAAAGTCGAGTGCTTCATTTAAAAATTTCCCCTAGTTTTAATAATTACTGTGATAAAAGATTGATTTTACTAAAATAGCCTTTTAAATCATCTAAGGAATGCAATGCTTTATCTCTTTTATCGATTTTTCGATATCAATATTTTTCAATACATCACCGTCCGAGCCGGAATCTCCTTTTTCGTCGGTTTTGTTTTTACACTCTATTTAATGCCCCGTTATATCGCTTGGGCGAAAAGAAAAAAAGCGAATCAGCCGATTTACAAAAACGCTCCTAAAAATCATCAGTTAAAATCCACAACGCCGACTATGGGCGGATTGGTTTTTATAACGTCCACTTTGGTAGCCTCCTTCCTGACGATAAAATTCAATAACTTTTATGCGCTTGGAGCGATTTTGACAATCGTTCTTTTTGCGGCGATAGGCATAAAAGACGATATTTCGAAGATCAAGGGAGGAAATAACGAAGACGGGCTTAGCTCCAAAGCCAAGTTGATACTACAGATCGTAGTCTCGTTCGTGATAGGATCATATCTGTATATCGGAGGTTTTTTAACGGATTTATATGTTCCTTTTTATAAATATCCTCTTTTCGATATGGGTTTGTTTGCCGTCGTTTTTTGGGTTTTGGTCTTTGTTTCGACCTCCAATGCCGTAAATCTTACCGACGGTCTTGACGGATTGGCTACCGTTCCGTCGATCTTCTCCATTATGAGTTTGAGCGTATTCGTATATGTAATGGGACATGCGATATTGAGCGATTATCTTTTGGTGCCGAATATAAAAGGTTTGGGAGAAGTTGCAATAGTCGCTACGGCGCTAGTGGGATCTTTGATAGGTTTTTTGTGGCACAATTGTCATCCGGCCGAGATATTTATGGGCGATAGCGGGAGTCTGAGTCTCGGCGGTTTTATAGCATATATGGCTGTAATAACGAAAAACGAGTTGTTGCTTATACTTGTCGGGTTTGTTTTTGTTATGGAGACCGTTTCCGTAATTTTGCAAGTGGGCAGTTATAAAGCTCGCAAGAAAAGAGTTTTCAAAATGGCACCTATTCATCACCATTTCGAGCTCAAGGGTTGGGCGGAAAATAAGATAATAGTCAGGTTTTGGATCATGGCATTGATCTCCAACCTACTAGCGCTTATAACTTTGAAGATACGATAATGTTGACACTATTCGGATACGGAATCACCACTAAAGCGATCGCTAAAAAGTTTGGCAATTGTCGAATTTTTGACGATAAGTTCAGCGCCGTTACGAGTGACGCCGATGGTAATGAATTTTTAGCGAGTGAGCTTTTCAATCCCCAAAAAAGTCATTTAGAGGTTACGAGCCCCGGAATAGCGCCCACTCATCAACTTATACGAAAAGCGGAAAATTTGGTCAGCGAATATGATCTCTTTGCAAGTACTATGCCCTACAGCATATGGGTAAGCGGGACAAACGGTAAAACAACCACAACAGATATGATAGGACACCTTTTAAAAAAAAGAGGAGCTGTCACGGGCGGTAATATCGGTACGCCTCTGGCATCGATAGACGAAAATGCAACTATGTGGGTACTGGAAACCAGCTCATTTACTCTTCATTATACAAATATCGCCGTGCCGAATCTTTATGTTTTGTTACCGATTACACCTGATCACATTGATTGGCACGGAGATTTCAAAGCTTACGAAGAGGCAAAACTAAAACCTCTGAAGCTTATGCAAGAAGGTGAAGTCGTGATTTTGCCTCAAAAGTATAAAGATGTTCCAACAAATGCAATGAAACTTACATATGAAAATAGTGCTGATCTTGCGAAACATTTTGATATAGATATAAATAAAATATATTTCAAAGAGCCGTTTTTGACAGATGCACTTTTGGCGCTTGGTGTTTCAAAGATTTTATTTGATGAGATTGATTATGATTTGATCAATTCATATGAAATCGGCAGACATAGAGTGGAAGAATTTGTGGATCAAAAAGGCAGACTTTGGATAAATGATTCAAAAGCTACAAATGCAGATGCTACGATTGCGGCTCTAAAGAGTCATTTAGATCAAAAAGTACATCTTATTTTAGGCGGAGATGATAAAGATGCTGAACTTGAGGAGTTGTTTCGGTTGATGACGAAATTTGATGTGAAGGTTTATGCGATCGGAAAAAACATGCAAAGAGTTATCGATCTTTGTGATGAAAAAAAGATTTTATGTTATCCATGTCAAAATCTTCGAAATGCCGTTTTAAAGATCGATAAAAATCATGATAAAAGCAGTATTGCCATACTTTCGCCGGCTGCGGCGAGTCTCGACCAATTCTCTTCATATGCGCAAAGAGGCGATGATTTTATAAAATTTGTAAAAAATTTAAGTTGACTTTTAATAATTTTTTGTATAATTTCAACTCTTTTGAAAAAGTTGGCTTGATAGCTCAGTCGGTAGAGCAGGTGACTGAAAATCACCGTGTCGGCGGTTCGATTCCGTCTCAAGCCACCACCCCTTCAAATATCCTCGTCTTTTTTGATATAATTTCGCTTGTTTACTATAAACCGGTCAAAGGTTACAGATGTTGGATTTGAATAAACTTGATCCTTTTGACAATCTGAGCGAATCGTTGATCGATGAGATCAATAAGAGCGGAACGATTCTTACCTATTATAAAAATATGCCGGCTATGAGTTCGGATGATACGATGAAATATTTTTATATAGTTTTGAAAGGGAGAATCAAAGTTTATCAATACAATCCTTCGAAAAATAGAGAACAGATACTATATATGTTGGCCGATGCGGATATGTTCGATGTTTTAACGGTACTTGACGGAAAGTATCATGAAGTAATGACAACGGCACTCGACCGGAGTGAAGTTTTGCGGCTTCCTATCGAAAACGTACGCAAATGGCTGAATACGAATCCTACTTTCAACAGAGCTTTTTTCCCATATATGGCTAGACAGATGAGGCAGATCGAAGAGTTGGCCACCGATTTATCGCTTTACGATACCTCTACGAGACTTATGAAGCTGCTTTTGAAAAATATTGATTTGAAAAAGCCCGTCGAACATCTCGGACTTTTACACAAACTCCCGCACGAAGAGATCGCCTCTATGATAGGAACGGTCAGACATGTGGTTAACCGCCATCTCCAACAACTTAAAAAAGAGGGTATTTTAAATATAGAAAGAAAAAAACTTGCGGTTAACAATGTGGAAAAGTTACTTGAAAAAGTGGAAAAAGAGTATTGATTTTAACTCTGTTTCTTTAATTAATTTAAATAAAATCTAATTTATGCAACCTAAGTAGCGGAAAAATTGAGTGAAATAGACTAAAATTCTTTCATACAAAAAATTTAATTTAAAGGATGAAAGATGAAAAAAGTTATTTTATCGATGACGGTCGCCGCACTACTTTGCGGTACGCCATTAATGGCGAAAAGTTCGGCCGAAGTTTCGCAGAATGCGCTCTCTAACGCGAAAGTTCAGGCAAAGGATAAGCAAGTTCATGTAGTGAAAGAGGCGGTTAACGCGCTGGTGCTTACGCAAAAGGTTTTGGTTGACCTTGACAAAAACGATACCAAATCCGCTATAAAGGATCTTGAAGACGCGATTGGAAAGCTTGAAGTCATTTTGGCGGCAGAGAAAGCGCCCAAGCTTTTACCGGTAAGTACTTCCGTTACGGCGGTTGAATATATCGGAGATGCGAAAGAGATCAAAAAAAATCTGGATCTCGTAGAGAGTCTGCTTGATGAGGGGAAAGTGCAAAAAGCGAGAAAATTGCTATATACGCTTCAAAGTGAAATCGATATAATCAGCGTAAATCTACCGGTTAGTTCTTATCCCGATGCTTTGAAGTTGGCGGCTAAATATCTGCATGACGACAAGGTGGAGCAGGCAAAAACCGTACTTGTAACGGCACTGAACACGATGGTGGAGGATATCGTAGTTATACCGATTCCCGTTTTAAAAGCCGACGCTTTAATTGTCGCAGCCAGTAAAATAGCCAAAACCGAAAAGGAGCAGGCGTTAAAACATTTGGCGCAAGCGCAAGTCGAACTTGAAAAGGCGAAATTGCTCGGATATACCAGTAAAAGCGATGTTACTTATAAATCCTTGAAAAATGCGATTCAAAAGGCGGAAAAAGAGATAAAAGGTAAAAATAAAGCTGAAAAACTTTTTGAAGAGTTGATAAATAAAATTAAATCTTTTAAAGAGAAAATGTAAGGAATAATTGATGGCGATAGTAGGTGCACATAAAATCGAAGCGCTTTATAAGAAAGCGGCGGGGCTTAAGATTCCGAAAAATAGGATAAAAGAGCTAAGCGACTTAATCGATAATAAACTTCACGACATACTGCTTGTGGGTGAAGCGAATGCGAAATATAACGCAAGAGATGTCATTTGGTACAGTGATCTGCCTCTTACCAAAGCTTTTAGAGAATCGATGCGAAAATTTGAGGTTTTGGAAGAGGAGTTGAATCTCCAGGAAGTGTTGGATCATATGAAAACGCTTCCTCCTATGTTTTCGCTGGAGATCGAGTTGGAGAAAAAGCTGACCGATATAGTCGGGACTTTGGTTTATATAATGGCAAATATAACTAAAGAATTTTCTAAAGAGGATAATGTGGTCTCTTTCGATGATCAAGAAAGAGCGAAAGCCATTTTAGATTTGATGATATAATTTGACGGATATTGCGGTATAAACTCATTCCCATCTGTATGTAGCATGAAATTGGAGGGAAAAATCATGAAAACGCGTTTTTTCACACTTTTTGGGTTTGTTTATCATAAAGGGTTCAAGTGCGAACAAAGCGATAGCGGTCATAAAAAGTGCAAAGAGTGTTTTCATGATCTTTTCCCTATAAAAATAAATATTTTCAAGTAAGATATTTTATCGAACTTTATCTTAAGAGAAAATTTATTATTTAGAAATAATTGTCTATTTAAATAGTTTCATTTACTTTTTCTATAAAAGAATAATTTGCTATACTCTATACATCAAAACGCACGGACGGTTTATGGCAAGAGTAAGCAGAGACGAGAAACGAAAAACAATCATGTATCGGGCTCTTAAGCTCTTTTCAAAAGAGGGGTTTTATACTACGACTATTCCCGATATCGCAAAAGAGCTTGGCATGAGTGTGGGAAATTTCTACAACTACTTCAAATCAAAAGATATTCTTGCAAAAGAGATCATCAAATACATCTCCGCCTACCTCGGTGAAAAGTTAAAAGAGATCAATGAAATGCCTATATCTTCGAAAGAGAAGATCGATAAAATCGTAAAGATCTATTTTGAGACGGCGGTAAACGAGCCGGAAATGATCGAGTATTTTCTCCGTATTTATCTAGCGAATAGAGAAGTCTTCAAAGAGGGATGCGAAGGGATGATCTGTGTTAGTGATTTTGTGACGGAGATCATGATATTTTTCGAAGAGGGTGTTAGAAAAGGAGAGCTTAGAGATCAGGATTTCTTTTCGGCTTTCGGACTTTTTATGGGGTATCTTGGCGGAATGGTATTTTTGTATGGCGAGGAGGTCTTGCCTCAAGGATTGGAGAGTTATACCGAGGATATTTCTCTCAATATATACAAAGCTCTTAAAAGTGATGAAAACTAAAATTTTATGGTTTCAGGCGGTATCTTGTAACGGTAATGTTCATTCATTCTTGAATTATCCTTATATCGAAAGATTTTTAGAGGATTTTACTTTTGTTTATCATCCCGTTATCGAAGGTGAATTTACGCTCGAGGATATAGTGAAGAGTTATCGAAAAATCGATATTTTGTTGATAGACGGAACGATTTCAAGACATTTCAAAAGAGCGGATAAAAGCGTAACCGATACTATTTCAATGTATGCTTTAAATGCGAAATATATAGTAACTGTAGGAACTTGTGCGACATTTGGAGGAATTTTTAAAGAGAACGATTCGTTGCAAGGAAGCGGATTCCTCTTTCTCGAGGAAAAGAGTGTGGAAAAGTTTTCAAAGTTTCGAAAAAAGGTCGTATCTCTTTCTGGATGTCCCGTTCACCCGGATGTATTGGTAAATACGCTTTATATGCTAAAAGAGAACATTTCGCTGATGTTGGATAAGTATAAAAGACCTAAAGAGTTTTTTGCATATACGGTACATAACGGTTGTACCAGAAATGAATATTTCGAATATAAAATAGATAACCATCGATTTGGAGAGAAAGAGGGGTGTATGTTTTACGATCATGGTTGTCGTGCGCCGTTTACTCACGGAAGCTGTAACAAAATTCTCTGGAACGAGGTAAATTCTAAAACTAGAGCCGGACAACCATGCTTTGGTTGTACGCAGCCCGATTTCCCCGGTAGAGATCTTTTTGTGACCAAAAAAAATATGGGTATTCCTCAATATATGCCGTTTGATGTTCAAAAGAGAGCTTATCTCACACTATCGGGGGTCGCTAAAGCTTTTAAAATCGAGCGTCTTGAGAAAAGACTTTTTGATGACTAAAAAGATAAAAATCCAAAAACTTATCGAAAAGATAGAGGGCGAAGCGAAATTGAAATTTCAGTTTGATCGTGACAAGATAGATTTCGTAGATATTATATTTCCATTTAGCAGGGAAATGCGCACGATACTAAAACATCGTCCGGCATTTGATGCTTTGGCGATAAATCCGAGAGTTTGCGGTATCTGCGGTCATGCGCATCTAATAGCTACCGTAAAAGCGCTCGAGAGTTGCTACGAAAATATCCAAATATCGCAAAAAGCGCATATTTTAAGAGATTTGACGCTTAGTTTCGAACTTATACAAAACCATTTCAAATGGTTTTATCTCACTCTTCTTCCTCTTTTGAAAGAGAAACAAGATGTTGCAAAAGCTGCTGCGATCTCCTCAATGATGGCAAAAGCCATAGCGATTTTGGCCGGACAATATCCTCACAATTCTTATGCCGTTGTAGGAGGCGTAGTATGCGATCCTACATATATAGAGATCAGGCAGATAAAAAGTATTTTAAAAGAGGCTATAAATTTTTTTGAAACCGCTATGATAATTAACGGTGATACTTACGAACTAACGACGTGTGAAAAAAGTGATTTGTTGTTTACGAAAAAGGGTGATTTGCCGACGGTTTTGAATAAAATTGAGAAAAACGGATGGCTTGCTCTCGGAAAAAGTTACGATAGATTTATAGTTTTCGGTGAAAACGGTTATTTTAAGCGCGGAAAATCGATCAAGACCAGAATACAACCTCATATTTTAGAAAAATTTGTAGAGGAGATACCAAATATCAAATCAAGCGCCAAAAACGTAACGTATAAAAATAAATTTTACGAAACCGGTGCGTTAAGTCGAGCTATGCTTTTGAAGACGCCTCTTATAAAAGATTCTCACAGAAGATACGGTGACAGCCTTTTTAGTCGAATACTAGCTAGAGTATGCGAAAGTGTAAAGCTCCTGCATCACTGCTTAACGCTTTTAGATGAAATAGATCTGAGCGAACCCTCATATATTGAACCGGAACAAAAGATTCAAACGATAAGTGCCGAAGGTGTTTCGGCGGTCGAAGCGGCACGAGGCTCTTTGATACATAAAGTGATACTGAAGGATGGATTGATACGAGAGTATCAAATAATAACCCCTACACAGTGGAACCTCTCAAACGGTACGAAAGAGTATCCCGGTATCGCTCAAAAAGCTATGATAGGTTTAAAGGATATCGCTTTAGCGGAATTCGTATTTAAATCTTTTGATGTTTGCTCGGTCTGTACTACTCAGTAAAATAGGACAACATCTGTCTTAATTATAATATTTTTTTATAATAACTTCGATTCTTAACCGGCTCGTAAGATAAAATGTTCTAAAATTATGAATGACTATTCATTTATAAAATAGGAGGCTTTTATGAACGACGGGCGGATCGAATCGGTAAAGAGACTTTTTACTTCGCAAAGTGCGAAAATCGAGACAAATAGAGGGGAGGGTTACTATCGGGAACTTTTTCAAAGATGTACGGAGCGTCTTGATACTTTAAAAAAGCTGCCGGCCGTTAGTAATAGGATAGATCTTAAAAATGCTATCTTTGATGAGGGTGTAAGCAGAAGAGATTTCTTAAAATGGGCATCCGCGACCACGGCTATGCTTATGTTGCCCGCCTCTTTCACTCCGCTTGTCGCCGAAGCCGCCGAACTTATGAATAGAGTTCCAGTCGTTTGGATAGAGCTTCAAGATTGTGCCGGCAACTCAGAAGCGCTTCTTAGAAGTGACGGACCTAAAATCGATGAGATCATTTTGGATATCATCTCTTTGGAGTTTCATGAGACTCTTATGGCTCCGTCGGGTCATCAGGCTGAAAAGCAGCTTGAAGATGCGATAGAGCACTTTAAAGGAAAATATATACTTTTTGTCGAAGGCTCCGTCCCTCGGGGGATAGACGGGTATTTTGGAACCATCGGAGCGAAAGCCGAAACTTTCGAGGAACATCTTCTTCGACTTTCAAAAGATGCCGCAGCCGTTATAGCCGTGGGAAGCTGTGCTACTTTCGGAGGTGTTCCCGCAGCCGCTCCGAATCCAACCGATGCGGTGGGTGTTATGGATATGGTTAAAGGAAAACCTATCGTAAACATCCCTGCTTGTCCGGCAAATCCTTCAAATATGGTAGGCGTAATTTTGCATTTTGTTTTAACCGGTCAACTTCCCGAACTTGACTCTCTTCTTAGACCGAAATTTGCGTTTGGGTACAGAATTCATGACAACTGTGAAAGAAGAGCGCATTTTGATGCGGGAGAATTTGTCGAAGAGTGGGGCGACGAGGGAGCGAAAAACAACTTTTGCCTCTATAAAGTGGGCTGTAAAGGTCCGATGACTTTCAACAACTGTTCCATCATCCGTTACAACGAAGGCGTAAACTGGCCGGTCGGTGTAGGGCGAGGATGTATAGGTTGTAGTGAGCCGGACTTTTGGGATAAATACGCCTATGAGCGTCCGATGGCCAACGCCAACATAAAAGCGCCTACCGGAGGAGTCGAAAAAACCGTTGACGAGTTTGGTTTGGGACTTTTAACGGCCGCCGGTATCGGGATCGGTATTCATGCCGCGGTTAGCGTATTTGCCGGTAAGAAAAGCGATGTAAACGAAGAGGAGAAGCAAGATGTCTGAAAACAATATAACCGATGAAGTGCAAAAGGCTGTTGAGACGACTGAACAAAACGAGACTGCGGTAACAGGCTCGATTAAGCAAGAGGAAGATCAAAATCAAATACAGGAGAGTGAAAAACAAGAGATGTCAAAGAGCGGTAAAAAGCATATTATCGTCGATCCTATTACAAGAATAGAAGGGCATCTGAGAATTGAAGCGATTATCGATGAAAACAACAAGATCGTTGACGCTTACTCCTCTTCGACGATGTTTCGAGGAATAGAGACCATCTTAAAAGGAAGAGATCCAAGAGACTGCGGCTTGATGGCGATGAGAATCTGCGGAGTTTGTACGGGTACACACTATCAAAGGAGTATAGAAGCGGTTGAAGACGCTTTTAACATAACCATTCCGAAAAATGCCAGAATTGTTAGAAACCTAATACAAGGCGCTTTGTATGTTCATGACCATCTGGTTCACTTTTATCATCTTCATGCGCTTGATTTTGTGGATATCCTCTCCGCCACCAAAGCCGATCCCAAAAAGACGGCGGAGGAAGCGGTCAAATGGGCAGAAATAGCGGGACATAAACCATATATTTCAGCCGCGGCCGATTTCAAAGCGGTTCAAGATCGTGTTATAAAGTTTGCGAAAGAGGGAAGACTCGGGATTTTCGGAAACGGTTATTGGGGTAACAAACACTATAAATTAACTCCGGAACAAAACCTCATAGGTGTTACACACTACTTGAAAGCCCTCGATATTCAAAGAGATCTGGCGAAAATGCAAGCGATTTTCGGCGGTAAAAATCCTCACCCGCAATCGATCGTAGTCGGTGGAGTAACCTGTGTTCAGGATATTCAAAATCCTTCCAGAATATCACTTTTTAAACAGCTTTTAAAAGAAGGAAACGAGTTTATAAAAGGAGCGTATCTTCCCGATGTGTATATGGCCGGAACTATGTATGCCGATGAAGCGACCGATAAAGATGCGACATACAAGGGTGTCGGAGGAACGGGCGGAGGGCTTCTTAGCTACATGAGTTATGGAGATTTCAAACTTGATGATACGGGATTTTACAAAGCTTCGCAACTTTTTCCTTCGGGATTGGTGCTAGATGGGGATATAACGAAAGCTTACGATCTTGATCCTTCAAAGATCACAGAAGATGTAACTCACTCATGGTATGAGGGGGAAAAGCCTCTTCATCCCTATGAGGGTGAGACCGTTGTGAAATATACCGGTTTACAGAAGAAGGATGACGGATATGCGTATCTTAAAACGGATGAGAAGTATTCGTGGATAAAATCTCCTCGATATGACGGCAAGGCTGTCGAGGTCGGTCCTCTTGCTCGAATGGTAGTGGGTTATGTAAAAGGTGATGAGCGTATAAAAAAATATGTGGACAACTTTTTAAAGCGAGCGAATCTGCCCGTAACGGTACTATTCTCGACTGTCGGTAGAACGGCGGCGCGTGCGATAGAGACGGAGCTTATGGGTGATGTCATGATGGAGTGGGTTGATGAACTTGCCGTAAATGTCGCAAATGGAGATCTTAGTACCTGGACGGATTTTGATTTTGATGAGGTGAGCGTAAGCACCAAAGGAAAGGGACTTGCAGAAGCTCCAAGAGGCGCTTTGGGACACTGGGTAAAGATAAAAGAGGGTAAAGTGGAAAATTATCAAGCCGTCGTACCATCGACTTGGAATGCGGGTCCAAGAGACGGGAAAGGAAATCTAGGAGCTTATGAAGCGGCGCTCATCGGTACTAAAGTGGCAAATCCGCAGGAGCCGTTGGAGATCGTTCGAACGATACATAGTTTTGATCCGTGTATCGCCTGTGCGGTGCATGTGATCGATACGAAGGGAAAAGAGTTGGCGGTTTATAAAGTCGATCCAAACTGCACCTTTTAGAGGAGTGCAAAATGAAAACAGGATATAAAAAAGTTAAACGAATGACCGCTTCAATGCGGATAATCCACTGGGTAAACGCGATCTCTATGGTGGTGGCGATCATAACGGGATTTTATATAGCCGAGCCTTACTATCAGACTCTTATCGCAGAGTCCGCCGTAGATAAGTATGTCATGGCATGGAATAGATGGGGACATTTTATCGTAGCGATCATCTTCGATGTGACTTCGATCATCGTGGCGTATCTCTTTTTCTTTTCGCGTTTTGAAAAGCCGATTTTAAAACTCTTGCCCACGCCTAAAAATATCGTAGTATTTTTTGAAGTTTTGTTGAATCTGTTAACTTTTAATAGAAGAAAAAATTTTGACTCTTCTCAAGCCGATAGTTTCAATACCGTCTATTTTACGATATTTCATCTGCTCTTGGCGGGGATGCTTTTTACGGGGCTTCAGCTTTATGTGCATGGCTTGGAATCGGGATTGAGTAGTATCGGTAAATGGTGGCCGGCAATTTTGCACTGGGCTACGGACTGGACGATTGCCGCTAGCAGTGCATTGATAGGCTCTTCCTCGATGCCTTCAATCATGGATGTCAGAATCGTACACCACTTGACTATGTGGCTGATCATCGTATGGGTGGTGTTTCATATCTATTATCAAGTATGGAGAACCGTCTTCTGGCAAGAAGGTGATATCGCCATAGCGTTTGGCGGAAGTAAATTTGCAAAAGAGAGTGATAAAAAATAGCGTAGTTATCCGAGATTTTTCTCGGATAATTCATTTTAAATATTAACGGGTGGTGCTGAAGGCTTCATCCTTTAGTATTTGAAGGAGTCGATTGGTGTATCTGGTTGAAATTTTAGAGACGACTCATCTGTAAATAAGCCTTTGGACAGAGAGAATTTTATAGTTAGCTATGTTACATTAAGGAAGCCTTGTGGATAAGACGGCACTCATAGGTATAGGAAATATCATGTTTTGTGATGACGGAGCGGGTGTTTATGCCGCCGATTATATCAAGCGAAATTTCACAACTCCTCCAAATCTCGATATCGTTGATGGCGGGACGCTTGGTTTTGGCATGATGACGTACTTTCAAGAGTATGAAAAAGTCTTTATCCTCAGCACCACCGCTAAAGGGAAAAGCGGAGACGTATTTTGTTTTGGAAAAGACGATGTCATAGAACAAGGTAAAATAAGACAAAGTGCAAATGAAGCGGAGGTTGTACAGATGCTTGAAATCTGTTCGATTCTAGATAGAGATATGGCAGATGTAAATATAGTTGCCATAAGACCTGATGATATTCTTTCCGTTGAAAATAGTTTAAGCGCTATTGTGAAAAATTCGTTTTTCACGTATATTGATGAGATGATAGGGCTTCTAAAAAAAAACGATTTGAATCTACAACCTAAAAAAGTACCGGTTTCCTTAGATATGATCATAGATTCTTTTGCAAATCCGGTTCAGCTTCGTTAATTGTTTCAAGGTATAAAGTGTATTTTATTTTCGAGATCGTTTTTGAAAACGACAAAAGCTATATTTACGATCTGATCGTCGCAAGCGCCAAAATGTCGGATGTTGTCGTTGAAGTGGTACAATCTAAAGAGAAGATCGTCATCGTTGCCGATAGAGAAGATGAGAAACTGGAAGACTTTTTGAAGCTTTTGGAAAACACGCTTCCGGCTTCGATTTATCTCAAAAATTCTCGCCACTACTTAAGCGAGGAAAAGCCGAAAATCGCCCCAATGGCTCTCAATAGATTGCCGGTCGATCTCTCTCTTTGTCCGACATGTCAAAAGGAGATGTTCGATGTAAGTAGTAGAAGATATTACTATCCCTTTACCTTCTGCAACGCTTGCGGAAGCAAGCACGCCTTTTTGGAGCACTATCCGTTTCATCGACAAAACAGCGCGATGAAGTTTTTGACTCCGTGTAACGCATGCTGGGAGGAGATGCGAAAAAACCCTTTTAGAGTCGATCTTCCGCTTATCTCATGCTGTGAGTGCGGGGTGGCGATCCGCATGGTCGACAAAAAGAGCGAACGATACGCCAACGACAAAGGCACCTACCGTACCCTCTTTGAGGTAGCGGCCAGAGCGATCGTCAAGGGTAAAACGGTGGTGATGAAGACTCTGCATGGCTATCGGAAGTTTTACAAACCGGGCTCTAAACACTCTCTCAAAGAGGCGATCTTGATGATGTGTGACGCCAACGCGCTCAATAAACATCTGATGATGGTTCCCCAAGAGTTCAACGCTCTGCTTTCGATCGAAAGACCGCTGATTCGAATCGCCACCAAAAGCGACGAAGCCAAAACACTCTTTGGAAGCAGTATCTGGACAAAATATCCCGATGAGGGCATGAGCATGCTTTTGGCCAAAGAGATCGTAAGTGCGGGCTTGGAATATATCGTCTATGAAGAGTGTGACGAAGAGACGGAGGGGGATTTTTCGGTCGATTTCGATTTGCCGATCTCCTCTCAAAAAGATTTCAAACTCTTTATCAACCAAGATACCAAACTTTTGGTAGAGGGTGAGAGGTCGATCTTTCCGCAAACGCCCCATGATACGAAAGCGGGAC
>Ga0256914_1002010_pt1 | contig 17370 bp, 14 predicted proteins | sample HulkmetaG_FD_191571 | JGI IMG/M metagenome (GOLD analysis project Ga0256914, IMG submission 191571) | Hydrothermal chimney microbial communities from Main Endeavour vent field at the Juan de Fuca Ridge, Pacific Ocean - Hulk | ecosystem: Environmental > Aquatic > Marine > Hydrothermal vents ... | reverse complement strand
AAATATATTCAAACGCATTCACGCACTATTCCTTTCAGTGGCGAGTTATAGTCAAATCTGGTGTATGGGCATAGGAGCAGAAATGGCGTATCCTGCAGATTGATTCCCTCCCATGGAAATCAATAACACAAAAGAAAGGATACGCCATGAACCAAAATAGTGTAGTAGAGCAGTTACAACAAGAAAATTTTCATGATCCACTCACTGAGTTATTGCGAAATGGAGCGCTTACGGATGTGAAGGGTTGGGAATGACAGGGGAGGGTGTGACTGCTGATTGTGGAGTGACACAGGGGCTGAATACGAATTCTGACGCATGGCGTCTCGTCACGCCGCATAATGGCGGAATGTGGGGTATATAAAGGGGTTTTACGGACGCTGTCAGATTTTTCTGTCAAATAGCACCCCGCTCATCTCTTCGAGTTTGGCAGCAAGGTCCAACACTTCTTCAGGGGGAAGTTGCTTGATCACCTTGCCTGTCTGTTGGTCAATGACCTTTATCACAGTGCGGCCAGTCTCTTCATGGATGGAAAATTCAAGCCTGTTGTGTTGTATCTCTTCAAGTGTCTTTTCGAGTTTCTCCGTTGCCTCTTGAGCTATTTCCTGGCTGCCTATTCCTGTGCTGTCTGCCTCACTGTTTGAGGATTGATCTGTTTCGTTTGATACGGATTTAACCTGTTCTACAGTGATAAGTTGGAGGTTTCTGTGTTCAGGCCCGCTTCGTATGGATTTATGGTTTGCCGGTTGGGTAGCAGCATCGATGGCCTGCTGGATACCGGGATGATATTTTGCTGCACTGGAAAGATCTGAAATTGTCATGATATCACTCTATATCTGTCTTGTCCATCAAGTGGCATGGGCAATATATCTTCCTATTGCGTGTTTTTTGGTGTTGAGGCGGTTAAGTTCTCTCTCAAGGATCTTTCGTTTCGTTTTAATGACTCTGATGCATTCATGTTCAAGTTTGAGCGTGTCACGTATTATTACCTCTGCCTCATCCGCATGGGCCCAGCCAGTCTGTTCAAATTCGGAGAAGAGAGACGCCCGTTCCCTGAGTTTCTGATCAATTTCATCCCGATCATACTTGTCTGAACATAGCAATTGTAGCACATGCCTGGTTACTTCATTGTATCTTAAGTAGTTTTCAATCGTCATAATCAGTAGCCGGCCGCTGCCCTTACGGGTTCCTTGTGGTTTTCATCAGGGGTGGCTGAGAATTTCGCACTGCCTTCCCCATGTTTTTCCTGCCTGAGCCTGGTCCATGCCTCTGAAAGAGGACGCATCGCATTGATAACTTCATCTATCATGGATGAGTCATTCTTAACATTTGCCATTAGTAGCCTGTGAGTCGCAAAGGAGTAGAGGTCATACAGATTTTCAGCGATTTCTCCGCCCTTTTCCATGTCAAGAGATGCCTGTAGCTCGCCTATTATGGCTAGGGCATGCCCTATCTTCTCTCCCTTTATAGCCGTCTGCCCCTTTTCCATCGCATCCTTAGCCGCTGTCAGGGAGCGTTCCATGGCCTGGTAGAGCCGCTCTATGATTGCGATGGGTGAGAGAGTAAGTATGTCGTTCTGCTGGTAGGCCCTGTACATGTTGTTTGGACTGGCATACATGGTCTGTTTCCTCGTCTATTTGTCCTTGGCGATATATGCGTTGATGTTAGAGATCGAAGTGAGCTGTTGATCAAGACGTGCCGCAGTATCCTGGTACTGAGCCAAAAGCAGCTCAAGGTGGTTAAACTGTTTTCGCAAGTTGTCCTCCCTTTTTGCAAATCGTATGTTCATCTGATCAATATGGTCATTCATATTGTCAATGGAGTCTTGCAGGCCTTTTTCCTTGGCCGAAAGTATTCCTGTATCACTTTCAAGGTAATCGTCAAGGAAATTGTACATCCTGACCGCTATGCCTTCATTGTCCGTGTCATCCGCAGTAAAGAAGGTGATCACATCATCCGGGTGTTCCTCCATGGCGGTGTTCAGCTTGTCCTCATTGAGGCTGAGGTGACCGTTGTCTTCTATTTCAATACCGAGATTGCTTAGGCTGTTAACGGAACTGTCCACCCCATCCACCTCTTCATAAATCATTGAAGAAAGGGACTGGGCTATCCTGCCCACTGTGCTATCGCCGAGGAGGGTGCCGTTTTGGGCCTGGTCGCCATTGTATGCCGTCTGTTCGGCCAGGGTATCGATGAGAGCGTTGTAGTTCTTTATAAAATTGTTCAGCTTGCTGGTGAGCCCGCTGTAGTTTTTCGATGACGTTATGGATACCGTCTTGGTCGCATCGGCATCTTTAAGGGTTATGCTGATTCCGTCAATGAGATCATCTATGGTATTGGTAGGGCGTTGGATGTTTTCTATCCCATTGAGCGTCAGTACGGCGTTTGCCGCTGCCTGAGTCTCTGTAAGGGATTGGGTGGTTGGATCTGTATAGAGAGAGGATAGGCCGGCGTTGTCATTGTTTACACCATCATCATCCTGCATGGTCATTGTGATGGTGTTGTCCGCACCGGTTTCCAGCCCCTGCATGGTCAGATAATAGTTGGTGCCATCGTATATCACTCCTGCCGTTACGTTGGCATCCGCCTCATTGATAGCTTGTGCAATACCTTCAAGTGTATTGTGGTCACTGTCTATAACCACATCCACTGCCTCGTTGTTTCCAAGCTGTATGGTGAGAGTGCCTGTGCCTACTTCTGCATCAGATGCGGTAAATGCGGCACTCCTGACATGTTGCTCGCTGGCCAGGCTGTTGACGATTATATTGTAGTTACCCTCTTGTATATCGTCATTTGCTGAAACCGTGAGGATGTCAGTGTCACTGGAAGAGGCACTGTACGAGATGAAATCATCAGGGTTTTTCAGTGCATCTACCGATGATTTCAGATCGGACATGGAACTTTTTACCACACCGAGCGCGGTAATTTTTGCCTGGTATGCGGCCTCTTTCTGCTGAAGTAGCATTACAGGCCGTTTTTCGATGTCCATTAATTGGGATACGATGGAGTCAGTATCCAAACCTGACATCAGCCCTGAGACGCCTATACCCATGATAATTCCCTTTTTGATTATAGTCAGATCTGACCAGTGAGGTGCGAATAGGCACCTCACTGGTCACTTATATTATCGGGTGGTTACTGGAGAAGTGTCAATGCTGCCTGTGGCAGTGTATTTGCCTGGGCAAGCATTGCTGTTCCAGACTGTTGCAGGATCTGTGCCTTGGTCATTTCAGCAGTTTCCGCTGCGAAGTCAGCGTCCATGATCCTGGACTTGGCTGCTGATAGGTTTTCAGACACGTTCATGAGGTTTGAGATGGTGGAGTCAAACCTGTTCTGGATGGCACCGAGGTCAGCCCGGAGATCGTCGATATATGACAATGCACCATCTACGATATCAAGGGCGTGGTTGGCGCCGGCCTGTGTGGATACATCAATGCTACCGACGTCATTACCCGGGGCGTTGGTAGAGCTGCCGCCCAATGAACCGGAATGGGCATCGGTATCGTCAAACAGGCCGTCATCAGTGGCGTCTGCGGTGATTGTATAGGATTTAACAGAACCAAATACTACTGTGCCACCTACGGTTGCAGTTTGCTGGGCATACGTTCCTTCATCTATGGCAATCGCACTTCCTACTTGTACAGACGAGTCGGTCCAGGTTTCGGTAGATGTAAAGTCATCCGGATGTTTCAGACCAACCACATGGAACGTACCCGTTCCACTTACCCCGGAGAATTTCATGTCGTATCCTTCTTTGTTTTCCAGAAGGATGGCCTTTTTATCACTGGATAGCGTGGCCGTGATGCCTGTTTTTCCCTGGACGTCGTTGATTGCCTTGGCAAGTTCTGTAAGGTCAGACGCAGAGGTCAGAGAGGCACTTACTGTGACTGATTCAGAAGTGTTCTGGCCTGTGAGGTTGAACATTACGGTTGTGCCGCTGGAAATGCCGCTTATCTTGGCATATGTGGCTGCCTTTGCAGTTACGCCTGTTTCTCCCTGGACGTCATTGACAGCCTTTGCAATATCTTTCGCAGTGGCACCTGCGCTGTAACTGACTGTCTTGTTACCAAGATATCCGTTTACCTTCATGCTTCCTGCGCCTACGTCATTGGTAGCGCCGGAATTGGCTGAACTGATACCAGAGCTATAGTATTCACTGGTGACCCTGTAATAGCCAATCGATGTGGTACGCACGTCACCCATTGATACCGAGATGTTCTGGCTTGCCTCAGCGCCTACGTGAATCTTGGCGCTGCCAAATGTTCCGTCCAGCAGATTCTGGCCGTTGAATGCGGTGGTGTTGGCAATCCGGTTCAGCTCGGCCTGGAGCTGGCTGACTTCTTTCTGGATACTGGCACGGTCAGCGCCGGTATTGCTGTCATTGGCTGCCTGGACCGAAAGTTCCCTGATTCTCTGAAGGATGTTGGTGGATTCCTGAAGGGCTCCTTCTGCAGTCTGTGCCATGGAAATACCGTCATTGGCATTGCGGACTGCCTGGTTGAGACCCCGGATCTGGGAGTTCATGCGGTCTGAAATAGCCAGGCCAGCCGCGTCGTCTTTTGCACTGTTGATTCTCAGACCTGAGGAGAGCCTTTGGATTGAGCGGGTGAGTGACCTGTTGGTGCTTACGAGATTTCTCTGGGCGTTGAGTGATGATACATTGGTGTTGACAACAAGAGCCATGATAATCCTCCATGATTTATTTTACGGGCGTCCTTTGCCCTTTTTTTTGAATTTTTCATTCCAATTATAAACAGGGAAGGCTTATGTCTTTTTTTACCTCCTTTGCCTTGATTTTCCCTTTTAGTTCATCTATCGGTTTATGAGAGGGGTAACTTTAAAAAAGGTCATTACTGGTGCCGGTTCTTATGTTCACCAGTTCGGCTGCATACAAACAGGGTGTTGGTGCGCAAAGATTGTAACTGTTCGCAGGTTTCTTTCTTTGCGGTTGTTGTCGTACAACTGTCTGAAATGTACCTGTTTATACGGTGCTACAGATACAAGGCTTGGGGTAAGCAGGCGTACTACCTGTACTTCAAGTGTCTTACAGTGTAGTGGATGTGGGTACCCTGTGAGCAGATATCAAAGATCAGGGAAGGCTCCCAAGGACATTGTTGAACTGGTTGGATTATTGAAATCTGGTGTTTGAGGTAAAATTTATGAATATGACACGAATCCAGCAGAAAAATTTCTCAAGGAATATAAAGGCGCTCAAAAGGTATCATCCTGCCATATATCAACTCGTCAGTGATCATAATTGCCAGTTGGTAGGAGAGCTTTTTCAGGCAAAAAAGGGGTTGATGAACCTGAGGTACAGCGATGTCCAGGGGGTGCAGGCACACCTTACAAATTCTCCGGAAGAGGAAGTGGAAATATGTACCAAATTTATTAATGCCGATATATTTTCGTTAATGGTCTGTCTGGGATTCGGGATGGGTTGGGTCCCGCTTGCTCTGAAAAAGTTACGAATTGGCCAGAAGGTGGTTGTTATCGAGCCATGGATTGACAATTTCTATACAGCGCTGTTTGCCCATGACCTGACAAAAGTGTTCAACAATCCTGACATATTGATCAGTGTTGGGAAATGTGGAGAAGCAGAACTGTCCTCAATATTTTACTCGATTGGTATTGTGGGAGACATTCACGTATTGGAACATGAGCCGAGTATTCAATGCAAACCCGATATATATGAACCAGTTAGAAAACAACTCAGTTCGGTGTTGATGCATTTTGTCACGTGTAACAACACGATGCTTGCCTTTGCCGATCTGTTTTTCAAGAATCGATTTAAAAATCTGGAGATGATTGACAGATACAGGCATACTGCCTTTCTGAAGGATAAGTTCGCTGATATCCCGGCAATTCTCGTGGCTGCAGGGCCATCTCTGAGTAAGGAGATTGAGTTGTTGAAGAAGGTCCATGACACGGGAAAGATTTTGCTCTTTAGTGTTGACGCTGCGCTTCCTGTGCTCATGGAACACGGCATTGAGCCCCATTTTGTGAGCAGTATAGATCCGCAACCTATCGTTATAGAGAAATTTTCCACTATCCCTAAGTCGTTGGGAAATACCCGATTTCTGTTCAATATGAAGGTTACTCCCTATGTGATGCGGAGGATAAAATTTCGTCAGCTTGTGGCTGCGGTTGAAAGTCATTTTGCCGATCAGTGGGTATGGCGGTCGCAAGGTATAGGCCAGGATAGTTTCCTTCAGGGAAACCTGGCCTCGGTGGCCCATCTCAATCTGAGTACTGCCATATATATGGGTTGCAATCCTGTGGTCTTTTTGGGCCAGGACCTGTGTATGTGGGAGGGGGCGTCTGACCATGCCGAAGGTGTGGTCATCTCGGGAAAGAATTTTGCCGACAGGCCCGGTGCCAAAGAGGCCCGTAGCGTCACGGGCGAAAAGGTCTTCACGGATGATACATGGGTCTCCCAAAAATATTCTTTGGAGGCCATGATTTCTCGCGTCAGGAAGACCGTTTTTGTTAATGCGTCAATGGGCCTGCCCATAAGGGGAGCTGACTGGAAAAGTTTTGCAAATGTTGTCTCATCAATAACTGATGATGAAGATAGATCCTGTTTTGTAAATGACTTTCTTGATGATGTGTTTGCTAAGGATAAAAACAAGTTCCATGCGGAAAGATTGGTCCAAGTGATTCAGCCATTACTGGATCGTGTGGATGAGGTAGAGCAGGTTATAGGGGAACTGTTGGATAATGTAGATGCGCTGAAGAGGCTGACCCAAAACGCTCTAAAGAACGAAAGGAATGGTAAAAGACTCAAGAGGCAACTTCTTGATCTCATAGGAAAAGTAGAAGGCAGTTATGAGTTGTGGGAAGTGGTGTCGGAGATAATCGCCAAAGATTCCATATATAACGCGTATGATTGTCGAAATCAGCTAAGGACACTTGGCGATGTGGATGAATATCTGGATGATATAGAAAAGAGATATCGTCACAGATGCGATATAGTTAATAAAGTTAAAGATGCGTTGGTAAATATTTTGTCTCATGTGTCGCCTGAGATAAATGATGAACAGAGGGCGTCGGCGACAGTAACGGGATATTTGATGGATGGTTTTTTCGCAGGAATATCTGATATCCTGGAATGCGGGGCAGATTTGGATGGTGATTACAACACAGAACAGTTGTGGTTGCTGGGGCAGGTTGCCGCAGGCAATATTGATTTTTTAAAGGAGAATATTGAGCGTCTGGATAAGGATTTTTTCCGTGAATATTTTCACGTCCTCCTGGAACCATGGATAGAGATTATACGAACCAATCCTTACCGTCCTGCCATGAAGAGTAATATCGAACGTCTGGTTCTCCTGCAATTCATTGACAGGCAATACGTAGAAGATACGGTGATTCGTCTATGGCATGAGATCGGTGACAAGATATATGAGATACCTTCAGAGGACCGGGACGCCGTAAGATACTGGGAACCGTTCGAGCATTATCTGCCCTGGGAATATCAGCGGCTGAAGGCAAGGGTGCTGTTTGAAATTGGCCGATTTGAAGAATGTCTTCCATTTGCTCAGACCGTTGCGGACAATGCGGATGCAGACGTTGAGGATATGGAACTTGCCGTCAGGATTTTGTTGCAAAATGGTCATTTCGATATGGCTTTGGAGCTGCTGGACAGGCTGGTTGCCTGTAATGCCGGCTGCGGGACTATCTGGGAAGAAATCGGTGACATGCTTGTGGATAGTGAAGATTATGAAGGCGCGCTTATAGCGTATGAAAAATGTATCAATGCATTGCCAGAGCGGTATGAGACGTTTCAGAAAGTTGGCGAGACATATCAGCGGATGGGAAATTTGGAGGCTGCCAAGTTTGCCTTTGAAGTAGCACTTCAAAAGGTTTCTGCCAATTGAGGCGGGGGCGTATCTGCTCACAGGGTACCCAGTGAGATGTGAGGTGCTCCCCCCTTTTTTGACAACTGGTATTGTTCGTTTTTATTGTTCAAAACCAAGGGGGCCATGTCCGCGTATAAAAAAGGAGAGCCGTAGATGTCCTTTCCAGAATACGTTTGATACGTCATCCCGTTCACAGATGGAATATGCAGCACGGCATAAAAAAGAGGTAAGGTTGTCTGCAAGTCGAGGGGCTTCTTCATAGTGGATCAGTGGTACCGCGTAGAGCCTTGCATGGTCCGTGGTGATAATGACCTTTTTTTGGCTGTCTCCCAGTTCCAGACGCCCATCAGTACAGCCCAGACAGTGTCTTGCTGTAACAATATGGTTTACCGATGAGTCCTGGGCCACTTTGGTGCCTGAAAGCGGAAATATCTCTTTTTGTTCCCCGCCTATTCGTGTGCTGTAATTCAGGGAGGTCCTTTCGAAGGTATCAGGGAACAGGGTCCATATGCCCATGCGTAAGGAGGCTGGACGTAGGTCATGGGCGTAGAAATCATAAGTGATTTCAATGCCTCTGTCTGTGATCCTGAACTGTTTGTTCAGGCTTAGTCCTGGAAGCCTCATTGCCCTTTTGTTCTTTATTATAATTTCATCATCTCCTGTTTTCCCACAAGTTATCTCAGGGACATGGCATGAAAGGTCTGTATGCTGGGCCCCTCTTTGGTCTATGAGAATGATATGCCCTGAGAAAAAGTCGGAACCAATGGTGATGGAATTGAAATAGCCGTGAGGTACTGTTCCCAGGAGGGGCATCCGGCAGATGTGCGGGAAGCACAGCCTCTCTATTGCAAGTCCCTTTTTTTTCAGTAAGCTGATCTCTGTATGGTCTGTGCGTATGCGGAGATAGAAGTCATCTTCATGAACCGTGATCTCTCTATCGTCATCTCGAATTTTGTCAACTGGAGCGCAACAGGCCTGTGTATTTCCCCATTTTCTGATCCCCAGGATGTCTGTTCCGGCTTCTGCAAGACATAGTCCCATCAGGTTCCGGAATTCCTCGTATTTCTCGTCAGTGGTGTGGGTGCGGTAATCACTGCCCCAGAGCTTCACGAGGTTTTTCTTCAGCGAATAGACATCCCTGCTGCCATCTTTATCAATGGTTTTTATGGCCTTGAGAAGCCGGAAGCACTGCGTGTTCATCCTGGTTGCTTCACGACCACTCACCGCCCATCGGGTGACATTGTACTTGTCCTGTTTCTTGGTCCTCACAGGATATCCAGGGGTGGTTATAGATTGGATCCGCGGCAGTTGCTCTTGTGAATATTGCTGCAGGATTCGGGATGGCAGGCATATGTGCAGATTGTACTGCGAGGAAACTCTTTCTATGAGTTGGTACAGTCGGTTTATGGCCCCGGGTTTTTTCTGTTCGTTAAGCAGGGTACCTGGCGAATAGTCAAAAATTTCAGCATCAGAGCAGTAAAGGCAGAGATAGGTGCCTGTGCTTCTGTCCGATTTGGCATTTTTTATGTGTTTTTCAAGAAAAGAGAAATACAGGGAGGCAGGACTGTCTTCCCATACAGTCCTTTGCAACTTCTGGAATAGTATGGAATCACTCCACAGGATAGTCATGTCTGAAGGTTCATGCAGGGCAGGCAGATAACGCCATGATGCAGGCCAGTCATGACCCTGCAGGGCGTTCATCCAGTCAAAGATTATGGCCTTGTATCCCGCCTTGCTGAAAAGGGCGGGGACACTTTCTGAATAACACTGTTCGTTAATATAAGCGGTGGTGGGGCAGATACCGAGGATTTTGTGGTAGGTCTCCAGGCCAAAGGAGAGATTCCATATATTTACCTCTGCGGGAATTAATGGGAATATGGTTTGTGAATATGCAGAGCCAATCAGTTCCACCTGTTTTTTTTTGATCAATGATTTCAGGTCATGGATATATGCGGGTCTAAGTCTGGCTATTGTTTCCAATGTCTCTCCAGTATATTCCATGCCCACGGGAAGACCTGAAGTTGCCATGTTGAGCAGAGGATAATAGACATGGTCTATTATGTACCCGTAGTGTTCCGGAGGAATGGATGAGAACGAGAGATTGTGGTGGAAAATCAGGAAAGCGTTCATCTTGTCATGGTTTGATGCCGTCGGTTGACTCTTCTACTTCCCATTGCACCAGGTCATAAATGGCCTGTGCACGTTCAAGGGCCTGTTTCCTGGTGTTGCCTTCCACCAAAAATACACCGCCACGTTTTACGTGAGAGGTGACAGGGGCTATGGTGGCGCCTGGGGAGTAGTATATCTTGAACAGTTTTACCCACTCCATGTCTGCTGCCTCATGAATATTTCTTATGGATACCAGTTTGCCTGGAGGTGGGAAGAAGTATCTCTGCACGATGTGGGTGTTTTTCCGGGGAATCAGTTCGGAAGCAGGGACCTTTTCGTCCATGGCCAGTCTGATGGCTGCTCTTACAAAGTTGACACCTGTATTCAGAGGGATCTCGTGGGTAGCAAAGTATCCACCACTTAGTCGCGGGGCAAGCTCGATGACTTTCGGGCCACTACGGGTAAGGACCATATCGCCTTTCACAGTACCATGATCAAATCCCAGTGCCAGGGCAGCCTGTTCTACCAGCCCGAGGATGGACTGCTGATCTTCAGTTGGGAGTACTGATGGCAGTTCTCCGCCGTTTTCTATCATGAACGGGGCATATTTTTCGAGAAATTCATAGTTTCTGTCCGAAAAACCAAGATGATAGAACTGGCCGTCCATGATAAGGGACTCAGTGCTCACCTGTGGTCCTTTGAGAAATTCTTCTGCTATCAATGTCCTGGATGGTGAAAAGGATAGTGCGTACTCAAAGGCCCATTCCAGGTCCATGTGGTCTGTTACGCGCAGGACCCCTCTGGCGCCACGGCTGTCAACCGGCTTCAAGATGAAAGGGCTGCCGAGTTTTTCCCTTGCCTCCTGAAGAGCTTCTAATGTGCTGACCTTTAAGAAACCGGGAACAGGTATGCCAGCCATATCAAGATATCTCTTCATGAGGTATTTGTCACATGCCAGTGCCGCTGCCTTGAGACTGATGCCACGCAGATCAAGGCCGGTATTAAGGGTGGCAACGGAAACAGGCACGTCTGATGCTATGGATATTACCCCGTTGATCCTGCCCTTATCCAGTTGAAAGTCCAGTGATCTGTTCAGCAGGGACATTGCATCATATGTGCTTATGTGAAAAAAGAAATCAGCAAGTTCCCTTCCGGGACAGTCTTTGTCTCCATCTGCGACTATTATTCTCAGCCCGAGGTCTCTGGCCTCACGGATGCCCTCTACGGCCTCTATACCGCCAGAGATAATAAGCAGTGTCTTAGAAGTATAATCCGCCATTGATGTTTATGGTTTGTGCTGTAATGTATGATGATTCATCAGATGCCAGAAATGCCACTGCTGCCGCGACTTCTTCAGGGGTCCCCATGCGTTTCAGAAGAATCTGTTCACAAGCCGCCTTTACCGCCGGAGATGACATGGCATTTGCTGCCATGTCAGTGGCTATTAATCCCGCAGATAGTGTGTTGGAACGAATGCCCCTGTGTGCCAGAAACCTGGCAGCAACCTGTCCAAGAGATATGAGGCCGGCCTTGCTGGCTGCATAATGGGCAGTGCGGGGGCCGCCATACTGTCCACTTACCGAGCCTATGTTTATGATGGATGCGTTGTCGTTCAGGATGGGTAGAGATTCCTGAATGCAGATAAAAGGCCCTTTCAGATTGACGGCGATTATCCTGTCCCATTCGTGGTCTGTGATCCTGTCAAAGTCCTGCGGCATGTTGATGCCGGCATTGTTCACAAGTATGTCAAGCCCGCCAAATATATCTTTTATACTGTTTAGGGTGGCGCGGACCTCGTCTCTGTTTGTCACATCCATCCTGTAAAAGTTGCAGGAGCAGCCCTTTTCATTGAGAAGGCCTTTGAGTTCCTTGGCCTTGTCCTCGTTTTGGAGGAATGTGAAGGCTATTTCCGCGCCCCTGCGTGCAAGTTCCACGCAGATCGCCCATCCTATGGCCCCTGTGCCCCCTGTGACAAATGCTGTCTTCTTGTATAAAGGTCTTGTTTCAGGCTGTTGCGATGTCATCCGTTTTTCCTGCCAAGGACTTTTTTTGCGCTGTTTACAATATCACTGACTCCGATGCCGTACCTTGTGGCAAGTTCCTCAGTGTCACCTGACTCACCAAAGCGGTCTCTTATGCCTACCATTTCCACAGGTACAGGACAGGAGGAGACCAGGACTTCGGATACAGCCCCTCCAAGCCCTCCAAGGATGTTGTGATCCTCTGCGGTAACGATGGCCCCGGTCTTTCTGGCAGATTCTTCTATCAGTGCATTGTCAACGGGCTTCAGGCTGGACATGTTAACGACCCTGCATGAGATCCCCTCCCTTTGCAGGATTCCGGCAGCCTCTAAGGCACGGTGGACCATGACACCTACTGCCATGATACACAGGTCCTCTCCTTCCCTGAGTACATCTGCCCTGCCTATGGTGAAGTCGTCCTTGCAGTCGTACACTTCAGGTATTGGACTCCTGCCGGTTCTGAGATAAACAGGGCCTTCAGTATCGAGGATGACTGGAAGTGCCGCCTGCAGTTCCAGCGGGTCCGCAGGTGAGATGACTCTGAATTCAGGGATACTCCTGTATATGGAAATGTCTTCCAGTGACTGGTGGGTGGCCCCGTCCGGGCCAACATCCAGGCCCAGGTGGCTTGCGGCGATTTTTACGTTGAACCGCGGATAGGCTATGGAGTTGCGGGCCTGTTCAACTGCTCTCATGGAGGCAAATACGGCATAGCATGTGACTATTGGGATAATTCCGGTTGAGGCAATGCCGGCCGCTGCAGAGAACATGTTCTGTTCGGCAATGCCGCACTGGATGAATCTTTCAGGAAAGGCCTCACGGAATATGTGTGTCCCGGTACCTCCGGCAACGTCTGCGTCCAGGACAACGAAGTCGCTGCGTTTTCCGGCAAGCTCCACTAATGCGTTACCAAAGGCTTCGCGCATTGTTATCATGACTGCAACTCCTCACATTCACATTCCCTAAGTGCCTGTTCCCTTTCGTGGGCCTCAGGAGCAAGACTTCCGTGCCATTTGGGTGCATTTTCCATGAAAGATACGCCTTTTCCCTTGATTGTATGGGCCAGAATTATGGATGGCCGTTTTTTGATTTTTCTGGCCCGGTCAAAGGCGCAGCATATGTCATGGAAACTGTGGCCGTCTATTTCAATTGTATACCATCCAAATGAGCGAAATTTGTCCATCAAAGGTTCAAGGGCCGTTACGTTCTCACAGTAGTCATCGCTCTGCAGTTTGTTGTAATCCACAATGGCCACCATATTGTCAAGCTGGTGATGGACGGCAAACATCATGCCTTCCCATATCTGTCCTTCATTGAGTTCTCCGTCTCCAACAAGCACGTAAGTCCTGAATGTCTTGTCCTGCATCTTGGCCCCAAGGGCCGTACCTATGGCAAAGGAAAATCCCTGGCTCAGAGAGCCGGAGTTGAACTCTACTCCTGGGGTCTTGAGCCTGTCCGGGTGGCCCTGCAGCATGCCACCAACGTGGCGGAGCCTGGCATATTCCTCCTTTGAAAAGAAGTTTTTTTGGGCAAGGGCAGCGTAAAGGGCTAAACATGAATGGCCTTTTGAGAGTATGAATCGGTCTCTGTCAGGGTGCTGGGGATTTGCTGGATCCACTTTCAATTCCCTGTTGTACAAATAGCAGATGATCTCCACAGCAGAAAGGGACCCTCCGGGATGTCCTGATCCTGCAAGGCAGTTCATCTCAATTATGTCTTTGCGCATCTGCCTTGCGGCAGATACCAGGTCTTCAAACATGGCGGTTCCCCCCTTTCCATGGAGTTTTCCGAAAATGTTTCATGCCCCTATCCTCAACCCAAATTTAGTATTTCAGATCATGTGGGATTTTGTTGTGTCTTAATTACAGTGGATTGTTGCTGTTTTAAGTTTTGGGTGCAGAGATCATATCTTGTGTTTTGCTTTCAGCTTTCAGGTGGTTGCAGCTTTGGGTCTGTTGTCTACCCTTCCACTCCAGTCCCAGTCGGTACAGGGGGCGCAGGCATGGCCCGGTTCAAATATGTTGGCAATATGTTGCATTCTCAGCTTAGCCAGTTCCCAACCTGTCCATGCCTCTGCTATGGTCATGTCCCTGATGTTTCCTACGGCCAGCTCTCCATCTATATTCTGACTGCATGGTACCAGTGCGCCATTGGAGAGTACAGCCATCTTGGTCCATAACTGCCTGCAGGGAACCCTTTTTTTCTGTTCGCGTACCAGGATACCACCGGTATTTGCTGTTTTCTGCTCCAGCGCTATTTGGGTCCTGGGCTGTCCGTCTGTGGCACCATTGAGATTTTCAAGTTGAGGGCTGATATGCACATTGTCAATTCGGGAGAGCCATGTCTGCCGGAACTGTTCCATCTCCTGGTCAGACTCAGTGGTTTGAACATAGGTTATGGATATCCATGGCTTATTGCCACCGGATCGTTGGCGTGTCTCTATGAGCCTATTGATGTTTTTTAGTACGGTGTGGTACATGTCTACCTGGTGGATATTGTGAAAACGTTCTCTGTTGAGGCCATGAAATGAGATATGTATCGAGTCTATTCCATATTCTACAATTTTATTGATGGTGTCTTGGTCAACTACAGAGAAATTGGTGGTTATGGATACATTTTTAATACCTTTTTCCTTGGCCATTCTCATATACTCAATGGTCTTTTTGTTTAGAAAGGGTTCTCCAAAGAAGAAAAATTGAAGCGACCATAGTGGTGCCGACGCGCACTCATCTATGGCTTTTTCCATCAGTGATTCATCTATCTCCTGAGCCTTTCTTTTCATCGTTGAGTGGCTGCACATTATGCATCTGTAATTGCAGAAATTGGTAGGTTCTATATGAACGACCAAGGGGAAAGGGGTTTGCAATTTCAAGTTGTATATATGTTGCAGATGTGCCAGGTATTCATCCCTGCTTTGAGGTATGAAATTTTTTAAGTGGTTTAATTCATCCACTGTCAGAAAATCGGAGATTCTGTGTTTTCTTTTAAATGGCATTAGTGAACTCCCATCTTCCGGAATTTGTCAGTATCCTGTTCTATTTTTTTGCACATGCGCTTGAAATGTTTCTGTATCACCTCGGAGGAATCCTCTTCCCAAACCAGTTGCTGGAAATCGGTCGTGTGTGGCCACTGTGAACCTACTGGCAGGTTTTCCGCCTTGAAATAGGCCTCTGACATGGCAAACATGTTGGTTGACATGCGGTTAAAGATCAGACACTTGGTCTTCCTGTTGAACATGCAGAGGTGTGCAGGACCATTTGCCACGAAAAGATTCAAAAAACTAAGCTCATACAGGGCCATACGCAGTTCAAGGTTCCACGGTGCTTCATGGAAGACCAGATGGTTTTTCAATTGCGGCAACGGAGGCCCAAGGGCCCTGAATGTGTCCCGTAAAAAGATTGTACAGAATTTTTCCTGATCAATACTGTCTGCAAACTTGATCCAGTTGTCCAGATCACTGTTGCGTTCTTCCATGGAGTCAAATGTCTCCCGTAATGTAATGGTTACAGCCTTGCGCCCATGGCTGTGCTGATCTATCCACTGCTGGACGTGGTTCAATGCCTCTGGGCATGCCCTGAGGCTTGGCAGCATGCCTCCGGATTCCACTGCCTGCCTGACCTGCCTGATTGAGCAGGCCCCTACAGGGGAGTTGACACTGTAATTAGCTGGGAAGACATTGTTGCCCAGTCCATGCTGGATGTTCCACGCCTCCTGGCGGTTGGTGCAAACTGTTATGTGCATGTCCGGGTTCATCATCCAGCAGCATGGCAGGAGTACGTTTTTTACCATCCATCCCTTCTGACGCCAGCTTGTAAGTACTTCTCCTGTTTCATATTTTTTGCCAGGCTGTTTTAACATGTCCTCTGGCGGGGGGACGATCACCATATGCAGAAAAGGAAACCCCTGCTTCATTCTGGTAAACTCGGCAAGGAAGAGGTAATTCAGGAACTCAAAGTTGGCGTTGTTGTTCCCAAGGTCATAAAAGGCGTACAGGGTTTGGTGGTTGATTTTTGAACATGATGATTCATCCAGGTCAATGTCATGAGAGTTGAACAGGGGATGCAGGTAACGAAAGTTGGTAATGTCAAGAGCTATCAAGGTGGCGGCTATCTGGTCACTGAAAAAATCAGACGCTATGATTACAAAATCAAATTCAGCCTTTCGCTTTGCCAACTCATCCGGTCCGATGATGTCCAATCCGTGGATATTTCCTGTCTTAAAAGTGTCTGCCACACACATTACTTGGATGTCAGGCCGCTGCTGCCGCAATGCATCAAGTAGAGACAGGCCATAGTCACCTGCCCCATATATGGCTATCCTGGCGTGTTTGTGGATGTCTTCTATATACCTGATGAATCTCTTGTCCTGGTTCATTGATAAGTCCTGATTCCGGGCCGTATCCATGTGAGGCCTTCTTGTTTTGCTGGCCATATAATTTGAAACTGAAACTGCTGAGGGCTCTCCAATTTTGCATGACTTGCGTGGTAGGAAACTTGAAGTACCACAGTATGTCTGAGTATCCTCCGCCTTGCATCTCATGCAAATTTGGAAACCGCCCAATTCGGGTATCAGCAGCTTTTACGGTGTAAACCAGCAGTAATCCCCGGTGTATCCGACCTGCTCAAATATTGCATGCCACTGATCTACGTACAGGCTGGTCCTGGCTACAATGTTCCAGCGGTCAAAGGCCCGTTTTTCCTCTTCATTACGGGCCCCGTTTACCTTGATAAACGCGTGTTTCCGGGTGACACGCATAATTTCTTTCAGAGAGCGCTTTACGCCATCTATGTCCAGATTGTGAATGGTGGCAATTGAGACCACCAGGTCGAAGCTGTTGTCCGGGAAGGGAAGCGCGTCACAGCTTGCCCTTGCCAGAAAAGGTCTGACCTCCTTTTGGGCCTGTGAAAGGGCATAGTCAGATATATCAATACCTGCTATGGTGATTCCCGGTACGACCCTTGTGAAATCATGGAGCATGAAACCCTTTGCGCATCCCACGTCCAGGATGGAACTATGCTCATTCAATCCGTAATGCGCTGCCATGTCTTCAACCACCGGAGTCCAAAACCTGGGATCATAGTGATAGCCGCCCAGGCCTTGACGCCTGGTCCCGTCAAAATACTCCTTGGGGAAGGTCCTCAGATATTCACGCTCAGTTTCACTAACAGTCTCACGCTCATTTAGCAGGTGTTCCCTTTTGGTCTTCGGATAGCGTTTCAGCAGGTCGATTTCAGGCATGATATTCCTTCCTGAATTACGTGTTTCAAATCACGTGAAGTTTTGTTTTGTATGTAATTACAATAAATTAATGCTATTTTTTGTAAAATCGCCCGTCATCCAAGGGGTTTGGCATAACCGTTTTGACTGCCACATGATTCGACGCC
>Ga0256914_1002009_pt1 | contig 17375 bp, 9 predicted proteins | sample HulkmetaG_FD_191571 | JGI IMG/M metagenome (GOLD analysis project Ga0256914, IMG submission 191571) | Hydrothermal chimney microbial communities from Main Endeavour vent field at the Juan de Fuca Ridge, Pacific Ocean - Hulk | ecosystem: Environmental > Aquatic > Marine > Hydrothermal vents ... | reverse complement strand
GACAAGTGCCTTTAAGCCACCTGTAAATACTTCTGCACCATATCCAAGTTTACCGATTTGCTTTGCAGTGACTTCACGGCATTTTGATTGATAATAACTTTGGAGCGCTCTAGTGCAAAAGCGACCCTCCGCCGTATCCGAATGCAACAAAGCCAAAACGTCTGTTTCATCGAGTTCCAAAGCTCGCAGCGTATTAGTCTCTGCACTAGCTATAGCCGGATCGGCACTCCTGAGCCATCCTACAACTTCATCCATATCAGGCAATGGATCGGGCTTGCGAGGGTCCCATCCCGCCCAGGGGCGATCGTCACGGTTGGTCAAAAGCGAAGTACCTACAGTGCATATAATGAACCGGTTCATCGTCTTTCTCTTCTTTGTCTTCTTTATCTGCGATCTGCTTGTGGGTCCTGGAGGGTGGGCAACCCTTCATCATCCCAGAGATTGTGAAGAGCGTATTGGTTGTCTTTCTTTTCGTTGGCTACGAACCATTTGAAGGATTCACCGACTGGGTTTGGTGGACCCGGCCTACCGTCCTCTGTGGCACGTGGATAGTAAACGGGTTTCCCATCGCTAAAGCCTCGACATGACCGCAGGAACGCTTTAATGAACGTGGTATTCTCGAATTCTTTGCCTTCGTTGTATGCTTCCGAAACCGCGGATTTGAACGCTTGAACGGCTTCTTTAATGACAGTGCCGTCAGCCGTAGAGACTTTTGGATTCCATGAAGAATACTTCTCTTTCAAAGAGTTTTGATCGTTGATTTCGCAAGAGTCTATGGTCAAACGCACGCTACCGAATCCGAGAGGTTTTCCACCACCAAAACGGTGATAATGGTTTTCAGGAAGATTCAACAGCAATAGCAGTGCACCGAGCTCGACTTTGGACAGATTCAGAAAGTTGATATCAAACGTGAACTCGGTTCCAGGTTTTACCCATGCCTTAGTGGAACGATTCTGGCTATCTCGCTGTTCATTGTCGTTTTTTCTGGGTCGGCGGTATTCCTGCCACGGGCCGTTGCCTTCTTGCGTTCTGTCCTCCATTGGTTTTTGCCAGTAGTTCTCCGGCAACCCTAAATGGTGTGGATACACTTTGCGGCCGCGTAATCCCTTGCCCGGGCGATATCCTGCTTCCTGTTTGGTCAAGCCATCCTCTTGTGCCTCTCCGTAGGGCGATGCCGCCACATAAAAACGGCCTTGCTGTGGCTTGGGCTCGGCGAGTATGGCAAGGGGAAGGCCCTCACCGTTGAATCTTTCGATGGCATCTGCAGCATCCGTTTCACAATTTACAGGTCCTATACGCAAAAGGCCTTTGGCCGCCACCCGGTCGTCCTGTAAACATGACCCCATCTCGGCATCAGCCCTCACCCATCCGAAGACACGATCGGCGGGGGAAAGTTGATCTATGCTCTCGGCTGGTCGCAATGACTCATGCAGCAACTCCCAGGGAGATGCTTCATAAAGTTCCCTGGAAATCATTACCGGGAAAAGAGCCTCAACTTCCGTGTGGTCCTTATTCAATCGAACATAACAAAGCATCCCGTCTCTTAGTTCAAGGTCCTCTTTCGTATAGACATGTCTCGACCACGCCGTCCGGCCGGGCTCCCGGCCCAGATACTCGTCTGGTTTGTGGTTTTCTTTTTTTCGATCCTCTAGGTCTTTTTCGTGGATTTCCTGGTAATTTTCGATCAATTCCTTCCATTTCTTGCGATGTTCCTCTGTAACTTTAAAAGGTCCAGGAGGAGCGTTTGGAGCATCTATGAAGAAAACTCTTTCATCATGCTTGCGATTTATATTGGGGTTAGTGATACAGACCCAACCCTCTATTTGCCTAATTTCTCCAAGAGGTTCATGCCAACTCTTTCTGTCTTGTTTTTGTAGTGCTTGCGATGGCCCTGGCTTTTTGCTCAAATTTTCGCCCTTTTTGCATATGGCCCGAACTCTCCAATATTGAAAATCCTTCTTATGTTGTTTCCCATTCTTGTCCCACCGATAATGCTGGATCCGCTCCACCCAACACTCCACTTTATCCCCATGCTGAGGCAAAGAGCCATCAGGGTATCTGACAGCTTGGTCTGTAGCTTTGTTTGCTCCTGAATATCTTGGAAGCCAGGCGGCATATTGGGGCCCATTCGGGGAGCCGTCGCTATTGATCTTTGATGTTCCGGTGAGCAGACGGATCTTTCCGTCGGCCACTCGTGCGGGTATCAGTTTCAGACCTTCGCTGACCTCCATGCGAAAGGCCAGCCGGTTCTTGTGCGCGCTGTCAAAACGCCCAAAACGGGAATTTGTCACTGCTTCGTAGGCCGAGCGCAACATGCCCCTCACACTGGAAGCAGGAATGAGTGGTTTGCCATCTGCGCCGAGCAATATATCGAAGATTTTGTGTCCATTGGGTCTTTCAGTACATCTTTCTGGATCGGGAAGCAAAAGAGGAGTAATCGCTTTCATCCGAACGCGAATCCGGCCGGTTAACCGGTTCGGCAAAAATTGATCCTGACGCGGCGGTTTGTGGTCCCCAAGTTCCTGATGGTTGGTTTTGCGAGGCGGTGCTGGAATGAAGTTATAGGGGTTGTGGAAATCACGCGACTTTTCATAAGACTGTTGAGTACTGCCATGGCGTTGCCCAGCAGACGAACTCTTGTGTCTCCCCGATCGCGATGTACGATCGCGTGAGGGTGAAGGTGGCACGAATTCCTCCCCAACTCCCCTGATTTTTTTAGGCTGACCTCCTATCAGTTCGAACTCCACATCCTGCCCATTCATGGCCTGAAGATTGTCCAAGATAGTCCGGGACAACTCTCCCTCAGCCGGATTGGCCGTTACTGTTTTGCCTTTTTTACTTATATACTGTATTTGAGGCTTTCCTTTCTTGCTCAGAACGAGTTTTCCTCTTTTAAACTCCATTACCATTCTCCTTGTAAAGTTCGACCAGTCGGCTGGCGGCCACCCGCACAATCCCGGTTTTTTCATCCTGCTCGAAGTAGTGGCGAACTTTCAACCTGAGCGGCCATTGGCCTTCCTCAAAATCCTCATGGGAACATTCGACCGGAACCACTTGCTCCTGCCCCGTGGCCGTTCCAACGCATGAGAAACCGTTCCGTGGCCCCTCCAGCAAACGGTCTCCCAAGAGAATACGATCCTCCTCTGCCGGGCGCAGAAAAGAGTCTATGCTTTCAGTATCAACGTCTCGCAGTAGCCTGCCGGCTATCGTTCCTTCATTGCGCCATATCAGTATTTCAGTATCGCGCCCAAAGATACGCAATTCAACGAGGTTGTCTTCTACAAATTGTGGGCACCGCTCTTGAAAAGCCTGGGAAGATGATGATATGTACCAGACTTTGTCATAATACCCCCAGATCACGCCATCTGTGCAATGAATCAATACCCATTTGAAGTCATCCTTCATTTCCTGCGGACGCTCATCCCCTTTCACCCACTTCACTATTTCCAGGCAGCTATTTTCCTTGAGGCTGGTTATTTCACACCCGAATAATCGGTTCATCCGTTTCCTCCCTGAGCAAAGGCCTTAATCTTGCCGTCCAGTATCTCACGGTCCTGATCACTCACTTGTAGATTTTTACTTATGATGACATTCTGACCGTCGGGAAACGATATTTTCCCTGTACCTTTCAACATTCCCCGGCCAACAGAAGATCCACCGCCGACCGAAATTTCCCCGCTAAGAAAGTCTCGGATCAACAGTATCAACAACCCGGTTTCTTCCTCCGTAGGGTTTCGAACCTCTATACAAATCTTAAGAATGCCTCCGCGCTGAACCTGTTCGTCGAAAAGCGCTCCCTTGATAACTCCTCCGGTGAAGCGATCGACAGCAATGCGGGTTTGCCTTCTTTTATCGGAGTTCTCGATAAAGGATTCCGAAATCCGAATCTTTGAAGCAGCAGGCTTGAAATCCTCGGATGCTGTTCCCTCGAGACGGGGCCCGAACAATTGGGTCACTAATTGCTCTCCGTCGTCAGCCCGCATGAGCCTAGCTACCTTGAGGGCATGACTCCGCAAGGCACCGGCAAGGCTAGTCCCTGGAAGCACGGGACGGCCGGCGGAATGAAGATGGACGACATCTGGCGCATCCGGGACGCCAGGTGCGCTGCGTATCAGGAGTGATCCATCAATGTGGAGTTCAAGCTCGGCAACAATGCGTTTTCGTTTGTCTTCAAATCTTTGAAGGTTGATATCGCTGTATGCCTTTTGACAGGCTTCGGCAGGAGACGATGACGCATCTATACCCGGAAATGACAACTTGTGATCCGATAGGAGCCATCTCAACCATCCATCCCTAGTAGTGAGATCGTAACGTATCGCCCGCCATCTGTTTGCCCGCATCGTGCCAAGCCCCCGCGAGCGGCGAGCACCCAGAGCGATCTCGCCGTAGGCCAGTCCCTTAAGGGCTGTTACGAGGAGGCTGATCAAGGTTCCTTCTTTCTCTTTATCGGGGACCAAGAGATCGAATCTCAAGGTAAAGGTTGTTCCGGCTGGCAGCACCTCGAAATCGAACTTCTTCTTGTCCTCTGCTATGCCCCATGCCGGATCGATTTGGACGCCATCCCGGATCTCCAAAGCCTCATTTTCCGGTAATTCTCCCAAGCTGTCGAAGACAATCAGCGGACTTTGGCTTCCTAAGTCGTCACCTCGCGCCCCTCCAAACAAAGCCGTCACCTGTTTGTCTTCTTGGCTCCGGTACCCTCCCAGCACATCGGCAAGATGAGAGCGTAGGGCTCCGGCAAGAGACGTTCCCGGCAAAAGCGGCCTTCCAGAGCGTTCGTCGCGCAAAATCACCATATCCACAATGTCGCCTGCACCGCCTCCAAGATGTACAGCGCTTTCTAACACCATTTTCGCCTGTATTGTCCACCGGGCAACCAACGGACGCACACCGCCAGCATCATGTATGGCAGGATTTATGTTGGTATTCATGATGTCCCTCCGCGCTTGCGACGCGCTAAGGCCGCCAATGTCGCATCTATGAGCTTCACGCGAAGCTCATTCTCTAATTCCTTAAAACATTGGCGTGCTGTTTCCTCAGAAATCATGTGGTACCGTTGCGCCAATACGTCCCCATGGAGCGTGTCGGCAAGGTTCTCTTTTTCACCATCATTGCGCACCAAACCACGCAACCAATCTGATAATTTTAATTTCCTACTGACGTCGCCTATGCAGCAGCGGTCGAGTTGTTCCATCGCTGGCTGCTTCAATCGCTTCTCTTTTCTTCCTTCCATTCCTAACCATTCCCGCAGGATTGAGAGCGCCTGCCCAGGTTCGCCCCGAAGAACATTTCGGAGTCGTCCGATCAGGTTGGTCGAGGGAGGTGATGCGACTGATTTTACCAATCTCGCCGCCTCCCCTTGAATCGTCCGTGTAATTGCCTTCAGAAGTATCCGCTTCTCCACGAACTTGACAATTTCAGGAGGATTCCTTGTATCTCGAGTTGGTTGAGAGTGGGGATCTTCAGCAGGACATCGTATAACGATGGGAGAAGAAGTGGCAGCTTTAAGAAAGACCACGCGGCCGAAACCTTCTACACGCCGCTCACCAAGCCCTTCGTGTTCGATCAGTTTGATGTCCTCGAGAGATATATCTCTGGTTGCTCTCAGCACCAAAACGGATCCTGCGACACAAATAGGGGCCTGTTGGACCTCGAGACGCCATTTCCGGTTGAATCCACCGGTTATACCAAACTTCCAGCGTCGGCGGATTACTTTGGCATGTCCATCAAGCTGTCGTTCTATCTCATTCACGAGATAAGATGGATCGAGTTGCCCCGTTCGAGGATTGCGTCCTATGTAGTCGGAAATGAGTAGAACGCGAAATTCGGTTCCTTTAGTTATATCGTTTGAAACAACGTTGCGTCCGAGGACTTCGCGATCTTTGTCATCTCTCCATTCAATGGTGGCATTGCCCCCGTAGCCGCTCCGCCGTGAACGACCTATGAGCAAGGGCCCAGTTAAAATCTCTTTGATATGTTTGATACGACGTTGACACACATCCTCGGCATTACCAAAAACCTGTATGATTCCATCGAACTCCTGGCCTGCTTCGATATATTCAAAGGCGAAAATCGTACCATGTTCTTGTCCTGTTTCTGGATCAGCCCATGCGCGCCCTTTTGTCCGGTCCCGCTGGTGGTGGATGCGAGCACCCCGTTTGGGATTCACCCGCTTGGGCTGGGCGGCACCCAAGGTAACAAAAGGTTCCGTCAGATTCACGAGTTGATCATCTGGCCACTCTTCAACATCGAAGGCACTCAAATCCACTACATTTACCTCTGCCGTGCCGTAGGCCAGATCGTCCTTCTTTGCCCTGAACGATACCGGCACTGGAAGGGCCCGACGACTGTCGGCACGGGGATAGGCATTGAGATAACGCACACCATCTCCCAGCACCATCTTCTTGAATTCGGCCATTTTCGAGAGATCATTACCGGGATCACCAAGCACGCGTGCAACCGAGCCTCGTATCGCTGAGCCTGGAATGTAAGGAAGTGTCCACGAACTGTTAGGATCGCCGCCAATCATGGTCAAAATGGCAGGCTCATTCAACGTGAGTGTATAACGCAGATAGCGATAGATCATGATATTACTCCAAAAACTTCCTGGTTTTTTCAAGATTTCCGTCCAAGGTCATCTTCAGGTGTCCTCGTCCCCGGTTCCGGCCGAGTCCACCGTGCCGGGTTGCAAGGATGGTCAATGCGAGACACTGGAGTTCTTCCTTGCTCGGATCTCGCAACCACACAAGGGGAGCCACGAGTTTCAATCCTCGCAACGCGACCCTCACAGAACGAAGTGTGGTGCACGCCGGGGCCCCTGTATCGCGATCTTCTGCGGTTTGATACCGAATGGCTGTGAGAGCATCTAAAATCGCATCGGGCGCAATCGGATGGAGATCACGTTCGACTGCGGATATAAACCATCTGCGGGCCTTTTCCTCGACCAAGGCATCTCCTACCCGCAAGATAGATACTTCTTCAAAGTCATTTGGCAGCCCGAACACGTGGACCGCCGCCCCATGAAGTTCCGGAAAGTGCTCTTGCATGGTGAGCCAGGAATCCCTTAGCAACCCTCTCAGCGTTTTTCCCCTTATCATGGGGATCCCGTACTGATCGTGCTCTATTTCCATATCGACCACTCCGGGAGTGCCTTCCCCGCAACCAAATGTGGTGTCGGACAATAGCTCAATAACGATGCTTTCAGGTCTATAGCTCATTATTTCTTACCTCTATCAAGCGGCAGGTGAATATCAAGAAGTTCCAGCGCGTCCAGAAGGGGCGTCCGTACGCCATCAAAAAATCCAGCATTATTCTCCAGGCCCTTGGGCCATGGGAATGATCCCGCTACAGTCCACGATTCCCACGCATGGCGAACACCTTGCGGTCCTTCGCGAACTACTGCCGATAACTCCTTTAACTTATTGCGGTGCAAACTCCAGACCTCTCCTCTAAACCCGCTGTCTTCCGTACCGAGAACCCTCTCGGAAAACCAGCGCCATGATTCCACATCATCAGGACTAGAGCCAAGCCTGTATGGTCTGCAGGTTAATTCCAGCTCCGTGTCTCTTGCCCTTGATCTTGCCCTTGACGAATACTTCCGTGACCGAATCTCTGGGGTGGTCTCTCCAGGCTTGGGAGCTCCGATGTGCCAGTCGAGCCAACTGTCGGAATCGGAATCCATATTTTCACGGCGCTTTCGCTTGGCGCTTGCGCAAAGCGATTCTGAAAGCACATAAGCCCTTTCAAAGGGAGAGTGGGCAGGCACAATAGCCACGCCTCCACAGGCAGTTATCTCTCCAAGGTGTAGTACTTTCCCTTTGAACGCCTCCAGGGCCGTTTGCGCCAGGTCCAGAGCTATCCTGCCATCGCACAGGAAGGTAAGATCATCACCCCCTAGGAGCACCGGCCTTATAGGCAAAAATATCCTACCTTCTTTGTCAGATTTGAGTGGAAATGAAAGTTCCGGGATAGCTCCCGTAAGCACTGGATCGCCCTTTTTGTCAACCTCGATGGCATCGTAAGTCCGCTGGACTACTTTCTTGAACGTATCGCTCGCTATTTTGTCAATGGCCCCAGACCATTCATTAAGTTGCTTCTTCACCTCATCATCAGACTGTTTTTTCTTGATGCATGTACTCAACCAATTACCGATCGCCTTACCCATGCCGTTGCCATCTACATGCACGACGCCTATGAGACTGCGTTCTCCAGCGGTCCTGCCTATTTTGTCGAGTTCTTCAGGAAACAGACAGCCGCACTCCTCTGGAAGATAGGCCTCCCATCGCCTTCTGGTTTTGATGCGTACATGTTCATCCCTCCATCTGAGGACCATCCGGGAGAGAGGTGTGCGTTTGTCTTGAGGATCCAGTCCAGATGCCGGAAGACCAGAGACCTGACATGATGCTGTAACCGAAATACCGAGCTGCGGAATGGACGGCTTTCGTTCAAGTTTGGCAACCGAAAGAGCCTTTTGGAGTTCGCCTATGGCTTCGGCAAGGTGGCCGTATTTGTAAGGATAATGGGCTACGACCAACTCCAACCCCGGCGCTTCGTCGTAAATCAAACGACTGTAGCACGCAGCGAACCTGTAGGCGCTAGCTTCGTCTTCAAGTTTGAGAATGGCATTTCCCCCACCCGCCAGAATGACTTCCATCTCTTCCCCAGTCCCTACTTCAGCCAAGGCGCCGTCATTCGCCGTTGCCCAATGCACCAGCCAGGAGGCGGATATCACATCCCTCAGACGATTGGATGCGAAGACATAGCCTTGAATTCCGATGATATCTATGCCCGTCAATACCGGCATTCATTCTCTCCTTTCACGATTCAAGCCACTCTTTTAGCGAGCCAAGGTTAGGGTCTCCATAAATCCCTTCCCATTCACGAAGGTCTTCGAGTCCGAAGACCCGTGGCACGTTGGGGGCATCCCACAGTCCAGCTATATCCGAACGAAGTTGTTCCACATAAGGACCGTTGGAATCTTCCCCATGAAGCAAACAAACCAAAGCACTTCGCGCCAGATCACCCCCCATCTGCCTGGCCCGCATAGCCACTTCAAAGAGCTTGGATTTACAAAGTGCCTTTTTCTGAGCTGTGGTGCAGGATATCACATAGAGCCTGTGACCTCGAACCAATGCAACATCGATCTCAAATTCGGAACCTTGCTCCCGCCTGCAATGGACGCCTACATCAACAGTTACAGCATTTTTCCCAAGGATTCTCCGTAGCAGGCCAGCAGTCCATTCTTCGAGCCAAGTCCCGCAAAGAAAACGCACCCATCTCTTGTATTGTGTTTTGACCCAGGACTGCTCCGGCACTTTTGATACGCTGAGTTTAATATTTGGTTCCCACGGCTCTCGCTTTGCATCTTTGAACTTCCTGACTCTACCCTGAGGGTGTAGTTCGTCGTAAATACTGTTCACAAGATTTGGGTCGTTCAGCACTGCTTGAGCCATGCTGGCCGCATCTTCCTGCGTAGGATCATCTTGTTCTACTTTTTCGGAGTTCTTACGCTCAATCCCATGCAGTTTGAGCAAAACCTCGAGTGTGAGATCAAGATCATATTTGTCCAATGAAATATCATATCCATCGTCAAATCGTAACAGCCCCTTTCGCTCATCGAGATATGAAGCCTGCTTATCTTTTAGGTCGAGGGACATACGTACGTGAGCCGCCATAGTTTTCGTGCCGCCGCTGTAGTGAAGGTGATCTACTTTCAAATTTCGACAGGCATCGCGGATTGACCGGACACTAGTGACATCCTCAATATATACTTTCTCTGCTTCAACGCCGTTAAACATGGCGCACAGTCGTTCCATAGGCTTTCTCGTCTGCGGAGAGTAAAGGAGCAAGACCTTGTTGGGACGTAACACCTTGAATGCCAGAAAATTCGGCAAAGGATTGCTACCCACCAACAAAGCCAACTTTGCCAACTTTCTGGGCTTGCGAACAGGACTCATTCTTTCTTCCCCCTATTACTGTCAGGTACAAATAAAACTTGCCCTGCCTCCCAGATTCAATCGCCTAACATCGACCACCTTCCCCAGGATGCAGCCGAGTGTCTCGGCGAGCTCCTGAATCGTCGGCAGGTAGCCCTTGTGGGCAATAAAGTCCTGGATCTCCCTCAGTGTCCATCGCTGATGCTCGGTTATGCTGACGATAGGACGCCTCCCGGGACCACCCTCCCTCCGCTTGACAGGGTCCTTCGTCCGTTTAGACTTCATGACTCTCATCCTTATGTCGACCATCCTTGCCAAGGACAACACTCCACCTCTCCTTGATGAACGAACCAGACTACAGGATGCAAGCACACTGCAGCCATAAATATTTATTGTACATGATACATGTGAATATACATCAGGTCAAATGGGAAACTAAGCTTCCAGAGGCCTAACTAGATAGATCGGTTCTGGTGAGAAGAAAAGGGCGGGAAGAAATAGTCCCCTGATAGGCAAAAGATTGGGAAAGACCGTGGAACAGAATGGAAGCGAGTTCCTATACGATCTTCTGATAGGTCATCAGGTAAGGGTATCAGTAGATATGAACCTATTAAAACTCTAGGTAAAACAAACTAAAAAGCAACAGGGATGTACATAGGGACGCAACTCAGTGTGAATCAAAGAGAAAAGCAAAGACTCCGCCACATTACCACTTCAACCCAACAGGGTCTTGCGTTAATTAAGAACCGCCAAAGTTGGCAGATTGTATTCTGTACGAAACCTTTCGCATAAGTTTGATATAAAAACTTCTCAAGAGAAAATCTAAAATATAATTTGTAAATTAACTAATACAGTTACTTAATAAAATATTACTTGTTCCGCTCAGCGTACTCTTTGCATACGCCCCACCTTTTACTTTATCTATTTATAAAAACTTTACCCTGCTCATATATCTTATCTCTCTTTACATCATCTGTTGGCAGGATTGTAGGTTATGCCTTGCTCCTGCATATCTATCGCCAGTTGTTATCTCTGCCGACTGACTCACTTCTCGGTTTATAGCTACCTCAGCAGTACAGTAACACACCTCGTCCTTTTATTTATCCTGTAAAAAACTTTAATTTATCTTTATCCCCTAATTTATTTAGCTACACTGCTACACCCCTCTTCGTTAGCCGTTTCTTTTATCTGTTCTCAATAAGGTAATATCCATATGTGCTATTTTAGCTCTTCCTCCTATCAACCTAAAAAAGATCTACTAACTCTTGACTTATATATGAAAAATATACTGAAAAAGATCATTTTGTGTCTTTCCCAAAATGCAAGAGTTACTTCGCTTATCCTTAATTCTTGTATAAAATTTTATTTATTTTGAAATGCTATAAATTTATTATATTAACTTTAAACTGGAGGAGAAATATAAAAGGAAACAGCCCTTACAGTAAAATAGGTTGCTAAATATCTACAGGTAAATAAGAGAAGTATTTATAGGTTAGCTCAAACTGGAAAGATTATGTATTTTAAGGTTGCTGGCACTTGGAGATTTTGGAAGAAGGAAATTGATGACTAGCCTAGAATAGGTCAATCAAATTGGTCAACCAAATTGGAGAACGAAGAAAATGGATAACAATAAACAAGTTGATTTAACTTTTATAACAAATGAAAAAAACAAGAGACTTCTTGATAGGTTCAAAGTGCTTATAAAAGATACTCGTCTCTTCGATGTATTAGTTGGATATTTTTATACAAGTGGATTTCATGCCTTATATAAGTCACTTGAATCAACTGAAAAAATCAGAATTTTAATAGGAATCAGTACAAACAAAGAGGTAATAAAATTAATTCAAGAATCAAAAATTGAAACTCAGCATAGCCTTCAATTTTCACATGCAGAGGTAAAACAAAAGTTTGAAAATTCCATTACTGAAGAAATGGAACAGTCTGAAGATAATGCAGCTGTTGAAGAGGGTGTTTCTAAATTTATTGAATGGCTTAAATGTGGCAAGTTGGAAATTAGAGCTTATCCTAGCCAAAATATACATGCAAAGCTTTACATTATGACTTTTAAAGAAGATGATAGGGATGTAGGTCGAGTTATCACTGGTTCAAGTAATTTTACACAAGCCGGGCTCATAGATAATCTTGAGTTTAATGTAGAATTAAAGACCAGAGCTGACTATGAATTTGCTTTACAAAAGTTTAATGAACTCTGGAAAGATGCAGTAGATGTAAAAGACAAATATATTGAGACCATTCAGATCAAGACTTGGCTTAATCGAAATATAACCCCTTATGAATTATATTTAAAATTTTTATATGAATACTTTAAAGATGAACTAAGTCTTACTAATGAGATTTTCATAAAGTATTTACCGCAAAATTTTAAGAGATTTGAATACCAGGAACAAGCAATTCTGAATGCCAGAAAGATATTAGAAGAGTATGGCGGAGTTTTCATCTCGGATGTTGTAGGATTGGGGAAGACCTATATAGCTGCTATGCTTGCAGGAGAGCTCTCTGGCAGGACCCTTGTTATTGCTCCACCTTCCTTGCTGAACAAAAACAACCCTGGTTCTTGGCTAAATGTGTTTTCTGATTTCCACATTCCTGCTGACTTTGAATCCGTTGGTAAACTGGAGACAGTATTAAATCGAGGAGTAGAAAAATATGCAAATGTCATTATAGATGAAGCACACCGTTTCAGAACTGAGACAACAATTAGATACGAGAAACTTGCACAAATCTGTCGAGGCAAACGAGTTATTCTTGTTACTGCTACTCCTTACAACAACTCTCCAAAAGATATTTTGAACCAAATAAAACTTTTTCAGAATCCAAGAAAGAGCACAATTCCCAACCTTCCAGATTTGGAAAGATTTTTCAATAGACTCGATAGAAAATTGAAGAAGATTGATAAACAGAAAAATTATGATGAGTATCTCAAGACAGTAAAAGAAAATGCAAAAGAAATAAGGGAGAAAGTCTTAAAATATCTTATGGTTCGCCGCACGCGGAATGAAATTGAAAAATATTTTCCCAAGGACATTAAAAAACAAAAATTAAAATTCCCCGAAGTTCAAGATCCAGTTCCTTTATATTACCAATTAAACGAGACCGAAGACAAGATCTTTAATGAAACAATTCAATTGATTACCCAAAAATTCAAGTATGCCCGTTATACTCCTCTTTTATACTACAAGGGCAAGATAACTCAGCCTGAAGAAATATCCCAGAAGAATATGGGAAAATTTATGAAAATACTACTTGTCAAAAGGCTTGAGAGTAGTTTCTTTGCATTTAAGAATTCAATAGAAAGGTTTATTTATTCTTATGATAGATTTATTAGGGAATTTGATAGAGGTAATGTCTATGTAAGTAAAAAATACATTAACAAGATATTTGAATTTTTAGAAGAAAATGATGATGAAGCAGTTCAGCAATTAATAGATAAGGGTAAAGCTGAAAGATATAAAATTTCAGATTTTTCAGATGATTTTAGAAAAGATTTAGAAAATGATTTAGAGATACTTAAAAGGATAAAATCCCTTTGGGAAGGAATTAAAAGAGACCCGAAGCTTCAAAAATTACAGAAAGAGTTATCAAAAAATAAAATTTTGAAAAATAGAAAACTCATTATTTTCACTGAATCTAAGGAAACCGCAGAGTATCTCACAAATAAAATCGGAGACAAAGTTCTTTGTTATCATGGGGGGTCGAGTGAAACAATTCGAGATAAAGTTATTGAAAATTTTGATCCCAGAGCAAGAAAGCCCAAAGATGACTATATGATTTTAGTCACGACTGAAGTGTTATCTGAAGGAGTAAATTTACATCGTTCAAATGTAGTAATAAATTACGATATCCCTTGGAATCCAACTCGTATGATGCAAAGGGTAGGACGAATAAATCGAATAGATACAAAATTTAATAAAATATATATATTCAACTTTTTTCCAACCATCCAGTCTGAAGATGAAATCCAACTCCGAAAAACTGCCGAATCAAAAATCAATGCATTCCTAACCCTTCTTGGGGGTGATGCAGCTATATTAACTGAAGGCGAACCAGTCTCCTCTCATGAATTATTTAATCGCTTAATTTCTAAAGAAACAATCTCAGGTGAAAAAGGAGTAGAGGAAAGCGAATTGAAATACCTAAACATTATAAAAGATATTAGGGATAAAAACCCTCAACTTTTTGAGAAGATAAAACGCCTTCCCAAAAAGGCGCGTTCTGCTAAGCGTAACACAGGCATTCCTGCCTGTGAGCAAGGTAGCACAGGCATTCCTGCCTGTGAAAAAAATACAGACAAAAATGTCTGTGCTACACTTTTAACCTATTTCAGATTAGGGAAACTTCAGAAGTTTTTTATTGCAAACAAAAATCAGCAACCTCAGGAAATTGATTTTATCACAGCTGCAAAAATCTTTGAATGTTCCTATGATGAGAAAAAACAAAATCTTTCTAAGGATTTTTATGAATTGCTGGATAGGAATAAAAAGGCGTTTATAAATGCCACAACTGAGGAACATTTAATGCCAGATCATAGACGAGGTAGAGATAGCGGATCGCAAGTTCTAAAAATATTAAAAGCTACACTAAAAACTGCTCAAAGATTTACAGATGAACAGGAAGATTATTTGAAGAAAGTTATAAGGCAACTCGAAGAAGGTGCAATTCCTAAACAGACAACCAAAAAGACACTAAAAGCATTAAATAATTTGAAATCAGATTTAACTAACCCATTAAAAGTTCTTGCTGTTGTTCAACATACTATTCCAGAAAGACTTCTGAAAAGTCATTATGCTGAATATCCACACAGATTCTCAGGAAAGAGAGAAGTTATACTATCTCTATATTTAACAGGAGAAAATAATGAATAGAGAACAGGCAAAAAAGCTTATCAGAGATACCTTTGAATCACCTTTTAATAAAGAAAGATTTACAGCCTTTATTAAAAATCTTTTGAACAAAATTGAAGAAAAGCCCTTTGCTTATCAAGGTAACTACATCCCAGATGCTTTTAAACCTTATATAAGCAAATTAGAACGTATTGGAAAATATACTGATGGAGAAAACGAAATTGACCTTTTAATAGTTAAACTCAAAAAAGAAAGCTCACTTGAACGAGCAAGGGTTATGCAAAGAAATTTTATTGCCTGGTATCTTAAGGGAAGTAGAGGCGGAAAGTTAAAAGACGCAAGTCTTGTTGCTTTTGTATCTCCTGATAAAGAAGACTGGCGGTTTTCTTTAGTGAAAATGGATTATCGTTTTGAGGAAACTGCGTCAGGCAAGGTAAAAGTAAAGGAAGAGTTTACGCCAGCTCGTAGATGGTCTTTCCTTGTTGGGAAGAATGAAAAAAGTCATACAGCACAATCAAGGCTCGTATCTATCCTTGAGGATGATGAGCATAATCCTACACTTGCAGAGTTAGAAGAAGCATTTAACATTGAGCCTGTTACAAAAGAATTTTTTGATAAATATCGTGATCTTCTTATCCGTACAGTTGACGCTCTGGATAATGTAGTACAGACATTCCTGTCTGTGAAAAGAGATTTTGAGTCGAAAAATATCAATACTGTTGACTTTGCCAAAAAACTCCTGGGGCAGATTGTATTTTTATATTTTTTACAGAAAAAAGGATGGTTTGGAGTTAAAAGAGATGAAGAATGGGGAACAGGACCCAAAGATTTCATGCGAAGACTTTTTAACAAACAATATGGAAATTATAAAAACTTTTTTAATGATATTCTTGAACCCCTATTCTATGAAGCTCTTGCCCGTGAACGTGATGATAATTTTTACTCAAGATTTAACTGCAAAATACCCTTCTTAAATGGCGGACTTTTTGAGCCAATCGGTGGTTATGACTGGGTACATGCAGATATACTCCTTCCGGATGATCTTTTTTCCAACAGCCGCAGAACTTCTGAAGGTGATATTGGAGATGGTATCCTTGATGTATTTGACCGTTTCAATTTTACTGTTAAAGAGGATGAGCCGCTTGAAAAAGAGGTAGCTGTTGACCCGGAACTTCTCGGTAAATTATATGAAAAATTCAATGCTATAAGACCTGATAATTTTTATGAATATAAAAAGGCTCTAGCAAGCGGTAAAAGGAGTTTGGAGAAAAGATTTAATAAAAAATTTGGAGTGTATTATACTCCGAGAGAGATTGTTCACTATATGTGTCAGCAGAGTTTGATTTATTATTTAGAAAGTAGCACAGGCATTCCTGCCTGTGATTTAGAAAAATTGATTAAATTTGGCGAGCATCTTAGTGAAAATGAATCCACAGCATTAATTAAAGAACAGCAAATTAAAGAAGGCAAGCAGAAAACCTCAAACTATAAACTTAAACTTCCTGAAAGTATAAGAAAAAATGCAAGGCTTATTGACGATAAACTAAGGGATATCAAGATTTGTGATCCTGCTGTCGGCAGTGGTGCATTCCCTGTCGGAATGATGTATGAAATTGTAAAGACAAGGAATGTATTGTCTATATTTTTAGAGCAAGGTAGCACAGGCATTCTTGCCTGTGAGCAAGAGGTAGAGGTAGAGGTAGGTAACACAAACATTTCAGTCAGTAATAATTTTCACATCACCCGTCGCAATCTACCTCACTGGACTAAAAATGGTGTCATTTACTGGATTACTTTTAGACTTGCGGATTCCTTGCCCAGTGAAAAAATTGAAGCATGGAAAAGGGAATATGAAATCTGGAAAAAGTCTCACCCCAAGCCATGGACAGAACAAGAATGGCAAGAATATAACGAAAAATTTGGAAGGCGTTTTGAAAAATGGCTTGATGATGGATATGGTTCATGTATTCTGGCGCGGAGTGAAGTAAGAGAGAAGGTAAAAGAATGTATAATGAAATTTGATGGGAAACGATTGAGAGTTCACTCTGCTGTTATTATGCCAAACCATGTACATCTTCTTCTTGAACCTATTGCTAAATATTCGCTTTCTGAATTACTCAAAGGAATAAAAGGAGCGAGTGCACGTGAGATTAATAAGCTATTAGGAACCACTGGTAAGAAAATCTGGATGGAAGAATCCTATGATCATATTGTACGGAGTGAATCTCAATATCATCATTTCCTTGAATACATTGCTTCTAATCCTATCAAAGCTAATTTATCTAAAGATAAATATTGGCTTTATCAAAATGTATCACAGGCATTCCTGCCTGTGGATGGAAAAATAAAAAAAACACAGACAGGAATGTCTGTGCTACGTTCTACTTACAACTTAAAACGAGAATGTATAGAGAACTCTCTCTATGGCGTTGATATTGATGCGGGGGCCTGCGAGGTTGCCAAACTCCGCCTCTGGCTCTCTCTTATAGTAGATGAAGAAGACATAAGAAAGATTAAACCCCTGCCTAATCTGGATTATAAGATTGTTCAAGGCAACTCTCTTTTAGGAATAGAGAAG
>Ga0256914_1002008_pt1 | contig 17383 bp, 19 predicted proteins | sample HulkmetaG_FD_191571 | JGI IMG/M metagenome (GOLD analysis project Ga0256914, IMG submission 191571) | Hydrothermal chimney microbial communities from Main Endeavour vent field at the Juan de Fuca Ridge, Pacific Ocean - Hulk | ecosystem: Environmental > Aquatic > Marine > Hydrothermal vents ... | reverse complement strand
TTCAAGTTCGATCAGAACTTGTGGACCATGCCCAGGGAGAAGGCGGACTGCTCGCGAGCGAGGTTAGTGTTGCCGGGCCTGTTGAAGTTGCTGCCATGCAATGCCATGTCGCTGTTGGCATAGATCACGTAAACCTTGCTCCGCTTGCTGAAGTTGTGGTCCAGGCCGATAGCCCAGCTGTCGAACTTGTCGTCAGCGCCAGGCGTTCCATCATCCTCATAAACGGCGATGTCGTCATCCCAGTCGCTGCGCATCCACATGGCCTTGACCACGTTGTTACCGAACTTGTAGGAACCGTTGATGGTGTAGGTTTTCCAATCCACAAATTGGTTGCCGGCCGTGGCGGGATCGCGATCTCCGGCAATTGCACCGTCGGCATCCTGATAGACGCCGCCGATGTGGAAGTCTCCAAAGTCGTAGCCAACGCCGATCCGCCAATGGGAAGCATCAGCGCCACTATTGAGGTTATCGAGGTTTTCGTAACCAGCACCGATGAAGAGGCCACCATTGGAATACATCGCGGCGATGGAGTAGGCGCCTGCGAAGTCGCCTCGCTCGTCCGCATCGGCTTCACCAGCGTCCGCATCAGGAACAATGGCGCCCACCAGGGTCAGGCCGCTGAAGTTGGGGGAAACATAGGCGATGGCGTCATTGGCACGCACGTCAACGAAACCGCCGTTAAGGCCATTCTGGTTGCCTGCATTGTAGTCCGCAATGGTGTCACCGAAGATATCCAGCCTGCCGGTGGACATCTTCACCGGGGTGTCATGACGGCCGTAGAGGAAGGTGCCCCAGTCGCCGGACAGGCCGATGTAGGTGTTCCGGAAACCGAACGTGCCGCCGTCAGTCAGGCTCATCTGGGTTTCGATCTTCCAGATCATCTTCATGCCGTTGCCCAGATCTTCGGAACCCTTGAAACCGAGGCGGGTAGCGCGGCTGGTCACGTCCCACAAGCTGCTATTGGAACCGGCGGGGGCGGCAGTAATGGTGTCTTGATCGGCGTTTAGATAGTCGATGGATGCGTGAATCTGACCATAAATGGTCACTTCCGCATTGGCGGCCTGGGTGGCCATGGGCAGTGCAGCGGCAACTGCCAGGGTGAGAAGCTTCTTCTTCATGTGTGACTCCCTCGTGTTTGAGTGGATGGAAAAAATGCGCTGTCCAAGCAGGGAAGGATGATAGTTGCTTTTTTGCAGCAGGGCAACATTTTTTTGCAAAAAAATCACAGGGAATGTCCCGTGTGGCAAAAACACCACAGGTTTTGTCCGCGGATCGAGGAAGTTTGTATAGCCGATTGATTTTTCGGATGTTCTCTGCGGCGCCCACGTTCAAGGGCTCCAGGCGCCTCATCTAGCGGATACGAGCGCCCCATCCCCCAATATCTAGCTCCCCTATTTTGGTATTTTGGGGACACGATATGAAACTCGGTGCTCGAGCGTTGTCCGGACGTGGGGGCCAAAGGCCCTTCGTACGGGAAGGTTCGTGAAGCAGGAGGACATTGGTTCGTTCCCGATGCCCGCGTCGGCCTTCGGCCTCGGCGGGCCTACGACACTAATTCGGGGACACGATATGGGGTAATTCGGTAATTCGGGGTAATTCGGGGACACGATATTAAACTTTGAGGGGAGCTCGAGGGGCTCTAGGGTTGGCCCCAATTGCGGGGCATGAAAAACCCTCCGCGAGGGAGGGTTCGTGAAACGGGGAAGCGGATCCGTCAGCGCTTGGAGTACTGGGGCCGCTTGCGCGCCTTGTGCAGGCCCACCTTCTTGCGCTCCACCATGCGGGCGTCGCGAGTGAGGAAGCCGGCCTTGCGCAGGGGGGCACGCAGGGATTCGTCGTACTCGAGGAGGGCGCGGGCGATGCCGTGGCGGATGGCGCCGGCCTGGCCGGTGGTGCCGCCGCCCCTGACGGTGACGGTGGCGCTCACTTTGTCCAGCATCTCGGTCACCTCCAGGGGCTGGCGCACGATCATGCGCGCGGTCTCGCGGCCGAAAAACTTGTCCAGGGGGCGGCCGTTGACGGTGATGGTGCCGTCGCCGGGGGCGAGGAACACCCGCGCGGTGGAGGTCTTGCGTCGTCCGGTGCCGTAATTGTATTGCTGTGCCATGAGTCTCGAATCCGTATCCGCTTGTTGCTGTGTTTAGAGGTCCAGGGGCTTGGGCTGCTGCGCCTGGTGGGGGTGCTCGGGGCCGGCGTACACTTTCAGCTTCTTGAACATGGCGCGGCCCAGGGGGTTGCGCGGCAGCATGCCCTTGACGGCGTGCTGGATGACACGCTCGGGCGCCTTTTGCAGCAGCTTTTCCAGGCTGATGGACTTGAGGTTGCCCACGTAGCCGGTGTGGCGGTAATAGATCTTGTCTTTCAGCTTGTTGCCGGTGACCCGCACTTTTTCGGCGTTGATCACCACGATGTAGTCGCCGGTGTCTACGTGGGGGGTGTAGATGGGCTTGTGCTTGCCCTTGAGTCGCCGGGCGATTTCGCTGGCCATGCGACCCAGGGTCTTGCCCTCGGCGTCGATGACGTACCACTCGCGGCGCACTTCGGCCGGTTTTGCGCTTACCGTTGTCATGTCTCTCGTTCCCACAAAGCGGCGAGGCTTCGCCATGTTCCACGAAAGGGCGCGAATGGTAGCCGACTTCCGCAGAGAATACAAGCGGTTTTCATTCGGATGGCGGTCGGGCGCGAGCCGCAACATGCGGATGCGGGGTCCACGGCGCGGTTGCGCCGGGGCTCATTGTGCGGCTGGGCGGGGGCGGAGGATGTCTTGGTCGCCTCGATGGTGGCAACAGGGCGGGGTGGCGCCTTGAGAAAGGGCATAGGAGGCGGGGCTTGGCGCTCTGACAAGGGTATGGTGTCTTGCGTTGTTGGAGGTGTCCAGGCGGCGTGTTGCGGTCGAGATGGCAAGCATGGGCGACGGGGCGGCGGATGTTGTGACGCGCGAGACGGTGGCGGCAGAATCGACAGGGGATGATGGGCTTGAGCCTGGGAGCGGCAAGAGGGTGGGGCGGCTGTCTGCTTGCAGGAGAGCAAAAAAAAAGCGCGGCAGGGGGTGCCGCGCAAGTCAATAACCACCAAAGGAGGATGGTGCATACTGAATTTCCAAGGGGATAGGGGGAGGAGGATAGGAAATTCAGTATGTGCGCATTCTCTAATATAAGTGATTCCTTGTCAACCCCCCCTTCGAGGTTTTTTTTCAGGTGCTGGAAACTCCGGTGCGCAAGGGCAGGCGCAGCCGCTCCACCACCTCTCCGTGCTGGAGGTGGCGTGTTATGATCTCGTCCAGATCCTCTCGGTCCACCCAGGTGTACCAGGTCTCTTCCGGGTAGATCACCATCACCGGCCCCTGGTCGCAGCGGTCCATGCAGCCGGCGCGGTTGATCCGCACGGCGCCCTTGCCGTGAATGCCCAGGGCCTTGCATCGTTCCTTCAAGTAGGCCGCGGCCGCCTCGCTGTCGAAGTCGGCGCAGCAGGGTTCGCCTTCACGCCTGTGGGTGCAGATGAACAGGTGGTAGCGATACCAGGACATGGGTTCTTTCCTTGGACTCTTCTCTACACATTATAGATGAGGCGTCGTTGCGCCAGGCCATCGGCTTGTGCGTGAAGTGCGGGTTGTGCCTGGCCGAGTGTCCCACTTACGGGTTGTGGCGGGACGAAGGCCGTTCCCCGCGGGGGCGTATCGCCCTGGTGGCGGCGCTGGCTTCGGGTGAACTGGAGGCGGGGAAGGGGGCGAGTGGTCTGCTTTCGGAGTGCCTGCTCTGTCGACGATGCGAGCGGGTCTGCCCTTCGGGCGTGGCCTTTGGCCGCATCATGGACGAGGGGCGGCGGCTCGCGCGCGTCCGTTTGCCTTGGAAGGCGCGCCTGGCCACGGCGGCACTCAGCCGCCCGCTCGTCGCCCGTCGATTGCCGGGGTTGGCCCGGTTCGCCGGCCGCCTGCTGCCTCCCAACGCCTTGGCGGCAAGGTTGGGACGGCGGGCCGGCCGGGCGCCCGCATTCGGCATCCATTCCCCTCGAGGCCGGGTGCGAGGACGGGTGGGGCTCTTTCTCGGTTGCACGGCGGGCTTGCTGGAGAGCGAGGCGTTGGAAGGGGCGGTGCGCCTGCTCACTCGGGCCGGCTACGAGGTGCATGTGCCGAAGGGACAGGGGTGCTGTGGCGCCTTGGAGCGCCATGCAGGTTGGCCCCGAAAGGCCGAAATGCGGTTGTCGGCTCTGCGTGAAGGGTTCGGTGGCGGGTTGGACGCGGTGGTTGGGGTTTCCAGCGGTTGCGGGCTCCATCTGGCTGAGCAGGGCCGGATGGGCTACATGGACATTGCTCGGTTTCTGGTGGAGCAGGGGGGGCTGGCCCGGTTGCGTTTTAGGAATCTCGATGCGCGGGCGGCGCTGCATTTGCCCTGCACCTTGGAGAACGGCATGCAAGGGAGCGAAGCCGTGCGGCGGCTCCTGGGGGCGGTGCCCGGTCTCGAGGTGGTGGAGATCGGTCGCGCGGGGGGTTGTTGCGGCGCCGGCGGTTTGGCCTTTCTCGCCCATCCCGAACAGAGCCGGCGCATCGGGGCGCCGCTGGCGGCAGAGATTCGCCGCCTGACGCCGCGATATGTGGTCACCGCCAACGCCGGTTGCGGGCTTCACCTGGAGGGAGGTGCGCCGGGACCGGAATACCTCCATCCGGTGGCGTTGCTGGCGAGGTTGCTAGAATGAGATATAGTGGTTTTGCCCGAGTCGGCCTTCGGCCTCGGCGGGCCTACGTTGCGTGATCGACCAGCATTCGTAGGCCGGACGAGGCCGCGCAGCGGCCGCCTCCGGCACTCCCCGACAGGAGCGGTGCCCCCGCCGCGAGCCCCGCACAGAGAGAGTGACGCGGCCGGGCCGGGTTTTGCCCGCGTCGGCTTTCGGCCTCGGCGGGCCTACGGAGAATGAAGGGTTTGAATGACATGAGAGAATCCACGAGCAGACACCTCACCGCCGCGGACCGGCTGATCGTCAATTTCGATCAAGCTCTGCGCACCTTGTTCGGCCGTCCGTTGGTCACCGAACGGCCCAATCCCGCAGAGGCCTGTACCCATTCCGAGTTGCCGGAGGAGAAGCGCGATCATGTGGCGCGTTTGATGCGCATCAACCACACGGGGGAGGTGTGCGCCCAGGCCCTCTATCAAGGCCAGGCCCTCACCGCCCGCCGGCCCGAGGTGAAGCGGGCCATGGAGCGCTCCGCCCGTGAGGAGAACGACCATCTGGCCTGGTGCGAGGCGCGGGTGGAAGAGCTTGGCGGTCGGTTGAGTCTGCTCAACCCGTTCTGGTATGCGGGATCCTTTGTGTTGGGCGCCGCTGCCGGCCTCGCCGGTGACAAGTGGAGCCTGGGTTTCGTGGCCGAGACCGAGCGGCAGGTGGAGGGACACCTGGACGAGCATCTGGCCCAAGTGCCCGAGTCGGATTGTCGTACCCGCGCCATTTTGGAGCAGATGAAGGAGGATGAGATCCAACACGGCCGGAAAGCCAAGGCCCATGGGGGTGTCGAACTGCCCGGTCCGGTGAAGCTGGCCATGAAATTCATGTCCAAAGTGATGACCACCACCGTGTACCGGCTGTAGGAGGCGCGCCCTCACGCCGAATCTTTTTGGCCGGTTTCTCTCTGTACGGGGTTCGCGGCGGGGCGCCGCGGCCGGTTGGGTCGGAAACGGGCTTTCCCTGCCCGTTTCCTCCTCGGCGGCGGAAAACCCGGCCCGACCGCCCCACTGCGCGCCGCATCTCCCTGTGCGGGAATTTGCGGCGGGGCTGCTCCTGCCGGGGGGTTGCCGGAGGCGGCCGCTGCGCGGCCTTGTCCGGCCTACGAATGCGGGTCGATCACGAAACGTGGGCCCGTCGAGGCCGAAATCCGACGCGGGCATAACCCGGCCCGGCCGCCCCACCTGCCGGAGGCGGCCGCTGCGCGGCCTTGTCCGGCCTACGAATGCGGGTCGATCACGAAACGTAGGCCCGCCGAGGCCGAAGGCCGACGCGGGCAAAAGGCGGCCGCCTCCTCGGCGCCGACTTATTGGTGATACGGCCGGCTCAGCTCATGCACCGCTTCGATCATGGCGGCAGCGTGGTCGGGGTTCACGTTGGGATGGATGCCGTGGCCCAGGTTGAAGACGTGGCCGCTGCCCGCCCCATAGGCGTCCAGGACCTCGGCCGTCTTGCGGCGGATGGTGTCGGGGCTGGCGTAGAGGACGCAAGGGTCGAGGTTTCCTTGCAGCGCCACCCGGTGACCCACCCGCTTGCGGGCTTCGCCCAGGTCGGTGGTCCAGTCCAGGCCGAGGGCGTCGCAGCCGGTGTCGGCCATCCATTCCAACCATTGGCCCCCTCCTTTGGTGAAGAGGATCACCGGCACCCGCCGGCCGTCGGCTTCCCGGACGAGCCCTTCGACGATGCGCGCCATGTAGTCCAGGGAGAAGGCGCGGTAGTCGTCGGGCGCCAGGGTTCCCCCCCAGGTGTCGAAGACCATCACCGCCTGGGCGCCGGCGGCGATCTGGGCGTTGAGGTAGTGGGTCACCGCTTCGGTCAGCTTCTCCAGCAGGGCGTGCATGAGGTCGGGGCGGTCGAACATCATCCCCTTGGATCGGGCGAAGTTCTTGGTGCCGCCTCCTTCGACCATGTATGTGGCCAGGGTCCAGGGGCTGCCGGAGAAACCGATCAGCGGCACCCGTCCGGCCAGGGCGCGGCGGATGGTGCGCACCGCGTCCATGACGTAGCCCAACTCCTTTTCCGGATCCGGCAGAGGAAGGGCCTCGATGGCCGCCCGGTCGCGCACGGGGCGCTCGAAACGGGGGCCTTCGCCCTCCTCGAAATAGAGCCCCAGCCCCATGGCGTCGGGCACGGTGAGGATGTCGGAGAACAGGATGGCGGCATCCAGCGGGAAGCGCTCCAGTGGCTGCAGGGTCACTTCGCAGGCCAGTTCGGGCGATCGGCACAGGGTCATGAAGTCGCCCGCCTTTTCCCGCGTCGCGCGGTACTCGGGCAGATAGCGCCCGGCCTGGCGCATCATCCAGATGGGGGTCTGATCCACGGGCTGGCGCAACAGGGCGCGCAGCAGGCGGTCGTTCTCGAGGGGGCTCATGGCGGGTGGCAAACTCGATCCGGTGGCGCGATTCTAACCCGGAATGGGCAGGGGAGCCGGACTTTGTCCCGGGCGGTTCAGTCGATGAAGGGGTTGTCCACGCCCTGGAGCCGGCGCACCAGCCGGTCGTGAAGGCGCTCGGCGGCGTCCGGTGGATGGCGGCGATGCCAGCGTTCCAGCAGGCGGCGTTGGCGTTCGTAGAGGGTGAGCCCGTAGCGGCCCGCCATGTAGAGCATGGCGCGGGCGATCCGTCCGCGCGCTTCGGGCCGGGGCTCCACCCGGCGCCGGCGAAGGTCCACCTCGAAGTCGCAATGCGCCACTGCGTGGTGCTCGCCTGGAATCTCGTCGAAGGGCATGCTGCCGCGCAGTTCGTTCACCTCCGCCAAGGCGGGATAGAGGTTGTGCATGTCCGATTCGATCTCGTTGAAGCGGGCGCTGGTCCGCCGGCAGCGGTTGCGGTTGCCGCATCCGAGTTGGCGCACCACCCAGTTCATGGGATAGACGTGTTCCACGTTCACTTTGCGGTCGTAGGGCTGGAAACGGTAGCCGCAATAGAGGGTCTCGCCGCCGTCGGGGTAGAGGGTGCGCCAGAAGGTGCGCAGGCTGTCCAAGTAGTTGCGATCGCCGGGCAGGTCGGGCGCTTCGGCCAGAAGCGGCAGGGACGAAAGGAGCAGCAGCAGGAGCAATGCGGGTTTCATGGCGGTTGGCGGCGGTCTTGCCTGTGGATCATTGTGCGATAATATCGCCCTTTTTCCACGGGGCACAGCGGCCCCGCCTTCCGCGAGCGATGACGAATTCCGATCAGGAGAACGACCGGCGCCCGTGGCTGCCCATCGCCGTGGTGGTGTTGGTCACCGCGGTGGCCATCTGGTTGGTGCCGGATGAGACGCCGGAGCCCGAGCCGCTGCCCGAACTGCCGCCGGCCGGGGCGCCGCCATCGGCCGAGACGCCGCCGGTCGAAACGGACCGACCGCCGGCGCCCTCCCCTCCGCGGGACGAGGCGACCGCCCCGACGGCCGGGACGGCCGGCGCCCGTTCGCCGGAACCGGTGACGGCGGCCCCGCCCGAGGCCGAAGGCGCCGCCGCGCGGGCCTGGTTGGCCGACCACCCCGACGCCGGCGCGGACGAGATTCGGGTCCAGGCCGACCGGTTCATGGAAGCGGGCCGCGTGGCGGATGCTTGGCTGCTCTATTTCAAGGCGGCGCGCGACGGCGACGGGCGGGCGGCCATGGCCCTGGCGGAGCAGGCCGACCCGGACCATTTTCGGGCCGATGCCAGCGTCCATTCGGCGCCTGATCTGATCCTGGCGCGCAAGTGGTACCTTCGCGCGCAGGCGTTGGGGGTGGCGGCGGCCGAAGAGCGGCTGGGCCGTCTGCGTGAACGGCTGGCGGAGCGGGCGGCGTCCGGCGACGAGGCGGCGGCCGTGTTGTTACAGGAGTGGAGATCCCGGTGAGATCCTTGTCGTTGTGGTTGGTGGTGTGGTTGGCGGTGTGGAGCGCGGCGGCGGTCGGTGCGCCGCGCGAGCCTTTGCTCATGCCCGGCAAGCGCGCCCTCTATCAGCGGGTGGTGGTGGCGCCCGGCGCCCGCCTCCATGCCGAACCGGGGGCGGACGAGGGGCGGTCGGTGACCCCTTTCCGTGCTTTCTACGTCTATGCGCGACGCGACGGTTGGCTGCTGGTCGGGGGCGACCGCCATGGTGGGGTGGAGGGGTGGCTGCCGGCGCGGGACGCCATCGATTGGAATCAGGGGTTGACGCTGGTGTTCCGGGACCCGGCCGGCCGCAACCGGGTGCTCCTGTTCGACCGGCGCGAGGCGTTGCAGTCTCTGCTGGAGCAGGCGGATGCGGCGGCCTGGCGCGAACTCTACGCCCGCGCCGAGGCGGGCGCGCTGGAGCCCGGCTCGCCGGTGATCGCCATGCAGCCCGAAGGCTATGTGGACATTCGAGAGGACTTCTACCTGGTGCCCATTCTCGACTACCGGGAGACCTGGTTGGGGGCGGAGAAGGCACGGCTGCTGAAGATTGCCAGCGTGCCACTCGATCCGGCTCCGGAAGCGGCCGCCCCCGCACCGGCGGCCGAGCCGGATGGCGGCCCGGCGGTGGCGGGAGAGGCGGCGGTGGCGCCCGACGACTACAGCGCCGGCATCGTCTTCGTCATCGACGCCAGCCTCTCCATGGACGAGTACATCGAACGCACCCGGAAGGCGGTGGCGCGCATCTACGACCAACTCGGTGAAAGCGGCCAATTGGGGCGGGTGAGCTTCGGTTTGGTGGCTTTTCGTGACAACGTCGAAGCGGTGCCGGGGCTGGATTTCGTGGCCCGCACCTATGTGACCCTGGAAGAAGGGGCCCACCCCGGCCTGTTCCTGGAGAAGGTGGCGGAGCTCAAGGCGGCGGACGTCTCCAGTCGGGATTTTCGCGAGGACGCCTATGCCGGCGTGCGCCAGGCCATCGAGGACATGGATTGGTCCGAGCACGAGGCCCGTTTCGTGGTGCTGGTGACCGACGCCGGCGCGCGCGAGGGGGACGATCCTTTGGCCGCCACCGGTTTGAGCACCGAGGCGCTGCGGCGGTTGGCGCTGGACCATGGCGTGGCGCTGTTCGTGCTGCACTTGCTCACCCCTTCCGAAATGGCCGACCACCAGGCCGCCGCGGCCCAGTACCGGCGGTTGTCGGACTATCCGGGCATCGGCAGCCTGTATTACGGCGTCCCAACCGGGGACCCCGAGGAGTTCGGCCGGGTGGTGGATGCCCTCTCCGCCCAGCTCGCGGCCTTGGTGGCGCGGGGCGCGGACGATGCCGAAGCACCCCAGCCGGCCGCCGATTCCGGGTCCGAACCCGCCGCGCCCGAGCCGGCGCGGCTGGCCGAGCTTCAGGCCAAGGTGGCCAAGTTGGGCTATGCGCTGCGCCTGCGCTATCTACAGCGTGGCCGAGGCGGGATTCCCAGGGTGTTCGAAGCCTGGATGGTGGATCGTGATCCGTTGGATCCGGAGTACCGGCCGGTGGAGGTACGGGTGCTTCTGACCCGCGACCAGCTCTCCGATCTGCACGACGTGCTGCGCCAGGTGCTGGCCCGGGCCGAAGAGGGGGTGTTGTCGCCCCAGACCTTCCTGGACGAGCTCAAGAGCCTCGCCGCCACCGTCTCGCGCGATCCCGAGCGGCTCGGCCGCACCACCGCCACCACGGCCGGCGAGGGGAGCAGCCTGGCCGACCTGGGGCTCATCGGAGATTACATCGAGGGGCTGCCGTACCAAGGCGAAGTGATGCGTCTCTCCTTGGAAGACTGGCAGACCTGGCCGGCCCGGCGCCAGATCGACTTTCTGCGCCGCCTGGAGGAGAAGATCGCCTATTACCGCGCCCTGCACGACAACACCGACTTGTGGATCAGCCTGGACGGCGGTCCGGTGGACGGGGACTCGGTCTTCCCTTTGCCGTTGGAGATGCTGCCCTGACCATGTCGCACGCTCCCGCCACCGAGCCGGCGCCGCCCATCTACGAGCTCAAGAACGTGGTCAAGACCCGCGCCAGCGAGGGTTACGGCTTCCGCCTGCGGGTGCCCTCGCTGCGCATCCATCCCGGTGAGAAGATCGCCCTCATCGGGGAGAGCGGTTGTGGCAAGTCCACGCTCCTGGACATGCTCGCCTTCGTGCTTCAGCCCACCCGTTGCGAGCGCTTCGTCTTCCGCGTGGACGAAACCGACCAGGACATCGCCGGGGCTTGGAAGCGCCGCCGCCAGAACCGGCTGGCCGCGCTGCGCCGGCGCCACCTGGGCTATGTGATGCAGACCGGCGGCCTGTTGCCCTACCTCACGGTGCGCGAGAACATCGACCTCTCCCGCCGCATCCTGGGCATGAAGGACGACGGCACCGTGGACAAGCTGGCGCGGGAGTTGGGCCTGGACCGCCATCTCAAAAAATACCCCGCCGACCTGTCCACCGGCGAACGCCAACGGGTGGCCATCGGCCGCGCCCTGGCGCACCGTCCCGCCATCGTCATTGCCGATGAGCCCACCGCCTCGGTGGATCCCTTCGCCGCGGAGCGCATCATGGCGTTGTTCATGGAGATGGTGGAAGAGCGCAACATCACCGTCATCGTCGCCAGCCACGCCTGGCGCCACATCAAGCAGTTGGGATTGCGGCGGTTGGCCCATCACACCCGCCGTTCCAAAGACGGCCGCATGGCCGAGACGGTGGTGAGCGGCTGATGCGCCAGTGGATGCAGACCTTCGCGCTGGCCACCAGGGACTATTTCCACGAGTGGCAGATCTCGGTCTGTTTCGTCCTCGCACTGGCGGCGGTGCTGGGGCCCATGATGGTGCTGTTCGGGCTCAAGTTCGGCATCGTCGGCAGCATGATCGACGAGCTGCGCGAGGATCCCGCCAAGCGGGAGATCCGGCCCGTGGGCAGCGGACGTTACGACGGCGCGTGGATCGAGCGCCTCGCCCGCCGCCGGGACGTGGCCTTCGTGGTGCCGCGGGTGCGCTCCATCGCCGCCACCTTGGAGGTGGCCAGCGACCGCGCGGCGCGCATCCTGCCCCTGGAGGTGATCCCTTCTGCGGAAGGGGATCCGTTGCTGCCGCCGGGCACCGCCGTGCCCGAAGGGTTCGATCGGGTGGTGCTCTCGGCCAGCGCCGCGCGCAAGCTGCAGGTGGGCGTGGGCGACGGTCTCACCGGCAGTCTGGTGCGCCGCTATCAGGGTCGCAAGGAGCGGGTCCATCTCCCCTTGACCGTCGTGGGGGTGGTCCCTGCGCGCGTCTTCGGCCGGGACGCCCTGTTTGCTTCCGTGGCCCTCAACGAGGCGCTCGAGGATTTCCGCGACGGCCATGCCGTGCCCGCCCTGGGTTGGGAGGGCAGCCCGCCGGGGCGGCGCACCTATACCGGCTTCAGGCTCTATGCCCGTTCCATCTACGACGTGGCGGGGCTGGAGGCCGCCTTCGAAAGGCGTGGCATCGAGGTGCGCACCCAGTCGGCGGACATCGCCACGGTGCAGCGCATGGACCAGACCCTCTCCGCCATCTACTGGGCCATCGCCCTCATCGGCCTGGCCGGTTTCTCCCTCTCGCTGGGCGCCAGCCTCTGGGCCAACGTGGACCGCAAGCGTCGAGAGCTGTCGGTGCTCCGGCTGGTGGGGTTCCGCACCGGCGACATCGTCTGGTTTCCGTTGGTGCAGAGCCTCTACACGGCGCTCCTCGGTTGGGCCCTGGCGGTGGCCATCTACCGCGCCGCCGCCTGGGGCATCAACCTGATGCTGGCGCCCCAACTGGACGCCGCTCAGCAGGTTTGCCGCTTGCTGCCGGAGCACTACGCCGTGGCCCTGGGGCTCACCCTCGGGGCCTCGGTATTGGCGGCGATCCTGGCCGGCCTGCGGGCCGCGCGGGTGGAGCCGTCCGAGGGATTGCGGGAACTGTGATGGGGTGGGGCCGGCATGGGGCCTGCGGCGCCGTCGTCGAGCGGCGGGTGACGCCCTGCGGCAAGCGGGCCTCGGGGGGGTAAGGGTGGCGGCGCCGTTCTGGTCCGATCAACTGGCCCGCGGCCTGGAGGCGATGGGGGTGCCTCTCGAAGCGGAGACCCGCCGGCGGCTGCTCGCCTATCTGGACCTGTTGTATCGTTGGAACCGCGCCTACAACCTCACTGCGGTGCGCGATCCGCGGCAGGCGGTTCCGCGCCAGCTTCTGGACAGCCTCTCCATCCTGCCGCTGCTCACCGGCCGCCGTATCCTGGATCTGGGTTCCGGTGGCGGTCTGCCCGGCGTGCCCCTGGCCCTGGCCCGGCCGGAGCTGAGTTTCGTGCTCCTCGACTCCGGCTTGAAGAAGGTCCGGTTTCTGCGCCAGGTGAAGTTGACCCTCGGGTTGGACAACGTGGCGGTGGTGCAGGCGCGGGCCGAGTCGTACCATCCTTCGGCGCCTTTCGATCTCATCGTCAGCCGGGCCTTCGCCCCCCTGGACCGGATGGTGGCGGTGAGCCGCCACCTGCTGGCGCCCGAAGGGGCTTGGCTGGCCATGAAGGGAAAAGCGCCGCAAGCGGAACTGGCGGCCTTGGGCGCCGGCTGGCGTGCCCGGGTGGTTCCGCTCGAGGTGCCGGGAGAGACGGGGGCGCGCCACGCCGTCCGGCTCCAGCGGGCCTGAAGGCTTCGCTGTTCCGGCACCGGGCGGGCTGCTAAACTACCGCCCCCGAAGGCGCAGAACAGGGATTGCATGGCACGCACCATCAGCATCGCCAACCAGAAAGGGGGCGTGGGCAAGACCACCACCGCGGTCAACCTCTCCTCGGCCCTGGCGCGTGCCGGAAAACGGGTGTTGCTGGTCGATCTCGATCCGCAGGGCAACGCCACCACGGGGTGCGGCGTGGACAAGCTGGCGTTGACGCGGTCGAGTTACGATGTGTTGCTCGAAGATCAGCCCATGCGCGACGCCCTCCGACGCAGCGCCGGCGACGAATTCGATCTTCTGCCCACCAACACCGACCTCACGGCGGCCGAAGTCTCGCTGATGAACCACCCCATGCGCGAGCGCCGTCTGTCCCGGGCCCTGGAGCCGCTGCTGGCGGACTATGACTACGTCTTCATTGACTGTCCCCCGTCGCTGAGCATGCTCACCATCAACGCCCTGGTGGCGAGCGATGGGGTGCTGGTGCCGCTTCAGACCGAATACTACGCCCTGGAAGGGCTGACCGGGCTGCTCGCCACCATCGACAAGATCCGCGAGCTCTACAACCCCGGCCTGCGCCTGGAAGGCATCTTGCGCACCATGCACGACCTGCGCAACCGGTTGGCGGCGGAAGTATCGCGCCAACTCATCGACCATTTCGGCGACCGGGTCTTCCGCACCGTCATTCCGCGCAATGTCCGCGTGGCCGAGGCGCCCAGCCACGGCCAACCGGTGCTGCTGTACGACCGGCATTCGCGCGGCGCCCTCAGTTACATGGCGTTGGCCAGCGAAATGCTGCGCCGGCACGCCAGGGAGGCGGAGGCGGCGCGGTCGGGCGCCGGGCATGAACACCACCAATGACAAGGTTCGAACATGGCTAAGAGAGGACTCGGCAGGGGGCTCGACGCCCTTCTCGGCGCCCCGGCGGCGCGTGAAAAGACGCACGCGGAGACGACCGGCGCGCCTTCCATGATCGCCATCGAGCTCATCGAGCGCGGACGTTTCCAGCCCCGCCGCCGTTTCGACGAGGACAAATTGCGGGAGCTGGCCGACTCCATCGCCGCCCAAGGGGTGGTGCAGCCGGTGGTGGTCCGACCGGCGCGCACCGCCGGCCGTTATGAGCTCATCGCCGGTGAGCGCCGTTGGCGGGCCGCCCAGTTGGCCGGCCTGAGCGAGATTCCGGCGGTGATCCGTGAGGCGGACGATCAGGCCGCCATGGCCATGGCCCTCATCGAGAACATCCAGCGGGACGATCTCAATCCCCTCGATCAAGCCCAGGCCTTGCATCGTCTGCTCGAGGAGTTCGGGCTCACCCACCAGCAGATCGCTCAGGCGGTGGGCAAATCGCGCACCACGGTGACCAACCTCATGCGCCTGCTGGAGCTGGAGCCCGATGTCAAGGCGCGAGTGGAGCAGGGTGAGCTGGAGATGGGGCACGCCCGCGCCTTGTTGGCCCTGGAGGGCCTCCAGCAGAGCCGCGCCGCCGAGGAGGTGGCGCGGAAAGGGCTCTCGGTGCGGGAGACCGAGGCTCTGGTGCGCCGCTACAAGGAGCATGGCGGCGAGCCGCAAAAAAAGGCGGCGCGGCCGATGGAGATGGATCCCGACGTGCGCCGGCTGCTCCAGGAGCTGGGCGAGCGTCTGGGTGCCAAGGTGGATTTGAAGCAGGGCAGCGGCGGCAAGGGGAAGCTGGTAATCAGCTACAACAGCCTCGATGAGCTCGAAGGCATCCTGGCCCACATCCGCTGAGGCGGGTTCATTTTTTCTCTTAATCCCGCCATCTGTTGACCTTATATTCGTGGGTGCTTATAATTGGAAATCTTTGTAGCGACGGCCTGCATTGGTCCCGAGCGGACGGCATGAAGACCCACGACCGCGCCCGGGCCGCCCGGCTGATTCGTTACCAGTTGTTCCTGTTGCCGCTGTTCGTTGCGGGCGCCTCGGCGTTCGGCGCGACGGCGGCTTGGTCTGCGCTCCTCGGCGGCGCCCTGGCCCTGGCGGCCAATTTGCTGTTCGCGCTGCTGGTGTTCCGGGCCTATCGCGCCCAGGAACCGGGGAGGCTGGCCACGCGAATGTACGCGGCGGAGGCGGTGAAGCTCTTGTTCGTGGGCCTGGCCTTCGCGGCGATCTTCTTGTGGATCCGGCCGCTGAACGTTGCGGCCCTTTTTGTGGCCTTCTTTCTGGTGCAAGTGTTGCCGCCGCTGGTGGCGCACCTGGCCGCGGCCGACCGATGATTGACAGAGGACTGGGTACGGGTTCGAGACGATGGCTTCCGGCGAGACGATCACCTCCAGCGAATACATATCCCACCATCTCACCAACCTGACCTTCGGCCGCTTTCCCGACGGCCATTGGGGGCTGGCCCACAACGCCGAGGAGGCCAAGGCCTTCGGTTTCTGGGCCATCCACCTGGACACGCTGTTCTGGTCCCTCTTGCTGGGCGCCTTTTTCAGTTACTTTTTCTGGAAAGCGGCGAAAAACGCCACCGCCGGGGTGCCCGGCCGGCTCCAGAACTTCGTGGAGATGGTGGTGGAGTTCGTGGACGAGAGCGTGAAGGGCTCCTTCACCGCCCGCAATCCTCTGGTGGCGCCCCTGGCGCTCACCATCTTCGTGTGGGTCTTCCTGATGAACCTCATGGACCTGGTGCCGGTGGACCTCATCCCCTGGCTCTCGGCCAAACTGGGTGTCCACCACATGAAAGTGGTGCCCTCCACCGACCCCAACGTCACCTTCGCCCTGGCTCTGGGCGTGTTCGCCCTCATCATCTACTACAGCATCAAGATCAAGGGCGTGGGGGGCTTCGTCAAGGAGCTCACCGGCATGCCTTTCGAGACCGAGAATCCATTGCTCAAGCCGGTCTTCTTCGTCATCAACCTCTTCCTGGAGGGGGTCAACCTGCTGGCCAAGCCGGTCTCGCTCTCGCTGCGGCTATTCGGCAACATGTATGCCGGAGAGATGATTTTCATTCTCATCGCGCTCATGTACAGTGCCGGTTGGGCGTTGGGCCTGTTCGGGGGCGCCCTGCAGTTCGTCTGGGCGGTGTTCCACATCCTGGTCATCACCCTGCAGGCATTCATCTTCATGACGCTGACCATCGTCTATCTGGACATGGCGCACAGCGAGCACCACTGATTTCCCTTTTCAACCTTCAACTATTGGCATATCGGAAAAACTGGAGACGATCATGGAACAAGCACTGCTGGTTATCGCCGCCGCTCTCATGATGGGCCTTGGGGCCGTGGGCGCCGCCATCGGCATCGGTGTCCTCGGTGGACGCTTCCTGGAGGGGGCCGCCCGTCAACCCGAGCTCATCCCCATGTTGCGCACCCAATTCTTCATCGTCATGGGCTTGACCGACGCGGTGCCCATGATCGCCGTGGGTCTGGGCATGTACGTGCTGTTCGCCTTGGCCGGATGACGGGGCCGAGCACGCATCTTCCGCCAGGTAACGAGGCAACGGGATGAACATCAATCTGACACTCATCGCCCAGCTGGCATCCTTCGCGGTGTTCGTCTGGTTCACCATGAAGTTCGTCTGGCCGCCGCTGGTCAAGGCGTTGGAGGAACGCAAGGCGAAGATCGCCGACGGGCTGGCCGCCGCGGAACGGGGCCACCACGAGAAGGAGCTGGCCGAGAAGGCCGCGAAGGAGAAGCTGCACGAGGCCAAACTGCAGGCCGCCGAGATCGTCGCCCGCGCCGAACGGCGCGCCGCCGAGATCGTGGACGAAGCCAAGGAGCAGGCCCGCGCCGAGGGCGAGCGCATCCTGGCCGCGGCCCGAGCCGAGATCGACCAGGAGCTCAACAAGGCGCGCGAGGCGCTGCGGGCGAAGGTGGGCGAGCTGGCCGTGGCCGGCGCCGAAAAGATCCTGCGCCGGGAGATCGACGCCCAGGCGCACAAAGAGATCCTCGACGAGCTGGCGCGCCAGATCTGAAGGAGCTGAAAGATGGCTGCCGACGCAATCACCATCGCCCGACCCTACGCCGAGGCCGTTTTCGCCCGCGCCCTGGAGACGGGGCGCCTCGCCGAATGGGGCGATCTCCTGGAGTTCCTCGCTGCGGTGGTCGCCGACCCCGCGGCGCGCCGCTTCCTCACCCACCCCGTGGTGGAGCGGACGCAGAAGCTCGACCTGCTCCTGGAGGTGGCGGGCGACCGCCTCGA
>Ga0256914_1002007_pt1 | contig 17384 bp, 11 predicted proteins | sample HulkmetaG_FD_191571 | JGI IMG/M metagenome (GOLD analysis project Ga0256914, IMG submission 191571) | Hydrothermal chimney microbial communities from Main Endeavour vent field at the Juan de Fuca Ridge, Pacific Ocean - Hulk | ecosystem: Environmental > Aquatic > Marine > Hydrothermal vents ... | reverse complement strand
TTCTGAAAAAGATATTGTAAAATTAACTTTCTCAGAAGAAATAGATGAAAACTCTGTACAACTCAAAGATTTTCAATCTCAAACATTAGGTATTGAAAAATTTACAATAGGGAGTGATAAAAAAACTATCATCGTTACATTTGATGATTCATTTAAAATTGAAGATTTACACAATCCAGATCCTTTTAGAGTTCATTATATAGAAAGTAAAAGTGGAAAACCTTTAATGGGATTTCTTACCGATATTTTTATTTATCCAGAAAATATTGCAGAAAAAGGACCAGAAATGAAAGAAGCATTACGATTAAACAATGACACTATTCAGCTAAATTTTTTTAATACCTTAAACGAAGACAGTATTGATTTAAATCATTTTGAAATTTTTAAATTTACAAATCTTGAAGCATGTAAAATTTGCGATGAAACAGGATGCGAAAATAAAAAAAATATTATTGACGAAAATACAAAACTAGAAATTTCTTCTGACAAAAAAACTATAACATTTACAAATCTTAAATTAGAACCAACAGAAGAATATGTTGTAATGATAAAAAAAGGAACATTAGAAGATCCTGAAAAAAATATAACAAACTTTAATCAGTTAAAATTTGCGTTAAACAATACCACTAAAAAATATGATAGAGAATTTGGAATTGCAAAAAATGGAGTAGTTGCTATAGACAATGAAACTATCAGCATTGAATTTACAAAAAAACCAAACAAAGAAAGCATGAAAAATATTTATTTTGAAATTCAAAATTCTCATCAAAATATTGAAATTTATTCAGTAGAACAAGACACAACAAATCCAAAAATATATATTTTAAAAACATCATTACAAACACCTCAAGAACGATATGTTTTATCTCTTAATCCAAAATATTTTGAAACACCCACTCATTTATTTTTAGGAGGAAAAAATACAGTTATTTATACCGCTGCCGATGCACCAAAAGTATTTACTATCAGCAATATATCTCCATACAGAGTAGTAATTGGCGCAACTGAAGAAATTATTTTATCTGGAGAAAATATCCCAGAAGATTTACAGGCATATGCAGGAACTTATAATTTAGAGAAAATTAATACAACAGAAACATCTGTTACATTTAAAATTCCTAAAAATATCTTAAAACAAGTATATGACATAGAACTAAAATGGACAGATGGAGGTATTTCAAAAAATATGACTAAAAAATCTGCATTTATAGTAGAAGATATTAAAAAAGATGAAATTGTAGTTTTATCTGAAAAAAGTTATGCATCACCCAAAAAAGTAAAAAATAATGGAAATCAAACTACAAATTTATATGTATATGTAGACGATTCAAGAGGACTTGCAGATTTAGAAAAAGTAACTGCAGATTTGAGAGTAATTGACGGCCCCGCTGTTACAGAACTTGGAAAAGGAGAAATTGAAAACGGACAACAAATTTATGTACTGGAAAATGTAACTGTTCCAGAAACTGTTGCAACATCAACAACTCCATACAAAATTCCAATTGTTGCACAAAATAAATCTGGAATTCACGCAAAAGGATTTGTAACTATTCTTGTATCTCGAGATTCTACAGCATCTATTCCCCCTGTAATTTCAGAATTTAATATTACACCAGAAATTATAAATCCAGCAGATTCAAGCCATCCTGTTTTAATTATGGCAAAAATTAAAGATGAAGACGGAGGCGATGATATTACTACAGTCGCTGTAGATTTATCACCAATTCAACTTAATACAATTTTTTTGAAAGCATTAAATACTGGTCAAGAAAGTAGTAAAACTCGATTTTTTGAAAATGAAAATCCTATAACTATTCCAGAATCTGTATCCGATGGTTCATATCAAATAAAACTTACGGCTATTGATGCACAAGGTGAAGAAACAGAAAAAACCAAAACTATTACTATTTCTAGAAGTAGCAACCAAGGACCAAATATGACAACTGATGATACATATATCACGCCATCAAATCATTTAGTAAAAGACGGAAAATCTACTTTTCAAATTCACACAAAAGTTACAGACCCACAAGGTGCCGACAATATCACTAGCGTTTCTGTAAATATGTCAAACTTAGGACTTCCACCTCTTACATTAAACGGTGGTGCTATAGAAGGGCGTTCACAGTGGTATTCATCAGATTCACTTATTTTACCAATGGCTATTTCAGTTGGAAATACAGAATTAGAAATTACAGCAACAGACAAAGAAGGAAATCAATTTATTCAAAGAATAAGATTAGAAATTGATAGAAATGCAGATAATGGACGACCTCCACAAGTTTTATCTGATAAAAATTATATAACTCCAGTTGAAGCTATTTCAGATGGTGAAACAAAATTTTCTGCATATGTTTTTATCCAAGATGTAGATGACGATATTTCTCATGTTATTTTAAAACTAGGAAATACTGCTTTATTTAAAGGGTCAGAACTCCCAAAAGGAACATCTTCAAAAGATATAAACGGAAAAGAACAATGTATTTCTACACGAACCTTACTTTGCATGACTCCAATCATGAAAGAAAATAAAGGGCAATGGTATTATATTTCAGATTTAATAATTCCAAAAACAACAAAAGCACGAGATGAAGATTATATTTTAGAAGTAACGGCTATAGATAAAAATAAAAATAGCAGTACTGGTAAATTATCTGTACCAGTAAGAACTGCAGAAACAATATTACAAGACGGAACAAATGAAATATCTGTTGTTCAGGCCGTAAAAAATAATGAAATCCAAATTTTATTTAAAAAGCCAATTAAACCATCTCAATTAAAAGCAGAATTGTTTCAAATTACAGATGCACAAGATAAAACTAAAACATTAGATATTTATAGTGTAACATCAAGCCCAGATGGAAAATTAGTAACCATAAAAACAGAAGCACAAGAAGCGAAAAAAAATTATGCATTAAATGTAAATGCACAAAAAATAGGACTTATCTATAAATCATTTACTGATAGAATTTTTAATTTTAGTGGATATTTTAAACCAGCAGACAAAGAACGTCCAAATTTCAAACTTACAAATATTTCTACATCTTCACCAGAAAAAATAATACTAGAATTTTCTCTTCCACTTTCGGCTTCATCAATTTTAAATACAGATAATATTTTTATATTAAAAGCAGGAACAAAAACAAAACTTGAAGTTTTAGATTTAAAACTAAAAAATAATACCAGCATAGAAATAACAACAAAAACACAAAAAGCTGGTAGTAAATATAACCTATATTATAAAAATATTTCATCTATTTATGAAAATAAAATAAAACGAAGAAAACTTATTCAATTTGATGCATTTTCTGCACCTCTTGGTGAAAATTTGGGAAATTTATATGGAACTGCAGATTTTAACAATGACAAAAAAGTAGACTTTGCCGATTTTACTTTATTTGCTGCAGTATATGGAAAAACATATGACGAAGTAGATTCTGGAGATTTTGATGGAGATGGAAAAGTAGATTTTAAAGATTTTACTTTATTTTCTGCACAATATGGCGAAGTTATGTCGGACTTAGAAAATAGCAATAATTCTAATTATACTCATAATGCTAACAATCCAAATAATTATTCAGGAACAACAAATACATCAAATAATGACACTGGAATTGCTGGAACAAATCAAAACACACAAGTAAATAATATTGTTCAATATTCCGCAACGCCTACACCTACTTTTTCTACAACACCCAACCCACTATCTACACCAACACCTCATGCTACTGCAATAAATGGCTCAACTCCTACTCCAACATCAAATACTCACAATTCATCAAGTGGAATACAAACTCCAATTCCTACATATTCAACAAGTGTTACAGCCACACCATACCCAACAAGCACAGCTACAAACACAGCCGCTCCTACACCAACAGATACACCAACATCAACTCCAACAACAACAGCAACAAATACACCTGCTCCAACAGCAAACACCAGCAGTTCAACAGAAGTTGATCCACTTGCTGCACTACTTGGTGGATAAAAAAAATTAACTTCACATTACATTCTTAATGTAATATATTATATTAAGAATATTCAGACTTTAGAAATTTTATTATATTAATATGCAAGACCAAATTATAGATTCAATCACTCAAGATTTACCAATTGATACAAGTTTTTTATCATCAATTAATCTTGCAGAATATCTCCCAGTCATCATTGGAGGATTTACAAAATTACTTATTTTTATTGCAGGGTTGTATTTTGGATTTCAAGCAATTATAAAAATTACAAATATCTTAAAAACATTATTAAATAAACAAAAATTTGATAAAACTCTTACAGGATTTTTAACCAGTATTGTTGCAAATATATTAAAAGTATTACTTGTTTTATCGCTTGTTACATATATTGGAATTCCAACAACTTCATTTGTTGCTATATTAGGAGCTGCCGGTTTAGCAATTGGTATGGCCCTTTCTGGAACATTACAAAATTTTGCAGGAGGAGCAATGCTTTTAGCATTTCGTCCATTTAAAGTTGGAGACTATGTAGAACTTTCTGGATACTCAGGAACAGTTGCAGAAATTCAAATTTTCAATACTATTTTAACAACACCTGATAATAAAAAAATAATTATTCCAAATGCAGAATGCTCTTCGTCTTCTATGGTAAATTTTTCAGCATTAGGAAAACGACGAGTCGATTTTACAGTTGGAATTGGGTACGATGACAGCATTGATACTGCAAAAGAAGTTTTACAAAAAATTGCAGATTCAGATTCTAGAATTATAAATAAAAAAGAAACACTTATTGCCGTAAGTGAATTGGGAGCAAGTTCTGTAGATTTAGCATTTCGAGTTTGGGTTCAAGGCGATGACTATTGGGATGTAAAATTTGACTTTACAGAAACTATTAAAAAAGAATTTGATAAGGCCGGAGTATCATTTCCATTTCCTCAACAAGATATACATTTGTATAATAAAACAACATAAACTGTAAAAATATTTTTTAAATAATAAAAAAATGCCGGAAGAAATAGAAAAAATTAAAATTCCACAAAAAATATTAAAACAAGTAGGAAAAGCCATAGAAAATTTTAATATGATAGAAGAAGGTGATCATATCTTACTCGGATTAAGTGGAGGAAAAGATTCTACTCTTTTAGCTCATGTTTTTAAACATTTACAAAAACACTCTCCTGTAAAATTTACATTTCAAGCGGTCACAATTTTATATGGAATGGGAGAGAATTTTTCTGCACAAAAAGCACATTTTGATGCATATGATATTCCTCATGAATTTTTTGAAACAGAAGTTTTTGATTTAGCAAAAACAAAAATGAATGAAGGTTCTTCGTTTTGCAGTTTTTTTTCACGAATGCGAAGAGGAAATCTCTCAGGAGCGGCAAAGCAATATAAATGTAATAAAATTGCACTAGGACATCACTTAGATGATGCAGTAGAAAGCATTTTTATGAGCATGATGTATAATGGAATTATTAGATCTATGCCACCAAAATACACAACAGAAAGTGGAGATATTATGATTCGACCACTTGCTTATGTTCGAGAAAATCTTATTGATAAAACAGCTAAAGAAAACAATATTCCAGCTGTTAAAGATGAAATGTGCCCAGGAATGATTATGCCAAATGCCAAAATGCCACATGCTCGATACGAAACAAAAGAATTATTAAAAAATCTCGAAGAAAAAAATCCACATATTTTTGACTCTATGAGAAAAGCTCTTGGAAATATAGATATTGAAAGTTTGTATACAGTCGAAAAAAAATCTTAAAAAATTATAATTAAAAAAAACACATTATGTACGGAAAATATATTAAAAACCTTGGAAATGAAAATGATAAATATGGATTCGTAAACGAAACAGAAATTAGATTAGCCACAGGAATAAGCTTGATGCTTGGAATATATTCATTTATATCTATTGTATTTTTTGCAAATTTTACATTTTCAGTATTTACACTAGCGCTTATTTGGACAGATTTTTTACTTAAAACACTTATTTCTCCTCAGTGTTCAATTTTTGGATTTATTGCAAAACCATTTGTAAAAAATAATACATATTGGGTTGGTGCAGTACAAAAAAGGTTTGCATGGAGTATTGGATTATTTCTTTCAAGTTTTGTTCTTTTTTGTGTTTTAATAATTTCTGGAACATTAAATGATATTGGAACATTAACAAAATTATATACAAATTTCTTACTTCTTCCTGTTCTTTCACCAATGGCAATTCCTATGAATCCTGCAATTATTGCTTGCCTTTTATGCATTATTTTCATGATACTAGAGTCTGTTTTTGGATATTGCGTTGGATGTAAAATATATGAAAAATTAGTAAATTTTAAAATTATAAAAAAAATAGATGGACAAATTTGCCCTGGAGGAATCTGCAAAATTTAATTTATAAAAAAAGCCTGATTGTTAACAATCAGGCTTTTTTATTTTTAACAATTTATGGATTTATTAAAATGCATAATTTTCAATATCATCACCTCCAACCTTTGGAACAACTGCATCCAATGCTCCCCATTTTGCATCAACCCCCTCTGGTAATAAAATACTAATTTCATCACCAATCATCGCTTTATGAAAAGTAATTGATGCTGTTAAAATTAAATATTCTTTTCCTCCAGACAATACCTTATATTGCCCATCTTCACATGTAAGAGGTCCCAAAACATTTATTCTATTTACTGGACCAATTTGCTTATATATAAACTTACCAGATGAAGTAATAGTAAGTTTCATTTTGTCTCCCACTACAATTTTTGATTTTGAAGCATAATTTACAGGAACTGGATATTTCTCCCCGCTTTCATCAGTCATACCTTGCCCATCAAAAGCGCCAATAATAACTTTTCCTTCTTCATCTCCACGAATTGCCGATGGCATTGCAGAAGATTGAGCTTTCATAAAATTTCGAGATGACATGGCTGGCTCTTCCCCTGAAAGCTCTGCAATTAATGAACGTACTGCAAAAAGAGTTCGTTCCATCGACGAAATCATTTCTTTTAAGTCTGATAATTTTTGTTCTTGAGACATATTTTTTTGTATTTATAAGATTATATGTTTTTATATAATTTACCACTTGTAAGTAAACCATCCTGAGCTCCTCTATGAGCAACTACAGATTGTGCATTTATTCTAGCATATTCAGTCGCTTCTTCCAAGCTTTTTCCTAAAAGAATACTAGCGGTAAATGCAGATGCAAAACTATCACCAGCTCCTAAGGTATCAACACGCTCTCCTCCAAGACTCTCTTTATAAACTTTAGTATTTTTTGTAAAGACTTGAACCCCTTTTCTTCCATCTGTAATTACAACTGTTTTAACACCAGTTTCTAAGATTTTTTTTGACAATTCTGAAACATCCGAAACATAATCAGGAAGAATATATAAATTATTTCGAGTTTTTTCACCATGTGTTTCATGTGGATTTTTTGCTTTCATTCCAGTCAAAAGCTCTGCCTCTTCTTTGTTTAAAAATAAAAAATCACAATTTTTCAATAAAAATTTATTTTTTTCTAATCCCAATTCTAGTCTTTCTTTTCCAGGATTCCATGCGAATATAACATCTTCTACTTCTTCTAAATATTTTGATAATTCTAATAGAATATTTTCTGAATTTGAAGAAATATGACACAAATAAATTGCTTTTGGAAAAATTTCTTCTATATTTTTTTTAGAAATTTTATCAAATTTTTTATTTGCCTGAGATGTAAAAATAACAGTTCTTTCACCTTGATAAGAATTTAAAATAACAGAAAAACCACTTTCCGTATTTGGAAAAACTTGAATATTTTTTGTATTAATATTTTCTGCTAATAATTTTTTTTCAATAAACTCTCCCACTTCATCATTACCTCTTGCTCCAAAAATATAAGATTGAAAACCTAATCGCTGAAGAGAAACACCAACATTTGCTCCTCCTCCTCCAATATGTCTCTCTAGATATTTTGCTGTAAGCTTTCCACCATGTGGAATTGCATAAAATTCACTCTCTCCATTTTCATCACTTTGAGTAATTACCGAATTTCCATTGGCATACACAAATAAATCCTGAGTTAAACTTCCAAGAATTACTATATTTTTGTTTGTATTATTTTTAGTCATATATTTTTATAATTATATAAACATCATAACATTTATTTACCCATTTTACAAATTTCATCAAACTCAATAGAACTCAAAGGAGTAATAGAAAGACGATTTCCTCTTCTAAGAGTTACCATATTTTCCAATTTTATATTTTCTTTCATATCTTTTAATGGAACAATATTTGCAAATTCTTCTTTAAATTCTACATCAACCATAAACCACAAAGGTTTTTCTGGAGTTGATCGAGAATCAAAATGACATTCATCATCAATATCCCACGCAGTAAAATCTGGATACGATTCTTTTACCACTTTACACACACCTGCAACATGTGGAGGCTTACAATTTGAATGATAAAATAAACACAAATCCCCTATTCTCATATTATCTCGCATGAAATTTCTCGCCTGATAATTTCTTACACCATCCCAATGTTCCACTTTATCACGCTTTAAATCATATAAAGAATACGCATTAGGCTCTGATTTTATTAACCAATAATTCATATTTATATTATTTTTTCAAATTTTTAATATCATTCATAAAAATTCCAATTATTGCTATGACTGGAATTGCAATTATAGCTCCTGCTACACCTAATAATTGAAACCCCACTAAAAGTGCTAAAATCGTAACAACTCCTGTAACCCCTACAGATTTTCCCATAATAAGAGGAACCAAAATATTTCCCTCAATAAATTGCATTGCTCCCAAGAAAATAAGAACCGCAAAAGCAGATTCCCAACTTTCTGCAAGCGCCAAAGGCATACCAATTAAAAAAGTTACCAAAGGACCAAAGTATGGAACAAATTCTGCTACACCTGCAATAAAACCTATAGTTACAGCATACTCAATTCCAAGCATTGCAAAAAATGCCCATGTCAACCCTCCAACAAAAATAAATAAAAGCATTTGACCATGAATCCAACCAGAAACTTTTTTCTGCATTTGAATTGCTTTTAAATTTATATATTCCTGTAATTGTTTTGAAAAAAAACTAAAAATATATTGAGATGTTTCTTTTCGCTCTAATAAAAGAAAAAAAGTTAAAATCACAATTAATACGAAAGAAAAAAGTGAAGAAAATATTGATATAACGGCCTCAACAATTCCTTCTTGCCATGGTTTAAATTTAGAAATATTTTCTGTTATAAATTGAAATAAACCTGATTGAGCCTGAGCATCACCACCAAGTTTTCGCAAATATTCATCTAAATTATGCAATTTTTCTTGCAACCATGGACCAAAATCCAAAAGAAACGCTGGTAAAGAAGAAAAATCTCCGTTATAAATTAATTTTGTATATTCCAAAAGCCAATTTCCAAATGTTATAGACTGGTCTATTACTGCAGGTAAAACACTGGAAATAAGTAAAAATAAAAATAAAAATACTGCAAAAAAACTTAATATAATTGATGCTACTGCTGGGATTTTTTTTCGTTCAAAAAATGCAACAAGAGGGTATAATACAGATGCCAAAAAAATTGAAAAAAATAATGATGTTAAAATTTCTGATATTTGCATTACAAATTCCCAAAATAAAAAAACTGCTATCAATACACCAATTATTTTTAACGCACTAAATAATGAGATTTCTGAAATAACAACATTTGTAACATTAGAACGTTTTTGAGATTCTAAATATAATTCTAAAGCTTTTTGAGATTTTTTATTTTGAATATTTGTATCTTGCTTTTCTTCTAATAAATCCGTTATTTTTTCAGAATTAACAGTATTTTTAACGGTAATACCAGATAGTAAATTTTTCGAAAATTTTATTATTTTGTTATACATAGTTTCTTGTGTGTTACAATGTTTATTTTTGAAGTAGATATATTAATTTTAACAAAAAAAATCTATTATATAAATCTTTTTTTTGAGAAGATAAAAATAAAAAATATCTACTGTTTTATTACACAAATTATGATTACATATATTACTAACACTGAAGAAAATATAAAAAATATAAATAACACAAATACCTTATTTGTAACACTTACAGAATTTAAAAATTCAGAAATTTCAGAACTAAAAGATATAAAACAACAAGAAAATATAACAATTTCAGAATTTCCTATTTTTACAGAAAATAAAAAAAGTCTATTTCTTAATATTGCAGAAGATATTTCTAAACTTGACACTCTTGATGTTCGAGAAAAATCAGAAAAAATTATAAAAATTGCTAAAAAATATTGTACAAAAAATACTGAAAATATTGCTATAAATTTTGAAGAAAAAACACTTTCACAAACTTTAATTTCTAGTATTTTAGACGGAATTCATCTTGGAGAATATGAATTTAATGAATATAAATCTAACAATAATTCTGAAAAATTAAATAAAAATATTTATATTATTGTAAAAAAATCAGAAAATCAAAAAAATCAAAATATTAAAGATATAATAGAAACTAGAGAAATAATAGAGCGAAAAGCATTTACCAAAGGAGTGAAATTCACAAAAGATCTTATAAATACTCCTCCATCAATAGCAATTCCATCATACATAGAAGAAAAAACTCGAGAATTATTTTCAAATATAAAAAATATAAAAATCTCTTCTATCCTTGAAAAAGATTTAAAAAAATTAGGAGCTGGAGGAATTTTGTCTGTAGGACAAGCCAGCCCAGATCAATCTCGATTTTTAATTATAGAATATACAAATGCAGAAAAATCTAAAAAACCAATTGGACTTGTTGGAAAAGGAGTAACCTATGACACCGGAGGACTTTCTTTAAAACCATCAAATGCCATGACCGGAATGAAAAAAGATATGGGAGGTGCTGCAACTATATTAGGAGGATTATATACATGTGCAAAATGTGAAATAACTGAAAATATTGTTGCTGTTATTCCACTTGCCGAAAATTTAATTTCTGAAAAAGCCTACAAACCAGATGATATAGTAACAATGATGAACGGAAAAACTGTAGAAATAACAAATACAGATGCCGAAGGACGGTTATTATTAGGAGACGCTATGGTATATATCGAACAAACATTTCAACCTCGAGTTCTTATTGATATGGCAACACTTACTGGAGCCTGTGCATATGCCATTGGAGAAGATATTTCTGCAGTTTTTGCAACAACAGATGACTTATATTCACAACTGAAAACATCAGCAAAAAATACAGATGAACCCATTTGGAGACTTCCACTTTATAAAAAATATGAAAAATTAATTGAATCTAAAATTGCCGATATTGTAAATGCTGCCACAGGATTTAAAGCTGGAACAATTCAAGCAGCATTATTTTTAAAAAATTTCGTAAAATCAGAAACTCCATGGGCTCATTTTGATATTGCATATTCGTCTTTTGATAAAACAACAAATTTTGCAACAGGAAAAGACGTTCGACTTCTTTTTGATTTTATTAAAAATTGTAAATAAATATATATAAAAATTATAAATCTACACCCGTAATACTTTCAGATTTTTTTCCAAAAGCTTTCTCCATTCTTAAAAGTTTTTCCCAATTTCTGTCTACATCCCCTTGTATTTCTGCAACAAGATGAGAATTTTCTTCTTTTAAAAGATGCTTAAATCGTCCTTGATTTTGCAACCAATGCGTAACAGGTTGTTTTTCTTTTGGCTTATATGTCACTTTCCATACTCCATTATCAACCTCAAACAAAGGCCAAAAACAACTATCCACACCCGTTTGTAAAATTTCCAACCCTTTTTCTGGTCGAGTTTTCCAGCTAGTTGGACACGCAGAAATAACATTTAAAAATGCTGGACCATCTGTGTTAAACGCTTTATGTGCTTTTTTCATTAAATCTGCAAAATTTGAAGGACTACATTGTGCAACATACGGAATATTATGTGCAGCAATTATATCGGTTAATGCTTTTTTCTTTTGAGGTTTTCCTTTAATTTTAGAACCTGCAGGAGAAGTTGCAGTATGTGAATATTTTGGAGTTGCACCAGATCGTTGATATCCAGTATTCATATATCCTTCGTTATCAAAGCAAATATATACAAAATTGTGACCTCGTTCTAACGCTCCAGAAAGCCATTGAAATCCAATATCATATGTTGCTCCATCTCCTCCAATTGCAAGAAATTTTACTTTTTTTTGCTCTTCAGACAGCTCTCCTCTTTTCATTTTTGCAGTATGCATTGCCTCAATTCCAGAAATTACAGATGCTGCATTTTCAAAAAGAGAATGAATCCACGGTGTTTTAAATGAAGTATACGGATACGCTCCAAAGCAAATTTCACTACACCCAGTTGCATTTGCTGTAATTACTGGTACATCAATAGTTGAAAGTGCTTGCTTTAAAATTAAACTTTCACTACAACCAGGACAAAGGCGGTGCCCATTAGCAAGTGGTTGTGGATTTTGCGAAACTTTTTTAATATTTGGAATAAACCGTTTTGGTTTTTTTATTTTTTCAGACATGTAATTTATATAAAAATATTAGTTATCATATTAGTTATGATACTAATCTCTTGCTAAAAAAATATTTAACAAATTATTAAACAATGCAAAAATATTAATATATAAATGAGTTGCTGCCATTATTGCAGAATCATATGCACCATTTTTAATTGCCTGTAAATCGTAAGCCGTATATGCAGAAAAAAGCACAACAGAAATACAAGAAATAATAAAAGACATTATTGAACTCCCAATAAAAATATTTACAATCCCTGCAATAAAAACTCCAATCATTGTAAAAAACAAAAATTGTCCCATTCCAGATAAATCTTTCTTTGTTGTATATCCAAAAATTGCAGCAGCAAAGAAAAGACCAGCAGAAGCTGCAAGAGCTTGAATTACTGCTGATATTTGTCCAGTTTGTGCAGCAAATGCCAAGGTTGGATATAAAATTGTTCCAGACGAAAATGCAAAAACTAAAAACATTGGCAATGCAAAAGTTTTACTATTTGCCCACATTGATTGAGTAAACATCAATACCATAAAAATTCCATAAGGAACATAAAATGAATGAGTAAGCATAATAATTTCTTTTCCAAAATATGCTCCAACTGCAGCAGTTGCAATTGCAAGTCCAAAATATGCCCACACTTTAGCTAAAAAATCTGCTCGAGCATTTAAAACAGCTCGAGTCTCCGTTCGTTCAAAAGTATTCATAAAACTCAAAAATTCTTTAAAAAATAATAATTATGCTGTATAACCGCATCCACAACCTCCACATGTTCCTGTATCTTCATCGTCTCCACCGTTTAATAAATAAGTCATGTTTTTTATATATAAAAATAATATGTTCTAAAAATATTATAACTTATATTTTAATTTTTTAGCAAATTTTATTGTATTGCAGGGTCAAGGTTACATTTTGAGAGGATAAATAGTGTGAATAAAAAGCGAGTAAATGTAATTTGTGAACAGGAGTAAGTCCATTCATGCCCAATCTTCTATGTTTTTTTTGATAATTATAATATTGTAAAAATAATTGTAATTTATATTCTAATGTTTCGATAGAATCTGAAGGATACCAATAATATTAAATAGCTTTTGTATTTAAAGTTCCGTGAAATCGTTCAATCTTTCCATTTTCTTCTGGACAATATGGTGTATTTTTTCGGTGTTCAATAGAAAGAGAAGAAAATGTTGTAAGGTGATTTTTTAATTATCCATATTTCCACCATAGTTTTAATGCATTCCAAGGTTCTCCTTCTGCAGCCTTTTTAAACGATTTAGCAGTTTCGATAGTAAGAGTTTCAGGTAATCCATTTACAATTCCTTGGACAGTTTTTCCTGCCACATTGTTCGTTACATATTTTAATAATATATTTTTATACTCTTCTAATGCGTTTGGGCAACGTATAAATGTATCACGAAGCATTTTCATCATTTTTTTAGAATTTTTACTTTTTAATAATTCTTGCATTTCATTTATTGGATTACCCCAGTCATTTGGAATTTTCAGTAATGATATTATACTGTGTTTATCTCGGGTTGGTAACTCTCCAAATTCTTTTACTAATGTTTCATCTCTCCACATATCAATGGTGATATTACTCCGTGGATTATTGTAAGGATGTGTACTAAACACTAATTTTCTATATATCTCTCCTCCATCAATGGCTTTCCATATTTTATCTACTTTTTTTTGTTTTTTAGCGTTTGTAAATAATAACGTTTCTTTTCCATCTATTGTAGCATTTAATGAGTTAATGTCTATTGTTTTACCAAGAGAAACTTTCTTCTTTATTTTTTCTCCATTGTTTAATACAAATGATATTTTTAATTCTTTCTCTGAAATAGGTGAAAATTTCACATCTGTAATTTTATTATATTTTTCAGTTTTTCTGTCATATATCTTAACATTTTTGTTTAATATTTCAGTTTTATAATTTTTGTATAATTCTGTATATTTTTTAGGAATATTTTCAATTAATTTAAAAGTATGGTCAAAATTATTAGATTTAATTCTTAATGTATTACCAGATTCTGATAGTGAAATTTCTTTATTTTTTATTTCTAAACTGTTCAATATATTATTTAGAGTGATTTTTTTGTAAGTGTTGTTTTTATAAAGTGCTACCAAATGTTTATTGGGGTTAATAAACGATAATTTTCCATTTAATATTTGAATATTAAATTTTTTAAGAATTTCTGTATTTTTATGGTCTTTTTCCAAGATAGTAATAATATTTTTTTCTTTAGATAGTCGTAATTTTTCTAATTTTTGATTTTTCTCATTTGAGGTTAAATGTCTTAATTCTTTGAGGTCATAATTTTTATCTTTTATAATAATTTGTTTTTCTCCACTTTTTGAATATAAAATAATTTTAATTTTATTCTCTGAAAATGGTTCAATTCCAACCTTATTTATTTTAAAACCACTATAATCAAAATAATCATTTTTAAATAAAAATTGTTTATCTTCTTCTGAAATTTTAGGCGCAGTTTTTATTGAAAATTTTCTAATTTTATATTTTTCTTGATCATAACGCATTGTAATAACTAATACATCACCCTCTTCTTCGAGAGTAACAGTATTCACTTGTTTTGCAGACAAAGAACCAAAAGTATTAAATTTTTTTGCAACAGTATAACCATCTTTATTGTTTGTTTCTGCAACAAAAATTGAATTATTTATTACATCAAATCCACGAGGTGATAGTTTTAGATTATATTTGCTAGCAATTGCATGGGTATTTGCAAAAAGTTTTTCATATTTTTTAGATATTTTTTCTTCTTTTATTTCTTTTGATATTTTATATCCTAATTCTTCTAATTCTTTATTTGCATTTTTTATCTGAAGTTTCAAAAGATCAATGGTATCTGTCTCTTTGTCTGCGTATGTAGGTATATTAAAAGAAGAAACGTAATCTTCAAAATCTTCGTCTTCATTATTATGTATTTCTTTTGTATTTTTTAGTATTTTTTCTGCATTCAATTTTCTGTTTAATTTTTCTAAATTTCTATTTATTTCTATCTTTTCCTTTTTCAGATTTTCTAGTGTAATTTCATGTTTACTTATTTTTTTTAGTGATGGTTGTGGTAATTCTTGCGGTTTATTTGTACTAAATTCATTTAATTTCTGAGTATTTAGATTAAAAATAACCCTATTTTCAAAAAATTTATTTACAATTGTCTTGTGTGCTTGTGTGCTTGTGTGCTTGTGTGCTTGTGTGCTTGATTTGCATATTTGAAAGTTTTAAAAAAATAATATTTCAGATTATTATATAAAAGGTTGTATTTAATTGCAAGGTGTTATATTATAATCTGAACGATAAAAACAAATACACATTTTTTACCCTTGCATTATATGTTAAAGTTTAGTACTCAGCTCATAAATTTCATATTTTAGAAAAGAAGTTAATTTTTAATATTAATACTCCAGCGTATGATATAGAAAAAGATGCACCTACTCCACAAAAAACTAGAGAAATTGTTAATAAAGAGTTGGAAAAATCAATACAAAGACAGTCTGAATTTAAAGAAAATATTGATATTCCTATGAATACAGCAGAAGCAATAAAAGTATTAAAAAAATTACAAAATGATAAAGTTGTTTTAAGAAAGAATAGTGCTAATATTAATTTGACCACTTTGATAAACTAAAAATTTAATATAATTTTTCATTACACAAAACACGCTTATTTTATGCACAATACACTCCTTACACCATTGGACAAAGTCATAACAATCGCAAAGAAACATTATATAGAATTACAAAAAAATAATATTGTTACTGTTCAAGATTTACTTTCATATTTCCCACGAGAATATGAAGATAGATCAAACTTTACAGATTTTGCAAATATTCGAGCAGACCAAACCAATATTTTAATTGGAGAATTTTTATCGGTTCATAAAGAAAAAACACGAAATAATTTTCAATTAGTAAAAGCACAATTTAGAGAAAACACATCACAACAAATAGTAGAATGCGTTTGGTTTAATGCGAGAGGAATAGACAAAACCTTGCCACTCCACCAAAAAGTAATGATTTCGGCAAAAGCAAAACTCAACTATGGGAAAATTAGCCTTCAAACACCAAAAGTTCAAATATACAAAGGAGAAACTTCTGAAGGATTATTCCCGATTTACCCAACCATTTCATTCATTACTGAAAAATGGTTTTTTAGAAAAATCCATGAAGAACTTATACCTCAAATCAAAAATGAAAATATAAATATACCAAATGTGGTTCCAAGCCATTTTTTAAAACAACACAATTTAATTTCTAAAAAAGAAGCATTACTCATTTTGCATTATCCAAAAGATAAAAAATCTTTACAAAAAGCACAAGACACACTGGCATTTGAAGAATTATTTGTTTTACAACTTGTTTCTTTATACAAAAAACAAAAAATACAACACTCTGTAAATGCTAAAAATGTACCAACTGTTCTACTCAATCCACAACTCATAAAAGATTTTTTTAAAACTCTTCCATTTATTCCTACAACTGCACAAAAAATAGCAATTTTTGAAATTCTCAAAGATTACGAAAAATCAGTTCCAATGCAAAGACTTTTAGAAGGAGATGTAGGAAGTGGAAAAACTCTCGTTGCCATGTGTGCTATCTTACCAATCATATTACAAGGATACCAAGCTAGCATCATTGCACCTACAGAAATTTTAGCCCAACAACTTCACTCAGGAATTACAGAATTTTTAGCTGAAGCAGAAAAACAAAACTTTTTTGAAAAATATAAAAAAAATAATAATATAAATAATAATAATTTATTATTTGAAGAAGAAACAGCTTATATAAAAACAGAATTTTTATCAGGGTCTATAAAAGGAAAAAAGCGAGAAAAAATTCTTGAAAATCTCAGAACAAATCAAATTCAAATTTTAGTAGGAACTCATGCTATA
>Ga0256914_1002006_pt1 | contig 17385 bp, 15 predicted proteins | sample HulkmetaG_FD_191571 | JGI IMG/M metagenome (GOLD analysis project Ga0256914, IMG submission 191571) | Hydrothermal chimney microbial communities from Main Endeavour vent field at the Juan de Fuca Ridge, Pacific Ocean - Hulk | ecosystem: Environmental > Aquatic > Marine > Hydrothermal vents ... | reverse complement strand
TTACTAGAAGTTGGTAGTAGTTATCAATTAAAGCAATTAAATGAAGTTCTAGATTCATTAGAAAGTATTGCTGGATTAAATACTTTAGATCATCCTTGGAGAATAAGGGGTAAATTACTTAAAGTTAAGTACGTAGGTCCTAAAGTAGCCGACTCTTACCTACTCTTCACAACTACATCCGGATTATTTACACCCTCCGACATTCACTACCTGAGATTTCTGAAGTACACAGGATTAATTAATTACCTATCTAGTAAAGGGTTACTAATACCCAATAAGCACTTATGCTTAAGGTATGGACCTGAATGTAATAGATGTTCCTTAAGTATTAGGTGCTTAACAGGACAGAGCATACACTTATTTGGTGAATTAAGTGGCTATGTACAAACTATGGCTTATGTTATTGATAAATTACTTAGTAATAGAGCTTCTTACCTAAGTACCTACTTAGTACGCATTAAGTGGTGCATTGAGAAGGTATTAATGAATTACTTAAGTTCTAAGGTAGGCAATAGTGACACCTAAGCTTACTGAGTAAAAACTATCGTTATATCATTTCCTTAGGTATGTTATTAGGTGTGAAGTACTTCTTGGGTACTAATCCGTACCTTCTTAATAACTTCTTCACATGATCATACATGATCACGTATTCCTCATCCAGCGACTCAACGAACTCCTTACTAATACTCCTCAGTAACTTGATCAGCTCCTCATAACTTTCTTTATTTGAGAAGCTAAGCATTACTGCTGGATAGACCTCATCACCTGGTCTTAATCCGTAATTAACTAGGTTCTCTAATGCATTAATCTGTACCCACCAGTACTTACCGTTAGCTCCTGTCAGTAGCTCGAACTCCTTAGGTGATGCACCCTTAATTGATATCCTAATCTCTATACCATCATTACTGAAGGAAGCTAGTTCTTTAGCGTAGTCCTTCCTCATCCCTATCAGTAACCCATTAGTTTCTATAACTACCTTAACCCCGTTCTCTATTAGCTCTTTAGTAACTTTAATCATATGATTAAAACCTATCGTTGGTTCACCACCACTTAATCTAGCTTGCTTCAATCCATACTTACGAGCTAAAGCTATTAGTCTAGATGCTACCTCATGCGGACTTAAGAACATTACCTTATCTTTAAGTAGTTTAAGTCCCCAAGTAAAGTAGTATGCCCAGCAAAACCTACACCTAAGGTTGCATCCGATAACATCACCTGTAACGATACCCCCATACCACCTATCCCTCCTAAATCTAAAGTAAGCCCTTAACTCCTCACCGCCCTCGATCCTAATTACCTCCTTAGTAACTTTATTGAGGAGGTCGATAGGGTCATACAATCTTAACACCTTCATGGACCATTCTTTCTAATTCATGAATAATTAAGTCCTTATATTTCATGATTAGCTCCTCATTAGGGAAGTTGTAGAGTTCCTTACCAGGCACCTCATTATAAAAGGGTCTATTACAGTAAGGACACCCCCGAGTTAATAGTAGCTCCCTTAGGAAATCACTATCGTACGAGATAAAGTCCCTCTTAACAAATGCCTTTCCTCTACTTACTAGTAAGAAGTCACTCGGGTTATGACCGTCGTAAATTAACTTAGTAATTAATTGAACTAAGCGGTAGTACATTATGTTAGGATAGTTACGTAAACTACCTAATTCAGTACCTTTAATTGGTGTAAAGGCGAAGAGTGCTACATTAGCATTTAATGACTTAATACGGCGTATAGTATCTATTAAGTCGTTAATACCCTCACCTAAACCTACTATCAAATGTACCGTTACGTTCCAGTCACCAAATACCTTTACCGCTTCATGAATGAATCTCCAGTACTTCCTCCATGTGTACGGCTTCTTAACTTTCATAAATAACTCCTTACTTGATGCGTCAAGACCTACTCCTAAGTGATCGACGCCGTGACTAATTAATTCAATGAGTACGTTCCTAGGTACTGGCGTAATGGCTGTTGATATATGTTTATTAATGCTTGATATATTTAACAATATATCAACTAACTCGTTAATGAAATCCCTCTTAATCACTGTTTGAACGCATACTCTCCTTAACATACTACAATGAGGTAGTTTCTTACTAATGACGTCTAGGTCCACCTCAGGCCAGATGACTCTAGAGAGTAGGTCTCTTCTTGATCTGGAACTACGTGATTGCGGACAGTAGGTGCATGAAGCTGAACACCCATTTATGCTGTATTGCAGTAAGTAAGCTGTTGTTGGTAATGCGTCACAAAGGCAGTTAGTTATACCTAGAGCCACTAACGTACCTAGAGATGCCCTAACCTTCAGTAACGCTCCCCCCAGTGTAAATAACTCACTAGAAAGTTAGTTTAAGTTAATCCTTCAGTAAACACTACTGACTCTATGCATTTTAAGGCACCTTGGCAATAAGGTATTGGGTTAGTTGCTTGGGCAGGATTAGGATGAGGTTAATAATCGATAACGGTCATAACGGTGCCTTTAATATGGCGTTAGATGAGGCTATGCTTATCTTGAGATCCGTTAATGCTATACCCAATACCTTAAGACTCTATGTATTCAAGCCATCAACCATAACTATAGGTTACTTCCAATCATTAAGCCAAGTAGTTAATATCGATTACGTACGTAGTAAGGGTATACCAGTAGTTAGGAGACCTACTGGAGGTGGTGCCGTATACCATGATGAGTTTGGTGAAGTAACTTACTCATTGGTTTTGTCTGAGGATCTAATACCTAAGAATATTGAAGAGTCGTTTAGGGTCATTACTGAGGGCGTTGTTAGGGCTATTAGGTACTTAGGAGCACCTGCTGAGTTTAAACCATTAAATGACGTAGTCATTAACGGTAAGAAGGTTTCTGGACAGGCTCAATTGAGGAGGTTGGGTGTTGTTCTGCAACACGGTACCTTGATGTACAATACTGACTTAGATGTCTTATGTAACGCCTTAGCACCTCCTGCCCCTAAGTTAAGGGAGAAAGGCATTAAATCCATTAGGGAGAGAGTAACGACAGTATCTAATTATTTAGGACGTAGGATTAGTAAGGATGAAGTAATTAAGGCTTTAATTAAGGGATTTAGTGACGCATTAAATGCTGAGCTAGTGCCCTCTAAACTAAGTGATGCTGAACTAGTACTAGCTAGGTCTTTAAAGTGGAAGTATACCTCTCATGGGTGGAATTACTTAAGACCTTAGAGAGTGTTAAACATGATTGAATTTAGTAAAAGTTTTAAGAAGCCCCAAGGTAAGTTACTTAATCTAGTAGTTAGAGTAAGTAATGACTGCATCATTAAAGACTTAGTTGTAAGCGGTGACTTTTTCGCATATCCTCCGGAGAATATAGATGAACTGCAGAGTAGGATTAAGGGCTTTAACGTATGTAGTGAGGAAATTCTTAAGCAGGTAATTAAGGTCTTAAGCAACACAGTATTGGCTGGTTTAGAATTAAGTGACTTCTTAAGTACTTTAAGGGAGGTACTTAATGAAGGGTGCAGACGTTGCAGGGAAGGGGTATCCAAGTAGTTGCTTTCGATATGGATGGTGTATTAACTGTCAATACGTCATCGTGGGAGTTACTACATAAGTGCATGGGTACACACCCATCGTTGAAAGCTTGTAGATTTTCTGAGGCTTTCCTTAGAGGCTTAATAACTTATGAAGATTGGATGAGACTTGATTTAGAGATAATGATGAGTAGCTACGGAGGATCAATAAATATTGGTGAATTAAGGAGAAGGTTAATCAGTAATCTTAAGCTCGATCCTGATGCTAGGTACGTTATTAATAAATTAAGAAGTGCCGGAGTTAAGGTATACATAGTGAGTGCTGGCATTGATGTAGTAGCTAAATATCTAGCGAGTGAGTTAGGGCTTAGTAATGATGAAGTGTTCGTTAATAAATTAGTTAGTAAGCATGATGGTGACTTAATGCCTTATGGGGTAGGTATAGTCAATCCCTTGAGAAAGTACGAAATCCTAGAAAGAATATCGCATTTATTAAATATACCATTAAGCGATTTCGCGTATGTAGGTGATACCTCATGGGACCTAAACGCCTTTAGAGTTGTGGGGTACCCAATACTGTATGTTAGGGACTTAATGCGTAGGTTCGGACATAGTGATGAAGAAGAGATTCACAACATCTTAATTCCTGGTATGGTAATAATAACGAAGTTATCTGAGTTAATTGATATTATCGAGAAAGTGAATGATACTAAGCTTTAATAGTCTTAGGGAATAAATACAGTTTCCCATTACTTACACTACAGCATGAGTAAATCACTTCGCAATTATACTTCTTTAATAACCTACTATACGGAATAGCTACCCTATCAACTAGCCCTAACCTAATAACTACTTCATCATATTTCCTACGGAATGAATGAGGTCTCATACATCCAAGTGATAACGTTCTAAATAATCTCCTCGCTTCCTTAAGTACCTTAAGGAAGCGCTGAAAATCCTCACGGCTAAATACCTGCCTTAACTCATTACGTATTTCAATTAGTAATACCAGAAAATTAAGTCCTAAGTTACGTAATTCATTAATCATCTTTAACTCATCACTAATTAAGGAGTACTTAGAGTTAAGTATTATGTGAGGCTTTAAGAAATCCTTACCACCTAAGGAGATCGCGTATTCGATAGTGTCTATGTAATGTTTGACATTCTTCCCCTTAACTCTCTTGTAATATTTTATGAACGCATTACTAGGAGGTACTTCAAAGTCTATGTAGTCTATACCAGACTCCCAAGTGATCTCAATTAATTCCTTAGGTGCTACACCTAAATGAATTGAAATTACAGTATCTGGGTGATCCTTCTTAAACCTCTTTACAATCCTTAACTGCTCCTTGCTAATTATTAAGTAACCATCTTTCGTGAAACCTCCGCTAAGTAGGAACCCCCTGCACCCCCTCATGTAATTAGTACTTAATATATTCATTAATTTACTAGGTGTTGACGCGTCCTCCATAAATCTTATGAACCTACCTCCGCAGTAAGGGCAATTTAATTCGCAGTATTGACCACTTAGGCTTAAGGGTATGTAGTACTTACTAGGTATGAAGAACTTCAAATCTACCGCCTCATTAGTAAGTAACCAGTTTTTAAAGCCTTTAATGAGTCCTCGACATACTTACTAGGTAGTACGTGAATTACTGCTTCACTAGCTACTCTGATGCTTAGTAAGTTGGACGCAGATAGAAATGCCCCTAATAACACCATGTTTAATGTTCTAGGATTACCTACTCTTTTGATCGCTTCATCAGCATCTACAATTACTAAGTTATCACGTAGTACGTGCTTTAACCTAAGTATCACATCCTCCTTACGTAGTCTTAAGTAATCATCCCTACTCATAAATGGTGGCTTAAGTACTGAAGCCACTAATGCCTTACCATCAAGTCTTAAGTAATGCACATTTCTTAAACTTTCTAGTAACTCTAGACCTATTAGGTAATTAGCTTCATTATACCCAAAAGTAGGTGACCGCACCTCATTACCTAACCTAACGAAGCTCTTAACTGAGCCGTACCTCTGCGACATCCCTAAAGACTCGCCAACTCTTACGTTATAGCCCTCCAGTACGGCCGCGTAGGCTAGTACTCTAGCAAGTGTATGACCTCCCTGCCCACCTACTGAGGCTATTAATATATTAACTACCATACTCCCTAGCCTCCTTAACTATCGCGTTGTACTTACAGAACATACTACATAAGTTACAACCTACACAATCTGTAGGGTCTATCCTAGCCTTGCCCTCGCTAGTTAGGTGTATTGCTGGGCAACCAGTAACTAACACACACGTACCGCATCCCACGCATTTAGAGCTATCTACTCTACAGTAGCTAGTTAACTTACCTAATCTCTTAGCCATTAATGCGCATTCCCTAGAGGCTATTATTACCTTAACACCACTAATACCTAACATACGCTTAATCTCCCTCTTCATCTTATCTAGGTCGTAAGGATCGATTACGGATACTGCACTAACGTTAAGTGACTTAACTATATTGAGTATTGATACGGGATTAGCTTTCCTGCCGCTCTCTGTTATACTCCATGAAGGGGTTGATTGATGACCTGTCATGGCCACGACCGAATTATCTAGTATTATTACGAGGAGATCTACCCCCTTATGCACCGCTTCAATCAGTGGTTGAATGCCCCCATGGAAGAATGTTGAGTCACCTATAGTAGCTATTACGTGGCCTTTAATTCCCGATACCTTAATACCCATACCTATAGATATGCTAGCTCCCATACTATGCTCAACCCATATAGCTCTTAAGGGGGGATTAACGCTTAATGCATAGCAACCTATATCACCTATAATAGGTACTGAGGTCTTACTAAGTCCTAACTCTTTCAATGCCTCAATCAATGCTATGTAAGTGAACCTGTGAGGACATCCCGGACATAATGGGGGAGGCCGAGGCGGTACGTCACTTGCTTCATTACTACTCACTTGAGGAGGTATTAACTCCTTAATCACGGCTATTACCTCTTCATCAATATTAGCTATACTTAAGGTCCTCACTAACGCATTAATCACTAAATCCATACTTAACTCACCCTCATAAGGCATTATCCCTTCCTCCTTACCTAGGACTTTAGTATTTAATGAGTAAGTAGCTACTACGTTCTTAACTGCGTCCTCAATGAATGGATCGAGCTCTTCAATAACTAATACTACATCCTTATCCTTAATGAAGTCTAATATTGCCTCCTTAGGCGTCGGGTATACCACGTTTAACTTTAAGACACTCAGTACCTTACTTAGGTCCTTAACCCTGCTCATTAATTCAGCGATATACTCGAAAGCTATGCCCTCGGTTACTATACCTATCTCACCATTACCTAATACACATTCCTTAAAGTACTTACTATATTTATCTAAGAACTCCATAAGCTTATTGTTTAGCCATCTATGGCGTTCTAGATTCCACTTCATACCAGCCCTAACGTACCTAGGCGGGTCATACGTGATGCCTTTAAACTTAACCGGCTCTCTTAATTTACCGAGTACTACATCAGCTATTGTATGATTGACTCTAGTCGTCGTCCTTAATATTATAGGTAACCCCACCTCCTCGCTAAGCTCTAGTGAATCCCGCGTGAAGTCCTTAGCTTCCTGAGGATTTGAAGGGGATATCATAGGTAATTTCACTAACTTACTTATCCATCTACTATCCTGCTCAGTCTGCGTTGTGTGTGGGCCGGGGTCATCAGCTACTAAGATCACTAACCCGCCGTTAGTACCCGCGTAAGCAGCTGATACTATGGGGTCTAAAGCAACATTAAGCCCGGGTGCTTTCATAGTAACTAATGACCTAGCGCCAGCCATCGATGCGCCGAAGGCTACCTCAAAAGCTACTCTCTCATTAACTGCCCACTCAACGTATAGGTCTAGTTCCTTACCGAACCTATGTAGAGTCATAATTACTTCACTTGATGGTGTTCCTGGATATCCTGTCACGACGTAAACACCACCCTCTAGTGCTCCCCTGGCTATGGCTTCATTACCCATGAGAGCGATACGCGTATTTTCAGGTGCTTTTAGCGGGTTTACTTCCCTTAAGCAACTACCCATTCGCACAACCTCCTGGATTTGTCTATGTAAGAATTTTACTTTGTAAGTAAAAGATTTTTATTTGATTCATAAATATTATTCAGTATTTAAAGAATATCTTCTAAGAAACTTAGCCCTGCTCTGTAGGGCCTTGAATGCTTTAGTCATGTTATTAATTGAAGTCACTACGGGCAACTTACTTGATATACACTTAATCACTTCTTCCTTCCACCCACCCTCATAGTAGACCACCGTAGGTATACTGACTTCACTCACAGATCTAAAGTCCCTACATATACTCTCCTTAGTATCTAGGGCAGTCGGTACGTATAGGAATAGTAGTAGGTCGTAGGTACGCTTTAATTCATCGATGCCTGCTACTTTAAGCAAATCAATTAGCCTACTATCACCGCCGAAATCTAGAGGATTCCTACCCGTAGGTTCCTTACCTACTACACTAACTAATTCCTTAAGTAACTCCTTAGGTGGTTTAGGTAATGAAGCACCTTCATGCTCTAAGTGGGATACAGCCAATATACCTAGGCCGCCTGAATTAGTCACTACTAAAACTCTGTTACCGCGGATTGACTTGATCCTCCTAAGTACTTCAGTAACTTCACATGCTTCTTGCAGATCCGAAGCTACGTAGGCACCGCATTGTTTCATAGCTCCTAAGAATACCTCGTAACTCCCTGAGAAACCTCCAGTGTGTGATAGGATGGCTTCTGAGCTTACTTCACCCCAGCCACCCTTAATCACTACTAAGGGTTTCCTCTTGCTAAGTTCCTTCGCATTTATCATGAATTCCTTACCACTCCTAAGCCACTCTATATACGCGATAACTGCTTCAGTATCATCATCTTGTAGGGCATATCTTAATACTTCATTAATGTCTACATCACACATATTACCTAAGCTAATCATGAAAGAAGGACCTGATGAGAGCTTAGAAAGTATGTATGATATCGCGCCACCAACAGCACCGCTTTGTGTTGCTATACCTACTTTACCGCTACTTACTATGACTTCAATACTAGCATATAACCTTAACTTACTTAGGAATATACCTGCTGAGTTCGGTCCTACTATTCTTAAGTAAGGACCTGCGCGACTAATTAACTCATTTTCTAGATTCTCCTTACCCGCTTCCTTAAATCCAGATGTTATAATTACTGCTAATTTGCATCCTACCCTACTTAATTCGCTAATTACCTTAATTACCGCCTTAGGAGGTACTGCGATTACCGCCATGTCGGGTGCTTCAGGTAATTCACTTACGCTTGACCAGCACTTAATACCGAGTACTTCCTTATACTTAGGATTTACTAGGTATACCCTACCCTTGAAGCCGTACCTCATTAAGTTAGTAAGTATTACATTACCTATCTTCCCCTTCTTAGGTGAAGCACCTACTATCGCAACCGAATGTATTCCTTCCTTAATTAAGTCAGTTAAGTCCACGTAACAGCACCTAGAATTAGTGAGGGGTTAAACTAAATTAGTACGTAAGACTGCTTAGAGGTAAAGCTTTATCTAGTAATTACTTAATAATACATGAAGGTGTAATAATGGAGTTTCTTCCCGTAACTTGGGAGGAAATCCATGAAAAGTCCCTTGAGCTCGCTGTTAAAGTTCTAGAGAGTGGATATAGACCCGACGTTATCATTGGTATCTTACGTGGTGGATACATCATTGCTAGGATAATAGCTGATGCATTAAATATTGATGAATTAGGTATTGTTGAGGTTAAGTTTTATAAGAGTGTTGGTGAGAGAGCCGAAAGACCTATAATTACTCAACCATTAGTTATTGATGTTAGGGGTAAGAAGGTACTTATAGTTGATGACGTTGTTGAGTCAGGAAGGACATTAGAGATAGTTACTGAGCAAGCTAGGTTAAGGGGTGCTAAGGAGGTTAAGGTAGCTGCTCTTTTCTTTAAGCCGCGATCGATAATAATACCTGACTTCTACGCGGTTAAGACTACTAAGTGGATAGTGTTCCCATGGGAGTTAGGTGAGTTGTTCCGCATATATAACATCAGAGACTTACAGGAGGCAAAGGAATTACTTAGGAAGATAGGTTATGACGTTAAGGACAAAATAGTTGATGGAGTCATTAAGTCAATAAAGCTAGAGAATACACGTAGTGAAGAGTAACTTACATTCGTACCTAGGGAATTGAAATCATGATGCCAAGATGTCATTAATTAAATGTACGTCCCTGGTTTTAATATCGTTAATGACTTAACTCTCGCTTTAGCACTTATGAATGAGCCTATCTTGTGGTACTCCCTTCTCCTCTTATATTCCTTAATTACCTTAATACCTATTCCTTCAGACTCTACAAGTAATTTCGTAAATACTTGAGGTTCTATAACAGCTTCTCTACCAACTACGCTATAGCCTAGGAATGAGCCCCTACCTATAGTTACTGACTCACCTATGTAAGACCACGTTACTTCTGCGTATGAGCTAATAACTGAGTTACGCTCAATTGACGTGTAGGGTCTTATGAATGTATTAGCGCCTACGAATACTTCTTTACCTATGTACGCCGGACCCTTAATTATTGCGTAATGGTCTACTTCAGCACCTTCATCAATAATTACTGGACCCTCAATAACTGCAGTAGACGCTATTTTAGCGCTTGATGATATCAATGATGCCTTCCTCATATTGAGTATGTAATATATTGCTTCTAATATGTCCCAAGGATAGCCTACGTCGACCCACCACCCACTCCATATAGATGCTATTAACTTACCTCCCTTACTTAGGTAATTCCTAATTGCCTTGTCTAATGCTTCCTCCTCCTCGATTAGATCCACTATCTCTTTATTAAGTATTGATATACCTCCGAAAGCGTAGTAACCTTCTAAATGCTTACTTGGTTTTTCGATGAATTCCGTAATGAAGTTTCTTCTATTAACCTTAACTGCCCCATAAAGCCTTACATCCATCTCGGGAACTACCATGAGTACGGGACATCCGTAACTATAGAACGCATCTACTAACGAATTTATGGCTGTACTAGGTACTAGGGTATCGCCGTAAATTAGTATTGCTCCCTTACTTAATTCCTCCTTAGCCGATAATACGGCACCAGCTACTTCCTTACCTACCTGCTCCTTAACAGTTATTGATAGTACTCTTGAGTACTTCTCCTTAAGGTATGCGAAGTAACTAGGTTTATCAGTAACTAAGGTTATGTCCCTAATACCAGCCTCAATTACAGCATCTAGCACGTACTCAATCACCGCCTTACCAGCTATACTTAAGAGTGTCTTAGGCAGACCTCCACTTACTCTCGCTAATCCTTTTCCAGGACCTCCAGCTAATATGACCGCTCTCATGTAAATCACCTAAACAACTGTGACTGTCTTAGCTAGGTTCCTAGGCTTATCTGGGTTGTAACCCCTAGTTACCGATGTGTAATACGCGACGAGTTGATAAGGTATTATGTACGCTATAGGGGCCACGTAAGTATTTAATGAAGGCATTACGAATACATCATTAAGTAACCTAATTACCTCCTCCTCACTACTAGGTACTACACCTATGGTCCATGCATACCTAGCCCTCATTTCCTCAATATTACTCTTAAGTAACTCACCATCGTCCTTACTAAGTACCGTAAAGAATACTGGAAAGCCTTCCTCAATAAGTGCTATGGGTCCATGCTTGGATTCTCCCGCAGGGTAGGCTTCAGCGTGAATATATGCTATTTCCTTGAGCTTCAGCGCCCCCTCCATAGAGGTAGGGAGCCCTAACCCCCTACCTAGGTAGAACGCTGATTGCTTACGTGATAACCTACGAGCTAATTCCTTAGCTCTTGCTTCATGAACTGATATTACCCTAGATACTACATCTGGAATCTCCCTTAACGACGCTTTTATCGAGGATACCTCATTATTACTTAGTACCCCCCTATACTCACCTAGCTTAGTAGCTAAGTAGATGAGGGTAACTACTTGAGTTGTGAAAGTCTTAGTAGCTGCAACACCGATTTCAGGACCTGCTCTTGTGTATATACTTATGTCGGATTCCCTAGGTATTGCTGAGTCAATAACGTTTGATAATGCTACTACGAAGGCTCCTCTCTTCTTAGCCTCCCTAACAGCTAGTAAGGTATCTATGGTTTCCCCAGACTGACTAACAGCTATTACTACGTCATTACTACCTAACCCCTTAATGAACCACCTAGCCTCAGAGGATATTATAGCTGATGACCAAGTACTTGCTAAGTTACTTATCGCTAAAGCACCAAGGAGTGAAGCATGGTAGGAAGTGCCTGCACCTACTAGTATTACTTTATCAGCTCTTGAAATAACCTTGACTACATCATTAATTACCTCAGAAATACCAGCTAATGTCTGTGCAAGAGCTATTGGTTGCTCATGTATCTCCTTAAGCATAAAGTGCGGGTAACCACCCTTCATAGCCATTTCAGGGGACCACTCAATAATTCTTACCCTATAGCTGTAGTCAGTAGGTACTGCCTTCACCTCAATACTGCCCAAGGAACTCAATTCACTTAATTCGTAATGCTTAAGTAACCTCTCAATGAGTACTGAATCACCAGTTACGTACCCTACCTCATCATCCATAAGAACAACTACTTTCCTAGTGTAAGGTAGGAACGCTGGTATGTCGCTAGCTAAGTAGTTACTACCTTCACTAAGACCTATAATTAATGGCGACGTCTTCTTAGCGAAAAATACCCTATCAGGTACCTCCCTATCTATAGCTACTATGGCGTAAGTACCTCTGAGTAATGATACTGCTGCTTTAAAGGCCTCATAGGTTCTGTATCCTAATTTCTTAAACTCCTCGATTAAGTGAGGTATGACCTCAGTATCAGTTTCCGACCTAAATGTGTGTCCTCTCTTAATTAAGTACTCCTTCAATTCTAGGTAGTTCTCTATAATACCGTTATGAGCAACCGCTATAGATTCGTTACAGTCCGTATGTGGATGTGCATTACGGTCGCTTGGTGGTCCGTGGGTAGCCCATCTAGTGTGTCCTATACCTACTAACCCATCAAATAAATCAAATCCTAACTTACTACTTACTTCATCTATCATTCCCTTTGACTTCCTAACTACTAATCGCTTATCATGAGTTATTACCGCAAAACCTACTGAATCATATCCTCTATACTCAAGTCTCTTTAGCGAATCCTTAATAATTACACCTAATCTCTCACCCGACTTACTCGCTAACCTAACAACCGCGATGATACCGCACACTATATACACCTTCCCTACTAAAGTATTATGGTTAAGTAAGGGTGATATACTTAACTTACTTAATTCTAAAGTTAAGTATAGTTGTTTCTAAGTGACGTACTCGCTATTAACCTGCCGACATCGTAATGGCCAAGTAATGGTTCTGATGTCCTAAATAGTGAAAATCCTGACCTTATGGCCGCTGTCCTCAGTAAGCCTACACGGTCTTGAGCTAACTCAAGTATTGGTATGAATTCCTTAGGCACGTCAAGAAACTCGAGATACTCGCGCTCACTCCTGAAAACAACTTTAGTATTTGTTAATTGAATCACTATCTTATGTACATCCTTGGGTGAGTGCGTTGAGAATATGAGGCCTAAACCTTTAGACCTACCTAACCTAGCTACCCTTGATATGAAGTCAGCTAGCAACTCAACCTCCTCACTACTTGTCCCTTCAGACGGGAAGAACCTATGTGCTTCATCAAGGATCACTATGACGGGCCTGTCACCGCTACCTGACTTCTTCCACGCGTAGAGTTCCCTAAGGAATTCATATGCTATCATATTAAGTACTAGGAAATGAGCTCCCCTCTGTGATGCATAGTCTAAATCAAGTACTATGGGACCTACGTAATTCCTTACTAATTCTTCAGCCTTAGGTATACTTAAGGAAACTCTATTGCCGTTAAAGTTCATCCTAACATCAACTTCCTCTGAACTAGCTATGAAGTTTAGTGCGCGCTCTATATTCTCCATAGTACCTCTATGTATCTTCAATGTACGCATAATCTCATCACTCCTTTCCTGAAATACCTTGTATAGGTACGTGAAGTTATTTATACCACCAACCACCGACTCTAAGTAACCAATGACATTCCTTAAGAAGACCTTAGCCTGCCTTGAAAATAATGGGAATATCTCTAGGTGGTCCCTTAATTTAACGTAACTCAGTGATATAGGTATGACCCTTACTCTAGCTACGTAGTTATTAATACGTACTTTCACATCAGTAGCTACTGAGCCATCTCCTAGTACCTCCCTTCCGTCAATACTTACTCTCAACTCCCTACCATGGAAGTACTTCGCTATGTTAGCTAATCTATTAATCACGTACCTAATAGAGAATTTATCGATATCACCGTCACCCTTCCTAGCAGGTACTAGAACAGTAACTGATCTAGGATAATATTTAAGGAACTCTTTTTCGCTTCTCACAAACACCCCGGAATCTAATGGTAACCTAGGCGGTGGTAGCACTACCTGCGTATAATCTCCTGCGGCATCAATAGCAATTAAGATGACCTCTCTCCATGACTTAATTAATGAGTACATTAGATTCTTAACGAATGTAGTCTTACCTGAACCTGTGGTTCCTATGATTAGTAAGTGCTTAAAGAACTCGACATAAGGGAGTTTTAAGGGTACGTTACCCTCACCTACAGTAGTTACTCCTGTATGTAAGTAACCTATAGTAACCCCCTCCTCAGGAACTCCTATTAATCTAGCAAGTAAATTACTGTCCTTAGGTATAACTACGGGTGATTGAGGCTCTATAGCTGATCCGAAAGGCTCACCCGTTTCAGTTAGTAGAGGTGTTGTCTCTATAACTGTATTAACTAAGAGTCCCTCAGGATCAGGCTCAAGATTCAGTGCTGGTGATATCTGAAGGTCAGTTACTGCGTCATATCTACCTATGGCCGTGATCCTCAACCCTATAGCCTTAAGTGTCCTTATGTCCACAGTAACTAGGTAATTGCCTATGCATATCTTATCACCTAGTGAGTAGTACATCTCAGGATTTACCTCAACATACACTAAGTAATTATCTCTCTGCACCTTGGATGGTACCCTCCTACTAACGACGCCGATTAACTCACCTAATTTTCTGGCCTTAGTAAACGCAACCTCAATATTCCTACGTATTTTATCAACTAAGTTACTCCCACTCAATAACAACACCTCCATAGAACATGGGTATGCCTTTAACCTTTAGAAGAGCACTTATTGATTTAGCTATAGATGATGTAATTCTCTTACTAACTCTATCAGCTTGATGCAGTATATATGGTACGGGCAGGCCCGCCCTTAATGAACTGTAAGCTACGTATGATAGAACCTCATCTATGTAGTTAAACTTATTAACCGCATCTTCAAGTAGTTCAATCCTAAGTAGCGTTATTGACCCTAAGTAAGTGGTTAGCGGTATTGAAATATAGTAAACGTACTTCCTATCACTGAATGAAGTCCACGACGTAATAGGTCCTATAAGGACTGGCTTATTAATCATACCTGAGTTAATTACCTTACGTACTATAGTGTAGACGTCATCGACGCCAGGTATCTGAGTTTTTGAGTTCCATACCCTCTTCACTACAGCTACTGGCACTACTCCACGGCTTATTAGATCCTTAAAGACCTTAACCCTATCTCTGTTCAATCTTCTTATCTCATCATTCCATAAGCTCTGTTCCAGGGGGTGCCGATACGGATATTCGATGGGTCCATCAACTATTAGCACCTTAGGGGGTTCATTACGTGAATAAACCTTACTCATTACGTAAGTTTCTAGGGATATCCTAACGTCGTGAGCTAAAGCGCCTTCAGGTAATTCTGGATCGTTTACGTACTTAATACCTAATTTAAGGTACTTATCAGTTATCCAGTCGATACTCTCTATTTTCAGATAACTACTTACTACAGGAACTTCAATACTGACGTTATCACGTAGTTTAGGATATATTATTAATTTATTTCTATCTACATACGTAGCCATCGCTAGTGATAACTCACCAAAACCTACATGAAGTGTTACTGATGCAGCATCAATTGCTGCGAAGGTAAACTTGCTGTAGATTTCCTTAGGTTCCTTTATCTCCTTAATACTTAATTCATTTTTATCCCCAATTACAGATTCATTAGTTAAGTCACTTAGTAATTCATACTTAGGTCTAGGTATTCTCAACTTAACTAACGCACCCACTAGCTCTGCTATTACTCTCTGAAACATCTATGTCCCCTACGTTACCGCATCTTATAATGTGTTTTCAGTACCTATAACCTCCTCCATAACTCATGTATACTAACTTAAGTAGCCATTTAGTAATACCTGACGCTTAGGTATTACCTGATCTTCGTTCTTCATGTTAAATATTCTTTAATTAGTTAAGGTACCCGCGTCTATTTACGTAATGAAGCTTTTTCACTTAATTATTAATCCCTATAGATTAATTTATTTACTGAATCACATACTTATACTTCTGTGTTATCATAGAGTGTAAAAACGTATTCATGTTTATTAAGTCAATAATGCATAATAATACGTGGTGACTTATGATGAGCAATTACAGCGACTATGAAGTACTTAGGATCACGGAGTTAGCACCCCACATTAAGGAAATGGATGTTTACGTACCGTTAATAGCAAGATCCGCTAAGGCAGGTCAGTTCGTCATAGTAATACCTGATGAGAAAGGTGAGCGCATACCCCTTACCCTCGTTGATTGGTCACACAGTGAAGGGTGGATTAGGTTAGTGTTCTTGGAGGTTGGTGTAAGTACATTCAAGTTAGGCATGAAGAAGGTAGGTGATAGGCTTTACCACGTAGCTGGTCCTTTAGGTAATCCAACACATGTTACGAAGTATGGTAAGGTAGTCGTTATTGGTGGTGGCGTAGCTATAGCTGCTGCATATCCTGTAGCTAGGGCTTTTAAGGAAGCAGGTAATTACGTGGTATCAATAATAGGTGCTAGGAGTGCTAACCTACTGATATATGAGGAGCAGATAAAGAGTGTGAGTGATGAAGTAGTAATTACTACTGACGACGGTAGTAGGGGTATGAAGGGATTTACTTCAGATGCTCTTAGGGAGTTACTTAATAATGGATTAAAGCCTGACCTAATCTGGTTGGTAGGTCCAGCACCTATGATGAAGGCTTGTACTTTAGTAGCTAAGGAGTTTAAATTAACTAATGTAGTGGCTAGTCTCAACCCAATAATGGTTTGCGGTATGGGTATGTGTGGTGCTTGTAGAGTTAGGGTAGGTGGTAGGATTAGGTTCACATGCTATGAAGGACCTGAATTCAATGCATTAGAGGTTGATTGGGATGAACTCTTGTCTAGACTTAAGATGTATCGTAAGGAGGAGGAGTTAGCTCTTAAGTTATTTAAGGATAGGTTTGGTATGAGGTGATATCATGGTTAAGGTAACGCCTAGAGTACCCATGCCTAAAAGACCTCCTGAGGAGAGAGTTAAGGACTTTAATGAAGTTGCGTTAGGTTACGATGTTGAGATGGCTATTAAGGAAGCCTCAAGGTGCTTACAATGCCCTAATAAACCATGCGTTAAGGGGTGCCCCGTAGGTGTTGACATTCCTAAGTTCATTAAGTTAATTAGGGAGCGTAAGTTTGAGGAAGCTTACAAGGTAATTAAGGATAAGTGCCCAATACCAGCAATTACTGGTAGGGTATGTCCTCAGGAGAAGCAGTGTGAGAAGTACTGTACATTAGCTAAGGTTGGTCAACCAGTAGCGATAGGTGCTCTAGAGAGGTTCGTAGCGGATTGGGCTAGGGAGCAAGGGATTATTG
>Ga0256914_1002005_pt1 | contig 17411 bp, 14 predicted proteins | sample HulkmetaG_FD_191571 | JGI IMG/M metagenome (GOLD analysis project Ga0256914, IMG submission 191571) | Hydrothermal chimney microbial communities from Main Endeavour vent field at the Juan de Fuca Ridge, Pacific Ocean - Hulk | ecosystem: Environmental > Aquatic > Marine > Hydrothermal vents ... | reverse complement strand
TGTTTCTAAATAGAGTTTTATCGCTTCCTTTATATTGGATAAAACCTCTTCAAGACAATCCCCTTGACTATGACATCCCTTTAACTCAGGGCAATATGCAAAATACCCATGCATCTCCTTTTCGATAACTATGTTAACTTTCATTTGGTCTCTCCATTTTCTTGCGGCTAACAGTATGTTGAGTAAAAACTATTCCTCTAAGGTAAAGTCCTGCTCTTCCTCTCCTGTTCCCCCACTGGACTGGGGTGGCACCTGGGTTCCATCTCCCTCTGAGATGTCACTCTTTAACACCTTTTCCTTTTTTTCATTGGGAGGCAACTCTTCTCCATTTAATATCCTGGTAAGTTCATCCCCTGTTAAGGTCTCCCTCTCTAGAAGATAATGCACCACCCGCTCCATGCCTTCCCTGTTATTCTCCAGTATCTCCTTGGCCCTGTTATAGGCCTGTTTCACTATCTTTATTACCTCTCTATCAATGAGTCTGGCGGTCTCTTCACTGTAATGTTTGTGTTGAACCAACTCTCGCCCCAAGAACACCTCTTTCCCATTTTCTCCAAGGGCAATGGAGCCAAATGTGTCACTCATTCCCCACTCGCACACCATACGTCTCGCCATCTTGGTGGCCCTGTCCAGATCATTGGAGGCCCCTGTGGTCATCTCATTGAGGAATATCTCTTCTGCCACCCTGCCCCCCATGAGCACTGCCAGTGTACTCTCCAGATATTGCTTGGTATAGTTGTGTCTATCATCTATGGGAAGTTGCATGGTAATCCCCAGGGCCTGTCCCCTGGGGATAATAGAAACCTTGTGCACAGGGTCTGCCTTTGGCATCTTCTTGGCCACAATGGCATGTCCTGCCTCGTGATATGCGGTGATCCGCTTTTCCTCTTCGCTTATTATCACGCTCTTTCTCTCCTTTCCCATAAGGACCTTGTCCTTTGCCTCCTCCAGGTCCTCCATCTCCACCCTGTCCTTGTTTTTCTTGGCGGCAATGAGAGCGGCCTCGTTCACCAAATTTTCCAGATCCGCCCCTGAAAATCCAGGAGTCCCCCGGGCCAACACCTCCAGGTCCACATCCTCGGCCATGGTTACCTTTTTGGCATATATCTTTAAAATCTCCAATCTCCCCTTCAAATCTGGGTTGGGCACCACCACCTGCCTATCAAACCGACCTGGCCTGAGCAGGGCAGGGTCCAGGACATCAGGACGGTTTGTGGCGGCAATCAAGATCACCCCCTCATTTGTCTCAAAGCCATCCATTTCCACCAGAAGCTGATTCAAGGTCTGCTCTCTCTCGTCATGACCTCCCCCCAGCCCGGCTCCCCTCTGCCTTCCAACTGCGTCTATCTCATCTATGAATATAAGACAGGGGGCGTGCTTTTTCCCCTGGGTAAACAGGTCCCTTACCCTGGCCGCACCAACCCCTACAAACATCTCCACAAAATCAGAACCTGAGATAGAAAAAAAAGGCACCCCTGCCTCCCCTGCAACTGCCCTTGCCAGAAGGGTCTTACCTGTGCCAGGGGGACCAACCAGTAACACCCCTTTGGGGATCCTTCCCCCCAGTCTGGTGAACTTCTTTGGATTTTTCAAAAACTCCACCACCTCCTGAAGCTCTTCCTTGGCCTCCTCTACCCCGGCCACGTCCTTAAAGGTCACCTTATTTCTATCCTCCGATACCAGCCTTGCCCGTGACCTTCCAAAGGAAAAGGCCTTTCCTCCACCAACTCCTCCCTGCATCTGTCGCATGAAAAATATCCACACCCCTATTAACAAGAGCATGGGGAACCATGACACAAGGAGGGTCATATACCAGGGAGAGTCCTGCTGGGGCTTTACATCCACAGAGACCCCCTTTTTTAATAAAAGGGGAATGAGGTTGGGGTCATTGGAGGGGATATAGGTTATAAATGACTTGTTATTTACAAATTTTCCCACTATCTTCTCTCCCTCAATGCTTACCCCCGCCACTTCTCCCTTTTTTACCAGATTTATAAATTGGGAATAAGTTATCTTGGTCTGATATTGGGAAGGCCTGTTAAACATATTAAATAGGGCCACCAGGACCAATGAAATAACTATCCAAACCAATAGATTCCTAGTAAAGTTATTCACCCAGTTCCTCCTTGCCTGAGTTCTATCCTTATAAATAGACAGTGATTATTTACAAGTTAACTATTGTAGATAAAATAAAAAACACTGTCCATTAAAAGTTTCCGTCCTGGATTTTTGGTATTTACAAAACCATAAAAAATGGATAAATAATCTCTTCCACAGGCGGAAGCGTTACGCCACCGGTGTGGCGCCTGGACTTCAAATCCAGTGGGCGGCCGAGAGGTCGCCGGTAGGTTCGACTCCTATACGCTTCCGCCATCTCTATTTTTCTCCCTTTTTCTCCAACCACTCTTCCAGGGACCTTATCTGTGCAAGCACACATTGCGGGGATGTTCCCCCGGGGCTGGAGCGTCTCTCCACTGCCCTTTTAAGGTCCAGGACCTCATATACATCTTCAGATATGGCCTCAGAAAATCTCCTTAACTCATCCAATTCAAGTCCCTCTAGAGAAAGGCCCCTCTCTTCCGCATACCTGACCACCTCCCCTGTAATATGATGGGCCTCCCTAAAGGGAATGCCCTTTGACACCAGATAGTCCGCCAGTTCAGTGGCATTGAGAAATCCCCTCTTGAGAGATTTTTGCATCTGAGAAGAATTAAATACCACTGAGTCCATAAATCTGGCCATGAGCTTAAGGGAGAGGCTCACCTGTTTATGGGTGTCCATAAAAGGGGGTTTATCCTCCTGCATATCCCTGTTATAGGCCAGGGGAAGGCCTTTTAGGAGGGTTAGAAGGGAGATGAGGTTTCCAAAGGTCCTGGCACTCTTCCCCCTCATGAGTTCTGCCACATCTGGATTTTTCTTCTGGGGCATAATAGAGGAGCCAGTGGCAAATGCATCTGGAAGAGTCACAAACCCAAAACAGGGATTTGACCACAGAATTATCTCCTCACATAGCCTACTCAGATGCACCATAATAAGAGAGCCCACAAACAGGGCTTCAGCCACAAAATCCCTGTCTGAGACTGCATCCATACTATTCTCAAAGGTACCACCCATACCAAGCTCCCTGGCCACAAAATAGGGGTCCAGGGGATAGGTGGTTCCAGCCAGGGCCGCGGCACCCAGGGGAGAGATGTTTACCCGCCTCATGGCATCTTCTATCCTCTCCACGTCCCTCCTGAACATCTGTCCATATGCGAGAAGGTGATGGGCCAGAGACACAGGCTGGGCAGGCTGAAGATGGGTATATCCTGGCAAGAGGGTATGCATGTGCTCCTGAGAGCGGTGAAGCATGACCCTTATTAACCTGCACAACTCTCCCTTCCATTCCACCATACACTCCCGCACAAAAAGCCGAAAATCCAGGGCCACCTGATCATTTCTGCTCCTACCTGTATGGAGTTTTTTCCCCACCTCCCCTATTATCTCAGTAAGCCTGTATTCTATATTCAGGTGCACATCTTCCAGCTCCCTTCTCCAGGGAAAGGTCCCCTCTTTTATCTCCTTCTCTATCTCACAAAGTCCCTGGACTATCCTCTCCACCTCCTCCTCTTCAAGTATCCCCTGTCTCCCCAGCATCCTCGCATGGGCAATGGAGCCCTGGATATCAAAAAGGGCAAATTCCCGGTCCACATCAAGGGAACAGGTATAGTCAAGTACAAGGGAATCTGTATCCTCCTTAAACCTTCCCTTCCACATCTATCTCCTCTCCCATTTCATGAGTCTGAGTCCTTGAAGCCTGATAAACCCAGAGGCATCCGCCTGATTATAAACCTGGTCCTTTTCAAAGGTTACCACCTCTTCATCATAGAGGGAATAAGGAGACCTCCTCCCCAGGGGATATACCCCCCCTTTATAGAGTTTGAGTCTCACAGTACCAGTAACCCTCTTTTGACTAAAATCTATAAACTGTTGAAGGGCCTCCCTCTCAGGGGAAAACCAGAAGCCATAGTATATCATCTCTGCATACCTAGGGATTAAGCTGTCCCTTAGGTGCATCACCTCCCTATCTAGACATATCCCCTCAAGGTCCCTGTGGGCAATATGGATTATGGTACCCCCGGGGGTCTCATATATACCTCGCGATTTCATTCCAACAAAGCGATTTTCCACCATATCAATGCGCCCCACCCCATGTGTGCCCCCTATCTTATTCAATCTCAGGATTAACTGGGCTGGGGAATATGGTTCTTTGTCAATGGCAACAGGATTCCCCTCCTCAAAATCAAGGGTGATTACCTGGGGCCTATCTGGTGCCTTTTCTGGAGGAACCGTTAGGAGATAGGTATTCTCTCCCCCTTCCACCCAGGGGTCCTCCAGCTCCCCCCCTTCAAAGCTCAGGTGAAGTAGATTCCTATCGCAGCTATAGGGTTTTTCTCTACTCACTGGCACATCTATCCCATTTTCCCTGGCATATTCTATAAGATCTGTCCTGGATTCAAGGTCCCACTCCCTCCAAGGGGCAATTACCCTTAGCTCAGGGGCCAGGGCCATCACACTCAGCTCAAACCTTACCTGGTCATTTCCCTTGCCTGTGGCCCCGTGGGCAACTGCATCTGCCCCCTCCTCCCTGGCTATCTCCACCATCTTTTTGGCAATGAGTGGTCTCGCCAGGGAGGTGCCAAGGAGATATCTTCCCTCGTATATGGCCCCTGCCCTAAATGCAGGAAATACATAATCCCTGGCAAACTCCTCCTTTACATCCACCACATAGGCCTTTGAGGCCCCTGTTCTCAGGGCCTTTTCCTCAATTCCATCCAGCTCCTCCCCCTGACCCAAATCCGCAGTAAAGGTTATCACCTCACACCCATAGGTGTTTTTTATCCACTTCAATATCACCGAGGTGTCCAGCCCCCCTGAGTAGGCCAGCACCACCTTTTTTACCTCACCCATATATATCCCTCCTAAAAGGTTTATTCAGCCCCCAAGAGAAAGCTATTCCACTATCCACTCAAGCAGGGCCTTTTGCATATGCAATCTGTTCTCCGCCTGGTCCCACACAATGCTATGTGGGCCCTCTATGACCTCATCGGTTATCTCTTCCCCCCGATGGGCAGGAAGACAATGCATAACTCGCACATCATCCCTGGCATATCTTAAAAGGGCCTCATTTACCTGATACCTCTCAAAGGCCTTTTTTCTCTCCTGTCCCTCTGACTCAAATCCCATAGATGCCCACACATCTGTATTCACATAGTGGGCACCTTCCACCGCCTCTATGGGGTCATGGGTAAAAAATATCTTTGCTCCCTCTTTTTTTGCCCTCTCAAGTATCTCTCTACGGGGCTCATATCCCTTAGGACAGGAGAGATATAGGGTAAAGGGCACCATTACAGCGGCATTTATCCAGGAGTGAGCCATGTTATTTCCATCTCCCACCCAGGCTATCTTAAGAGATGAAAAATCCGGAGTTCGTTCGTAAATGGTCAATAAATCGCTCATCACCTGACATGGATGGTATTCATTAGTAAGGGCATTTATAACAGGTATGGAGGAAAAGGAGGCCATCTCCTCCAGGGAAGACTGAGAAAATGTCCTCACCACCATGGCAGTGGCATATCTTGAGATGACCCGGGCGGTGTCCTTTAGGGGCTCATTCCTCCCGAGCTGAGATTCTCTTGGGGTCATGAAGATGCTATATCCCCCCAATTCATGGATGGCCACCTCAAAGGAGATCCGTGTCCTGGTGGATGGCTTCTCAAAGAGCATCACCACACATCTATTTTTCAATACATCCAATATTGACCTCTCTCTCTTAAGGTAAAGGGCCCTTTCCAAAAGGGTATATATCCTCTCTCCAGGGAAATCCTGGATAGTCAAAAAATGTCTCATGAATATCAATCCTCCTTTTCTTCCTTCACTTGCTTCCACACCTACAACCTGGGGGAAATAACAGAGTCAAAGAGGTCCTCTTCCCTTAAATACATGAGGTCCCCATGAGAGTAGCCTGCAAGATGGAGCAGACCGTGGATAAGCATCCTGTAGAAATGTTCTTTCTCACACACCCCATAAAGCAAGGATTCTCTGGATATGGTCTCCAGGGAAATACATATACTCCCCAAAAAATCCTCCTCATCTGCTACAAAACTCAAGACATTTGTAGGGGAAGCTATTTGCAGGAACTCCCTGTTCAATCTGGATATCTCCCTGTCATCACACAGGCTTATCTCCACGCCTCTCTCTCCAAACCCCATCTCCTCCAAAAGCTCTCCCACCCCTGCCCTCATCTCTCTTATCTCAGTGAGCAGGGGATAGAATCTTGTGGTATTAACCAGGATGACTATCCTCAAATCTCTCATATGCCTCTATTATCTCTCCCACCAGGTGGTGTCTGATCACGTCCTTTTTAGAAAAATATATAAAAGCAATCCCCTCAATCCCCTTGAGGACCTTTTCCGCTTCAATAAGCCCAGATATATTTCTGGATGGAAGGTCTATCTGTGTAACATCCCCTGTGATAATCGCCCTGGAGCCATATCCCAATCTGGTCAAAAACATCTTCATCTGCTCACCAGTGGTGTTCTGGGCCTCATCCAGGATAATAAAAGAAGAGTTAAGGGTCCTTCCACGCATAAAGGCAAGGGGAGCTACCTCTATCACCCCTGAATCCATCATCTCCTGAACCTTCTTAAAATCCAGCATGTCGTGCAGGGCATCATAGAGGGGACGCAGGTATGGATTTACCTTCTCCATAATGTCCCCGGGCAAGAATCCCAGCTTCTCTCCCGCTTCAAGGGCAGGTCTGGTGAGGATAAGTCTCTTTACCTTTTTTTGCAACAAAAAGGAAATGGCCATTGCCACCGCCAGATATGTCTTCCCAGTGCCTGCAGGTCCAATGGCAAAAACCACCTCTTTCTTCTTAATGGCCTGAAGGTATTCCCGCTGGGTTGGGGTCTTGGGAGAGATGGATTTTTTGGAGGAGACAGCAAAAAAGTCCCCTATAAATATCTCACTAAGGTCTGCTGCGGGCTCGTTTTCCAGATATTTCAGGGCATACTCCATATCCTGCATGTGTAGATTAAATCCCTGTCTCAGTATCTCATACATCTGAACAAGGAACCTAGTGGCAAGCTCTGCGTGATGGGATGAGGAAGAACTTATCCTCACCCTACCCCCCCTGCTGGAAATGGTCACCCCCAGCCTCTTCTGTAATAACTTTAAACACCTCTCCTGGGGACCAAATAATTCCCGTGCAAGCATATAGTCGTTAAATTCCAGTTCCCTTTCAAACACCCCTATAAAACCTCCAATGCCTCCAACCTACTATAGGATGTGCCTATTTACTTTTATATGAGTTTTTTTTATCCCTTGCAAAACAATATCAAAGGAGAATATTATGGATTGGAAACTCTTTGTGGGGACATTTTTTACTATCTTTCTGGCAGAATTGGGAGATAAGACCCAGATGGCCTCCCTACTTCTGGCGGCCAGGACCAAAGAGATCTGGACCATCTTTGCCGCGGCATCCCTAGCCCTAATATGCGTCACCTTTCTAGGGGTAGTCTTTGCGGATGCCCTTATAAAGTTTCTCTCTCCCTCCCTCATAAAAAAGGGGGCGGGGATAGTATTTATCCTGATGGGGGTACTTATATTTTTGGATAAGATATGACCTAACCTCCTATGGAATACATGCCCTCTCCCCTCCTCATTTCCGGGGAAAAGATCTCATGTCCCACTGGCTTCTTCCTTTGAATAAGGGTCTTCAACACCAAGCACAGATGGCTGTCTGAAAACCTGGGATTTCGCAATAACGGTTTTATACGATAGGAGACAGGAGAAAACAAACATGTCTTTACCCTTCCCTCTGCAGTTATTCTCACCCTATTACAGGTGCCACAAAAATGATTGCTCAAGGGAGATATTACCCCAATACGCCCCCTTCCCCCCACAATCTCGTACATCCTGGCAGGGCCACTGGTTTGATTCAGGGAACACACAGGCCTTATCTCGCAGTAGTCCTCTATCCTCCTAAGTATCTCCCTTGCACTTATAAAAAATTGTCTATGCCACCTACTTTTACCAGAGATATCCATAAACTCAATAAACCTCACATCCACTGTCCTGGAAGAGGCAAATTGCACAAACTTCTCTATCTCCCCATCATTTATCCCCTTAAGGGAGACCACATTCACCTTTGTCCTTATACCCTCTTCCAAGAGCATATCCAGGGAAGAGAGGACCCTATTTAGCATATCCACCCCTGCTATCCACCTGAATCTATCTGGATCAAAGGTGTCCAGGGAGACGTTTATACTTCCAATCCCCGCATCTTTCAGTCTCCTTATATCTCCCCTGGTAATCAAGGTCCCATTGGTGGTTATCCTGATGTCCAGGGAGGGATATTTCCTTAACACTGACACCACAAAGTCCACAAATCCCTTGCGCACAAAGGGCTCTCCCCCTGTGAGCCTTATCTTCTCCAGGCCCAGATCCCCTGCCAGGGATATGATCCTGGAGCACTCTTCGTAGGTGAGGATCTCGTTGTGGGGAAGAAAATGAAAATCCATACACATGGAACAATAGATGCATCTTAGATTGCACCTATCTGTAACAGAGAGCCGTAGATAATTTATCCTTCTCCCAAATCCGTCAATCATATAAGATCACCCTAACACGCCAGTCTTTCTTCCAGCTCAGGGTCAGGAGCCACCACCAGGGTCTCCAGCACCTTTAATACCTCCACCTCCCCAATTGGCCTCTCCCTTGATTGTTTAACATACCTCACCTCTGAGCACAATACAGTGGCCTTGGTAGAATCCTTTGCATAACTGGATAGCACCGCAAGCTGGGCCGCCTCCATCTTGGTAGTAAAGGGCAATTCCCTCCGGGGGTTTTCTCTAACCACAATCACATGCGCCCCAGGTCCCCCCTCTACATGAAACCACATATCATAGGGCCTGGATCCCCTGGTGAGAAGGAGATGGTTTGCCCGCTGGTTCCTTCCCCTTACAATGAGATAACCATCACTACTCAAAAACGTCTTTACCTTTATCTTCTGAAGACGTCTGGGAAGGATGGAGGGAGAGTGGTTATCATTGGAAGGTGCACGAGCATTCCCCCATTGGGGACCTCCCTGTCTCATCCCCCTGGAGGAGACCTCCTCTATCCTCCTTTCAAGATGAACAAGGGCCCTGCTGGCCTTTTTGGCCCTTTTAAATATCTGCTCCAGGTTCTCCACCAGGGAAAGGGCAGGGTCCATCTCCAGGCAATATTCCCTTCCCCCCTCATCCTGGACCTTAACCTCTTTGTAATGACCAGAAGGGGAATAGAGGTATAACTGCCTCTGGATAAGTCGTGCTATTTCACCGCGCCCAATGGCCTCTCTTGCCCTTTCAATATCTCGTTGGAGGCGTCGCAGGGTGCGTCTCTGTCTTTTTTCCTCCCCTCCTCTCCCCTGCAATTGCATACCTTCTATTATAGAGAGTCCGTATTCCTCTGCCAGGGCCAGTGCAGAGGAATAGGTGTGCTCATCAAACCTCTTCCTCAGGTCCTCTCTGGGCCACAGGGAGATAACTGCGGCCACAGTTCCCTCTCCCTTATAGAGATAAAATCTGTCTATATCCCCCTTAATTAGCCTTTCATACCATATTCTCCTCTCTTCACGGTCCTCCAGGGCCATAAGGGCATAGCGCAAAACCGAGGTCACATGGGGATAATCCCGATATATATCCCTTCTCTCCTCTATCTCTGAGAGAGATGGCCATATTATTTTGTGTAGGTGAGGTCCCTCCTTGACCAAAGAGATCCCCTCTGCAAGGTCCACTGCCACCCTTGCATCCATGCCTGCAATCTCCATGAGGAGCCGGCGCTGGGGCCACATATTCTCAACAGAGGTTATCCTTTTATTCTTTAGCCTCTTTCTCCACCACATTACCCCACTGGATGGCATCAAAGGACTCTCCGGCCTATAGGGAGAAAAGAATAGAAATCTTTCCCTCTTTAGATGGGAAAAGGTCATATTTATCTTGGAAGAAAGTTTAAGACTCCATATTCCACGGGCAGGACTGTATATCTTTTGTATCCTGGCCCCTTCCAGAAGGGGCCTTGCCTCCTCTATCAAAAAACGAATGAAATTGGCATCCATTTATAGGCCCACATCCTATCTCCTGATTAGCTTCTCTTTTTCCTCCTGTTTGCTCTTGCACTCTATGCACAATGTGGTAACTGGCCTGGCCTTTAACCTTGCTATCCCTATCTCGCCACCACATTCCTCACATATCCCATAGGTGCCATTCTCTATCCTCTCCAGGGCGGCACGTATCTTTGCCTTGAGCTTCCTTTCCCTATCCCTCAATCTCAGGGCAAAGAACTGCTCAGACTCCACAGAGGCCCTGTCAGCAGGATCAGGATATATTCCTGCAAAATCGCTCATCTCCTCCAGGGTCTGCTTGCCCTTTTCCTCTATATCCTGCAACATCTTTTCAAGCTGATTCCTGAAATATTTTAAGTCCTCACTACTCAACACCTTATCCTCTCCCCTGTTTTTATATGACCTTATCTCTACTTATAAATTTTAATGGACCTTCCATAATGGATTATGGAAATAAAATCAATATTTCTTTTTTTCTCTCAACCACTCTATGAGAGAGGGCTCCTTGCCTTCCCGCTTTGGGCGGTAAAACCTCTTTCCCTTCAACTCATCTGGAAGGTATTGTTGGTCCACCCAGGAGCCAGGATAGGCATGGGGATACTTATATGTGCGTCCATATCCCCATTCCCTTTGGAGACGAGTGGAGGGGTTTTTGAGATGAATGGGAACAGGCCTTATCCCGTGTTTGTCTATCTCCTTCTTCACCTCCAGATAGGCCTGATAAGTAGAATTTGATTTGGGCGCCAAGGAAAGATACACCACTGTCTCTGCCAGGGGGATAAATCCCTCAGGCATCCCTATCATCTCAATGGCCTGGGCACATGAGGTGGCCAGGGAAAGGGCATAGGGATCTGCAAGTCCTATGTCTTCAGCCGCAGATATAATGAGCCTCCTGCAGATAAATCTGGGGTCCTCCCCGCTCTCCAGCATGGCACACAGATAATAAAGGGCCGCATCTGCATCACTTCCCCGAATGGACTTTATAAGGGCAGAGGCCATTTCATAATGACTATCCCCTGTTCGGTCACCTGGATGCACCAGAGAAGGAAGGAGCTTTTTCAATCTCTCTGGGATTAGGTCCTCATCTTCTATCTCCTGACAGTATTCCAGAAGATTCAAGAGGGAGCGGGCATCACCTCCACACAGCCCTATAAGAAACCTCAAGGTCTCGTCAGGTATCTCCTTCTCCAGAAGGGTTGTTCCCTGTTTTGCTATGGTGAAGAGCTCCTCTGGGGATAGGGGGGAGAGCCGGAGGAGATGCAAACGGGATAAGAGTTGACGGGTTATGGAAAAAGAGGGATTTTCAGTGGTGGTGGCAAACAGGATTATCTCCCCCTTCTCCAGCAGGGGAAGAAAAAAATCCTGCTGGGTCCTGGAAAAACGGTGTATCTCATCCAGGATGAGTATCTCGCACTCCTCAATCACCTTTTTGAGAGAGGCCACTCCAGTCTCAGGGGCGCTTAAATGCACCACTCTGGAAGAAAAATGCCCAGCCAAAATCCGGGCCAGGGTAGTCTTTCCACACCCTGGTGGACCAAAAAACAGGATACTTGGGGGCCTCTTTGCCTTTAGAAAGGTATTTAGCTTTGGACGAACCTGCTCCTGTCCCACAAACTCTTTTAAAGATGTGGGCCTGAGCCTCTCATAAAGGGGGAGGGCCTTTTTTCCCTTGCTCTCTCCAGCTACCCCATCCCCACCCCCGCTATCTTAAAACCACACCTCCTGCATTTTCCTTCCCCCTTAAGGCCAAGGACCTGAGAAGAGAAACCCTCTCGTTTAATCAAAAGCTCTCCACATCCAGGGCAATAGGTATTCTCCAACATACTGGGCACATTCCCCAGATATACAAACTCAAGTCCCTCCTCCCTGCCTATCTCATAGGCCCTCTCCAGGGTCTTGAGTGGGGTTACAGAGACATCCATCAACCTGTAATCTGGATGGAAGCGGGAGATGTGCCAGGGGACATCCTCGCCCAGCTCCTTTGAGATAAACCTGGCAATGGAGCGAAGCTCCTCTTCACTGTCGTTTTTACCGGGAATAAGAAGGGTGGTTATCTCCAGCCACCATCCCATCTCCCTCATGCGCACCAGGTTGTTTAACACAGGCCTGAGACGGCCCCCGCATAGCTCTTTATAAAATTGATTAGAAAAGGACTTGAGGTCTATATTGGCACCATCTATAAAGGGTCCCAACTCCTCCAGGGCAGAAGGGGAGATAAATCCATTGGAGACCATAACGTTTTTAAGGCCCTTCTCCTGGGCATGTTCAGCAGTCTCTCTCATGAGCTCAAAAAACACAGTGGGCTCAGAATAGGTGTAGGAGATGCTCTTGCACCCATACTTCACGGCCCCATTAACCAGATAGTCAGGTGTAACCCTGTCCCCTGCAATCACCCCCTTCTCTCGGGGGGGTTGGGAGAGGGTGTAATTCTGACAGAAGATACACGAAAAATTGCAACCCATGGTCCCAAAGGAAAAGGTACTACTTCCAGGTAAAAAGTGATAGAGGGGTTTCTTCTCTATGGGGTCTATATTTATTGCGGCAACCCTGTCATACACCAGGGTATATAGTGACCCTCTCTGGTTTATCCTCACACCACACCTGCCCTTTTCCCCCTCCTCTAAGACACAAAAATGATTACACAGGTTGCACTGCACCCTCTTCCCCTCTATCTTCTTCCAGAAAGATGCCTCCCGCATCTCCTTTTGCCTCCTCTCCAGGACAATTGACCCTTGAGTTATTGGTGTGAAAAAATTAAAGCAGAATCATCTCCACTCCTTATTTTGGCAGATTCCAGGGATGGAGGCAACAATATTTTAGGAGTATTTTAAATGAGAATAGTGGTGGCAGCTCCCCCCATCAGGGATTTTTATTTCACCCCTCACAGGGCCGCATTTCTAGGGGCACGGATTGCCTACTCGGTGGTGGGGAGGATGGGGCATGAGGGGGAACTCCTCCTCTTTCCCCACATGGTGTCCCGGGCAAAACCAATACCCCTTCCCCGGGAGCTGGAATACCTAAAGGAGGTAATGCACCCTGGAGAGAGGGGACCTCTCTCTTTTTTTTCTTCCTACAAACGCCTTGGGCCTGCCTTTGAGAGATGTGCCCATATCATTGGACAGCATAGGCCCCATATACTTTTTATCTCTTGTTTTGCCTTTTGTTATGCCCTAGACACCATTGAACTTGCCAGAGAGGTAAAGCGCCTATATCCCTATATATCCATAGTTGTGGGAGGAGGGGGTGCAACAGTCTTTCCTGAATACTTCAGGGAATGTCCCTGGATTGACCATGTGCTTCCAGGAGAGGCAGAGGAGATATTGCCCCCTTTCTTCAAAAAACACAGCAACAACATCCCCTCTCCCTATCCCATTATAGCCCCTGCCCTGCAGACCAGAAAACACCTATACTATTCCACCTATATATCCAGGGGATGTCCCAGGAAATGCAGATTTTGCTCCACCCACCTTGTACATGGAAGGAAAATAAGGAGAGTAGATGCCCACCTTTTGAGAAAGGAGATGGGCAGGCTCCCCCCCTCTCCCCTCTTATTTCTAAATTTTGAAGATGACAATATCCTGCTGTCTCGCAAGATGTTTTTAGACCTACTCCATGAGATAAGACGAGAAAGAAAAAACACCCTCTTTTCCTGCGAAAATGGGATAGACTATCTCCTCCTGGACATCCCCACCCTGGAAGAGATGGTCTCCCTTGGCTTCAGACAATTCAACTTTTCCCTTGGAAATATATCTCCCCACATCTCCTCCCTCCAGGAGAGAAATGTGGACATAGGTCACCTGAGCACCCTTCTCACCCTCCTGGACAAAAAAGATATTCCTGCAATTACCTATTTTATCTGTGGTTTCAAAGGAGAGAGATGGGAAAACGCCCTGGAAAACCTCTCCCTTCTCTTCTCCCTTAAGACCCGCGTAGGCCTTTCCCCTTTCTATCCGGTTCCAGGGATTGCAGGATATGAGGACAGGGAGATATTCTGGAGGTACTCCCCTGTGCTGACCTGTGGAAGCTCCCTGTGGCCATGGAACAACTCCCTCTCCACCCTGGAGATGGCAACCTTATTTCGCCTTGTACGGTTTACAAATCTTCACAAAAAAAGTAGCAGGAGTGCGGAGGAGGAAGAACTACTCAGGATGTGTCTCAAAAACAGAAGGCTCTATACCTGGATAGATGGCTCCATAGAGGAGGTTAGGAGCTATCACAGGGAGATGGTGAGGGATTTTTTTGAAATCATAGAAGCACAGGAGAGCCCTTTATGAAACCACCAGCCTATGTCACAGCAGTATTGCTATTTGTCGCCATGGTTGTGATGCCCTGCACCTGTTGGTCTGGCGGCTCAAAGACCCCCTTCAGGTTAAAGATAAAGGAACAGGGCCCCTTTAGACTGAGGGCAGACAGATTTATCCTTCACAAAGAAGAACACATCCTTGAGGCCATTGGCCATGTGATGTTACGTTCAAAGAGCTATCGCATAGAGGCAGATTATGCACGATATAATCAGCAGGCCCATCTCATATATCTAAGGGGACATGTAAAGGCCCTGTGGGGAGGGGACACCATCAGGGCAGAGGAGGTGGAGGTAAATGTATCCTCCTCCCTTGGATGGATAAGGAATGGAGAGATATTTTATGCGGCTCCCCACCTCTATTTCAAGGGAAAATTCATTGAGAAGACAGGAGAAAACACATACAGGTTCACAGGCCTCACCATCACAGGGTGTGACAATTCTCCCCCCTCCTGGTCATTGTATGTGAAGAGGGGTGAGATGGAAAGGGATGGAGATGCCAGGCTTTATCATATCTTATTTAACGTAAAGGACCATCCCCTACTCTATTTCCCTTATCTCCAGTTACCTGTACTCAGAAGGCGGAAATCAGGCATCCTCATACCGGAATTTGTATCCAGCTCCAGGGATGGAATGGGTGGGATTGTGCCCTATTATCTGGTACTATCAAAAGAGGACGACATTACCTTTTATCCTGGCTATTACAGCAAAAGGGGTCCCATCTTTGGAATAGAGTACCGTGCCACCCCAAATGTGGAATCTAAGCTCTTTCTTATGGCCAGCTGGCTCCACGATAAGATATATTCCCTCACCGACTCTGAGGACCTCCCTCAATTCCAGGGAGATGGTCTTATCCGCCCCAACAAAAACCGATACTGGATAAGGGGAAAGGTGAACACCTATCTTGTGGAACCATGGTGGTCCCTGAAGATGGATGTGGACTATGCCTCAGACCAGAACCTATTGAGGGAATTTGATTCTGGTTATCTCGGGTTTAAGCGTTCAAGGGACACCTTTTTAAGCGAGTTTGGTCGCAACATAAACAACAAAGACTCCCTTATACGGACAAATACTCTGCTTGTATCCAGGAATTTTTCCTCCTGGGAGGGATATGTAAAGGTGGTGTACAATGAAGATCTCGCATATATGAATGGAAACAACGACCCCTCCCAAAATCCCACGGTGCAGACACTTCCAGAACTGGGCATAAACCTATCCCGGACCCCTCTTCCCTGGGGGGATATAAACATAGAGGCCCAAACCACTGCAGACTATTTCTGGCGCAGATATGGGGACACAGGGGCCAGAGTGGACATATATCCCACCTTTACTCGCACATTTAACTCTAACTATGCCACCATCATCCCTCGTCTCTCCTTTAGGGAAACCCTCTATATGTTAGACCACCGGCAGAGTAGCTCTCTGGATAGATTTGAAAACAGGAATATATGGGAAACAGGGGTAAACATCTCCACTGAGCTCTTTAGGATATATCACCCCCTAAGGGGTATGGCACTTAGACACAGGGTGATACCAGAGGTTGATTATCTATATCGTCCTTCTCCAAGCACCACCAATGTGCCTCAATTTGACTCTGTGGATAGCATAAGTAGGGCAAACAGGGTAACCTATTCCCTCTCTAACATCTTTACCCTCAAGAGGGGTACCCTAAATCCCACCTATATTGACATCCTCACCCTTAAATTAGAACAAAGCTATGACCTGGAGGAGGCTGGCAGGGAAAAGGACCTGGACAAATACCCCAGACGCCCCTTTACAGATATTCGTATGGATTGGAAGATAAACTATCCACCCCCTCTCTCTGTGGGAGGTACCCTGTGGTTTTCCCCTTATATTCGGTCGCTGGTGGAATCAGAGACCTCTGCGAGGCTCAACCCCGTGGAAGGTCTCTCCTTGTTTGGAGGATATGATTATCAAAGAAAACTCACCAATGACATCCACAGGATAGGTCAGGAGAGGCTCTCTGTGGTAAGATATGGGACCATACTCACTCCCTCCCCTCAGTGGAAGCTCTCCTTTGAGGAACAGAGGGACCTGGTGGAGGGGGAGACCATAAAAAGGGAGATAGATATGAGATATAACCACCAGTGTTGGAGCCTGGATGTGCTCTACACCCATACAGAAGATGAGGACAGAGTAGAGTTTTCCATTGTGCTGGGAACACTGGGAGAAATAAACCAGGGGCTGTCCCTGAAGAGGTAGCCATGGCAAGGATAAGGCCTTTATCCAACCACCTCATAAACATAATAGCCGCTGGAGAGGTGATAGAACGACCTGCAAATGTGGTAAAGGAATTGGTGGAAAACAGTCTGGACGCAGGGGCCAGTGAGGTAGAGGTGGAGATAGAGAAGGGGGGAAAGGGACTCGTGCTGGTGCAGGATAATGGAGAGGGCATGGATGAGGAGGACCTCCCTCTGGCGGTTCAGTCACATACCACCAGCAAGATATATTCCCTGGAGCATTTGACGCAGATATCCTCTTTTGGATTCAGGGGAGAGGCACTTTCCTCCATAGGGGCAGTATCCCACCTGAAGATATGCTCCATTACCCCCTCATCTGAGATAGGGGCATGTATAGAGGTGGAGTTTGGAGAACTGGGTGAGGTATATCCCTGTGCTCTTAGTAGGGGAACCAGGGTGGAGGTAAGGGACCTGTTTCTCAGGACCCCAGCAAGACTAAAGTTTCTAAGGTCCACAGCAACAGAGGCAAGGAGATGCCAGGATATATTTGTAAGGATGGCCCTGGCTCACCTGGATAAGAGATTCTCTTTTAAGAGGCAGGGGAGCGAGGTATTCCTTATGGAGGAGGGAGAGGCTCTCCGGACAAGACTGGCCAGGGTATGGCCCTCCTCTGTGGTGGAAGAGATGCTTGAGATAGAGGATGTAAGGGGATATGCGAGGATAAAAGGACTGGTTTCCCCCCCTCACCTCTCCCAGAAAAGGG